>Ga0209048_10000083_pt1 | contig 89170 bp, 78 predicted proteins | sample FrelakmetCRP12CR_FD_187146 | JGI IMG/M metagenome (GOLD analysis project Ga0209048, IMG submission 187146) | Freshwater lake sediment microbial communities from the University of Notre Dame, USA, for methane emissions studies - CRP12 CR (SPAdes)... | ecosystem: Environmental > Aquatic >...
AGGGCGCTACCGGTCGACCTCGAAGTCCTGCGGTGAATGCTGATCGAGCCACAGGCGCTCCTGCTCGGGCGTGCCGTGCAGAGAACCTTGGCCCTCCTCCAAGGGGGCGTCGGGCGGCTCCCGTAGGTCCCCCCGCCGTCCGGCTGGGGAGTTCTTCCCGCCCGGGGCGAGCTCGTGGTGCCCGCCATCCGGCGCCAGCCTGCCGGCAGATTCGCCCGGAACCTCCCATTCGAGCGGGTCATCGCCCGGATGCTGGCCCGGCACGGCGTCTCCGATCGGGCCGGCGCGAACCGGGGCCGCGGGACCGGCGCGCTCGGCAGCTGCACCCTGGGCCTCCTCGAGCTCGGTCCGCATGTCCAGTTCGGCCGTCTCCTGTGCGGCGTCTGAGACGTCCGTGCCGGGGTCATGGTGAGCGGCCCCGGCGGGATCATCGCCTGCAAAGGCGCCGCCGACAGGGGTCGCCTCGCCGACGGCCTCCTCGCCGACGGCCCCGGCGCCGATGTCCTCATCATCTGGGGAATCGTCATCCCACGCGGCATCCTCCTGGCGGGGGTCAGCGGCCAGGGCTTCCCGCTCCTCGCGGGCGACCTCACCCGGATCGGCGCCTCGGAGACGCTTGAGCTCCAGGTGCTCGCGGATGGCGTCATCGAGCAATCCCATTGCGCAGGCAAACCATACTGGGCTCGCGCGCTCCCGTCCGGCGACTACACTTCCCTCATCGTCCGCACGCTCGAGGTGGGCGGACAGGGGGCTATAGCTCAGCTGGGAGAGCGCCTGGATCGCACCCAGGAGGTCGGGGGTTCGAGTCCCCCTAGCTCCATCACCGAGCAGACCTTCAGCCGGCAGATGCCCGGCTCGACCACGTTCACCGCCCGGCCGTGACAGCTCCCGATGAGACCCCGCCCCATCCGCTGGCGGGCGCCTCCGTGCTGCTCTGCGGGGCCAGCGGAGGCATCGGGTCGGCGCTGGCGCTCGAGCTGCACGGCCGCGATGCGACGCTCACGCTGGCCGCACGCGATGCCTCGCGCCTGGCTGCGCTGCCGGTCCCCGGCGAGCGCCTTGCGGGGGACCTGCGCTCGGCCGAGACCTGCTCCGAGGCGGTGTCGCTCGCGGTCGCCCGGGCGGGCGGGCTCGACGTGCTCATCAACGCCGTCGGCGTGGTCGCGTTCGGCTCGGCCGCGGAGCTGTCGGTGTCCGTGATGGAGGACCTGCTGCGGACGAACGCGCTGGTCCCGATGATGCTCGCGCGAGAGGCGCTCGCGGCGCTCCGCCCGGGCGGAGCGATCGTGAACATATCGGGCGTGATCGCCGAGGGTAACCTGCCGGGCATGGCTGCCTACGGCGCCTCCAAGGCAGCGCTGCGCGCCTTCGATCAGGCGCTCGCGCGCGAGGGCCGCCGCAGCCGGGTGCGCGTGATCGACGCCCGCCCACCGCACACCGAGACCGGCCTCGCCGGCCGTCCCATCGCCGGCGTCGCTCCGGCGATGGGTAAGGGGATCGCTCCCGAGCGCGTCGCGCGCGTCATCTGCGATGCGCTCGAGCAGGGAACCAAGGATCTCCCCTCCGACGCTTTCTGACGGGGCACCCTTGACGGACGTCGCGATAGTCGGTGCGGGCCTCGCGGGCCTCGTCTGTGCGCGGGAGCTCGAGCGGGCAGGCGTCGAGTGCACGGTTCTCGAGGCGTCCGACGCGGTCGGCGGGCGCGTACGCACCGACGCCATCGACGGCTTTCTGCTCGACCGAGGTTTTCAGATCCTGCTCACCGCCTACCCACAGGTGCGCAAGCGCATCGACCTCGACGCGCTCGGCCTCGCCCACTTCGAGCCGGGCGCGGTTGTGCGCACGGCAACGGGCATGCACCTTCTCAGCAATCCCTTGCGTCGCCCGACCGAGCTGCCGCGCACGCTCACCTCACCCGTGGGGTCGCTCGCCGACAAGCTGCGCGCCGCCCGCTTGGTGCTCGACGTGCGCACCCACTCGGTGGGCGAGCTCCTGCACCGGCCCGACACCAGCACCGCCCGCCGCCTGGCCGCAGCAGGCTTCTCGGCGGCGTTCGTCACCGCGTTCTGGAAGCCCCTTTTCGCAGGCATACAGCTCGACCCCGAGCTCGAGGTCTCATCGCGGCGCTTCGACATCATCCTGCGCATGCTTGCGGTCGGCTCCACCGGCCTGCCCCGTGACGGCATGGGCGCGATCCCCGCTCAGATCGCCGCGGGGCTCCGTGAGCACTCCGTGCGCCTGAGCGCGCCCGTCGCCGCTGCCGGCCCCGGCGCGGTTCGACTCGAGGGCGGCGAGCGAATCGGTGCGAGGGCCGTGGTCGTCGCGACCGACGGGCCCTCCGCGCACCGGCTGCTCGGCGAGCGCGTACCGGACCCCGGCTCACGCCCGGCGGCCTGCTGCTGGTACGTCCTGCCCGCGCCCCCGTTGCGCGGGCCACACCTGATCCTCGACGGCGAGGGGATCGGGCCGGCGCTCAACGTGGTCGTGATGAGCGAGGTCCAGCGATCCTACGCCCCTGCGGGCAGGGCGCTCCTCGCCGCGGCGGTACCGGGGTCGGGGGCGCTGGCGCCGAGCCTCTCCGAGCGCGTCGGCGAGCAGCTAGCACGCTGGTTCGGGACGAGCACCGGCGAGCTGACCCATCTGCGCACCGACGTGATCCGCCATGGTCAGCCGGCGCAGACCCCGCCGTTGAACCCGCGCCGCCGCGTCGACCTCGGAGACGGGCTCTTCGTCTGCGGCGACCACAGGGACACGGCCTCGATTCAGGGCGCGATGTTCAGCGGCGAGCGGACGGCTGCCGCGGTCCTGCGGCGGCTGCGCGGGTCGGACTGACCGAACCGGGAACACGCTGCCACGAACGCCCGGCGACGCGCCGCCGGCGGCTCCTGCCGGGCGCGTCCTGCGGCGATGCCTAAGGCATGCTTAGATTGGGTGCTGCAGCAACCTGAATCGCAAGACATCACAAGCGCGCGCCCGTAGCTCAGTGGTCAACGGTTCTCTTCGGGGAGCCAAAGAGCAGCGGTCTTTCAAGCCGCAGGCCGCGGGTTCGATTCCCGCCGGGCGCACTATCGACTGTCAGCGACAGATTCGCGGGCGGTCGCAGCGAGCCTGAAGAGCCGCTAGATCGGGCCAACCTTCCCCACGATCACGCCCCCGCCTGCGCGCTGTCGCGAGGCCTCCGCACGGACCTGGGCGGGCCTGCGGGCGACTCGCCGCACACCTTCGCGGCCGGCGGTTGAGAGGTCCCGCTCGCAAGTTGACATTCTGCGTAAATCGTGTTTTATATGCTCGAGCGGGAGAGGGTCCCGCCCATTCGGAGTCGAGGAGAACCGGGTGGTAGGAGGGTCAGAGAGCGACAGAGAGGCCTGACCATGGGTCTGAGGTCAAGCAGGATGCGAGACCAGGAAGAGAACGGGCAGGCTTGATGGGGATGAGACTGTTCGTGTGCCAGGAGCAACGGATGCTCCGCGCGCTTCATGGCCGCTGGCCGTACCGCCGCTCCCACTGCCGTCACGACCTGCATTGGCTGGTGCGCGTGGAGCCGCACAGACGCTGGTGCCAAACCGGGCGCGCACACTCGGTTGCGGTCCTGCCGGCCTGTCGCCGCAGGCCCCACGGCGGGTGAGGGACCGCGAGGGGCGGCCTATCCCAGCAGGCCCGAGGGGGAAGTGGGGAGGGCCTGTTGGGATAGGTGGCGATCAGCAAGCTCGTCCGCTCGCGCGGCGTGATGGGCGATCGCGTCTATCAGCCTCGACCAGACGGCTCGAGGCAGGTCGTGGCCCATGCCCTCGATGCGCATCAGCTTCGCACCGGGGATCGCGCGCGCGGTCGCCCGCCCGCCCGAGTACCCCACCATCCGGTCCGCCGTGCCGTGGATCACGAGCGTCGGCGCCGTGATGCCCCTGAGTTCCGCCGTGCGGTTGCCCGACGCGATGATCGCGGCCAGCTGGCGTGCGGTCCCGTCGGGGTCGTGGTCGCGGTCGTAGCTGATTGCCGCGAGCGCCCGGATGTCCTGCGGGTCGCGCAGCGGAGCCTCGGAGCCGATCATGGCGAACAGCTGCTCCGCGCGCGCGACGTACGCGTCGCGCTCCAGCCGAGCGCGGTGCAGAAAGGTCGGGTAGACCCGAAGCGCCGGCCGCCCGACCCAAGGGCTGCCCGTGTTGGACATGACCGACACCAGCGAGCGCACCTTGCTCGCACGGCGGGCCGCCAGCGTCTGGGCGATCATCCCGCCCATCGACACCCCGATGACATGCGCCGGCGCGAGTTCAAGCTCGTCCAGCAGCCCCGCCGCGTCGCCGGCCATGTCGGCCAGCGTGTAGGAGGCTGCGCGCTTGGAGCGGCGTAGCAGCTCCCCACTGGTCGGCGGGGGTACCCGCAGGTGGGTCGAATGCCCGATGTCGCGGTTGTCGAAGCGCACGACGTGCAGGCCCCGGCCCGCCAACTCCAGGCAGAAGTCCTCCTGCCAGGCGACCATCTGCACGCCCAGCCCCATGATCAGCAGAGCAGTCGGGTCGCACGGGTTGCCGAAGCTCTCATAGCAGAGGGTCATCCCCCCGCCCACGTCGCAGAACTGCTCGGGCATGGGCTACGACTCTAGCGACCATCCGTCGCTAGGATCGCGGCATGCAGGACCGCGAGATCCAGAAGCTGTCGATCGACACGATCCGTGGTCTGGCGATGGACGCGGTTCAGCAGGCCAACTCCGGGCACCCCGGGACCGCGATGGCGCTCGCGCCGCTCGGGTACACGCTGTTCAGGCGCTTGTTGCGTCTGAACCCCGGGGACACCGGGTGGCCCGATCGCGACCGCTTCGTGCTGAGCGCGGGCCACGCCTGCATGCTGCAGTACTCGCTGCTCCATCTCACCGGTTTCGAGCTCAGCCTTGAAGATCTGAAGCAGTTCCGCCAGTGGGGCTCGCGCACGCCCGGGCATCCCGAGCGCGGCCACACGCCCGGCATCGAGGTGACGACCGGGCCGCTGGGACAGGGCCTGGGCAACGCGGTCGGGATGGCGATGGCCGAGCGCTTCCTGGCCGAGCGCTTCAACCGTCCCGGGCAGGAGATCGTCGACCACCACGTCTACGCGATCTGCTCGGACGGCGACATGATGGAGGGGGTCAGCCAGGAGGCGGCGTCGATCGCCGGGCACTTTGGCCTGGGCAAGCTGATCGTCTGCTACGACGACAACCACATCACGATCGACGGCACCACCGCGATCTCCTTCGACGGCGAGAACCACCCGGCGCGTCTGCAGGCCGACGGCTGGCACGTGCAGCAGGTGCCGGACTCCGAGGACATAGACGCGCTCGACGACGCCCTGAGCAAGGCGCGCGCAGAAGTGCAGAGGCCGTCGTTCATCGCGATCCGCTCACACATCGCCTACCCGGCCCCGCACGCGGTTGACACCGCCAAGGCGCACGGAAGCCCGCTGGGCGAGGATGAGGTGAGGGCTGCCAAGGAGGTCATGGGCTTCGATCCGGACCGCTCGTTCCGGGTTGACGAGCGCGTCTATGACCACATGTCCCTGAAGCAGGTCGGGGCCTCGGCGCAGGCCGCCTGGGGGCAGCGCTTCGATGTGTGGCGCGAGGCCTACCCGGACCTCGCCGCCGACTGGGATCGCTGCTGGTCGGGCCGCCTGCGCGACGGCTGGCGCGAGGTGCTCCCGAGCTTCGAGGCGGGCGCGCAGGTTGCCACGCGGGCGGCGGGCCAGAAGGCGATGGGGGCGTTCGCGGAGTTCGCGCCGACGATGATCGGCGGCGCCGCCGACCTGGTGGAGTCGACCAGGACGGTGTTCGAGGGCGGGGGCGAGTTCTCCAAGGTGCACGCCGGGCGCAACATACCCTTCGGCATTCGCGAGCATGGGATGGGCGCGATCGTCAACGGTGCTGCCGCCCACGGCGGGATCGTCAAGCCCTACGGGTCCACGTTCCTGATCTTCTCCGACTACATGCGCCCGTCGGTGCGCCTCTCCGCGCTGATGGGGCTGCCGGTGGTGTGGGTCTGGACCCACGACTCGGTCGCTGTGGGCGAGGACGGGCCGACCCACCAGCCGATCGAGCACTATGCGGCGCTACGCGCGATCCCCCGCCTGTGGGTGATCCGCCCCGCCGATGCGAACGAGACCTCCGAGGCGTGGCGGGTCGCCCTCGAGCGCGAGGACGGGCCCGTCGCCCTCTTGCTGTCTCGGCAGAACATCCCCGTGCTCGACCGCGACGAGGTCGCCTCGGCAGTGGAGCTTCAGCGCGGCGGATATGTCCTGTGGGACTCGCCCGGCGACGGGGCCCCGGATGCGATCCTGATCTCCACCGGCGCCGAGGTCTCGCCGACGCTGCAGGCGGCGAGGACGCTCGCCGAGCAGGGGCCGAAGGTGCGCGTGGTGTCGATGCCCTGCATGGAGCTGTTCGAGGCCCAGTCGCAGGAGTACCGCGATGAGGTGCTCCCCCGCGAGGTGACCGCCCGCCTCGCGGTGGAGCCGGGCGCGAGCATGAGCTGGTGGAAGTGGGTGGGCGGGGAGGGCGACGTGCTGGGACTGGATCGTTTCGGCGCCTCCGCACCGGGTGTGACGGTGCTCGAGGAGCTCGGCTTCACGGCCGAGCACATCCTTGCGCGGGCGCAGGCGCTGCTTGAGCGCGTGAGCCGAGTGTCGAGCTGAGAAAGGGAATTGCGTATGTCCTCTGAGAACCTCCCGCCGCTGCAGCGTCTGTCCGCCCTCGGGCAGAGCGTGTGGATCGACTTCCTCTCGCGGGAGTCGATCCAGGGCGGCCACCTGCAGGGACTGCTCGACCGCGATGCCGTGGTCGGTGCGACGTCCAACCCGTCGATCTTCCAGAAGGCCATGAGCGCGGGGGAGGCCTACGACGCCCAGCTGCGCGAGCTCGAGCAGGACGCCGCGACCAACGATCGGGGCGAGGACCGCCCGTCCGCGAAGACGGCCTTCTGGGCCCTCGCCGAGCGCGATATCAAGGACGCCTGCGACCTCTTTCGAGCGGTCTGGGAGGAGGGATCCGGGCGCGACGGCTACGTCTCGCTGGAGGTGGACCCCGGGCTCGCCTACGAGACGCTCGAGAGCTATCGCGAGGCCATGCGACTGCACCAGGCCATCGACCGCCCCAACCTGATGGTGAAGATCCCCGCCACGAGGCCCGGGCTGGCGGCGGTCGAGGATGTCCTCGCGGCAGGCCACTCGATCAACGTCACGCTGATCTTCTCGCTGAGCCGCTACGCCGAGGTTGCGGAGTCCTACGTGCGGGGCATCGAGCGACTCGTGGCGGGGGGCGGTGACCCGCGGCGGGTGGCCTCGGTGGCCAGCTTCTTCGTCTCGCGCATCGACACCGAGGCCGACCGGCGGCTGGATCAGATCGGTGGGCACGACGAGCTGAAGGGGAAGCTTGCCGTGGCCAATGCCAAGCTCGCCTACCGACGCTACAAGCAGGTGTTCGCCGGTCCGCGCTGGGAGTACCTGGCGGGCAAGGGTGCCAGCCCGCAGCGGGTGCTGTGGGCGTCGACCTCGACCAAGAACCCGGCCTACCCCGACACGCTGTACGTGGACGAGCTGATCGGGGCGGACACGGTGAACACGATGCCAGAGGAGACGATCAGCGCCTACCAGGACCACGGTCGTCCACAGGCGCGCCTGGAGGCCGGTATCGAGCAGGCGCAGGAGGTGTTCGACCAGCTGGCGCGGGCCGGCGTCGACTACGACGACCTCACCGACACGCTCGAGCGCGAGGGTGTCGCGAAATTCTCGGAGGCCTTCGACGCGCTGATCGCGAGCCTGGACCAGAAGCGGTCCTCGCTGACCGCCGCCTGAGCGGCAGGGTCAGCTGACGTGCAGGCTCAGGAGTACGGAATGGGTACCAGGACGGCGATCGTCAGGGGCCCGGAGGGAAACGCCTCGGCGTGAAGCGTGAACACCCGGAACGTGCGCCCGCGGTAGTTGAGCAGTCCGCCTGAGGGAGCCGCGGGAGGTTCCGGGCCGAGGCTGTTCATCACCAGTCGCCTGCCCATGTACACCAGGACGTCGAGCCCCGCCAGCCGCTTGGCCAGACGCAGGTAGCCCATATCGTCCTGGATCGAGAGCACGAGGCTTCCGATCGTGCGCCCTCCGAGGCTCAGGGGGGCGTTCACCGGGGCCAGAACGAAGGGGCCGCCGACATCGGACAGCAGGCCAGCACCGTCGCTTACACGCAGGCGGACGATGTGCTGGTTGAGCAGCGACACGACCGCCTGCCTGGCGGCAACGGGGTCCCGTCCGGCGACGGCGCGCAGCAGGCCCGGGTCGTGCTGGACGCGGCGGACCTGGATGTCCGCCCGACCGCCCTTCTCACCGTCGTAGACGAGGGCCGCCACCCGGCTCAGCGTGTTGACCAGCGTGTCCTGGTCGGTCGCTCCGCACAGGTGTTCGATCGAACTGATCGGTCTCAGCACGTAGACCCTCAGCGGTCCCGACGGATAGGTCTCGGCCGGGAACGACGTGTACTGGTAAGTGACACCCTTAGCGGTGATCCTGCCCCGTGCGGGCGGTTCGCGCACTCCGAGCGCGAACGAGCCCGCGATGCTGCGCCCGTGCGTGCGCAGGGCGACCTCCCCCTCGGTGATCCCCCGGGTCTCCGCCAGCAGGCCATCATCGGCCCACACGCTCGTCACGAAGCTGCCGACCGGGGCGCCACCCGCGCCGGTGAGCGTTCCGTGCAGGGGGGCGACCGCGTTGACAGCGCCCACGTCGGTGAGCACCCTGCCGGCGCGGCTCACCCGCAGGTTCGTGATGTGCCCGCCCGCGAGCAGCGCTTCGGCGGCCACCCGCGTCGCCGCGGCGTCACCGCGCTCCACCGCCTGGCGCAGGGGCAGCGAGGTCGTGGTGAAGTGGATGGCGGCTCCGGTCCTTTCGCTGGAGATGCCCTCGTGGTAGACGTGCATCGCCACATGGCCGAGCGCGTCGAGCACCGTGGCGGCGCAGCTGCTCGGCGTGCCGGGCGTCGATCCCAGCGCCGCGGCGCTCGCGTGGGATGTCGAGCCCGTCCCCGCGCTCGCGCCGCAGCCTGCGAGCGCGGCGCTCGCAGCGAGTACCGCGCTCGCGCGTGTGGCGAATGAGAGCAGGCCCGAGTGCGTGACCATCGCATCCGATCCTAAGCTTCTGCCGACTGCGCCGTGGTATCGCCCCATGCTCGAGCCGCGGGCGAACGCGGTGATCGGGCGGCTCACCAGGTGGCCACTGCCCGGTCTCGGGCTCCGCTGCGGGTGCCGGGCGGACCGCGCTGCCCCCAGGCGTGAGCGCCCCCGAACCGCCGATGGGCGCGTCGTCGGCGGCCCCCCCAAGGGCACCTCGCCGCGCGGCGCCGGTGGGCCTGCCGCGCGATGTCGATCGCGTCCTTTATCCGCCGTTATCGAGCGCAGGTACCTTCTCCAGGCGATGATGCCCGGCTCCACCCCGCAAGCACTGCCCGAGGCGCACGTCCCGGCTCCGGCCTCCGAGCGGGGGGCGTGGTTGCTCGCGCTCGGGCTGGCTCTGCTCGGCGCGGCCGTGTTGGCGGGGGTGCTCTCCAACGCGATCGGCGCCTCGGCCACCGCCGAGCGTGCGCTGGCGCCCCCCGCCGTACCGCTCGCCACCGTGACGCCGGCGCCGGGCGAGCTCGCCGGTGGGCATTCCGCCGCGATCGTCGCGGCGCCGTCGAGCGTGCAGCAGGGCCTGGACGCGAGGCGCTTCGTCGATCAGACCCAAACGCACATCCTGACCCGCTGGATGGAAGGCTTCTATCCGATCTACGCTGTCGCCCAGGCGACTTTCGGGGTCAACTGGCTCTTGCTGGCGTCGATACACAGGCAGGAGTCCGCGTTCTCGACCGCACCCGGCACCTACCACGGGCTGAACTTCGCCGGTTGCTGCGGCGGACCGATGCAGTTCAACGTGACCAACGGCCCGGTCAGCACCTGGCAGCTCGCCCGCGACTCCTACATCTACGGCAGGCGCCCTGCGGCCTATGACCACATGACGGCCACGCACCCGTCGATATACGACGACTTCGACTCGATCATGGCCGCAGCACGCCTGCTCTCGGTCGATGGGGCGGCATTCGCGCTGGACGACGCGGCTTGGAACGCGGCTTACGACTACTACGGGCACGATGCCACCGGCGTCACCTACGCCGATCAGGTGCTCGCGCGCGCCATCAGCTGGTCCCAGCACGGGTTCTGCGTCAACTGCGGCGTGGAACCGGCGATGGTCCAAGCGGTGCACGCGGCCTACGGCGCGCCCGTGCTGCATGCCCTGACCAGAGCCGCGATGGTGCGTGCGGTCCGCCCGAGACGCTGAGCGCTCCCGCCGCACGGCGAGACCCTCCTCGGGCCGGCGCTGTGGCCGGTGGCCTCTGCTCGCCGGCGCGGACCCTACGCGGCGCTCGCCTGTGCTATCAGCTCTCCGGCGACCCTGTCGGTTGCGTTCGCAGTGCCGCCGAGCAGGCGGCGGGAGAGCTGGGCGCGGCGGAAGTAGAGGGGGGCGTCGTGCTCCCAGGTCGCGCCGATGCCGCCGTGGACGGAGACCATCGTCCGCGCGGCGTGGTCGAGCGCGCGACCGGCCACCGAGCGGGCGGCGCTTGCCGCGAGCGGGAACTCCTCCGGTGCCCCGACGCGCGCCCAGCCGGCGTAGTAGAGCAGCGAGCGCCCGTTCTCCAGCTGGCGCAGGACCTCGGTCAGGGAGTGCTTGACGGCCTGATAGGAACCGATCGCCCGGCCGAACGTGTGGCGCTCGTTCGCGTACGCGACAGACGTCTCCAGTGCCGTCTCGACGCTGCCGATCGACTCTGCCGCGATCAGCGCCTGCACCAGATACCAGGCGCCGGCGAGAGCGGCCTCGGGGGCATCCAGCAGGGTCGCGGGCGCGTCCGTCAGCGAGACGTGCCCGAGCGAGCGGGTCGCGTCATAGCGCGTCACGGCCTCGACGGCGACACCGGAGGCGTTCTGCACCTCGATCGCCACGCCGACGGGCCTGCCGTCCAGCAGAGCCACACCCACGAGCAGGTCGGCACCGGGTGCGTCGGGCACGAACGCCAGCTCGCCGCTCACCCTTGCGCCGTCGCCCTCGGTCCCCGCCGTACGGACGGCCGTCGGCGCTGCGGCGCGCGCGAGGCCACTGCTCGGGTCAGCGCTCCAGTGCTCATCGACTTCGCCGGGCGGGCTGACCGGCAGGTAGGCGGCTCGGCTCTCGCCCGTCGCGAGCGCCCCTAGCAGGGAGGCCCCGTTCGCGGAGTCGTTCAGGATCGCCGTCGCCGGCAGGTGTCCGAGCAGCGGGATACCGGCCAGCACGCGGCCGCACTCTCCGAGTACGAGCATCGCGTCGAACGCGTCCAGGCCCGCGCCGCCGTGGGCCTCATCGATCAACAGCCCCGGCCACCCGGCCTCACAGGCCGTCGGCCACATGTCGGGCAGGGCGAACTCGTCATCATCGAGCGCCTGGCGCGCCGCCTCGAGCGTCTTGAAGCGCGACAGAGCGCCGCGGGCGGCCTCGCGCAGGAACACCTGCTCGTCCGATAGGGCCAGGTTCATGCCGACGCTCCCTCGATCGTGCTCGACTGGCTCATGCCGCCGCCCCTTCCTTGGAGCGCAGCTCCGAGAATGGTATGCCCTTGTCCAGGCGCGGCTCGGGCGGCAGGCCGAGCACCCGCTCGCCGACCGTGTTGCGCAGGATCTCCTCGGTGCCCCCGGCCGACTTCAGACCGGGCAGGAACGAGATCATGTAGGCCCACTCGCTGTCCTTGGCCAGCGCGGCGGGGCCGAGCACGTCAGCGATGAGATCCCCCGCCCTGATGGCTCCGTTGACGATCGTGACCTTCGCCAGGCCTGCCTCCGGGCCCGGGATCTGGCCCTTCTGAAGCCCGGTCAGCGTCCTGTAGGAGGTGAATCGGACCGCGAGCAGCTCGCTGGCGATCTCGCCGAGCTGGCGACGCACCTCGTGGTCGCGTCTGGCCCGCTCGTCGGCGGCGATCGCCGATGCGAACCTGACCGAGTCGTAGCCGAGCCCCTCGCCGCCGAGCCCGATCGTGACACGCTCATACATGAGCGTCGTCAGCGCCGTGCCCCAGCCGTTGCCCACCCCACCAACGACCGCATCGCCGTCGAGGGAGACGTCGTCGAAGAAGACCTCGTTGAACTCCGCCTCGCCGGAGATCTGGCGCAGGCCGCGCACGGTGACCCCCGCGGCGTCCATCGGCACGATGAACATCGTCAGGCCCTTGTGCTTGGGAACGTCTGCGTCGGTGCGCGCGAGCAGCAGCCCGTAGGAGGCGAACTGTGCGTTGGTCGTCCACACCTTCTGGCCGGTCAGCCGCCAGCTGCCGTCGTCCTGCAGGCGCGCTCTTGCCTGCACCGCCGCGAGGTCCGAGCCGGCCGCGGGCTCGGAGAAGAGCTGGCACCAGACCTCATCCCCGTGCAGCATCGGGCCCAGGTAGCGTGTCTTCTGCTCCTCGGCGCCGTGGGCGATGATCGTCGGTCCGAGCATGCCGACGCCGATCGAGTCGAGGATGCCGGGCACCTTCGCGCGGCCGATCTCCTGGTTGCAGATGACCTGCTCGATGGGCCCGAGCCCCTGGCCGCCGTACTCCTTCGGCCAGGTCACGCCGGCGAGGCCACCCTCGGCGAGCTTGCCCTGCCAGGCGCGTCGCGCCGCGACGATCTCGTCCTCGTTCTCGAGCGCATCGGGGCCCTGCAGGACTGGCGCCTCCGGCTTGTGTCGTTCGAGCCAGGCCCTTACCTCGGCCCGATATGCGGCCTGCTGGGGTGAGTCGTCGAGATCCACGTCTTCTCCTTTGGCTGACTGGCCAGTCAATCCCTGCACGGAAACGGTACTCCACCCGGCGGGCGCGCGTCGCCTGCGCGTCGCGGTCCAGGCGTAGGCACCCCTAGGCACCGGCGGGGATCGGCGGCTCCGCCACCCGCGGGCGGTGATAGACGCCCACGAAGCCGCGGTCGAGCAGCTTGCGAGCCTGCGTGGCCGGGTCCGGCGAGTCGAGCAGCACCACGCCGAGGCGCACGCCACCGCGCTGGGCGGTCGCCACCAGGCACCTGCCCGCGGCCAGCGTGTAGCCGGTCTTCAGGCCGGTGGCGCCGGGATAGCCGTAGATCAGCAGGGGGTTGTTGTTGTAGAGATAGAGCTTCCCGCCCTTGATCGGGAAGGGCAGGACCGCGCTGAGGGTCCGTGCGATACGCGCGATGCGGGGCTGCTCCAGGTCGACGTGGGCGAGCACGGCGAGGTCGGCAGCGCAGGAGTAGTTGCCCTGATCGACGTACCCCGAGGATGAGGCGTAGCGCGTGCAGCCCAGTCCCAACTTCGCCGCCTCGGCGTTCATCCGCGTGACGAACGCCCCGACGCTCCCGGAAACGTGCTCCGCGATCGCCACCGCGGCGTCGTTGCCGGAGGGCAGGAGCAGCCCGTAGAGCATGCTCTCGAGTCGCACGCGCCTGCCGAGGGGGAGCACGCCGACCTTCGAGCCCGGGGCGCCGACCGCCTGCCTGGTGACGAGCACCGGGTCGTTCGGCGGGGCGGACCGAACCGCGATCAGGGCCGTCATCATCTTCGTGAGGCTTGCGATCTCGACGCGCTTGGAGGCGTTTCGCTGCCACAGAATGCGGCCGCTGTCGAGGTCGAACAGCAACCCGGCGCGGGGCGGAGTGTGGAAGGCAAGTCGCACCGGGTCCGCCCGGGGAGCCGCGATCCCCGTCAGAACGAACGCGGGCTTGCCGAGCTCGAGGCCGGCCGGCGAGAGGTTGGGGACTGCGACGGCGCCCGCGTGGAGCCGTCCTGCCCCGAGCGTGGCCGCCGCTGCCGAGCCATGCCTGGCGTTCTCCGATCGGACGTTCGACCTGTCGAGCGCCATCATCGGGACGAACGCCACGAAGATCGCCAGCGCCAGAACGCCGGCGCCCGTGAACCGCTTGCGCCTGCGCCGCGCAGCCGCGCGGCGGTGGCGTTGGCCGGGGGTGATCGAGGGCTGGGAGCTCATCGGTGGGGATGTCGGTAACTGCGGGGCATCGGCTCTCGGCGGAGGGCTCGTGAAGGACGGTCAGGGGGGAGGATTGCGCAGCGCTCCGACGATCCCGATGCCGAGCAGCAGAAGGATGAGGATGGAGATGAAGCTTGCCACGGTGAACCCCCGCTCGACCACGGAGCTGAACGTCAGGAAGGCGAAGCCGGCTATGAACACGAGCGCCACACCGAGCACGAGCAGACGCGTCAGGCGGGCCAGGGGCGTCATGCGAGCTGCAACGGCGGCTTGGGCGTGCGGCGCCACAGGAAGGGCCGGATCAGGACGAAGCCGAAGGCGAAGCCGCCGAGGTGAGCGAAATACGCCACGCCTCCACCGCCGGCCGGGTGGTTGCCCAGGCCGGCCGCGCCGAAGTACAGCTGCACCACGAACCAGAAGCCGAGCAGGTAGGCGGCCGGCACCTCGACGATCGTCACGAAGAAGACGATGAACACCAGGCTGAGTATGCGCGCGCGCGGGTAGAGCGCGATATAGCCGCCGAGCACGGCGGCTATCGCCCCCGACGCCCCGAGCGTGGGGGCGGTCGAGTCAGGGCTCACGAGCACCTGTGCTCCCAGCGCGAACAGTCCGCCGAGCAGGTAGAAGAGCGGATAGCGCACGCGTCCCATCGCGTCCTCCACGGCGGGGCCGAAGATCGCGAGGAACAGCATGTTGCCGAAGAGGTGGATTAGGCTGCCGTGCAGGAACATGGAGCTGAACCCCGTCTCCCAACTGGCCGGCTGGGCTGGCGGGTTGCCGGTGAAGCCCGGCTGCCCCTGACAGGCGACCGTGCTGCCCCCGCCCGCGGGCGTCTGGAAGTAGACCTCCGCGCAGTGCTTGCCGGGGTGGGTGAGCTCGTAGGGGATCGCCCCGTAGCGCACGGCAACGCTGCTCCTCGGACCACCGAAGAAGCTCCCGCCGTGACGGACCTCCAGCAGATAGACGATCACGTTGATCGCCACCAGCGCGGCCGTCACGATCGGGAACCGCGCGAGCGGGATGTTGTCTTTGAGCGGGAACATTGCGGCCTGCCCCGGGCGCGCGGGGCAGGCACGAGCCTATCCGCGGCCCGGTGGCCCGGCGACGGACGCTACGCGCGGCCCGGCAGCGCCCCGGCGTCATCGCGAGGCCGAGGAACGTGCTGCTCGGCGTGGTAGCTCGAGCGTACGAGCGGACCGGCGGCGACGTGGTCGAACCCGAGCTCGTAGGCGGCACGCTCGAGGGCCGCGAACTCGTCCGGGTGCCAGTAGCGCACGACCGGCAGGTGGCGCTCTGAGGGACGCAGGTACTGCCCGACGGTGAGCACCTGCACCCCGTGCGCTCGCAGCGTCCCGAACGCGTCCACCATCTCCTCGTGGGTCTCGCCCAGGCCGACCATCAGCCCGGACTTGGTGAGCACCTCGGCGCCCGCCATCTCCTTCACCAGGCGCAGCACGCGACAGGAGCGGGCGAACTCCGAGCCCCGTCGCGCCAGCGGGTAGAGGCGCGGGACGACCTCGACGTTGTGGTTGAAGACGTCGGGGCGCTCGGAGACCACCTTTGCCAGCGGCATCTCCTGGCCCTGGAAGTCGGGGGTGAGCACCTCGATCCGGCAGTTCGGCGCCTGCCGGCGCACCTGGCGGATGACCCCGACGAACGCGGACGCCCCCTTGTCGGGGAGGTCGTCGCGGTCGACCGAGGTGATGACCGCGTGGCTCAGGCCCATGCGCACGATCGAGCGCGCCACGCGCGCGGGCTCGAGCGGATCGTTCCACGTCGGCCTGCCGGTCTTCACGTTGCAGAAGCCACAGCGCCGTGTGCAGGTGTCACCGAGGATCATGAACGTCGCGGTGCCCCGCTCCCAGCACTCGCCGACGTTCGGGCAGGCGGCCTCCTGGCAGACGGTGTGCAGGTTCTCCGAGCGGATCATCTCGGTCAACTGGCGGTAACGCTCCCCGCCGGGCGGGGGCACCCTGAACCAGGGCGGCTTTCGCTCGCGCAGCGGGCGGACGTCCGGGCCGAGCACGCTCAGCACGTCCATCCCCCCGGGATTCGATCGGGACCTGGTCGCGGCGCTCACGCCGGCACCGCCTCCCGGCGCGCCGGCCCGGACGCCGGTGCGAGCGGCGCCTCGATTCCGAGACGCCGGGGCGAAACCAGCCGCTGGCGCCGGCCATGTGCGCGGCAGAAGTTGTAAGCCAGGCGCCTGCGGGAGCACGCGAGGTCCCGTGCGCAGGCCGCCGCGCGCCCGCCCGCCAGCTCGTGGGCGATCGAGGTCATGCGCACATCGGGCAGGCCGCAGGCGACCACCCACGCGAACGGCTCGAGATCGTTCTCCACGTTGACCGCGAATCCATGAGTGCTGACGCCGCGCGAGATGTGCACCCCGATCGAGGCGATCTTGCGCTCGCGCACCCACACGCCGGTGTAGTCCGGGCCGTCGGCCGGCCGGGCACGCGCCACGATGCCCTCCTCCTCAAGGGCCGCGACGATCGCCGACTCCATCGTGCGCAGGTGGGCGCCCACATCCGCGACGCCCATGATCGGGTACCCGACGAGCTGCCCCGGGCCGTGGTAGGTGACCCGACCGCCGCGGTCGGTTCTGACGACCTCGATGCCCCTGGCGCGGTAGAAGTCCTCGCCGAACGACAGCTCACCTGCGGCCGAGCGCCGGCCGCGGGTGTAGACCGGCGGGTGCTCCAGCAGCAGGAGCGTGTCGGGCAGCTCACCCGCCTGGCGCCGCGCGCGAACGCGCTCCTGGATGGCGACCCCGTCAAGGTAGGGAACCGTCCCCAGGTTGCAAACCCACAGCTCGTCGGAGGATCGGTCGGCGACGGTCATCTACCCGACTCAGCCTAGCGCCGTGCGCCGTGTGGCCCCCGGTCGGGGAGCGGCGTCAGAGAGTGAGGGCGGCGGGCGCCTGCAGGAGCTCGCGAATGCGGGCGAGGAACACCGCGGCGTCGGCGCCGTAGAGGATGCGGTGGTCGCAGCCGAGGGTGAGCGTCATCGTGTGGCGGGCCAGCACGCTTCCGTCGCGCACGACCGCCCGTGGCTCCACCGAGCCGACCGACAGGATCCCCGCCTGCGGCGGGTTGATGATCGCGGTGAAGCTCCTCACGCCATACATCCCCAGGTTGGACACGGTGAACGTACCGCCGCCGAGCTCCGGTGGCGTGATCGTTCCGGCGCGCACCCGCTCGGCCAGGGCGCGTGTCTCGCGCGCTATCTCGCCCAGCGACTTCTCCGCGGCGTCGAACACGGTCGGCACGACCAGCGCACCCCCGGCGGCGACCGCCACCCCTACGTTCACCCGCGAGTGCATCTGCAGACGCCCATCGCGGTAGCTGCCGTTCGCGCGGGGGTGCTCGCGCAGCGCGAGCGCACAGGCCTTCACCACCATGTCGTTATAGGTGGGTGCGTCGACCCGGGTCGCGATGACGGGCTCGGTCGGCCCGTGCGGCTCGGTCGGCCTCTGCGGCTCGGTCGGCATCTGCGCCCGGGGTGGCGTCTCGTGCCGGGAGAGTCGCTTGAGCTCGGTGCGCAGCGTCACGCACTCCTCCATGTCCACCTCGGCCTGCAGCGTGAAGTCCGGGATCGTCGCCTTCGACTCGGCCATCCGCCGCGCGATCGTCTGCTGCGTGCGCGACAGCTCGACGGTGGTGGTCTCCCCCTTGGCCGTCGCAACGCCCTCGGGCGCGGGCGCGGCGGCGGAAGCACCGGCCGGGGCGGGAGTGCCCGCCGGAGCCGAGACCGCTGCCGGGACGCGAGCGGCCTGCACGTCGGCCTTGACGATCCTGCCGCCCGGGCCGCTGCCCTCCAGCGAGCCGAGGTCGAGCCCGCTCTCGCGGGCCATCCGCCTGGCCAGGGGGGAGGCCTTCACGCGCCCGCCGCCGCTCGTCGCCGGCCCGGCGCTCATCGCCGGGGCTCGGGGCGGCCCGGGCTCGGCTGCGAGCGCCCGCGCGGATGGGCGCGCATCGCTTGCCGGCGCGCCGTCCTGGGGTGGACCGATCCGGGCGATGATCTCGCCGACCGCCAGCGTGTCGCCCTCGCGGGCGATCGTCTGAAGGACACCGTCTGAGTCTGACTCGTAGCTCATGGTGGCCTTGTCGGTCTCGATTTCGACGAGCTCCTCGCCGCGGCGCACCTGCTCGCCGTCGTGCTTGTGCCAGCGCAGGATCGTTCCCTCCTCCATCGTGTCCGAGAGCCGCGGCATGACGATGTCCGCCATCAGCCCGATCCGGCTCGCACGGGCGCACGGCCGAGGGTCGCCAATGCGGCGTTCACGACCTGTGGCTCGTGCGGGTAGGCGATGTCCTCCAACGGCTTGGAGTAGGGCATCGGGACATCGGCTCCGGTGACGCGTTGCACGGGCGCGTCGAGGTGGTCGAAGACCTGCTCGCAGATGAGCGCGGCCAGGTTCGCGCCGACCCCGCCGTGGGGCCAGCCCTCCTCGACAAGCACGCAGCGGTTGGTCTTGCGCACCGAGGCGAGGATCGTCTCGAGGTCGAGCGGGCGCAGCGTGCGCGGGTCGATCACCTCGGCCTGCACGCCGTGCTCCTCGGCGAGCGTGTCCGCCGCTCGTTCGGCCGTCAGCGCCATCCGCGAGACGCCCACGATCGTCACATCGCCGCCGACGCGGGCCGTGCGCGCCTGGCCGAAGCCGACCACAACGTCCTCATCGTCTGACACCTCGCCTCGCACACCGTAGAGGGACTCGTGCTCGATGAAGATCACCGGGTTCTCGTCGCGGATGGCCGCCTTGAGCAGGCCCTTCGCATCGGCGGCCGTCGCGGGGACCGCTACCAGGAGGCCCGGCACGTGCAGGAACAGCGCCTCGAGGCAGTGCGAGTGCGTCGGCCCCAGCTGGTGGCCGGCACCCTGGGGCATGCGCACAACGAGCGGCACCGTCGCCTGGCCGGCGAACATGTAGTGGATGTGCGCGGCGTGGTTGACGATCTGGTCGAATGCGAGCAGCGCGAAGTTGATCGTCATCAGCTCGACCACCGGTCGCAGCCCGGCCATCGCGGCGCCGACCCCGACCCCGACGATGGTGTTCTCGGAGATCGGCGTGTCGCGCACCCGGCGCTCTCCGAACTCCTCCAGCAGGCCCGCCGTGACCTTGAACGCTCCGCCGAATACGCCGATGTCCTCGCCCAGCAGGACGACGCGCTCGTCCCTTCGCAGCTCCTCCCGCAGTGCCGCGTTCAGCGCCTCGCGATAACGCAGCTCGGCCATCAGGACGCGTCCTCGCCCACCTGCAGCGCGTCCGTGATCTGCCGAGGGATCTCGTCCGGCTCGTGCGTCTGGGGGGATTCGGGCGTGCGCTCCTGCAGGCCGGTGGTCTTGACCGAATAGGAGCCGTGTACGGCCTGGCCAAGCACGTATACGTCGTCGTAGAGCGACTCTGCCGGCGGGAACGGCGAGGCCTCGGCGAACGCCACGGCCGCGTCCACCCGCTCGGCCGCCTGCGCGTCGATGTGATCGCGCTGCTCGTGGTCGATCACGCCCTCGCGTAGCAGTAGCTCCTCGAATGCCGGGATCGGGTCGCGGGCTCGCCACTGGGCGACCTCCTCCTTGGTGCGGTACTGCTCGGGATCGGCCATCGAGTGCCCGCGAAAGCGGTAGGTGACCGACTCGACGAGCACCGGGCGGCGGTCCTCACGCACCCGGCGGATGGCCTCCGAGACGACCGCATGGGTGTCGAGGACGTCCATGCCGTCGCAACGCATTCCGGGCACACCGAGACTCTCGCCCTTGCCCTGAAGGTCGGTGACCGCGGAGTGGCGCCGCAGCGCGGTGCCCATGCCGAACTGGTTGTTGGTCACCATGAAGACGATCGGCAGCCGCCACAGGGCCGCCAGGTTCAGCGTCTCGCCGAAGGTGCCCTGATTGGAGGCCCCGTCGCCGAAGGTGCAGAGCGTGATCTCGTCCGAGCCCTGGTAGTCGCTGGCCAGGGCGAGGCCCGCGGCGATCGGCAGGTTGCCCCCGACGATGCCGTAGCCGCCCATGAAGCGGCGGGCCGCGTCGAACATGTGCATCGAGCCGCCACGTCCGCCTGAGCATCCGTCGATGCGTCCGAACAGCTCGGCCATCACGTTCTCCGGGGGTGTGCCCCGCACGAGCGCGTGGCCGTGGGACCGATAGGTCGAGATCAGGTAATCGTCCTTGCGCAACGCCCGCGCGCTGCCCACGATCGTCGCCTCCTCGCCGATCGAGAGGTGCAGGAACCCCCCCACCTTCGCACGCGCGTACATCTCGCCGGCGCGCTCCTCGAAGCGGCGGATGAGCGTCATCGTGGCCAGCCACTCGCGTGCAACCTCTGGATCGGGAAGGCCTGCCATCAGCCGTCCAAGGTACTCCAGCGCGCCAGGAACTCGCCCGCCTCGAGCTGGGCCAGGTCGGCGCGCAGAGCGCGAGCCAGCCGCGACGCGGCCCGGGGGGGCCGATCCCAGAACAGGATCACCTCCCCGCCATCGATCTCGACGACCTCGATGTGGTCGTAGCGGTCCGCGTCGGCGAGCAGTGCCGGCGCGCGCCCGGCGCGCCTGACGATCAGCCGGTAGGCACGGTTGGCCTTCATCTCCGCCCGGCCGCGGCCGCGAGCGTGCTCATGTACAGGGCGGCCTCCTCGACCGCATGCCCGCCGAGGAACACGCGGCCGGCCGGCCGGGTGGAGGCCTGCGTCGGGCTCGTCGCTCCATCGGCCGCAGCGGGCCGTGCGCCCCGCACGACGACGGCGGGGACCTCGCGGACTCCGATCTGCGCCGCCTGCGCGGTGGATTCCGAGAGCTCGCGATCCACCGAGCGCAGGCCAGCCCCGCGCAGCACCGCGGCAGGATGCATCTCGCAGGCGGCGGCAGCGATCAGCACGTGGTCCACCTCCTGCAGGCCGTGTCCCCCGGCGAACGCCTGGCGAAAGGCCGCCTGGGCGAACGGGACGGCGCGGCCGATCGACTTGGCGTAGGTTGCGACGCGCATCGCCAGGGTGCTGTCGAACGGGAAGGGGCTGGGCCAGCGCAGCGGCAGCAGGCCGAGCTCCCGCGCGCGCTCAGCTATCTCGGCGCGGAAGCGCTCCTCCTGCTCGCGGCAGCGCAGTGCCCCGGGGGGCTGGGCACCCGGCAGCTCGCTCGCCAGCACCGGCTGCCAAGCGGCCGCACCGGGAAGCACGTGCAGGATTCGCTCGGCCGCTAGATAGGCCAGCGGGCTGGCGAGATCGAAGTAGAAGGCGGCCCCCGTTGCGGACATCAGTGGTCGCGTGTCGGACTTCGGTGGTCGCGGATCGGGCATCGGCGACCGAGACATCGAGCGGCGTCCGGCCCGGGCATCGCCGTGAGTGCGTCCCTCAGCCGTGGATCAGCCAGCCGTCGGCGGCACGGCCGGCCTCCATCACGGCCTCTGAGAGCGTGGGGTGCCCGTGGATGATGCGGGCCACCTCGGCGAAGCCGCCCTCGAGCGCGCGCACGTTGACAAGCTCCTGGATCAGCTCGGTGGCGCGCGAGCCGACGATGTGCCCGCCGAGCAGCTCGCCGTAGGCGCCCTCACCCACGAGCTTGACGAGTCCCGTGCGGTCCCCGTAGACGATCCCGCCGCCGACGGCGCCGTAGGGCACCTTGCCAACCACGACGTCGTAGCCCTGCTCGCGCGCCTCGGCCTCGGTCAGGCCGAAGGAGCCGACGTTCGGCGTACAGAAGGTGGCGCGGGGGATGTCGTCGTGCGCAAGCGGATGGGTGGGCCGCCCGACGGAGTCCTCGACGGCGATGATGCCCTCGTCCGAGGCCTTGTGCGCGAGCGCGGGCCCGGCGACCAGGTCGCCGATCGCGTAGACGCCCGCGCGCGATGTGCGGAGTGCCCCGTTCACGCGCACGAGGCCGCGTTCGTCCAGCTCCACACCGGCCCCGGCCAGGCCCAGCCCGTCCACGTCCGCGCCGCGCCCGGCGGCGATCACGAGGTAGTCGACCTCCGCCGAGGTCGAGGCGAAGGAGAGGCTGACACCCGATCCCCCTTCCTTGACCTCGGCCACGGGAGTGCCGGTGTGCAGTTCGATGCCCTGTTGCCTGAGGCCCCTTTCGACCAGGCGCGAGATGTCGGCGTCCTCGGTCGGGAGCACCCGGTCGAGCGCCTCGATCAGCAGGATCTCGCTGCCCAGGCGGGCGAACCCGGACGCGATCTCTGCGCCCGAGGCCCCAGCGCCGACGACGGCCATCCGCGCGGGCAGCTCCGTCAGCGCCCAGGCCTGCTCGGTTCCGATCACGCGCGTCGAGAACTCGACGCCGGGGACCGGGCGCGCGATCGAGCCCGTCGCGAGGATCACGGTCCGGGCGACGAGGGTCCGTCCGTCGAGCTGCACCTCGCCGTCGGCCGTCAGCGTAGCCTCGCCCTCGATCAGCTCGATCCCGTTCTTCTTCAGGAGGCTCGATACGCCGGAGGTGAGCGTGGAGACGATCCTCTCGCGGCGAGCCTGCACCGCCGGGTAGTCGACCTCGACGCCGCCCACCCTCAGCCCGTAGTCCTCGGCCTCGCGGATCTCGGTGAGCAGGTCGGCGGAGCGCAGGACCGCCTTAGCCGGGATGCAGGCATAGTTCAAACAGCGCCCGCCGACCCGGTCGCGCTCGACCACGGCCGTCTTCTGCCCGAGCTGCGCGGCGCGGATCGCCGCTACATAGCCGCCCGGCCCGGAGCCGATCACGATGCAGTCGTAGGAGGTCTCGGGCATTGAGGGCTGAGCCTATCGTTCGCCGGCCTGGATGCGACCCATGACGCGGACGAGCTTCCAGAACAACCAGCCGCCGAGCACCACGGCCAGCACGCACAGGCCCGCGGCGAGCACCGTCGAGGCGACCACCAGGGCGAGCGAGGTGAGCAGGATCTGGAATGCGAGCAGCGCCTCGAAGCCGAGCACGGCCCAGTAGCGGCGGTCGTACATCCCCCAGGCGAGCAGGGCGAACACGCCCGCTATGAACAGGCCGGCCGGCAGCGAGCCGCCGCGGCGGCTGAGATCGTGGATGGTCAGCGCGCCGACCACTACGGCGAGCGCCAACAGTCCGCAGACCGCGACGGCCGCCAGGAGCGCCGCCGGCCGCTCGCGCTCGCCGAGCGGCTCGAGGGCGGCGCGGGCCTGCACGTCGCGCCGGCCTCCCGTTGGACCCTGTGTCCCCATGTCAAGCCGCCGTCGGGTGGGTCTTGAGCAGGACCCGCAGCGTTCGCGCCGCCTGGGCGGTGAGCTCCTCATCGCCCGGGTGCTCGTCGAGCAGCTGCGCGATGTCCACCCCCCCGGCGACCGCGGCGCGGGGCCGCTCAGCCAGACCGCCCTCCGGCGAGAGGGAGGACTCGGCGAAGGCCGGACACACCAGGTACGGGCGCGCCGTGGCCAGGCGCGCGCGCCGCTCGGAGCCGGGGTCGCTGGCGGACACGGTGTCGAAGTGTCGCATGCGGCAGATCGCGGCTCGGCTCGGGCGTGCAATACGTGCAATACCCTCCCGCACGGGCGCACGCGTGAGCGAGCGGCGCTCGGGCCGAACGTGCGACCCCGAAGAGAGCCTGAGACGAAAGCCTTGACCGCAGCGCCAACGACGCCCTGGCCGGAGCTGCTCGTTCTGCGAGACGGATCCGAAGTGCTCGTCCGGCCGATCGAGCCGGATGACAAGCAGGCCCTCGCGCGAGGGTTCGAGGCACTAAGCCCGGAGTCGAGATACCGCCGCTTCTTCACGCCCATGCAGCGACTCAGCCCGAAGTTCCTCGCATACCTGACAGAGGTCGACCATCACGACCACGAGGCATTGGTCGCCGAGGCTGTCGGCGACCACGAGCCGGTCGGGGTCGCGCGCTACATCAGGCTCAAGGACGAGCCCGACGCCGCCGAGGTGGCGGTGGCGGTCGTGGATCATTGGCAGGGCAGGGGCGTCGCGACCGAGCTCCTCGGCCGGCTGGCTGAGCGCGCTCGCGCCGCGGGGATCAAGCGCGTCCGGGCCACGTGCCTCGCGGAGAACCGCGACGTGCTGGACGTGCTCGAGGTGCTCGGCCCCGAGCGGAGGCAGAGCCTCGCGGGGGGCGTGGTCGGAGTGGACATCGAGCTTCCCGCCGCGCTGGAGCCTGAGCATCCGGTGTGGGCGGTGTTGCGGCGAGCCGCATCCGGCGCGCTGATCTTCAGGCATCCCTCAGCACCCCGCAGGCCGCGCGTGCTGGGCAGCAACGCGGATCGTTGAGGACTCACCCCTCGAGGGGACCGTCGGCGACGGGCCCGAGCGACCGCGTCCATTCCGAGCCACTGGCTGGCCGACTTCGGCTGAGGGGAGCGGTCGAAGGGCCAGGCGCCGGTCCGGTGGCGACGGCCACCCGTCAAGCGCCGCCCCGACCCTGCGCCGAGGGTCACTCGGCCTCGCTAGCTGCCGACGACTTCGATCGTTCCGTTCATGGAGGTGGGGTGGATCGTGCACACGTAGTGGACGACGCCCGGCCTGGTCATCGTGACCTGGAACGTCTTGCCTTCGCCAAAGTTGCCCGACTTGAACCGGACGGGGCCTTCCTTGCTGGCGACGTTGTGTTCGACCGGGTCGTAGTTCGTCCACCTGATCGTGCTTCCAGCCCTGACCTTGAGGGTGTCCGGCTGGATCGTGATGTTGCGGTAGGCGACCTGGACGATCCCGCTCTGCACCGGCGCAGAGGGGGCCGGAGCCGCATATTTTGGCGTCGTCGCGACTTTCAGGCCTCCGCTCGCGGCGGTCGAGGAGGCCGTGCCGGTCGTGTTCGGGCTGCCCGAGCCGGCGCTCGAACTGCTCGAGGACCCGCAGCCCATCGCGAGCGCCACCGCCGCACAGGCGATCACGGTTGACAGGCCGCGCTTCATCGGTGCCGGCACCCTAGCCTAGACTGGCTGGCCCATGTCGCGCAACTTCCTCACCGGCGCCGAGCTGTCCCCCGCCGAGCTGCACGCATTGCTGGATCGCAGCCTCGAGCTGAAGGCGGCACCGCTCGCATCCCGGGCGCTCGCAGGGCGAAGCGTCGCGCTCATCTTCCAGAAGCCGTCAACCCGTACACGGCTGTCCTTCGAGGTCGGCGTCCACGAGCTGGGAGGCCACCCCGTCATCTTGCGCTCGGAGGAGCTCCAGCTGGCGCGCGGCGAGGCGCTGCGGGACACCGCGATCGTCCTCTCCCGACACGTCGCCGTCGTAGGGCTCCGCACCGGGCCCGACGAGATGCTCCTAGAGCTCGCCCGGCACAGCGCGGTGCCGGTGGTGAACATGCTCACGGCCCTGCACCACCCCTGCCAGGCCCTCGCCGATCTCCTGACCCTGCGCGAGGCCTATGGCTCGCTGGGCGGTCTGCGTCTGGCCTACGTCGGGGACGGCAACAACGTCGCTCGCTCGCTCGCCCTGCTGGGCACGCTGGCGGGGATGGACGTCGCGGTGGCCTCGCCCGAGGGCTACGCCCTGGAGGCGGATCTGCCGCTGCCTGCCGGAGCCAGCGGCTCGCTGACCCTGCACGCTGATCCGCGCGAGGCCGTGGACGGCGCCTGCGCCGTCTACACCGATGTGTGGGTGAGCATGGGCGACGAGGCCGCCGCGGCAGAGCGCCGCGCCGCGCTCGCCGTCTACCGCGTGGATGACGGGCTGCTCGACGCCGCCGCCCCAGGGGCTTTCGCCATGCACGACCTGCCCGCGCACCCCGGCGAGGAGATCTCGGCCGAGGTCCTGTACGGCCCCCGCCAGCGCATCTGGGACCAGGCCGAGAACCGCCGCCACGCGCAGAAGGCGCTCCTCGAGCTGCTGGTCGAGCCGGCGTGAGCGCGGGCGCGGCGAAGGCCGTGAGCACGGGGGCCGGCACGAGCACGTCCGACCGGCCGCAGGCCGTTGCGCGTCCGCGGCGCGGGGACGAGCTGGAGCTCCAGATCGAGTCGCTCGCCTTCGGCGGCGAGGGCGTCGCGCGTCTGGGTGACGGCGGCTACGTGGTGTTCGTGGCCGGCGCCATCCCCGGTGATCGGGTGCGCGCCGTGGTGCACAAGCGCAAGCGCAGCTACGCCCACGCGCGCACGCTCGAGGTGCTCGACCCCAGTCCCGAGCGCATCCCTCCGGTGGCCGACCACCCCGGCGTGCCCTGGCAGGTGCTTCGGTACGAGCGTCAGCTGGAGATCAAGCGCGGGCAGGTGGACGAAGCGCTGCGCCGGATCGGCCGGCTGGAGGGCTTCGAGCTGCAGGACATCCTGCCGGCCGTTCAGCAGTGGCGCTATCGCAACAAGCTCGAGTACTCCTTTGGCGTCGGCGACGCCGGCGAGCTGGTCTGCGGCTTCCACGCCCCCGCGGGACGGAACCGCGTGACGCCGATCGAGGACTGCCTGCTGGCCTCCGCACGGGGGAATCTCGCCAGGGAGATCGCATTGCGCTGGTGCCGCGCCCAGGGGCTCGACGCCTGGGATCGTGGCGGGGGCCGGGATGGTCGCCTGGTCGAGAACCGCCCGGCCGAGAACCGCCCGGCCGAGAACCGCCCGGGCGGGAATCGCCGGCGTGAGGAGCGAATCGGGCCGGCGCCGGACGGACGCGCGCGCCTTCGCAACCTGGTCGTGCGCGAAGGCCGGCACTCAGGGCAGCTGCAGGTCCGCATCGTGACCACCGACGGTGAGCTCGAGGCAGGCCTGCTCGCCGCCGCCCTGAGCGAGGGGCTCGGCGACAGCCTCAGCGGCGTGCTCTGGACGCGCACGCGCAGCCTCGCGGAGACGACCGCCGGGGGGGACACCGAGCTCGTGTGGGGCCAGGCCGAGTTGCCCGAGCGTCTGGGCGAGCTCGACCTGCGGATCTCCTCCGGGGCGTTCTTCCAGACGAACACGGAGATGGCCGAGCTCCTGTACGGCGTGGTCGCCGAGTACGCGGCGCTGCAGGGCTGGGAGCGGGTCTACGACCTGTACGCCGGGATCGGCACGATCGCGCTCACCCTCGCCTCGCATGCGGGCGAGCTGTGGGGCGTCGAGCTCGTCGAGGAGGCCGTCGCCGACGCGATCGCCGGCGCGAGGCGCAACGGGGTCACGAACGCCCACTTCTTCGCGGGCGACGCCCGCCTGGCGCTACCCGAGCTCCTCGAGCGCGCCGGGCGCCCGGACGTCGTCGTCCTTGACCCTCCCCGCGCCGGCGTGTCGAAGAAGGTGATTCACCGCATCATCGACGCCTCCCCCAAGCGCATCGTCTACGTGTCGTGCAACCCGACCACGCTCGCACCCAACGCCGCCGAACTGGTGCAGGCCGGATGGGTTCTGCGCAAGGTCCGCCCCGTCGACATGTTCCCCCAGACGCACCACATCGAGTGCGTGGCCCTGCTCGAACGGGATGGCAGCTCGCGAGGGTAGGCGACGGTCTGCTGGTCAAGGGTCCTGCTCGGCCCGCCCGGGCCCTGCTGGAGGCCGGCCCCGCCCGGCGCGGATAGGCTTCGCCCATGCGCGCAGCCACGATTCGCGAGCAGGAGATCGTGATCGAGGTGCGCCCCGATCCCGTTCCGGGCGCGGGGGAGGTGCTCGTGCGCGTTCGCGCCGCGGGGCTGAACGGGGCCGACATGATGCAGCGTCGCGGCCTCTACCCGGCGCCCTCCGGCTCGCCGCAGGACATCCCCGGTCTCGAGCTCGCGGGCGAGGTGGCGGCGCTCGGGCCGGGGGCGGAGCGCTTCACGGTGGGCGATCGCGTGATGGCGATCGTGGGCGGAGGAGGCCAGGCGGAGCTCGCGGTCGTGCACGAGCGCCAGCTGATGGAGATCCCCCAGGCGCTCGACTGGGCTGCGGCGGGGGGGCTGCCGGAGGTCTTCACCACGGCCCACGACGCACTGTTCGCCCAGGCCGAGCTGCGCCCCGGCGAGCGCCTGCTCGTGCATGGAGGAGCCGGCGGGGTCGGCACCGCCGCGATCCAGCTCGCCCGTGCCACCGGTGCGCGCGTGACAGCGACGGTGCGCCAGGAGCAGCTCCGCGAGCCGGTGGCCGCCCTGGGCGCCACGGCCATCGATCCCGGTGACTTCGCCGAGAGCGGACCTTTCGACGTGATCCTCGAGCTGGTGGGCGCCCCCAATCTCCCTGACAACCTGGCCGCGCTCGCCGTTGGCGGGCGGATCGCGGTGATCGGCGTCTCGGCCGGCGCCACCGCCGAGCTGAACCTGCTCGCCCTGATGGGCAAGCGCGCGCGCATCCATGGCTCCACTCTGCGCGCACGCCCGCTCGAGGAGAAGGCGCTGGCCGCGCGCCGGCTCGAGCGCGAGGTGCTCCCCATGTTCGAGGGTGGCGCCCTGCACGTGCCCGTGGCGGAGACCTTTCCGCTGGACGCCGCCGCGTCCGCCTACGAGCGTTTCATGGCCGGTGGCAAGCTCGGCAAGATCGTGCTCACGGTTCAATAGGGGGGCTGCGCGGCATACCAGTCACCGAGCACGCGGAAGGCCGCCCAGAACGCGGCCTTCGAGGCCTGCTCGTCGAGTGACTCGTCGATGTTCGGGACGTACAGCGCGTCGATCGTCGGCGTCAGCTGCTGGATCTCGCCCAGCCTGGGCGCGAGCGGACGCGCCAGCGGGATCTCGAGCTCGCCGAGCGTGGCGAGCGCCTCAGGACCCATGACGACGATGATCTTCGGCTGCACGATCGCGACCTCCCGCACCGTCCTGGCCACGCAGGCGAAGTCCGCCAGCGAGGCATCGCTCAACGGGCACTTCACGCACAGCGTTCCGTACACGGCGAGCGGATCGATCGAGAGTCGCTTCAGCGACTTCATGAGCGCCGAGCCGGCGCGCCCGTAGAAGGCCACGCCCTCCTCGATCTCCGACGGAAGCGGGGAGTGCTTGAGCAGCATGATGTCCGCCTGCGGATGCCCCGAGCCGAGCACCGGCATCAGGTTGCCGCGAGGGCAGTGCGGGCACGCCTGCAGTTCGCGCGTGAGCGTGTTCAGCTCGCGGATGGCGCGCTCGAGGTACTTCTCACGGATCTCGTCGTCGGTCACGGGCATCGACCCCGTGGGATTTGACGACGCCCATGGTTGTCCTTGACCGTGCATCAGGAGTTGCGCTCGTCGGCTAGGAGCGTCCGCGACTCCCGGGTGCACGCTTGACCCGCCTGACGCGCCGTGCCCTGCTCGCCCGGCGCGCCGACGGGGGCGTCGCCCTGGTCTGCAGGAACTTCAACGCCTGCACGTACAGCAGCGACGAGGTGCGTGTGACGATGTCGGCGTCGCGGAGCGACTGCAGGAACTCCGTGGGGCCCTCGAAGTCGCGCATGCGGATCCTGACCGAGCCGAGACCCTGCGCCACGTGCGAGTCCGAGCCCGCCCCGGCGACTATCCGGTACTTGGCGGCGAACCGCGCCGCCTCCTCGTTGAACGCACCGATCGCCACGCGCGGGTTGAAGACCTCGATCGCGTCCACGTCGTCGAGGATCGTCTGCAGGTGCTCGTAGTCCGGCACCGAGTGCATGCGGTCGAACGGATGCGGCACGTACACGAGGCCGCCCTGACGCTTGATCTCCGCCACGGTCTCTTCGAGGCTCAGGCCGCGGGCGATCTTCTCCTCCAGGAACAGCCCGATCACCTCGCCCTGGCTGGCCGTCTTGACCTCCTCGCCGATGATCACCTTCACCCCCGCCTCCGCTGCCTGTGCGCGGGCCTCGAGCGCTCCGGAGATCTCGTTGTGGTCGGTCACCGCGATCGCTCCCAGACCCTGGGCGCGGGCGGTCGCCAGCAGCACCTCGACGGGCGTCGCACAATCGCTCGAATGGTCGGTGTGCATGTGCAGGTCGACGTCGATCAGCGGCCGCTCGGCCAGCCGGTGCGTCAGAGCGGCATCTCCCAGCGGGTCGTGGCGGCGCGCGGCCAGCGCGCAGTAGATGTCCTCGAGCTCCGCTACGGCTCCCTCTGCGTCGGGCACCAGGCGGTACTCACCCGGGAAGTGGCGGGACATCAGCTCGACGGTGGCCGGCAGGCTCGCTGTGCGGGCGTCCAGACGCCCGAAGAAGCTCTCCACGAAGCGCCGGGCGACGAGCGTCGACAGGAGGCGTTCGGTCGATGAGTGGAACGAGCCCACGTTGAGCGCGCGCGAGTGTCGCAGGGCGGCGTTCGACGTGCTGGGCGCAAACGGCTCGTGCACATGGACGAAGTCCAGCTCCACCATGGTCAGGACTTCCTCGATGGTGCGTGCCACGTCGATCGAGAGCGCGGAGGGGCGTCGTCGCGCGCCGCCGGGCACGTCGAGGACCTCGCCGACGGCGATCACCCTGGGGCTGCCCTGGTCGGTTCCCTCGAGCAGGCTCTCGGGCCTCCCCCGCGCAGCGCGCAGCGCCTTGCGCGAGGCCCGCACCCGCTGCTGCGAGTGCGACGGGGCGAGCACGAGCACGCGGTGCCCGCGCCGCGAGAGCTCCGCGGTGACGCGATCGACGTGTGCGTTGACCTCGTTCTCCCGCGCCTCCCACGGATACGGGGTCACATGGGCGATGGAGAACCGTGCGGCCATCGGCTGCACCATACCCCGCCGGCCAGGGCCGGTCCGGCGAGCTACTTGGTGGCGCCTGCCTTGATCGGAGCTGTCCTGCCGGCGCTCTTCGCCCGAGGGCGCACCTTTGTCTGGGCCCTGGCGGCGGCACCCGCCTTCGCCCGCGTTCCGGGCCGCCCCGCGTACTTGGCGATGAAGGCCTCGGTGTCGGCGCGCGCCTGGTCGTCCGGACGCTGGACGTGGGGTGACTTCATCAGGTAGGAGGAGGGCCCGTCCAGCTGCCCGCCGACGCCGTGGTTGAGCGCGAGCTTGCAGCAGCGCACGGCGTCGATGACGATGCCGGCCGAGTTGGGCGAGTCCCACACCTCGAGCTTCAGCTCGAGGTTGAGCGGCACGTCGCCGAACGCCTGGCCCTCGACGCGGATGTGCGCCCACTTGCGGTCGGTCAGCCACGGCACGTAGTCCGACGGACCGACGTGGATGTCGTCGGCCGGCAGCTCGTGGTCCATGATCGAGGTGACCGCGTTGGTCTTGGAGATCTTCTTCGACTCCAGCCGCTCGCGCTCGAGCATGTTGTAGAAGTCCATGTTCCCGCCCACGTTCAGCTGGGAGGTGCGCTCGATCTCCACGCCGCGGTCGGCGAACAGGCGGGCGAGCGTGCGGTGCACGATCGTCGCGCCGACCTGGGACTTGATGTCGTCGCCGACGATCGGCAGTCGCGCTTGGCGGAAGCGCTTGTCCCAGTAGTTCTCGCGTGCGATGAAGACGGGGATGCAGTTGACGAAGCCGCAGCCTGCCTCGAGCACCTGCTCGACGTACCACTTGGTTGCCTGCTCGGAGCCGACCGGCAGATAGGAGACGACCACGTCGGTGTGGGTCTCCTTGAGTATGCGCACGATGTCAGCCGTCTCGCCCGGCGCCTTTGAGATCTTCTGCTTGAGGTACTTGCCGAGACCGTCGTGGGTCATGCCGCGGTGCACGGGCACGCCGAGACGCTTCGGGACCTTGGCGAACTTGATCGTGTTGTTCTGCCCGGACCAGATGGCCTGGCCCAGGTCCTTGCCGACCTTGGCTGCATCGATGTCGAAGGCGGCGGTGAACTCGATGTCGCGAACGTGATAGCCGCCGAGGTCGACGTGCATGAGGCCCGGAACCCGATCCTCGGGATTCGCATCGCGGTAGTAGTGAACGCCCTGGACGAACGCGGACGCGCAGTTGCCGACGCCGATGATCGCGACCCGCACCTTCTCGGACTGGTAGCGCCCGGCGCCGTTCTTGGAGGCCGCGCCGTCACGGGGGGCGCTGCCGTTGCTGTGCTCCTTGATCACGGTGAGTGTCCTTTGTGAGGGCTCGAGGCCCGGTCAAGGGCGCCTTTGTGAGCGCCCTGCTTCTCGAGCGGGACGGCCGCATGCCGGACCGCGCTGCTCGCAGAGACTACTCCGCCGGGCGTGCCAGGTCACACGGACAGCTCGCCCCGAACGTGCAAGATGCGCTGTACGACCGTGATCACGCTGAGCACGGCCAACACGTAGACGGCCGGCTCGAGCAGTTCGAAGTCGCCGAGCGAGGCGCCCTTGGCAAAGACGAGCCCGATCGAGAGGATCACGACGCGCACCGGCCGCGTGGCGATGCCCACCTTGCACTCCACGCCGAGCGCCTCGGCGCGTGCGCGCGTGTAGCTGACCATCAGCGACGCCAGCACGGCGATCACGACGGCGGCCGCAGCGTCGCGGTTGCCGTTCAGCGCGAAGTAGCCGGCCACGGCCGCCAGCACGATCCCCTCCTCGATGCGGTCGAGTGTCGAATCCAGGAATGCGCCGAACGGGGTGCCCTTGCCCGACATGCGCGAGTAGCGGCCGTCGAGCGTGTCCATCGTCGAGCCGACGATGAACGCGACCCCGCCCAGGAAGAGCAGCCCTTCCCATATGAGCAGCGCAGCGAGGAGGTTCAGCGCCAGGCCGGTGAGCGAGATCGCGTTGGGGGTCAGGCGCGACTCGATCAGGCGGTTGCGCACCAGCTCTCGCCGCTGCGCGGCGGTGCGAGCCACCCTGCCGTTGGCCCTCGCGCGGGGGACGCCCCGACGCGCGCGGCGGGGAGGGGCGTGCTGCCTGGGCGCCATCTCGGCCGGCCTCCCCGACTACCTGCTCGTAGTAAGGCGGGCGGAGGGAGTCGCCGAGAAGCGCCAGACGCCCGGACGCGCGCGCGCGAGCCAGCTCGCGCCATAGGCGGATAGCCCTGCGGTGAGCGCTCCCAGCAGCGCGTCCAGGATGAAGTGGTTGGCGGTCACCACGATCACGAAGGTCATCAGGAGGGGATACAGCAGCCACAGGACGCGAGCGATCCGGCTGCGCACCAGTCGGGCGAGCGAGCAGCCGATCATCAGGGCGAACGCGACGTGCATCGAGGGGACGGCGGCGTAGGGGTTGAACAGCGCACTCATCGACGCGCTCGTGTGCGAGACGTTGACCGGCGTGAAGTCCGAGACGGTGTCGATGAACCCCCACTCGGGCATGAACCGGGGCGGTGCGGTGGGGAAGAACGTGTAGCCGACGAGCGCGATGGCCATCGCGATCATGAACATGTTGCGCACGAAGTAGAAGTTGCGGTTGTGGCGCAGGTAGATGTACAGGAGCGCGGCGATCGTCAGCGACCCCTGCGCGTTCACGTACAGCCAGCTCGCGGTCATCATCAGCAGATGGCTGCCCGACGCCCACGCCTGCACGCTCGGCTCGACGAACAGGTGCAGTGTTCGCTCGACCGAGATCAGCTCGCGCGCGTGCTGGAATGCGGCGGCCGCCCGGCCCTCGGCCAGCCCCCGCGCCAAGCGGTAGGCGAGGTACGCGACGGCGAAGAGCGAGACCTGACGCAGCGCGTCCTGCCATCCATGCGGCAGGACACGCGCCTGCAGGACACGAGCGCGGGCGACCACGCCCGGAAGCCTAGACCATGACTCCCGTCGGAAGGCGCGAGCGTGAGAGGGTCACCGGCAGCGGGGACCGTGCTCGAACACACGCGCGAGCGAGAAGTCGATCACCACGTGCAGGCTGCCGGCGGCGGGGGCCTGCACGTCGGTCCAGCCCCCCGCCGCGCGGCGCACGCACCCATGCCCGCTCGCGAGCGCCCAGTAGGGGGTGAAGTGCACACGCACCGTGAACGTTCCTGCGCGCGGTGCCTGCAGCGTGAACGAGTCGTGCCCTAGCTGCGTCAGGACGGCCGGCGGTTGGGCGAGCGGACGGGCCCCGAGCACCGCGAACAGCCGCCAGTGTGCCGAGCGCCAGACTTCGCGCAGGTAGGCCGCCTGCCCGCCACGGCTCGCCACCGGACCACCGGGCCTCTGCGCCCCCGAGCCCACGAGCAGCCGAGCCTCCGACCTCGCCGAGTAGTCCAGCGGGGCGTCCGGGAGGGCCACGTAGGAGACGGCAGCGTCCAGCAGCCACGCTCGGTAGCGCGCGGCGGTGAGCGGCCCGGAACCGTAGAAGAGCGCGTTGCGCTCGCGGTCGAGTTGGCGCTCCCAGCCGCGGGCCAGCGCGAGGTGGGGCGCCAGCCAGTTCGCCTCCCAGTGGTTGGCGGTGGCGACCACCTCGATGCGCAGCGGGCGCCCCGGGCTCCCGGCGGCGAACCCGCTCAGCCGTTGCAGGAGCGGCGTGTAGAAGGCGGCGTGCACGGACGGGTCCGACGCGGCCGAGGCGTAGTCCGACACGGAGGTGTTGACCTGCCAATAGAGCAGGAAGGGGGCCAGCGCGAGCAGGACCCGCGGGCGGCCGCTCGGGGGGCGCCCGGCGAGCACGCACGCGGCGATCGGCCCCGCCAGGAGAGCGCCCAGCCGGTCGGCGTTTCCGCCCACGGGCGTCGGCAGCAGGTAGGCGCCGGCGAGCACGATGGCGTAGAGCAGGGCCCCGATGCGCAGGGCGCGCTCGCGTGCGGGGATGAGCGCACCGACGATCACCACGCCGGCGAGGGCGGGCAGCGCGCTGGAGGCGTCGAATGGCTGGGTGCCCCCTTCGGGGAACACCAGCGCTAGCAGCGCTATCGGAGCGAGCGCGACGACCGCGAGCCCGCCGCGCCAGGCGGGGGACAGCGCGCCGGCGGGACCGACGGTGATGCCCTGCGACGGAGAGGCCAAGGGCTCCGTGCCGTCTGTCCGCGTCGCTGCGCGGGGGAGCCCGGCGAGCGCCCAGGCCAGCGCCGCGAGCGCCAGGAAAGCGCCGGCCACGGGGCTCGCGAGCGCCGTGAGCAGCGCCAGCGCGAGCGCGAGCGCGCGCCGGCCGCGCTGGGCTGAGAGGAGCGCCCCGAGGCCGAGGGCGAGGCCGAGGTCGAAGGCGACGCGACTGGAGAGCAGCCCGACGCCGGCGCCGAAGGCGAACCAGACGGCCGAGATGCGCGTCGCCCGCGCCGGGAAGCGCCCCTCGATCAGTGCCGTGAACAGCGCCGCGGCGATCGTCATCGACAGCGCCGCGAGCAGGCGCGGGCCCATCAGCCAGCCCAGTGCGGGTGCGAGCAGGCTGTAGGCGGGAAGATGATGACCTCCGTACCAGGCGTTGTCCCACAGCGTCGGGCCGACCCGACCGAACAGCTGGCTGCGATAGGTGGCCGTCGCGAGGTCGGCGCTCGAGGGCGCGGCGAGCAGGTATGCGAGTCCGAACGCGGCCGTGATCGTCCACGCCGGCACCCGGCGTGCTAGCGCGCCGGGCCGGACGCCGCGCCGTGCTTGACCGTGGCGCTGGGGGACCCGCGGAGCTTCGCTGAGGACGGACACCTTCGATGCGGGGGTTCCGCTCACGACGGCGTCGCTCACGCGGAGGCCGCCTCCAGGAAGTCGGCGACCCGCTCGATCGTGTCCGGGCGGTCGATCCACGGCCAGTGCCCGGCGTCGGGGAGCTCGAGAAGCTCGGCTCCTCCCAACGCGCGTGCGTACTCCCGGCCGAAGCGGGCGGGGATGTAGGGGTCCTTCATCCCCCACACCACCAGTGCGGGGAGCTGAAGGCGCCGCAGCTGCGCCCCGGCTGCCTCGAGCACGGCGGGGGGCGCGCTTCGATACAGGCGTAGGATCGCGCGTTGGGTGCCCTGATCGAAGTGGTCCAGAACGCTGTCCAGCCGCTCGTCGGTGATCGGCCCGGGGGGGACGTTGGCCTCTCGGGAGATGAGCCGCAGGGTGGTGCGGTTGGTCAGGCCCATCGCGAGCTCACCCAGCCCGGGTGTACGCCAGATGCGCGCGATCCTGTGCCAGCGGTACCCGGGCAGGAGGGGCACGCAGTTGATCACCACGAGCCGCTCGACACGCTCGGGCAGGCGCTGCGCGAAGGCCAGCCCGACGACACCCCAGTCGTGCACCACGAGGCTCACGCGGTCGCGACCGGTCATGTCCAGGAACCGCTCGAGAAAGCCGTCGTACTCGTCGATCGTGTAGCGCAGATAGCCGGGCTTGCCCGAGCGCCCGAAGCCCGGAAGGTCGGGCGCGAGCCCGCCGGTGCGCTCGAGGAACGCCAGCCAGTCGTCGGAGTTGGTCGGGACCCCATGCAGGTACACCGGCACCGGCGCGCCCTCTCGGCCGGGAGGCGCGGGGGCACTGCGCCAGAAGAGCGGCAGCCCGTCGATCTCGCCGGTGTGGTCGCTCACCTCGGGCATCGCGCGAGGACGAGGATATAGGTGTCGTGCTCGCAACGGGCCATAGCGGCCGGCTGATCGCGGCAGGGCAATCGCGGAGGGGCACGGCGCGTCGGCCCCGGCTCCCCGGGTCCTCGCGCCAACGCGCCGGGCGGCCGCGGCCACCGCGAGACAGGCATCCGCCCCGGCGCACTCCGACTACCTTTGCGGAATGGCGTCGATCGCACGGCCACCTTCGAAGGCGCGCGGAGCATGGACGCCTCCTGCGCGTGCGCGCGTGCTCAGGATCCGCGATCGGCTGCGCGCGATCTACGGCGTCCCGACGATGGCTCCGCACGGACATCCGATCGCCGAGCTGGTCCTCACGGTGCTCTCCCAGTCGACGAACGACCGCAACCGGGACATCGCCTATCTGCGCCTGCGCGAGCGCTTCCCGCGATGGGAGCAGGTGCTGCGCGCGCCCGTGGGCGAGGTCGAGGAGGCGATCAGGCCCGGAGGCATCTCGAAGGTCAAGTCGGCGCGCATCCAGGCGATCCTGCGGGCGATCGCGGCGGATCCGCGAGACCCTCCCCACGAGCTGTCGCTCGACTGGCTGCCCCGCGTTCCGATCGAGCAGGCACGCGGCTACCTCACGGACCTGCCGGGCGTGGGTCGCAAGACCGCGGCCTGCGTGCTCCTGTTCTCCTATGGCCTGAGTGACGTGCCCGTCGACACGCACGTCGGGCGCGTCGGAGCCCGCCTCGGGCTGCTGCGTCCTGGCGCGCCGTCAGAGGAGCTCCACGACGAGATGCTCGCACTCACCCCTGGAGGTCAGGAGCTGGAGCTGCACGTCAACCTCTTGCGCCACGGCCGGCGGACCTGCCACGCGCGCTCGCCGGGGTGTGACCGCTGCGCACTGGCGCGCATGTGCCCGAGCCGCACGTCGTTCGTCTGAGCACGGCACCCGCCCGGGCGGCCCGTCCGCCCGGCACCCGCCGGCTCGTCGCGCTCGCCAGCGGCTCAGGCGCGAGGCAGGACGGCGAACGCGATCACCGCGTAGTGCAGCGCCACGGCGGTGATGACGAGCGCATGGAAGATCTCGTGATACCCGAACACCTGCGGCAGCGGGTTCGGCCGCCCGCTCGTGTAGACGACCGCTCCGATCACGTACAGAACGCCGCCGATCGCGAGCCCCGCCGCGCCCAGCCACCCGATGGCGGCGGGCAGCTCGCCGAAGACGGCGGCCGTCACCAGGCCGAGGACCACGTACACCGCGGCGAAGAGCCACTTCGGTGCGTCGATCCACGCGAGCTTGAACACCACGCCGCCCAGCGCTCCCGCCCACAGCACGATCAGGATCGTGTTCGAGAGCGGTCCCTTCAGCGCGAGCAGCGCGACGGGCGTGTAGGTGCCCGCGATCATCACGAAGATCATCGAGTGGTCCAGCCGCTTCATCCAGCGCCGGGCCCCCGGCCGCCAGGTCACGCGGTGATAGAGGGCACTGGTGCCGAGCAGCGCCGACACCGCCACCGCGTAGATCGTCGCCGCGAGCCGCGCACGGCCGCCCGATGCCGCGAGGATCAGCCCCACGCCGCATAGCACCGATACGAAGAACGCGTACTGATGGGAGACCCCGCGGAGCCGCGGCTTGACCGGCTCCGCAGGAGCGGTCGCGGCCTGGGTCGTGACAGAGCCCACACCATCACGGTAGCGCCTTGGAAGGTGCTTGTCACGCGTTGTCCGGTCCTCCGCGTCCCGGTCCGTCACTGCGCTCGGGTCGCCGGCACCGGCACGGTGGGCCGCCTGCAGCCGGGCCGCTGCGGGCCGGCGGCGGGCGGGCCGGCGGCGGGGTCGGGCCGACCGTGCGAGGTCAGGCGCCGCCGCGCGGCCTTGGCCGGATCCGGGCCACGGAGTCACCCCGCCCTACGCTGTTCCCCCGGGCCTGAGGGCTTCGGGGCCCCAGGAGAATGTCCCACTTGAAGCGCGGCAGGAAACCTGCCACACTCGCACTTAGATTTGCTTAGACTTGTAAAGCGCAACTAGAAGGAGCACTCCCACATGGGAAAGACCATAGGCATCGACCTCGGCACGACCAATTCGTGCATGGCCGTGCTCGAGGGCGGCGAGCCCACGGTCATCGAGAACGCGGAGGGCGCACGCACGACCCCCTCGGTCGTGGCCTTCACGGCCTCCGGCGAGCGGCTCGTCGGCACCGTCGCCAAGCGCCAGGCCGTCACCAACCCCCAGAACACGATCTTCTCGATCAAGCGCTTCATGGGCCGCAAGGAGGCCGAGGTGCGCGAGGAGGAGTCGATCGTGCCCTACAAGGTCGTCTCCGGCCCCAACGGCGACGCCCGCGTGGAGGCCGGCGGCGAGCAGTACTCTCCGCCGCAGATCTCCGCGATGATCCTGCAAAAGCTGAAGGCCGACGCCGAGGCGTATCTGGGCGAAGCCGTCGACTCCGCGGTCATCACGGTGCCGGCCTACTTCAACGACGACCAGCGTCAGGCCACCAAGGACGCGGGCAAGATCGCCGGACTTGACGTCAAGCGCATCATCAACGAGCCGACCGCCGCCTCGCTGGCCTACGGCCTGGACAAGGAGTCAGACCAGACGATCCTCGTCTTCGACCTCGGTGGCGGAACCTTCGACGTGTCGGTGCTCGAGATCGGCGACGGGGTGTTCGAGGTCAAGTCCACCGCCGGCGACAACCATCTCGGGGGCGACAACTTCGACAAGGCGATCGTGGACTGGCTGGTCGCCGAGTTCAAGAAGTCGCAGGCGATCGATCTCAGCGCCGACCCGATGGCGCTGCAGCGCCTGTACGAGGCCGCTGAGAAGGCGAAGATCGAGCTGTCCACGACCCAGGAGACGCAGATCAACCTGCCCTTCATCACCGCCGACGCGTCGGGGCCCAAGCACCTCGACACGCGCCTCACCCGCGCCAAGCTTGCCGAGCTGACCTCCGCGCTGCTGGACCGCGTCGTGGCCCCGGTGCGCCAGTCGATCGACGACGCCAAAGACAAGGGTGTCAAGGAGATCGAGCACGTCGTCCTCGTCGGCGGCATGACGCGCATGCCGGCGGTACAGGAGAAGGTCAAAGAGCTCACGGGCAAGGAGCCCCACCGCGGCGTCAACCCCGATGAGGTGGTGGCCGTGGGGGCCGCGATCCAGGCGGGCGTGCTGGCCGGGGACGTCAAGGACGTCCTGCTCCTCGACGTGACTCCCCTGACGCTCGGCATCGAGACCAAGGGCGGGGTGATGACCAAGCTGATCGAGCGCAACACCACGATCCCCACGCGCAAGGGCGAGGTCTTCTCGACGGCCGAGGACAACCAGCCCTCGGTCGAGATCCATGTGCTTCAGGGCGAGCGCGAGATGGCCAACTACAACAAGTCGCTGGGCAAGTTCCAGCTCACCGGCATCCCGCCGGCACCGCGCGGCATCCCCCAGATCGAGGTCGCGTTCGACATCGACGCAAACGGCATCCTCAACGTGTCGGCCAAGGACCTCGGCACGAGCAAGGAGCAGAAGATCGAGATCAAGGCCGGCTCGGGGCTCTCGGAGGATGAGATCAAGCGGATGGTCTCCGACGCCGAGACCCACGCCGAGGACGACCGGCGGGCGCGCGAGCTCGCCGAAGCGCGCAACAACGGCGAGAACGCCGCCTACCAGGCCGAGCGCCAGCTCGCCGACCTCGGCGACCAGGTCGACGCCGACTCCAAGGAGCGCATAGAGGTGGCGATCAAGGAGGTGCGCGAGTCGTTGGAGGCCGAGGACCCGGCGACCATCGACGCCAAGACCGAGGCTCTCCAGACGGCCTTCCATGCCGTGTCCGAGGCGATGTACCAGCGCGCACAGGAGTCCGCCGCGGCCGCGGGCAACGGCGCCTCGGCGGCCGACGGTGCGTCCTCCGACGAGGAGGATGTCGTCGACGCCGAGGTCGTGGACGAGCCGAAGGCATAGCGCGCGCCATGAGCGACACCGAACAGACGGTCGAGCAGCAGAACGGCGCCCCCGGCGCGGACGCGCCGCGGGCTGCGGATGAGCTGTCCGAGCAGGCCGACGGGCACACGCGGGGTGCCTCCGACGAGGAGGTCGCCCCGGTGGATGGCGCAGCCGCAGCAGGGGTCGAGGACGACGAGGCGGCGGAGGTCGAGGGCGACCTCGACGAGCTCGTCGCGACCGCTGCCCAGCGCGACGAGTACCTCGCGCTCGCACAGCGTACGCAGGCTGACTTCGAGAACTACCGCAAGCGCGTCGCCCGCGAGTCGGCCGCCGCGCAGGAGCGCGGGGTGGCGAAGTTCGCGAAGGAGCTCCTGCCGGCTCTCGACAACCTCGACCGCGCCCTGGAGGACGCGGGGCGCGCCGCCGGGGCGCGCCCAGACGGGGTGGCTGCTGCTCAGGGCGACCCTCTGCTCGAAGGTGTGCGCCTCGTTCGCTCCGAGCTAGCCGCGGCGCTCGCGCGCGTGGGCGTCGAGTCCTTCTCGCCCGTCGGCGAGACATTCGACCCGGCCCTGCACGAGGCGATGGCCACCGCCGAGCAACCCGCGGACGGAGCAGATAGCGGCACGGTCGTCGAGGTCTACCAACCGGGGTATCGGCTGGGCGCAAGCATCATCCGGCCGGCACGCGTCCTCGTCGCCGCATAGGCGCTAGGGGTCCCGATGGCAACGCGTCCCGACTACTACAAGACGCTCGGGGTGGACAAGAAGGCGACGCCCGAGCAGATAAAGAAGGCCTATCGCAAGCTCGCCCGCAAGTACCACCCGGACCGCAACCCCGACAACAAGGAGGCCGAGGCCCGGTTCAAGGAGATCTCCCAGGCGCACGACGTGCTCGGCGACCCCGAGAAGCGCAAGCAGTACGACAGCGGTACGGGCATGTTCACGACCGGCGCCGGCCCCGGCGGCGGCTTCGGCGGGTTCGGCAACTTCGACTTCGACGCCTCCTCGATGGGCGACATCCTGTCCAACCTGTTCGGCGGCGGAGGCGCCGGCGGGCGCGGTCAGCGCCAGCGCCCGCGCGCAGAGCGCGGTGCCGACCTCGAGGCGCAGGTCTCGATCTCCTTCGACCAGGCTGTGACCGGTGCGCAGGTACCCCTGCAGGTGCCGATGCACACCACCTGCAACACCTGCCGCGGAACCGGCGCCAAGCCCGGCACGACCCCGACGGTGTGCCCGCGCTGTGAAGGACGCGGAATCGAGACCGAGGGACAGGGGATGTTCTCGATCTCCCAACCCTGCTCGCAGTGCGGCGGCTCGGGCACCGTGATAGCTGACCCGTGCCCGACCTGTCACGGCGCGGGTGCCGTTCGCACCGTGAAGCGCCTGCGCGTGAACGTCCCCGCTGGCGTGCGCGACGGCAGCCGCATCCGGCTGCCGGGCAAGGGCGAGCCCGGGCGCCGCGGCGGCCCCCCGGGCGACCTCTTCCTCGTCACGCACGTCGCGCCCTCCCCCGTCTTCAAGCGCAAGGGGGACAATCTCCAGGTCGAGGTTCCGCTGAGCATTCCCGAGGCGCTGCGCGGTGCCGAGGTGCAGGTTCCGACACTGAACGGGACGAAGACGCTGCGCGTCGCCCCGGGTACGAGACACGGCACCGTCCAGCGCCTGCGCGGCGCAGGGCCGCCGAAGCCCGGGAGCGGATCCCCGCCGGCGCACGGCGACATCCACTACCGGTTCGTCATCGACGTTCCCGGGCAGCTGACCAAGGAGCAGACGGACGCCGTCGAAGCGCTCTCGAAGACGCTCGAGGGGAACCCGCGGGCCGGGCTGTTCCCCGAGGGCCTGGCCCAGGCCGGCGCACGCGCCGAGGCGGGTGAGCGCTGATGGCGTCCTCGCAAAGACGCTCGCCGGACCGGCCGCCGATCCCCCGCCACCGGGTACGCACGAGCATCACCCGCGTCAAGGTCGAGTCCGATCGCGCCGTGTTCACCATCTCGGTCGCCGCCGAGCTCGCGAACATGCATCCCCAGACGCTGCGCATGTATGAGGCGCGCGGCCTGATCGAGCCGCGGCGCTCACCCAAGGGCACGCGCTTGTATTCCCACCAGGACGTTGAGCAGCTGAGGCGCATCCAGGAGATGACGGCCGAGCTCGGGCTGAACCTCGCGGGCGTCGAGTGCGTGCTGCGCCTGGAGGAGGAGCTCGAGGGTCTACACGCACGCATCGAGGAGCTCGAACTCGAGGCGCTGCACGCACAGGTCCGCCTTGCCAGGCAGCTGGAGGAGGTGCGCCGCTCCTTCCGCGCCGAGCTGACCGTGCCCTATCGGGGCGGCCTCGAGCTCGTGCGCGCGGCCGACGTCCGATCACGCTTCCGCAAAACGCCAGAGAGGAGCACAGATGGCACCGCCTGACGGCGCCCCACCCGCCCCCCAGGGGGCGCAGGAGGAGGAGCAGAGTCCGCTGGAGCGCTTCGGACGCGACCTCACCGAGATCGCCGAGCAGGGCAAGCTCGACCCGGTGATCGGACGCGACGACGAGATCCGCCGCGTGATCCAGGTGCTGTCGCGGCGCACCAAGAACAACCCCGTGCTGATCGGCGAGCCCGGCGTCGGCAAGACCGCCATCGTCGAGGGCCTCGCCCAGCGGATCGTCAGCAAAGACGTGCCCGAGTCGCTGCGCGATCGCCGCGTGATCGCGCTCGACATGGGGGCGCTGATCGCGGGCGCCGCCTATCGCGGCGAGTTCGAGGACCGCCTGAAGGGGGTGCTCAAGGAGGTCTCCGAGGCCCAGGGCACGATCATCCTGTTCCTCGACGAGCTGCACACGATCGTCGGCGCCGGCGCAGCTCAGGGGTCCGTTGACGCATCCAACCTGCTCAAGCCGATGCTCGCGCGCGGGGAACTGCGCGCGGTGGGCGCGACGACGCTCGACGAGTACCGCAGGTACATAGAGAAGGACGCCGCCCTGGAGCGGCGCTTCCAGCCGGTGATGGTGGGCGAGCCCTCCGTCGAGGATACGATCGCGATCCTGCGTGGACTGAAGGAGCGCTACGAGGTCCACCACGGGGTGCGCATCCAGGACAGCGCCCTGATCGCCGCGGCCACGCTGTCCCACCGCTACATCGCCGACCGCTTCCTGCCGGACAAGGCGATCGACCTGATCGACGAGGCGGCCTCGAAGATACGCATCGAGATCGACTCCCTGCCGACCGAGATCGACGAGGTCGACCGCCGCGTAATGCAGCTGGAGATCGAGCTCACCTCGCTGCGCAAGGAGAAGGACGCGGCATCCAAGGAGCGCACCGCGGCGATCGAGGCCGAGCTGGGCGAGCTGAAGGAGCGCTCCGCCGAGATGAAGGCGCAGTGGCAGACCGAGAAGGACGCGATCCAGGGCGCCCGCGAGACGAAGGAGCGCCTTGAGAGCGCGAAAGTCGAGGCCGAACGGGCCGAGCGCGAAGCGAACCTGCAGCGCGCGGCGGAGCTGCGCTACGGCGAGATACCCGAGCTGGAACGCAAGCTGGCCGAGCATGAATCCGCCGAGCGCGAGCGCGCGGACGGGGAGGCGCCGGTGTTCCTCAAGGAGGAGGTCGACGCCGACGACGTCGCCGAGATCGTCGCGCGCTGGACCGGCATCCCGGTCAGCCGGCTGCTCGAGGGCGAGACCGAGAAGCTCGTCCACATGGAGGAGCGTCTGCACGAGCGCGTCGTCGGCCAGGACGAGGCGATCGAGGCGGTCGCCACCGCCCTGCGCCGCTCCCGCGCGGGGCTGCAGGATCCCGATCGCCCGATCGGCAACTTCCTGTTCCTCGGCCCCACGGGCGTGGGCAAGACCGAGCTCGCCCGCGCCCTGGCCGAGTTCATGTTCGACTCGCAGGACGCGATGGTCCGTATCGACATGTCCGAGTACATGGAGAAACACTCGGTCTCGCGACTGGTCGGAGCGCCCCCGGGTTACGTCGGCTACGAAGAGGGCGGCCAGCTGACCGAGGCCGTCCGCCGCCGCCCGTACGCGGTCGTTCTGCTCGACGAGATCGAGAAGGCCCACGTCGACGTGTTCAACGCGCTGTTGCAGGTGATGGACGACGGCCGCCTGACCGACGGTCAGGGGCGAACCGTGGACTTCAAGAACACCGTCCTGATCATGACCTCGAACCTGCCGCTGGGCGGGGATGCTGCGCAGGACGGCGACGGCGCCGGCGCCGGCGCCGGTGCGGCTGCCGACGCGCGGCTGCGGACCGAGTTGCTCCAGTACTTCAAGCCGGAGTTCGTCAACCGCCTCGACGACGTCGTGCCCTTCCACTCCCTCACGCGCGAGCAGATCTCCGAGATCGTGGACCTCCAGGTCGCCCGCGTGATCGATCGCGTCTCCGAGCGTGGCGTGCAGGTCACGCTCACCGAGTCAGCTCGCGAGCTGCTCGGCAACATGGGCTACGACCCAACCTACGGAGCGCGGCCGCTGCGCCGCGTGATCCAGAAGCAGCTCATCGACCGCCTCGCGCTTGCGCTGCTGGAGGGGGAGCTGCGCGAAGGGGACTCGGTCACCGTGGACGCGGTCGACGGGGAGCTCGTGTTGGAGAAGGCCGGCGCCACCGAGCCGGCCGTAGCCTGAGGCCGGGGGATCGCCAGGCAGCGGGCTGCGCCCCGGCCCCGGCCGGTCGTGGGCTCACTACGGCGGGCGTCGGTCCTTCCGACGTGCGGGTGGCGTGCGCCCCCGTCGATCCGGTACAACAGAAGGACAGAACGTCAACACGCACGCGGTCGTCCCAAGCGACGGAGGAGACTCATGCCCACCTACATCATGCTCTCGACCCTCACCCCGGAGGGCGTCCAGACCGTCAAGAACAACCCGCAGCGCATCCAAGAGGTCAACAAGGAGGTCGAGCAGCTCGGCGCCACCGTCAAGGCGCAGTGGGCGACGCTCGGGCACGTCGACTTCATCTCCGTCATCGAGGCGCCCGACGAGCGCACGATGGCACGCGTCTCGCTCGAGCTCGGCTCGCGCGGCACCGGCCGCTACGAAACGCTCGCCGCCATCCCCGTGGACGAGTTCATCGCATCGCTTTGACGACCCCGCCCGACCGCGCCCGGCTCGGTCCCTCCGATCCCCGCGGCGTCCGGCGCGCCAGGAGACGCGCGACATCCCGGCACGCCCGGAACGCCCAACACGCCCGGAACGCGGCGTATGCTCCCGCCGGGATGGTCTGCTTCGACGGGATCCGGGGATGCGGCTGACGCGCGAGATCTCGGCGTGCGCCTCGGAGAGCAAGGCGCGCACACGATGAGCCCTCGCGGGGTCGACCGCGAAGGGGAGGGGCCCTCCGCCCAGGAGAGCAACCCGGGGTCCGCCCCCGGCATCTCCCTCGTGCCCGAGCCGATGGCCGAGGCCGAGGTGCAGGCGCAACTCGACGAGTTCGACGTCGATACCCCGCGTGTCGGCATCGTGATGGGCTCGAAGAGCGACCTGGAGGTCATGGAGCAGGCGGCACGCGAGCTCGAAGAGCGGGGCATCCTGCACGAGCTGCGGGTCATGTCCGCCCACCGCGAGCCCGATCTGGTGGCGGAGTACTCCAAGAACGCGCACATGCGAGGCCTGCGTGTGATCATCGCCGGAGCCGGTATCTCCGCCGCGCTTCCCGGTGCGGTCGCGGCACACACCGACCTGCCCGTGATCGGCGTGCCGCTGTCCGGTCGCCTGACGGCAGCCGGGGGTCTGGACGCGATCCTCTCGATCGTGCAGATGCCCCCGGGCGTCCCCGTCGCCTGTGTCGGCCTGGACAACCCGCGCAACGCGGCGATCCTGGCAGCGCAGATCCTCGGGTGCTGAGAGGCATCGCTCGCATCCCCGCGCCGGTGGTCGACGGCGGGCGGTGAGGACGCCGCCGCCGCGGGGCGGCGATAATCAAGCGACGTGATCCCTCGCTACACCCGTCCGGAGCTAGGCCGCCTGTGGTCCGATCAAGCGCGCATGGACAGCTGGCGGCAGGTCGAGATCGCGGCCTGCGAGGAGCTGCCCGCACTGCTCGGGCCGCAGGGGCCGACCGCGGCGGAGCTTCAGGCGATCCGGGCCGCCACGTTCACGGTGGCGGCGGTCAACGAGCGCGAGCGCGTCACCGAGCACGACATGGCCGCGTTCGTGGACGTGCTGGCCGAGTCGGCGGGCGGGGCGGGGCGCTTCATCCACTTCGGGCTGACCTCCTCGGACGTGCTCGACACCGCGCTGGCCCTGCAGCTGCGCGCGGTCGGCGAGGTGATCGTGCCCGGGGCGTTCGAGCTGGTCGCCGCGCTGCACACCCGCGCGCTCGAGCACGCGCGTTCGCTGTGCGTCGGGCGGACCCACGGCGTGCACGCCGAGCCGACGACCTTCGGCGTGAAGCTCGCCGGCTTCGCCTTCGAGGCCCACCGCAACGCGCAGCGCCTGGAACGCGCCTTCGCCCAGGCGACCGTGGGGGCGCTGTCGGGCGCGGTCGGCACCTACGCCGCGACCAGCCCCGCCTTCGAGGAGCGCGTGCTGGGGCGGCTGGGTCTCGAGCGCGAGAGCGTCTCCACGCAGGTGGTCGCACGCGATCGTCTTGCCGAGCTGCTGGGCGCGGCAGCGCTCGCTGCGGCCGGAATGGAGCGGTTCGCGACCGAGATCAGGCACCTCCAGCGCACCGAGGTGCGGGAGGTGCAGGAGCCCTTCGCGGCCGGGCAGAAGGGCTCCTCGGCGATGCCCCACAAGCGCAACCCGATCAAGGCCGAGCAGATCTCGGGTCTGGCGCGGGTCCTGCGCGCCAATGTCCAGCCGGCGCTCGAGAACGTCGCCCTGTGGCACGAGCGTGACATCTCCCACTCCTCCGTCGAGCGCGTGATCCTGCCGGACTCGACGATCCTGCTCGACTACCTGCAGCACAGAACGATCAACCTCGTCGAGGGGATGACGGTCGCTGCCGGGCGGATGCGCGAGAACCTCGAGCTGACCCACGGCGCCCTCTTCTCCCAGCGGGTGCTGCTCGCGCTGATCGAGACCGGGCTCTCCCGCGAGGACGCCTACCGGATCGTGCAGGAGCTTGCTCAGCGCGCCTTCGACGAGGGCGTCCACCTGCGCGAGCTGCTCGCCGAGGACGAGCGCGCCGGCCAGCTCGATCTCGATTCGATCTTCGATTACGACCACTACGTGCGCCACGCACAGGAGATCGTCGGCCGCATGCAGGAGCTCAGCACCGGGCTGGACGGGACCGCCTGAGCGACGGTCGGCCGGCGCCCGATCGCGCTGGTAGCATCGGCGCACGTGACCACGCTCGCCGACCTGCCCCTAATCGCCAGCGGGAAGGTTCGCGACATGTACGGGCTGCCGGGCCCGGACGGCCTCGAGTCATCGCGTCTGCTGATGGTCGCGACCGACCGCATCTCCACCTACGACGCGGTCCACCCGACGCCGATCCCCGACAAGGGGAAGGTGCTGACCGGGCTGTCGGTCTTCTGGTTCCAGATGACCCGTCAGATCGTGGCCAACCACCTGATCTCCGCGACCGAGGGCGTGCCCGCCGAGGCCCGCGGACGCGCGCTGGTCGTGCGCAGGCTGAGGATGCTGCCGGTGGAGTGCGTCGTGCGCGGCTACCTCGCGGGGTCGGCCTGGAAGGACTACCAGGACTCGGGCGAGGTCTCGGGGATCCGGCTGGGGGAGGGCCTGCGCGAGTCAGAGCGGCTGTCGCAGCCGATCTTCACACCGAGCACGAAGGCCAACGTCGGGCACGACGAGGCGATCGACCTCGAGCGCGCCGCCGAGCTGGTGGGCGACAGCGCGCTCATGCAACGGGTGGCCGATGTGTCGATCGAGCTGTACTCGTTCGCGGCCGAGCATGCGCGCTCCAACGGTGTGATCCTTGCCGACACCAAGTTCGAGTTCGGCCTCGACGACGAGGGCGAGCTGGTGGTCGGCGACGAGGTGCTCACACCCGATTCCTCGCGCTACTGGCCGGCAGACGGCTATCGGCCGGGACGCGGGCAGCCGAGTTTCGACAAGCAGTACGTGCGCGATTGGGCAGCCGCGAGCGGCTGGGACAAGAAGCCGCCGGCTCCGCCGATTCCCGAGGACGTCGTCGCGGGCACCCGTGCGCGCTATCGCGAGGCCTACGAGCTGATCACCGGCGAGTCGTTCGAGGCCTGGCTGGAGAGTACGGGCGCAACCCGCGCGGAGGACGAGCTTGATAGCGCGCAGGGTGCGCAGGGCGCGGCGTGAGAGCGCGCGTGCTCATCCGCCCGAAGGCGGGCATCCTCGATCCCCAGGGCGTAGCCGTGGAGCGGGCGCTCCCGGCGCTCGGGTTCGCGGGCGTCTCGGGCGTGCATGTTGGCCGGCTGGTGGAGCTCGACGTGGAGGACTCGGCGCAGCTGGAGCCGATGTGCGAGAAGCTGCTCGCCAACCCGCTCATCGAGGACTACGAGGTCGAGATCCTTGACGGCAGCGGCTGACGCGCGGTGAAGTTCGGCGTACTTCGCTTCCCCGGCTCCTGCGACGAGGTCGACGCGCTTTACGCCGCCAGGCGTGTCGGCGACGCCGAGCTGATCTGGCACGGTGAGCGCGACCTGAAGGGTGCCCAGGCGATCATCGTGCCCGGGGGGTTCTCCTATGGCGACTACCTCCGTGCGGGGGCGATCGCGCGCTTCTCGCCGGCGATGGAGTCGGTGATCGCGTTCGCCGAAGACGGCGGGCTGGTGCTCGGGATCTGCAACGGCTTCCAGGTGCTGTGCGAGGCACATCTGCTGCCCGGCGCCCTGCTGGGGAACGCCAACCGGCGTTTCACCTTCCGCCAGGTCGAGCTCGAGGTGGTCAACGCCGACACGCCGTTCACGCGGGCGTGCGCGGGCGGCGAGCCGCTGAGTATCCCCGCGAAGCACGCATGGGGCCGCTACTACGCCGAGGATCGGACGCTGCGGGCGATGTCCGAGGCCGGGCAGGTCGTCTTGCGCTACGCGGGAAGCCAGAACTTCAACGGCTCGTTGGACGATATTGCGGGCGTGTGCAACGAGGCGGGGAACGTGTTCGGTCTGATGCCCCATCCCGAGCACGCGGTGGACGGGCTGACCGGCTCCACCGACGGGCTGAAGATCTTCGAATCGATGCGCCTGGCAATCGAGGGCGTCAGTGCCTGAGGCTCCCCGCGCGGTTCCCGCTCCGTCCCTGAAGGACGCGCTGGCGCTGGGGCTGACGCGCGCCGAGTACGAGCTGGTGTGCGAGAAGCAGGGCCGCGAGCCCAACCGGGTGGAGCTCGCGATGTACTCGCTGATGTGGAGCGAGCACTGCGCCTACAAGCACTCCAAGAAGCTCCTGCGCACGCTACCCACCGAGGGGCCGCACGTGGTCATGGGCCCGGGCGAGAACGCCGGCGCGGTGGACGTGGGGGGCGGGCTGGCATGCGCATTCAAGGTCGAGTCGCACAACCACCCAAGCGCGGTGGAGCCCTTCCAGGGAGCGGCCACCGGTGTCGGGGGGATACTGCGCGACATCTTCGCGATCGGCGCCCGCCCGATCGCCGTGCTCGATTCGCTGCGCTTCGGCGAGCCCCTGAGCAACGCGACAGGAGGCGCCCGCGCCCGCTACCTGCTCGACGGAGCGGTCTCGGGGATCGGGCACTACGGCAACTCGATCGGCGTGCCGACCGTCGGCGGGGAGGTCTACTTCGAGGATCCCTATCAGCAGAACTGCCTGGTGAACGCGATGGCGCTCGGCCTCGCGCCCCGCGAGCAGCTCGTGCGCAGCGCGGCCGCCGGTGAGGGCAACCTGGTCGTGCTGTTCGGCGCCTCAACCGGCCGCGACGGGATCGGGGGTGCGTCTGTGCTCGCCTCCGCCGAGCTCGGCGGAGCGGATGCCGACGGCGGTGCGGAGGTTGACAGGCGCCCGACCGTTCAGGTCGGCGATCCGTTCGAGGAGAAGAAGCTGCTGGAGTGCTCGCTGGAGCTCCTGCATCGGGGGCTGCTCGTCTCCCTGCAGGATCTCGGCGCCGCCGGCCTGACCTCCTCGGCCTCGGAGATGGCATCGAAGGGCGCGGTCGGGATCGACATCGACGTCGCCAAGGTGCCGTTGCGCGAGCCCGGGATGGAGCCGTTCGAGGTGATGGTGAGCGAGTCCCAGGAGCGGATGCTGTGCGTGGTCGAGCCCGCGAACCTCGACGCCGTGATGGAGCTGTGCGAGAAGTGGGAGGTGGGCGGCGCGGCGATCGGCACGGTCACGGGCAGTCGCAGGCTTCGTGTCCTCGACAGGGGGGGGCTCGTCGGGGATATGCCGGTTACGGCGCTGGTGGACGACTGCCCGCTCTATGAGCTGCGCCCGGCCAAGCCCTCAAAGGCGGTGTACCCGCCGCCGCCGGCAACGCTTGCCCCCGACGCGACGCCGCGCCAGACGCTGCTCGCTCTGCTGGCCTCGCCCAACCTCGCCTCGCGCAGGCCACTGTTCGAGCAGTACGACGCGATCGTCCAGTCGCGCACGGTGCGCCGCCCCGAGCAGGCGGACGCGGCCGTGCTGGCGATCGACCCCGCCGCCAGCGCCGGGACCGCGAGCGCCGAGGGGATCGCGGGCGAGCCCGTCCCCGCCCTGGCCGTGAGCATCGACGGTAACGGCCGGAGGGTGGCCGCCGATCCCTACAGGGGGACGGTCGCCGCGGTGCTCGAGTGCGCCTCGAACCTGGCCTGCGTTGGCGCCGAGCCGCTCGGCACGACCAACAACCTCAACTTCGGGAACCCCGAGAAGGCGCACATCGCCTGGCAGCTGACAGAGTCGGTGCGTGGCCTGGGCGACGCCTGCCGCGCCCTGAGCGCGCCGATCGTCGGCGGCAACGTCTCGCTCTACAACGAGGGTGCCGCGGGGCCGATCTATCCCACGCCCGTGATCGGCATGGTCGGGCGCGTGCCGGACGCGCGTCGGGTCGCGCAGATGGGCTTCGCACGCGCTGGCGCCAGCGTCGCGCTCGTCGGGCCCTTCGCCCCGTCGCTGGCCGCCAGCGAGCTGGCCAAGTTGCGCGGCGAGCCGCTCGCGGACGGGCTCGCGGAGATCGACCTCGACGCGGTCCGGGAGGCCCAGCTCGCCGTGCGCGAGGCGGTCCGTGCGGGCGCGTTGCAGAGCGCCCACGACATCGCCGAGGGCGGACTGGCCGTCGCCCTGGCGGAGTGCTGCCTGGCCGGGAATCTGGGCGCTGAGGTAGCGCTCGCGGAGCCCTTCCGGCAGACGACCTCGCCGGCAGCGACGGAGCGGTCGTCGACTCGGCCGCTCCCACCGGCCGCGACCGTCCTCTTCGGCGAGGGTCCCGGCGGCTTCGTCGTGAGCGGATCGGAGGAGGCGCTCTGCCGGCTGGGCGAGCGGACTGCCGTGCGGCGGCTGGGTCTGGTCGGGGGCGAGGCGCTGTGCATCCTGGCCGGCGGGGATTCGCAGACCGGGCCGCTCCTCGAGGTGAACCTCGCCGAGCTGAGGAACGCCCACGGCGCGCTCGCGGGGCTGTTCCCGTGACGGGGCTTGGCGGCACGGCCTCACGGCGGAGCGTGGCGACCGGGCGTGATAGCGTGAAACAGGCGATGGCTGATGGAAGGGCCTCGAGGCCGGAGCTGGGGGACCGCGACGGACCGCGCGATGAGTGCGGCGTGTTCGGCCTATATGCACCCGGTCACGAGGTGTCTCGTCTGTCGTACTTCGCGCTGTACGCGCTGCAGCACCGTGGGCAGGAGTCGGCGGGTATCGCCGCGGCCGATCGCGGCGGGCACATCATCACGCGCCGCGAGCTGGGGCTCGTCAACCAGGTGTTTAGCGAGAACGACCTGCGCACGCTCGCGGGCGAGCTGGCGATCGGCCATGTGCGCTACTCCACGACCGGGGCGAACGCCTGGGAGAACTCGCAACCGGTCCAGCGCTCGGAGGGCACCAACGGCTCCAGGCGCGAGGTCGCGCTGGCGCACAACGGCAACCTCATCAACGCGGTCGAGCTGCACGACGAGATGCTCGAGCGTGGCGTCACGTTCAGCTCGACCTCGGACTCGGAGATCATCGCCGCTCTGATAGCCACCCACCCGGCGGAGCTGGTCGAGGATGCGATCGCCGACGTGCTGCCGCGCCTGCGGGGCGCCTTCTCGACCGTGGTCATGACCAAGGACCGCGTGGTCGCCTTCCGCGATCCGCACGGCCTGCGCCCGCTCGCGCTGGGCGCGCTGGCGCCGCTGGAGGGCGACCCGGACAGCCGGGTGCGCTATTGCGTGGCCAGCGAGTCGTGTGCGTTCGACATCATCGGCGCCAGCTTCCTGCGCGATGTCGAGCCGGGCGAGGTGGTCACGCTCGGCGAGGACGGCCTGCAGAGCCGGATGGTCGCGCCCGGCGGCAGACGCGCGTTCTGCGTGTTCGAGTACATCTACTTCGCGCGACCGGACTCGCGCATCAACGACCGCGTGCTGCAGGTCGCCCGCGGGCGGATGGGTGAGATCCTGTGGCGCGAGGCGCCGGTGCAGGCCGACCTGGTGATCGCGGTCCCGGACTCCGGCAACCCGGCGGCCCGTGGGCTGGCGCGCGCGGCGGGTCTGCCCCAGGACGACGGCTTCGTCAAGAACCGCTACGTCGCCCGCACGTTCATCGCACCGGGCCAGGAGCTGCGCAAGCACGGATTGCGCCTGAAGTTCAACCCGCTGCCCGACGTGATCGCCGGCAAGCGCCTGGTGGTGGTCGACGACTCGATCGTGCGTGGCAACACGACCCGCCAGATCGTGCAGATGCTGCGCGACGCCGGCGCGGCCGAGATCCACATGCGCATCTCGGCCCCGCCCATCAAGCACCCCTGCCACTACGGCATCGACATGTCGACCCGCGAGGAGATGATCGCCCACGGGCGCACGACCGCGGAGGTCGCAGAAGAGCTGGGATGCGACTCGCTGCACTACCTCTCGCTCGCCGGCGTATACGAGGCCGTCGGCGGGACCCGCGCGACGCACTGCGACGCGTGCTTCACCGGCGAGTACCCGCTCGCCGGCAGCGATCGGGCAGCGGGCAAGCACTCGCTGGAAGACCCCCATCCCCTGCCCCTGGTGGGAGCCTGACGGCCCGGACGGCCGTCCCACCGTCCGGCGGAGCCGGCTCTAATGGAGGCGCCCGTCGCGCGCGCCGGAGGCGTCGTTGTAATGGTTGTTGTAGGGCCGGTGGGCGATGGTCCTGCGCCCCGGCCGCACCGAGGAGCCCAGCCCGGTCAGGATGACGAGCGTGATGATCGTGGCTGTAAGCACTGGTTCGTCCCTTCGGTTCGCCGGTTCTCGACAGCTGCGTCTCGCCTTCATTGAAGGACCGAGCCCGTGCGCACTGTGTGACGTGGGTCACAGCTATCGTGCGGCCGGTGCCCGAGCCGCTCCCGATCGCAGTGCTCGTCTCCGGCACGGGCACGAACCTGCAGGCGCTGCTGGACGCGGTGCACGGGCACGAGGCCAAGATCGTGGCCGTGGCCTCGAGCGTGAGCGGCGCCGCCGCGCTCGAGCGCGCCGCCTCGAGGCAGGTGCCGAGCGCCGTGTTCGCGCGCACCGACTACCCCGACCGCGAGGCGCGGGACGAGGCCCTGGCCGACTGGCTGGCGGCGCAGGGCTCGCGACTGGTGGTCGGCGCGGGCTACATGGAGCTGCTCGGCGAGCGCTTTCTGGCGCGCTTTCCGGACGCGGTGATCAACGTTCACCCGTCCCTGCTGCCTGCCTTCCCCGGCCTTGGGGCGATCGAGCAGGCGCTCGCGTACGGCGTGAAGGTGTTCGGGGTCACCGTGCACTTCGTCGACGCCGGTGTGGACTCCGGGCCGGTGATCCTCCAGCGTGCCGTGGAGCTGCCGCGGGCGCGCGATCCGGAGGATGTCCTGAGAGCGCTGCGCCCGCTCGAGCACGCGCTGCTGGCCGAGGCGGTCCGACGCTTTGCCAGGGGCACGCTTCTCAGGGACCCCGAGAATCCGCGCCGGATCGTGGACAGCGGGGACGAGGGATAGGCTGCGAGGGGTGATCCCCGCGGGCGGCTCATGACCACCTACCCGGCCTCGCTGCAGCAAGCTGCGCCCGGAGAGGTGCGCGTGCGCAGGGCCCTGCTGTCGGTGTCGGACAAGCAGGGCATCGTCGACTTCGCACGCGGGCTCACGGAGCTGGGCGTGGAGATCGTCTCGACCGGGGGCACGGCGCGCGAGCTGGCGGCCGCGGGGATCGCCGCGCGGCCGATCGAGGACTTGACCGGTTTTCCCGAGATGATGGACGGGCGCGTGAAGACCCTTCACCCCAGGCTGTATGCGGGGCTCCTGGCCAGGCGCGATGACGAGGGGCATCTGAACGCAGCCGAGCAGCACTCGATCGAGCCGGTCGATCTGGTGTGCGTGAACCTGTATCCGTTCGAGCAGACCGTCGCCCGCGGCGACGCGACCGAGCAGGACGCGATCGAGAACATCGACATCGGCGGCCCGACGATGATCCGCGCCGCGGCCAAGAACAACGCATTCGCCGCCGTGGTCGTCGATCCGGCCGACTACGAGGCGGTGCTCGCAGAGCTTCGCGTACCCGAGGGAGCGGCAGGCGGGTCCGGCGGCGAGCCAAGCGGCACGATCTCGCTGGCGACGCGCGCGCGGCTCGCAGCCAAGGCCTTCGCCTGCACCGCCCGGTACGACGCGGCGATTGCGAGATGGTTCGCCTCGCGCACCCACGATGGCTTTCCTCCCGCATGGTCGGACGCCTACGAGAAGGTGGCCGATCTGCGTTACGGCGAGAACCCGCATCAGCAGGCGGCCTTCTATGCACACGTGGGATCGCCGACGCATCTGCTCGCCGGCGCCAGACAGCTACACGGCAAGGAGCTCTCGTTCAACAACCTGCTCGACCTCAGCTCCGCGCGCGAGCTGGTGGAGGAGTTCGACCGGCCGGCCTGCGCGATCGTCAAGCACAACAACCCGTGCGGATGCGCGATCGCCGAGGGCGGCCTATTCGCCTACGAAAGGGCCGTCGCCTGCGACCCGCAGAGCGCCTACGGCGGGGTGATCGCGGTCAACAGCCCGGTGGATGGGGCCTTCGCGCGCGCGCTCGCCGCGCAGTTCATCGAGGTGCTGCTCGCGCCCGGCTTCGACGCGGACGCGCTCGCGGTGCTGAGCGAGAAGAAGAACGTGCGCCTGCTGGAGCTCGGGGCTTGGCCCCCGCCGAGCCGCGAGGTGGAAGCCAAGCCGGTGATCGGCGGCGCGCTCATGCAGACGCGGGACGTCGTCTCGGAGACCCGCGAGCAGATGCGCGTCGTGACCGAGAAGGCGCCCACCGAGGAGCAGTGGGCGGACCTGCTGTTCGCCTGGAGGGTGTGCCGCCACGTGCGCTCCAATGCGATCGTGATCGCGGCCGGGGGCGCCACGATCGGGATCGGAGCCGGCCAGATGAGTCGCGTGGACTCCGTGCGGATCGCGATCGAGAAGGCCCGCTCGGCTCAACCCGGTTTGCTCTCGGGCGCGGTGCTGGCCTCGGACGCGTTCTTCCCGTTCGCCGACGGCCCCGAGCTGGCCATCCAGGCCGGCGTAGCGGCGATCATCCAGCCCGGAGGGTCCGTGCGCGACGATGAAGTGGTTGCCGCGGCGGACAGGGCGGGCGTCGCTATGGTCGCCACCGACCGCCGCCATTTCCGCCACTGATCGCTGCCTCATCTCGGGCCCGCCGCAGCCGGCTCCGGCCCGTCGCGCGTGCAGGGCAGGTTGTCCCTCTCGCGCGAGCGATGCGCCCGGGGCGCCGGACGCCGTCTCGGCGACTCGGCCTCGTGGCGGTCCCCGGGGGACTTGACAGACTGACTAACACGATATATCGTGTTGGTACGTTGATACAACACGATAGGAGTTAGTTATGTCTGCAAACGCAATATACGTGACCGGTGCGGCCCGCACCGGGCGCCGCGATCCCTACGATCTGGGTGCCCTGTGGCGATCCATCACCGGCGGACCGGGCGGATGCGGTCCCGGCGGCCGTGGCGGAGGACACGCCCGTGGTCCCGGCCGCCACGGCGGTCATCGCCAGCGCGCCTTCGGATCGGGCTACGGCTTCGGCGGCTTCGGCCCGGGCGGCGGCGGCGGTGGTGGTCCTTTTGGCCGTGGCCGGGGACGCAAGGCGCGCCGAGGCGACATCCGCACGGCTGCGCTGCTGCTGCTCGCCGAGGAGCCGCGCAACGGCTACCAGATCATGCAGGAGGTGGAGGAGCGCAGCGACGGGGTCTGGCGCCCGAGTCCCGGCTCTGTCTACCCCGCGCTCCAGCAGCTCGAGGACGAGGGCCTGATCCGTTCGCGGGAGAGCGACGGGCGCAAGCTGTTCGAGCTGACCGACGCCGGACGGGCCTATCTGAAGGACCGCGGCGAGGACAAGGCAGCGCCGTGGGAGCAGATGAGCGGCGATGTGAGCGATCGCGCCTTCGAGTTGGGCAAGCTGGCCCGAGAGGTCGGGTTCGCCTTCGTCCAGGTGATGCGCACGGGCAGCGATGCGCAGATGGACGAGGCCAGCAAGGTGCTGGTGGCCGCCCGTCGCGACCTCTACCGCATCCTCGGAGAGGGCGAGCCGCAGAGTCCGCAGGGGGAGGGGCGGGGCGAGTAGGCCCGCGCCCCGGTTCGCCTGCCCGCTCGCGCTCGCCGGCCATGTCGCCGCCGGCGCGCCCCATCGCCCAGGCGGCGCCCGCCGATCGCCTGTGGCACGCGCCGCGGACGGCGTCGGGCCAACGCGCTCCCCGCGGGTCGGCCGGACGCCGGGCTCGGTGAGACCGCGCGGCGCGGGTGCTGCTCGTGAATACCGTGCCAGCGTCCGCCGGCTCAGTGCGGGGTGAGGGACCACGCGTGAGGGACCAAGTCTCTCACGAGCCCCGCGAGGGCAGCGGCTGTCGCGGGGAGCGGTGCTCGGCGCGCGCGCGCAGGTGGAAGTCCTCAGGCCGAAAGCGGCGCAGCCTGCGGCGGTACGGCCAGGTGGAGCCGGGCCAGATCGTCGTGTTCCTGCCGTGCTCGTCGAGGTAGTAGCTGACACAGCCCCCCGTGTTCCACACCGTCCCCTGCAGGCGGCGCTGGATCTCCTCGTTGTAGTGGCGCTGGACGTCTCCGCGCACCTCCACGACACGATTGCCGCTGCCGCCCATGAAGTGCAGGCACTGCATCAGGTAGTGCAGTTGGGACTCGATCATGAACACGATCGAGTTGTGACCGAGGCCGGTGTTGGGGCCGACGAGCATGAACAGGTTGGGGAAGCCTGCGACTACGGTGCCGTTGTACGCGGCCGGGCTGCCGTGCCAGACCTCTTCGAGCGTGCGCGTCTCGCGGCCGTGGATCCATTGCGCCGCCGGCATGTCGGCGACGTGGAAGCCGCTGGCGAAGATGATCGTGTCGAGCTCGCGCTCGGTGCCGTCGGCGGTCACGATGCCACGCGGTGTGATCGCGCGGATGGAGTCGGTCACGAGCTCGACGTTCGGCTGCTGCAGCGCGGGCAGGTAGTCGTTGGATAGGAGTATGCGCTTGCATCCGATGCGGTAGTCCGGTTCCAGCCGGGCGCGCAGAACGGGGTCCGCGACCTGGGCGTGGAGGTGCTTGCGGGCGACGCGTTCGGGGAGGAAGGCGGCGCGCGGATGCATGAACGGAAACACCAACAGCTCACGGCCCCAGTAGACCGCTGCGCGCACCGACCGCTGGGCCGGCGGGAAGGCGCGATAGAGCCGGCGCTGGCGCTGCGAGGTAGGCCGGTTGCTGTGGGGCACGATCCACGGCGCCGTGCGCTGGAAGACGTGCAGCCGGCCGACGGTCGGCTGGATCTGCGGCACGAGCTGGATCGAGGAGGCACCCGTGCCGACTACCGCGACGCGCTCGCCGTCGAGGGCATGCTCGTGGTTCCAGCGCGCGGAGTGGAAGCTCGCGCCCCGGAACGTCTCGATGCCGTCGATGTCGGGCAGCCTGGGCTCGCTCAGCGGTCCGGCGCCCACCACGAGCACGTCTGCGGTGAGATCCCCGGCGGTGGTCTGGATCAGCCAGCGCTCGGCCTCCTCCTCCCAGTGCGCGGCGGTCACCTCATGGCCGTAGCGGATGTGCGGGTCGACGCCGTGCTCGCGGGAGACCCTGCGCAGGTACTCCCAGATCTCCGGCTGCGGTGAGAAGGTGTGGCTCCAGTCGGGGTTGGGCGCGAACGAGAACGAGTAGAGGCTCGACGGCACGTCGCAGACGCAGCCGGGGTAGGTGTTCTCGCGCCAGGTCCCCCCGACATCCTGGGCCTTCTCGACCACGAGGAAGTCGTGCATTCCCGCCTGCTTGAGCTGGACCGCCGCACCGAGTCCGGAGAAGCCCGTGCCGACGATCACGATGTGCCGGTGCCTTGAGGTGCTCATGCGCCCGTCAGTCTGGCGGATCGTCGCCGCGCACCTCGCGCTCTCGTTTCACCGGCAGCGCTTGGAGGCCGTGAGCGAGCGCCCGGCCTCCGCCTAGCTCTGGTCCCGCTCATGGGGCTCGTCTGCCGATTGCCGGACCGCCCGAGGGCCGGGCAGCAGATCTGTCCTTTCGCCCGGCATCAGCACCCGCACCTCCACGTTCGGGGCATCTCGAGCCACGAGCTCGGCGAACCGGCGGGCGGGCTGGACGGGGTCGGCGGGAGGTCTGGCGGGCGCTGACATAGCGAGGGTCCCCCAGTGAATCGGAACGGCGACGCGGGGAGCGATCCGCGCCGCGGCGATCGCCGCTCGCTCGGGGTCGAGGTGCCCCGGCCCGACCTTGCTTCCCCAGCCCCATATCGGGAGGAGCGCGAGGTCGATCAGGCCGGTCATCTCCGCCATGCCTGCGAACAGGTCGGTGTCCCCCGCGAAGTAGATCGATTGCGAGCCACGAGCCATGAAACCGATCGCCTCGGCCCGGGCTCCGAGCGGCCATCTGCGGCCACCGTGAAGCGCCTGGGTGGCAGTCACCCGCACCGTTCCGACATCCGTCCCCTCGCCGGGCCTCAGCTCCTCGACGTCGCGCAGCCCCCGGCGGCGGAGCCAGCCCCCCGCGCCGGGTGGCGCGAGGAAGCGGGTGCCGGAGGCGATCCGGCGCAACGACCGGATGTCCGCGTGGTCGGCGTGGAGATGCGAGATGAGGACGGCGTCGAGGTCGGCGCCCAACTCGGCGTGCACGGGCGGTGCGATGCGGACGAGCGGTCCCGCTCGGTTGCGCAGCAGCGGATCGGTCAGGATCCGAACGCCGTCGATCTCGAGCAGCGTGGTCGAGTGCCCGAGCCAGGTCACCACGAGCGGCGCTGCGTGTTGGCGGCTTGGCTCGCGCCTCACCGGGTCGGCCTCGGCGGCTGGTCTCCTGGCAAGCCGCAGGCAGTCTAGCCAATGACTCCTTTGCCTCCTCCGTGCGCCGGTTGGCACCAGCCGAGGCCGTCGTCTCCGGCGGTTTCGATGTACACTGGCCGCGTGAACTCGGAGTGGCTCAATCGTCAGATCGACGAGGTGCTCTTGGCCGTAGCCATGGGGGCCGGCTTCCTGTACGCGAGGCGGCGTACCCAACGTGCTCTCTCCACGTTCACAGCCGGCGCGGGGGTCGTAACTCGTAAGGGCGCGACGGCCGCTGTCGTGGCCGCCGGCGTCGGGGCCGTGGCGGTTGCCGTTGGTGGCGCGGCCATGTACCGGAAGCGCGCGAAGGGGGCCGCTACGGCGACCTCGGCGTCGGGTGCGGGCTGGCCGCCCAGCGGAGACGGGTCGCCATCGGCGACGACGGCCCGGTCCAGCTCCAACTCGAGCAGCGCACCCGCCAAGGACACCGAGGCCGAGCCCTCCAAGCCGTAGAGCCGGGCAGACCGACTCTGTCCGGCGACGGTCCAACACCTCGTCGACCGCCGGCGCCCGCATGGCCGACGCGGACGTCGTCATTCCCAGGCGACTGGATGCCCCGTGCGGGACTCGAACCCGCCCCACCGGATTAAAAGTCCGGCGCTCTACCAGATGAGCTAACGGGGCTCGCGCGCGACAGTGTGGCAGATGCAGCCCGTCCACCGGGCAGGAGATGCTCGGCCGCCAAGGGGCCGCCGGTGGACGGCCTGGCGGGTCGAGTCGGGCTGCATCGGTCGCTCGGACAGGTCCGGCTCAGCCACCGTCCTTGGCCCGGCCCCGTCCTTGACCGGGACCCGTCCTTGACCGGGACCCGTCCTCGACTCGGCCGGTCGCGCGGGCTCAGCTGGCGTCCGAGTCTTCGAGCTGCCGGCCGGCGGGCGTTTCCGAGGCGGCGATGCGGAGCATGTCCTCGATGCGCGTCAACTTCACGCGGGGACGGCCGGCCGGCTCGCCGAGCGAGCGCTCGTGGCGGTCGATCGAGGACCAGCCCTCGTAGGTCACGAGATCTGGCTGGCGAGCCAGAAGCAGGCTCTCGACGGCCGCGGGGTCAGGGGAGTCCGGAGTGAGCAGCCGAGCCTCGCCGCGCTCGCCGGCGGCGAGGTCCTCGAGGATCGCGTCGACGGTTTGCTGGGCGTCCTTCTTGTTCGTGCCGATCACGCCGGACGGTCCGCGCTTGATCCAGCCGACGACATACTCGCCCGGGAGCGCGTTGCCCGTCGCCGGGTCGATGACGCGGCCGCCGTCGTTGGGGATGACGCCACGGCGCTCGTCGAAGGGGACGCCGGGGAGCGGGATCCCGCGGTATCCGATCGCGCGGAACACGAGACCTGCCGGGATCGTCTCGTGCTCGGCCGTCGCGTGCGCGTGAAGCGTGCCGTCGGATCCCGCGGACAGCTCGTTGCGCACCAGTTCAACGGCGCTTACCCCGTGGACGGGATCGCCGAGCAGCGCGACGGGCGAGAGCAGGAAGCGCAGGACGATTCGGCGCCGGCGACCAGCCGGCGGACGGGCCGCATACTCGCGCAGCAGCTCGACGTTGCGCTCCGCGGTGGGCGTGGTCTGGGGATCCTCGACCGCGAGCGCCCGCTCGAGCTCGGCGGGGTCGACGATGACGTCGGCGTCGGTGAGCTCTCCCAGCTCCAACAGCTCGGGGTTCGTGAACGCGGCCTGCGCGGGCCCGCGGCGCCCGACGACGACGATCTCCTCGATGTGGTTGTGCTCGAGCAGGTCGAGCGCGTGGTCGGCGATGTCGGTCCCCGCCAGCTCGGCTCGGGTGAGCGAGAGCATGCGGGCCACGTCGAGCGCGACGTTGCCGTTGCCGATCACGACCGCCCGGCTCGAGGAGTCCAGGGCGAGCTCGAGGTCGCGGTGGTCGGGATGCCCGTTGTACCAGCCGACGAACTCCGTCGCCGGATGCGAACCGGGCAGGTCTTCGCCGGGGATGCCCAGGGGACGATCGACCGGTGAGCCGGTGGCGTAGACGATCGCTTGGTAGTGGGCGAGGAGATCCTCGCGCGAGACGTGCGTGCCGAGATGGATGTTGCCGAAGTAGCGGAAGCGCGGATGGGCCGCGGTCTTCTCGTACACGCGGGTGACCGACTTGATCTTCGGGTGGTCGGGGGCGACGCCCGAGCGCACGAGTCCCCAAGGAGTGGGCAGGCGCTCGAGCATGTCGACCTCGACCAGGCCTTGTGAGTCCTTCAGGAGGTGACCGGCCGTGTAGAACCCGGCGGGGCCCGAGCCGATCACCGCCACGCGGATGGGTGAGTCGTCGGTGGTCGGCGGCATTTGGATGGTTGTGGGCACGCTGTGGGGTAGGGAGATGGGCGCGGCCCGACTCGAACGGGCGACCCCCTCGGTGTAAGCGAGGTGCTCTGGCCAACTGAGCTACGCGCCCCCGGCAGCGGGGAACTCAAGGCTAGCGGGCTTGCGAAGCTGTGCGTGTGGGCAGAGCTGGCCGGATCGCTTTGGGGTTGGCGGGCGGGGCCGTGCTGGTCTTGGCGCTTGCGCAGGCGGTGCTGCCGGAGGTGGCCGCGCGCAGGATCTCCTCGCGCCTGGGGCACTACGGGGTGGTGAAGAGCGTGAGGGTCGACGCGTGGCCGGCGGTGAAGCTGCTCTGGGGAAGCGCCGATTCGGTGCAGGTGAGGGCGGTGAGCCTCAGGGTGAGCCCCGCGCAGACGGCAAGACTGCTGTGGGAATCGCGAGGGGTCAACGATCTGCGGATGGTGGCTCACAGCGTGCAGGAGGGCCCGCTGCGCCTGAGGGACGTGAGCTTGCGCAAGAGCGGCCGCGCGCTGGCGGCCGGGGCGTGGATCAGCAGGGCTGACGTGAGAGCGGCGCTCCCGCCCGCGGTGGACGTGCAGCTGAGCGGCAGCGAAGCCGGCAGGGTCACGGTGAGAGCAAGCGGCGGGCTGTTCGGAGTCGGTGCGCCGGTAGGGGTGGTGGCAGGGGCGCGCGCGGGCAGGTTGGTGGCGCACCCGCAGGGTTCGCGAATAGAAGGGCTGGCACTCACGCTGTTCGCCGACCCGCACATATACGTGGAGGGGGTGGGTGCGAGCCGGGCGGCCGGCCCTGAAGGCCGGGGGACTCTCACGGGGCGGCCTGCACAGCTCGGCTATCGGTTGACGATCACCGCCAGCGTCCGCTGAGCCCGGCCCCTCAGGACGCCGCGGGCAGATGCGAGGCGGGCGCGCTGGTGCGCGGTTGCACGTACACGGGCAACCCGCACTCGGGGCTGATCGTGGGCATCTGGCGGATGGTCAGCTCGAAGTCCTCGGGAAGGGAGAGCGTGCATCGGGACAGGATGAGCGTTGCGATCGTGCGGACCTCGAGCTCGCCGAAGCGCATGCCGATGCACGTGCGCGAACCGCCCCCGAAAGGAACATAGGCGCCCTTGGGCAGGGCTGCGCGCGCCTCGCGCGTGAAGCGCTCGGGGCGGAACGCCTCCGGTTCGGGGAAGACGTCCGGCAGGTGATGACTGGCCCAGGAGCAGTAGTTGACGAATGCGCGACCGGGCACCGTGCGGCCTTCGAACTCGAACGGCTCCACCGAGCGCCGCGGACCGACCCAGGCCGGGGGGTACTTGCGCAGGGTCTCGGCGAGCACCTGCTCGAGCTCTGTGAGCTCACCGGAGGTGAGCTGGGAGGCCGTCGGCGTGCCGTCCTCGAGCTGCGCGTCCTGCTCGGCGAGCAGGCGCACGCCGATGCCGGGGTTGCGGGCCAGCTCGTAGAACATGAACGAGACGGTCGAGGTCGTGGTGTCGTGGCCGGCGAACATGAGCGTCATGACCTCGTCACGGACCTGGGTGTCGGTGAGCGTCGTGCCGTCCTCATCCTCGGCGTCGAGCAGCAGGCTGAGGATGTCCTGACCCCGCTCGCCGCTGCGGCGACGAGCGGAGATCTCCGAGTAGATCAACGTGTCGAGCTTGCGTGCAGCCTGCTGCATTCGCGCCCAGGGCGTGAAGGGGGTGCGCAGGACCCGCAGGGCGTAGTCCGCGGCATAGAAGGCGAGGGCCTGCTCGAACAGGCCGGCTGCGTCGATCGAGCGGGCGCGCTCCCCGTCGGGGTCCAGTCCGAACAGCGCGCGCATGGCCACGCGCAGGGCCAGCCGGCGGGTCCAGGAGTAGAGGTCGATCCGCCCGCCGGGCGTGAACTGGTCGAGCGCGCGCGCGGTCTCCCGCATGATCGCATCGACCGACGCGACGATGTGGTCATGGTGGAAGGCGGGCAGCATGATCAGGCGCGAGCGGCGGTGGAACTCGCCATCGATGGTGAGCAGCCCGTCGCCCATCAGGCCGATCAGGTCGCGAAAGTGACCGTCGCGCCAGGTGAAGTTGGATGCGTGGGAGACGGTTATGTAGTGGTTGGCCGCGGGGCCGAGCATGAAGACGACGTTGCCGTGGAATAGCCGCAGCGTGAAGACGGGGCCGAAACGCTCGTAGGCCTCGAGCAGCATCGGCAGCGGGTCCTTTGCAAAGCGGCTCGTGCGAGCCAGCGAGACGCGAGTTTCGCCGGGCGGGAAGGGGACGGAGGCGGAGCGCTCGTCGCCGAGGTCGCGGAGGAGCACGCCCAGAGGGTTGCTGTCCCGGAGCGGAGGAGGACCGGTGAGGGCCACGCCGGAAAGCCTAGTGAAGGACTGGCCGGGTGGCCGGCGCTGGGCTCCGGTCGGCGGCGAGGGGGGGACCCCGGGTCATGCGCCTTGGCATACTTCAGAGGCGCGGAAGCAGTCGGGCATGTGTACCGCGCGAACATGCGGGGGCGTAGCTCAGTTGGTTAGAGCGCTGCCCTGTCACGGCAGAGGTCGCGGGTTCGAGTCCCGTCGCTCCCGCTTTCGGCACCGAACATTCCCCATCGGGATTGTTGGAGTTTATCGACGTGCCGGGAGGCCCTGGCCGCGATGAGTGGGTAGAGGGTTCGAGCCGAGTCGAGGCGAGACATGCCATGAGCATCCGGACCACGCCGATCGCCACGGCGTGCTGGACGTGCTCGTCTCGCTCGCGGGATCGCTGCGCCTGCGCCTGCAGAGCGGACCGCTCACGGCCGCGGCGTCTGGGGGTGCCGGGCCTACCGAGTCCGCCCCGACCGGAGCAACCGAGCCCGCCCTCAAGAGGACGTCGCCGACCGCGAGAGGCGGGCCCACAAGGGTGCACCTTCGACGTCGGTCCAGCGTGCAATCGCCCGCGCCGACGCCACGTCAGCTGCGCAACCGCCACCTACGGTGTACGTCGATGGCGGACTTATGCAACTTTCAGCTGATTCTCACGTTGGTCCTACACGCAGCGGCGATGCTTCGCCCATGAGCTCGTCCTGGGAGACAGGCACAGCCGGCGCTCGGAAGGCTCGTCTGCCGACCCGGCGCATGCGGCCGGGTCGCGGGTCGGCCGGGGGCGACGCCTGGGCCACGCGGGCCTTGGCCCAGGTCACCGCCGTGCGCGGTACGAGGCCGGAGCTTGTCGGGCTGATCGCCCTCACCGCGGCGCTCAACCTGTGGGCGCTGAGCAGGAACGGCTGGGCCAACGACTACTACAGCGCGGCCGTGCGCTCGATGAGCTCGAGCTGGCACAACTTCCTGTTCGCGTCGCTGGACCAGAGCGGCGTGATGACGGTTGACAAGCCGCCGTTGGCCCTGTGGGTGCAGTCGCTGTCCGTGCGAGCCTTCGGGTACCACCCCCTCAGCGTCCTCGTGCCCCAGGCCCTGATGGGGGTGGTGAGCGTGGCGCTCGTGTACGACCTCGTCCGCCGCCGCTTCGGCAGGCTCGGCGGGTTCCTCGCCGGGCTGGCGCTGGCGGTGACCCCGATCACGGTCGCGATCTCCCGCCACAACAACCCGGATGCGCTGCTGGTGCTCTGCTGCGTGGCGGCGGTCTGGTTCGCCGTGCGCGGCCTCCAGGACGGCCGCACACGCTGGCTCGTGCTCTCCGGCGTGTGCGTGGGCTTGGGGTTCGAGACCAAGATGCTCGTCGCGCTGGTCGTCGTTCCCGGCATCGTGGCCGCCTGGCTGATGCTGGCTCCACGCGGACGTCTGCGCGCGCTCGGACAGCTACTCGCGGGCGCTGCCGCGATGCTCATCGTGGGGGGAGCCTGGCCGGCCCTGGTGGAACTCACCCCGGCCTCGCAGCGTCCGTGGGTGGCGGGCACCAGCGACAACAGCGTGCTCTCGCTGATCTTCGGCTACAACGGCCTCGGGAGGGTCGAAGGACAGAGCGGCCTGCGCGGGAACATGTTCGGCTCCACGCCCGGGCCCCTTCGTCTGCTGAACTCGTCGCTCGGCGGCCAGGCCGGCTGGCTGCTCGGGTTCGCGGTGCTGAGCGGCCTCGGCATCCTCGTGACAAGCCGCCTGCGGCGCTCTGACCCGCGCACGGGCTGGCTGCTCGCCGTTGGCGGAGCCTTCGTGACTGCCGGCGTCCTGTTCAGCTTCGCGGGCGGCATCTTCCATCCCTACTACGTCGCGCTGCTCGCGCCCTTTGCCGCAGCCCTGACCGGGGCGGGCGCCGCCCAGCTGGCCGCCCGCGGGCTGAACGCCAGGATCCTCGCCCCGCTGGCCATCCTTGCCGGGGTGGTGACGGAGCTCATCGTCCTGGGCCGCTACCCGGGGCAGCTGAGCTGGCTGCCGTGGGTGCTGATCGCCGTCGGCACCCTCACGGCACTCACGCTGGTCGTCGTCTCCGCGCCCCGCCTGCGCATGGCCGCGGCCGCGGCTGTGATCGCGGCGCTGCTCTTGGCGCCCTCGGTCTGGGCGCTCGACACGCTGGGATATGCGACCAACGGCACCTTTCCCGCCGGCGGGCCGGCCTCGGTCCAGTCCGCCGGCGGCCCACCCGGCCGATTCGCCGGATTCACCCGATTCGCCAGACGCGCGGGCAACGTCCCGAACGGATTCGCAGTCGGCGGCTCCAGGGGCGTGCCGCTGTTCGGCACAGGCGGCCCGCCGCCGTCCGGCGCATCCCGTCAGGGTCCGCCGGAAAACGCTGGCGGGGGCCAGGCCATCGGTCCCCCGTCGGGCGGTCCCGAACAGGTCGCCGGCGCCCCTGGCGCTCCGGGCGGCCGGCCGGCAACCGGACCCGCGCCAGGGGCGCTCGCGGGCCTGGCCCCCGGGCTTCCGGGCACGGCGGGCAACCTCGGTCCGGGCGCCAGGGCCGGCCTGGGCCCAGGCATGGGCGGTGGACCGTTCGGCGACGATCGCTCGCTCACGCAGGTGCTCCCCTACGTGAAGACGCATGGCGGTGGCACCATCGCGGTCTCCAGCCAGTCGAGCGCCGCCGCCGCGATCATCGCCCGGCACGCCAACGTGGCGGGGATCGGTGGCTTCTCGGGCCGCGAGAGCGACGTGAGCGTGTCGTGGCTGGCGCAGGAGGTGCGGTCGGGAAAGATCCGCTGGGTGCTGGCCGAACAGGGCGGTGCGCGATCCGGCGGTCCGGGCCTGCCGGGCGACACCCGCGCCGGTTCCAGGGCGGCCATGGCCGCCGTGACCAGGGCCTGCCTGAGAGTGGCACTTCCGAAGACCACGGTCAGGCCAGGGGCGAGCGCCCGGACCGCCGGGACCTCCGCCGGCGGCGGCCGGGGCGCTACGGCGACCACGAGCGCGCTCTACGACTGTCGGGGTCGCGCCTCGCAGCTGCTCGGCGCGGGCGCGCGAGAATAACCGCGTGAGGGTCCTCGTCGTCGATGACGACCGCGCGGTGCGCGACGCTCTGCGGCGGGTGCTGACGCTGGCCGGATACCAGGTGCAGGCGGCCGAGGACGGCGAGCAGGCGCTCGAGCTGATCGTGCAGGCCGTCCCCGAGGCGGTCGTGCTCGACGTCGGGCTGCCCGGCATCGACGGGCTGGAGGTCTGCCGCCGCGTGCGTCGTCTGGGCAACCGTGTGCCGATCCTGATCCTCACCGCGCGTGACGCGGTCGCAGACCGCATCGACGGCCTCGACGTCGGCGCCGACGACTACATGGTCAAGCCGTTCGACGTCGGCGAGCTGAAGGCGCGCCTGCGGGCGCTGCTGCGGCGCGCGGCCCCCGAGAGCGATCCCGACTCGCTGTCGTTCGCCGAGCTGCGGCTCGACAGCGCGCGTCACGGGGCGCAGGTCGGCGACAGCTTCGTCGAGCTGACGCGGACCGAGTACCAGCTGCTCGAGCTGCTGATGCTCAACCCCCGGCGCGTGCTCTCGCACAGCCTCATCTACGACCGCGTCTGGGGATACGACTTCGGCCCGGCCTCGAACGCGCTGCGCGTGTACGTCGGGTACCTGCGCCGCAAGCTGGAGACTGCAGGCGCGCGTCAGCTGATCCAGACCGTGCGCGGCGTCGGCTACATCCTGCGCGAGCCGTGACCGGGCGAGTCGCGCGGGTCGTGACGGGGCGTCCGGTGTGGAGCGTTGCCGGACCCGCGCGACCCGTGATGAGCCGGCCCCGCGGAGCTTGCCGATCGCGGCCGGTCAGCCGTGATCGGGTGAGGTAGAGGATGACGCTGCGCAGCCGGATAGCGGCGGTCGCGAGCCTGTCGGTGGCGGTGGCGGTGCTCGCGGCCGCGATCGGCCTGTACGTCGCCGTGCGCTCGGATCTCCGGGGGGAAATAGACCGTGCCCTGCGCGACCGCGCCCACGTGCTCATGCCCCCGGCCGCCTTCGGCCCCACGGGCGCACCGGGCCGGGGCGGGCTCGACGGGGGCTCCTCGGGGCCCTCGTCCTCTGACGGCGTGAGCGCTCATCAGGGCAGTGGCGCCTCCCGCGACGGCGGGCCCTTCCAGGGTGGCGGGCCCCGTTCGCCGGGCGGGTTCCCCGGCCGCATCGAGCCCGCACCGTTCGGGGCGGCGTCCGGATACGTGCAGTTCATCGGGCCCCAGGGGACCGTCGCCGTGCCAGGCGGGCAGGGCGCCTCGCCCACGAGGATCGCCGTCACGGCGCGTGACCGGGCGATCGCCGAGCTCGGCACCGGCAGCTCGTTGACGGACAGGCGCGTCAACGGGACCGATCTGCGCGTGCTCACGATCGGCACCGGCCCGGGCGGCGCCTTGCTCGTGGCCCGGCCGCTGACAGAGGTCAAGCACGAGCTGAACCGGCTGCTGTTGATCCTCGCGCTGATCGGCCTGGGAGGGATCGTGCTCGCCGCGCTGCTCGGGACGCTCGTGGCGCGCACGGCACTGGCGCCGGTCGCGCGCTTCACCCGGCGTACCGAGTCGCTAACCGGCAACCTCGACCTTTCCCGGCGGCTGGAGGTCGAGGGCCGCGACGAGCTCACCCGCCTGGCGGAAAGCTTCAACGGCACGCTCGACGCGCTCGAGCAGTCGGTGCAGGCCCAGCGCCACCTGATCGCCGACGCGAGCCACGAGCTGCGCACCCCGATCGCGTCCCTGCGGGCGAACATCCAGACGCTCGGCGAAGCCGAGCGCCTCCCGCCGGATGAGCAGGCGAGCCTGCGCCGGGACCTCGTCGAGGAGCTCGATGCGCTGACCGCCCTCGTCGGCGACGTGGTCGAGCTCGCGCGCGGTGCGACCCCCGATGGATCGCCCGACGACGTACGCCTGGACCATGTGGTCGAGCAGGCGGTGGCACGCGCCCGGCGGCGTGGCGATCTGCGCTTCGAGTCGACCCTGGAGCCGACTGTCGTCAGCGGACAGGCCGATCGCATCGACCGGGCGGTGACGAACCTGCTCGACAACGCCCGCCGCTGGAGCCCCGCCGGGGGGACCGTCGAGGTCGCCCTGAAGGACGGCGTGCTCACGGTCCGCGACCACGGCCCGGGCTTCGAGGAGTCAGATCTCCCGTTCGTGTTCGACCGCTTCTACCGCGCCTCCCGTGCCCGCAAGCTCCCGGGCTCCGGGCTGGGGCTGGCGATAGTGCGCCAGGCGGCCGAGTCGTGCGGCGGATGCGCCGCGGCGGAAAACGCCCCCGGGGGCGGGGCCCTCCTGCGGGTCAGCTTCGGCCCACCGGTAGGCTTGTCGTCCGTGGGCGGCTGAAACGCCCACTCAAGGCCCGCTCCCCGGGCAGGGGCAGCGCGCGGTGGATGGAGCGCCAGGTGACAGCGGAGGACAAGCGGCACGCGCCTCCAATAGGCAAGGAGCCCCGCAACTATCGAGAGCTCGCCGAGTCTTAGTAGCTGACAGCCCCGGTTCAACAGGAGGTCGCATGAGGTTCCACGGTCGCACTTCGCTCGTCGCCCTGCTCGCGGGCGCGATCGTCGCGGTCTCGGCGCCCGCCGCGCAGGCGGCGTTCGGCGTGGAAAGCTTCTTCGGGGCGAACTGTGGGGCGAAAGCCGAAGCCTGCACCGCCGAAAGCACCAAGAAAGCCCCCGCGGAACTCTTCACGCAGGCCGCTGGACACCCGGACTTCGGGATAACGGACTTCACGTTCAACGAATCCGGCCTGGCGGGCAACGGCGTGAAGACCATACGCACCGACCTGCCCCCGGGCGTCAGCACCAATCCCCAGGCGCTCCCGCTATGCACGATGGCCGCCTTCGAAATCAACAGCGGGAAGAACGAAGCCAGTCACTGCGGCACCGAAGTGGGCGAACAGAAACTCACGGTCGTCATCTCGCCGAAACCGTTCCTGACGACAGAACTGGTGGGGACCGTCTACAACCTGGAACCCGCGCCTGGCCTACCCCTCGAGTTCGGCATCGACATCAATGCGGAAGCGCTGGGCGCGGGGCATGTGCACTCCCTCCTCGAAGGCGGCGTCAGTTGGCATACGGAACAGGAACCGGCAGAAGAGGGAATTGCCTCGGGCGATTATCACGAGTTCTTCAAGATCAAGTTCCACAGGAGCCTCGCCGAAAAAGAACTACCCCTCGTGCGATCGCGCCTGGTGTTCAACGGCAAGGCCGGCAAGGGCTTGCTGACCAACCCCAGCGCCTGTATCGGTCCCCAGACCACGCACCTGTGGGTCGAACCGTTCGTGGGCTCTCCGGTTCACACTTCCTTCACGAGCCCCGTGGGAACCGAAAACTGCAACCTAGTGCCGTTCGAACCATCGTTCACGTTGACTCCGGGGACGACCCAGTCCGACCAGCCCGACGGCGTGACGGCCGAACTGAAGCTGCCCCAGCACATGAGCTCTTCTGAAATCGAAAGCTCTGACCTGCAGACCACCACGGTGACGCTGCCGGAAGGCATGACCATCAACCCTTCGGCTGCGCACGGGCTTGAAGGCTGCACGCCGGAACAGATCGCGATCGGCAGCGCTAACGCCGTTTCCTGTCCGGTGGCCTCGGAGCTCGGCACGGCTGCGGTCGAAGTGCCCGGGCTTCCTGCGGGCGCGCTCACCGGCCACGTCTACCTGGGTAAGCCATCCGCGGGTCCGATCACCGGGCCCCCCTACACGATCTACATCGACGCGGAGTCCGCGCGCTATGGCCAGGCGCTCCGCCTGAAGGGCTCGGTCATCCCGAATCCCACGACGGGGCGGTTGACCGCGACCTTCTCTGAAAACCCGGAGCACCCGTTCAGCGCCTTCAAGCTGAACTTCACTGCCGGCGCGCTCGCGCCCCTCGCCAACCCGCTCGCGTGCGGCACGGCGACGACCGAGACAATCCTCGCGCCGTTCACGGGCGCGGCTGCGCAGTCCCCGTTCGTCAAACCGTTCGTCGTCGACAGCAACAACGCCAAAGGCGCCTGCCCATCGCCACTCCCGTTCTCGCCCACCCAGAGCACGCAGAACCAATCGCCCAACGCCGGTGCTCGCACCTCTTACAGCTTCACCCTCGCACGCTCGGACGGCCAGCAGTACCTCTCGCGGGTCAAGACCGTGCTGCCCCCGGGTCTTGTCGGCGAGATCCCGGCCGCGACCCGGTGCGGCGAACCGCAGGCCAAGGAAGGGACGTGCTCGGGCGAAAGCCGGATCGGCACGGCCACGGTGTCCGCCGGAGCTGGTCCGACCCCGTACTCGTTCTCCGGACCGGTCTACCTGACCGGGCCCTACAACGGTGCGCCATTCGGGCTGTCGATCGCGGTGCCCGCTGTCGCGGGGCCGTTCAACCTGGGCACGGTCGTCACCCGGGCGACGCTCAACATCGACCCGTACACCGCGCGCGTTTCCGTCGCGAGCGTCCTGCCGACGATCGTCAAGGGCCTGCCCCTGCGCGTGAAGAGCATCAGCGTGGCGATCAACAAGCAGGGCTTCCTGCTGAACCCCACAAACTGCGGAGTGCTCGCGACCGAATCCGCGCTGAGCGGCTTCACTCCCGGCTCGAGTGCCGGCGCGACGCGCTCCCTGTCGAGTCCCTTCCAGGTCGGCAACTGCAACGGGCTCGCGTTCAAGCCATCGCTCAAGGCGTCCACGTTCGGCAAGCCCTCCAAAGCCAACGGCGCGAGCCTCGAAACGACGATCAACCAGGGGGCCGGCCAGTCGAACATCAAGTCGGTGCGCGTGCAACTGCCGAGGCAGCTGCCCTCTCGGCTGACGACGCTCCAGAAAGCGTGTCCGGAAGCGACGTTCGCCGCCGACCCGTTGAAGTGCCCGAGCAGCTCCTTTGTGGGCGGCGCGCGGGCGAACACTCCGCTCCTGCCGGGCAAAATGACGGGGCCGGCAATCCTCGTCTCGCACGCCGCTGCGGCTTTCCCGGACCTTGACCTCCTCCTCGAAGCCAACGGCGTGCGCACGATCCTGGTCGGCAACACGTTCATCAAGAACGGGATAACGACCACGAGCTTCGCGGCGGATCCCGACGTGCCGATCTCGAGCATCACGATCAACCTGCCGACGGGCCCGCATTCCGCGTTGGCCGCGGCCGGCGACGTCTGCGCCAACACGCTGGTGATGCCCACGACGATCGTCGCCCAGAACGGCAAGCAGGTCAGGCAGAACACGAAGATCTCCCGCACCGGCTGCCCCGTGAAGATCGTCGGGCGCAAGGTGATCGGCAATACGGCGTTCCTCACCGTGCAGACCTATGCCGCAGGGCGGATCAGCGGCAGCGGGGCGCACCTGGCGACCGTGTACCGGTACCTGAACAGCGCCGCGGACGCTACCAGTCTGAAGGTCCCGCTCGCGCGCAGAGCGCGTCGTCCGCTGCGGGCCCGCATCCGCGTCGGCTTCGTGCCCAAGCAGCGGGGCGCCCCCAGCTCGACCGCGTTGGTCACTGTTACGTTCGGCTAGGGGTTGCGCCTCTCGGGGTGGCCGTAGGAGGCCCCGAGTCGGTAGCTGCGACGGTCTCGGCGGTCATCCGGCGACGTCGCGAGCGCACGGCGGGCGGCTGCGCGCGGGCGGCGGGCAAGGTTCTTGCGACTCCTGGCCCCATATGCCCTAGATTGAGGGGTATGGGAGTGGTGACGGGTACGGATACCTCGACGCCGCCTGCGGGGGCAGATCCGGTGCTTGCCGGTTTGCGCCGGCTGACGCTGCTCGCCGACAGGGCGCCGGACTCCGAGGCGATCCTGCGCGGGCTCGCCCGCGAGCTCCTGTCGGTGCCGGGCGCCGAGGAGGTGCACGTTCACCATCTCGCCAGGCCGGGCGTCGGAGAGGAGGTGGCGGCCAAGGAGGAGCTCGTGGCCGTCTACATGTTCGAGGGCAATGGGCGGCTGAGCTACCTGCTGCCCCGCGGCGAGCGCCCGCCGGGGGTGAGCTGGGTGGCGAGTACCGGCCGCAGCTTCCTGGCCGCCGAAGAGCGCGAGCTCGCGGCCAGCGTTCCCCGGCTCGCGGCGACCGGACCGACCAACTCGGCGCTGCTGCTGCCACTGGCCGAGCAGGGCGAGGTCGAGGCCGTGGTGATTCTGGTCCGCCGTCAGTCGGAGCCCTTTGGCGAGCGCTCGGTCGAGCTCGCCACCACGCTTGTAGACCAGGCCGCCACGGCGCTGGCTTTGGTGCGCGCGCGCGCCGAGGCGGGCACCGACCCGGTCGCGGGCTGCATGAACCACCGCGCGATGCGCCGACGTCTCGATGAGGAGATCGGCCGCGCCACGCGCACCGGCAGCCCGCTGTCCTGTCTGCTCGTGGACCTCGACGACTTCAAGCTCGTCAACGACCGCCACGGCCATCAGGCCGGCGACGCGATGCTGCGGGGGGTGGTGCGGGCACTGGTCGGCGAGTTCCGCGCGTTTGACCGGGTCGCTCGCTACGGGGGCGACGAGTTCGTCGTGATCCTGCCGAACGCCGATCTGCGGAGCGCCGCCGCGGCGGCCACCCGCGCCCTGGAGCGGCTGCAGGCCGTGCCGTCCTTCGATCCCGAGCCGGGCGTCTCGGCCTCGATCGGCGTGGCCCAGTGGCAGGCCCCGATGACGACCGACGGGCTGATAGAAGCATGCGACGCCGCCCTGCTGCGCTCAAAGCGCCAGGGCAAGGGGCGCGTCACCCGAGCCTCCGAGCCGGTCGCGATCCAGTAGCGGCACGTCCCGAGGGACGGCGGGGTGGCGCGCCGACTCTGCGAGACTGCGGGTCCGTCTTGGACAATGGATCGCCTGGGAGATGCCGATGTCGGAGAACAGCTTTGGCGCGAAGGACATACTCGACGTAGGGGGCAAGCAGTTCGAGATCTTTCGCCTGGACGTCCTGCAGGAGCGCTTCGACGTTGCGCGCCTGCCCTTCTCGCTGAAGGTGCTTCTCGAGAACCTGCTCCGCACCGAGGGCAACGGCTCGGTCGGCGCGGCCGACATCGAGGCGCTCGCAAGCTGGAACGCGAAGGCGCAGCCGAGCACGGAGATCGCGTTCACCCCGGCGCGGGTCCTGATGCAGGACTTCACCGGTGTGCCCGCGGTCGTAGACCTCGCGGCGATGCGCGAGGCGATGGCGGACATGGGCGGTGACCCCGCCAGGATCAACCCGCTGGCTCCGGCCGAGCTCGTCATCGACCACTCGGTCCAGGTTGACGCCTTCGGCACCCGCGATGCCTTCCGCGTGAACGCCGAGCGCGAGTTTGAACGCAACCGGGAGCGCTACGCGTTTCTGCGCTGGGGGCAGGGCGCATTCGAGCATTTCTCGGTCGTGCCCCCTGATACGGGGATCGTCCACCAGGTCAACCTCGAGTACCTGGCGCGCGTCGTGTTCGCCGACGCTCGCAACGGTGCCGTCCAGGCCTACCCGGACACGCTGGTCGGCACGGACTCGCACACGACGATGATCAACGGCCTGGGCGTGCTCGGCTGGGGCGTGGGCGGGATCGAGGCCGAGGCGGCGATGCTCGGCCAGCCGCTTTCGATGCTGATCCCGCAGGTGCTAGGCGTCAGGCTGCACGGCGAGCTACCCGAGGGCGCCACGGCGACCGACCTCGTGCTGACGGTCACCCAGCTCTTGCGCGCACGCGGGGTGGTGGGGATGTTCGTCGAGTTCTATGGCGCCGGCCTGGCCGGCCTGCCGATCGCCGACAGGGCGACGATCGGCAACATGTCCCCGGAGTTCGGCTCGACCTGTGCGATCTTCCCTATCGATTCCGAGACGCTGCGCTACCTCGAGCTCTCCGGGCGGCCCGCCGAGCAGATCGCGCTGGTCGAGGCCTACGCCACCGAGCAGGGCCTGTGGCACGACGAGCACTCCGAGCAGCCGACGTTCTCCGAGACCGTTGAGCTTGACCTGGCCGAGGTCGTGCCGAGCATCGCCGGGCCGAGGCGCCCCCAGGACCGCGTGGCGTTGCGGGACGCGCGCACGGAGTTCCGCGCGGCGCTCTCGGACTACCTGCCGGAGCGAGGGCGGGACGTGTCGGAGCCCGAGCAGGGCGAGCGCGACGACGAGGGATCCGCGCTGTCGTTTCCCGCCAGCGATCCCCCGTCCAGCGTGGCCCCCGTCAACGGAAATGGAGCGCGTGACCATCATCCCGAGTCCGGCGGGGCGGCGCACCACGGAGCGCTGGCGAGCACGGGCTCCGCGAGCGCCGCGGCGGCGGTGGTGCTCGAGGACGGAACCGCCACGGAGCTCGACCACGGGCACGTGGTGATAGCGGCCATCACCAGCTGCACGAACACCTCCAACCCCTCGGTGATGATCGGCGCGGGCATCCTCGCCCGCAACGCGCTCGCACGCGGCCTGCGCTCCAAGCCCTGGGTCAAGACCTCGCTTGCGCCGGGGTCGAAGGTCGTCACCGAGTATCTCGACCGCGCCGGCCTGACCGCGCCGCTGGAGCAACTGGGCTTCAACCTCGTCGGCTACGGCTGCACAACCTGCATCGGCAACTCCGGACCGCTCGCGCCGGAGGTCTCACGGGCGGTGGGCGACGGCGATCTGGCGGTCGTATCGGTGCTGTCCGGCAACCGCAACTTCGAGGGGCGCATCAACCCCGACGTCAAGATGAACTACCTTGCATCGCCGCCGCTGTGCGTCGCCTACGCCCTGGCGGGCACGATGGACATCGACCTGCTCAACGAGCCGCTCGGTCAGGATGGGCAGGGCACCGACGTGTATCTGCGAGACATCTGGCCATCCGGGCACGAGATCGCCCAGACGGTCGGGCAGGCCGTCCGTTCGGACATGTTCCGCAAGAGCTACGGCGAGGTGTTCGCCGGCGACGAGCGCTGGAACAACCTGGCCGTTCCCGCCGGTGAGCGCTTCGCGTGGGACGAGCACTCCACCTACGTGCGCCTGCCCCCCTACTTCCGGGACATGCCACCGGCTCCCGCGCCTCTGGCGGACGTGCGCGGCGCGCGCGTGCTCGCGCTGCTCGGCGACAGTGTCACCACCGATCACATCTCCCCGGCGGGCTCGATCAAGCGCGACGGACCTGCCGGCGTCTACCTGCAGGAGCTGGGGGTGGCGCCGAAGGATTTCAACTCCTACGGCTCGCGCCGCGGCAACCACGAGGTGATGATGCGCGGGACCTTCGCCAACATCCGCCTGCGCAACCAGCTGGCCCCGGGGACCGAGGGCGGCGTTACCCGCCATCTGCGGGGACCGGCCCCCGGCCCTGGCGGCGAGCCGCCGCTGAGCGAGGAGATGTCGATCTACGACGCGGCAATGCGCTACGCGAGCGAAGGCGTCGAGCTGGTCGTGCTCGCCGGCAAGGAGTACGGCTCGGGCTCATCGCGAGACTGGGCGGCCAAGGGCACGAAGCTGCTCGGCGTGCGCGCCGTGATCGCGGAGAGCTTCGAGCGCATCCACCGCTCGAACCTGGTCGGCATGGGGGTCCTGCCGCTGCAGTTTCCCGAAGGGGAGAGCGCACGGTCGTTGGGGCTCACGGGCGAGGAGGTGTTCTCGATCGAGGGCCTGGCCCGGGCGGTCAGCGACGACGCTCAGCTGCCGCGCACCGTCCTGGTGCGCGCCGCGCGGCGCGGCGCAGGACAGTCGGGCGAGGGGGCTGGCGTGGAGTTCGAGGCGCGCTTGCGCGTCGACACGCCACGCGAGGCGGAGTACTTCCGCCACGGGGGTATTCTCCACTACGTCCTGCGACAGCTGCTCTCGACATGAGTGACGCCGGGGGCGCGGCGCCCCCAGAGGAGGCGGCGGGCGCCGGCGCCCCCCGGGTGCTGCTCGACCTGCTCGCCGCGCGCGGGCCGTCCGGCTATGAGACCGCCCCGGCCGCGATCTGGCGCGATGCCGCGAGCGCGTTCGCCCAGGTGAGCACCGACATCGTCGGCACGCCGATGGCGCTCCTGCCCCCCAAGCACGGCTTCGAGAAGTCGCCGCGGCGGCTGCTCGTGATGGGTCACATCGACGAGATCGGGCTGATCGTCACCCATATCGACGACGAGGGCTACGTGTGGTTCCGGGCGGTCGGCGGCTGGGACGCTCAGATCCTCGTGGGCCAGCGCCTGGTCCTGGACACCGCCGGTGGCCCGGTCACGGGCGTGGTCGGCAAGAAGCCGATCCATCTGCAGCGCGAGGAGGACCGCAAGAAGGTCGCCGACATCCGTGAGCTGCACATCGACATCGGTGCGCGCGACGGCGCCGAGGCGCGAGAGCGGGTGCGGATCGGCGACGTCGCGGTGATCGCCGCAGAGCCTGCCGAGCTCCCCAACGGGCGGCTGACATCGAGGGCACTGGACAATCGCCTGGGCTCCTACGTCGCGCTCGAGAGCGCGCGCTTGGTAGCGGCGGCGGGCGGTGCGCAGTGGGAGCTCGCGGCGGTGGCGGCGGCGCAGGAGGAGATCACGTTCGGAGGGTCGCGCACCAGCGCGTTCGCGCTGGAGCCGGACGCGGCGATCGTCGTGGACGTCACGCACGCGACCGACGCCCCCGGGATCGACGCGAAGGAAGCCGGCAAGCACGAGCTGGGCTCGGGGCCCGTGCTCAGCCGCGGATCGGTCCTCAACCACGCGCTGTTCGAGCTGCTCTTCCAGACCGCCCTGGATGAGGGCATACCGTTCACCGTCGAGGCCTCCGCGCGCGCCACGGGGACCGACGCCGACGCCGTCCACCTGAGCCGCGGCGGGGTGGCCACGGCGCTCGTGTCGATCCCGATCCGCTACATGCACTCGCCCGTGGAGCTCGTCCAGCTCGACGACGTTCATGCCTGCGCGCGCCTGATCGCGGCGGCGGCCCTGCGCCTGGACGGCGATACCTCGTTCGCGCGCTAGGCCCCGGCGCGCGTCGCGGCCGTTCGGGCACCGATCAGCAGCCCGAGCTGGCGCGACTGGGCAAGGACCGTGCCGTCGGGCGCCCAGATGACACCGTCCTCCAGGAAGAACCCTTCGTGGATCGCACCGGAGCGGAAGAGCGCGAAGCACATCTCCTGCGGGCCCGGGTCGGCCGAGCTTGGCATCGGCGTCTGGAAGTGAACCGTCAGGTCGACGGTGGGGGCCGGCGCGAACTCGGCGAGACGTACGAAGGGGGTGGGGAACATCGCGTCGGCGAAGAACGCGAGCGACAGCGCGTCGACCGGCCGTGGCTCGACCAGGCCGAGCCAGGCGCCGGCCTCCATGGCTTGCTCGGAGCCCGCGAGCGGCGGGGAGCCGATCCGCCTTTGGATGACGAGGTGACGCGTGAAGTCGGGGGCGCCGTCGAAGTAGGGGCCCGGCCCCCTCGCCGGGTCCGGCGGCGCGACCGCCGGCATCTGGAGGTCCGCGATCTCCGGGGCGCTCCATGGGACCGAGAAGGCCGCGAGCGCGAGCGCGATCAACGAGCCGTCGCGTTCCATGCGAGCGGACAGGCTGCTCAGCGAGCGCCCGCTGCGCTCGAGCACCGTGTGGATGCTGACCGGCCCCGGCTCCGGAGCGCGGGCGTAGTGGATCGTGAGCGAGCGCGGCGCACGCGCGGGGTCTGCCACGGCCTCGATGAGCGCGCGGAGCAGCATCGCCGCCAGATAGCCGCCGTGCGGGCCGCGACCGGCCTTCCAGTCGGGCGAGACCACCGCCCGGAAGCTGGTCCGCTCGGCGGGCCCGGCTCCACGGCCCTCCCGATCGAGTCGCTCCACGGCCGTGTCGCGCTCGAAGACCCCCGGAACCTCCGGGCGCGGGGGTGCGGAGCCTCGGCGCGGGGACGTGGGTTCGCTGCTGGCCAGACCGGGCGCCGTGGTGCTCGCGCCTGGCGATACCTCGCTCCGGTCAGCCACGGACCAGGCGCTTGTAGGTGATGCGATGCGGCCGGTCGGCCGCGGCCCCGAGCACGGCCCGGCGGTGCTCCTCGTATGCCTCGAAGTTGCCCTCGAACCAGGTGACCTGGGAGTTGCCCTCGAAGGCCAGCACATGGGTGGCGACGCGGTCCAGGAACCAGCGGTCGTGGGAGATGATCACGGCGCACCCGGGGAACGCGAGCAGGGCATCCTCGAGCGCGCGCAGCGTGTCCACGTCGAGATCGTTCGTGGGCTCGTCGAGCAGCAAGAGGTTGCCGCCCGTCCGCAGCAGCTTGGCCAGGTGCACGCGGTTTCGCTCTCCGCCGGAGAGCTTGCCGATACGCGTCTGCTGATCTGAGCCCTTGAAGTTGAAGCCGGCCGTGTACTGGCGCGAGTTGACCTCGCGATCCCCCACCTTCAGCTGGTCCAGGCCATCGGAGATCTCCTCCCAGACGGTCTTGGCCGGATCGAGCGCGTCGCGCGACTGGTCGACATAGGCGAGCTGCACGGTGTCGCCCAGCTCCAGTGTCCCGGCGTCGGGAGGCTCCTCCCCGATGATCATTCGGAACAGCGTCGTCTTGCCGGCTCCGTTGGGCCCGATCACGCCGACGATGCCCGCGCGGGGCAGGTCGAAGCTCAGGTCCTCGATCAGCAGCCGGTCGCCGAAGCCCTTGGTCAGGCCGGTCGCAGTCAGCACCTTCTGGCCCAGGCGCGGCCCGGGGGGGATGTGGATCTGGACCTCGTCGAGCTTCACGTTCCGCTCTTCGGCGATGAGCTGCTCGTAGCGTGCGAGCCGTGCCTTGGACTTCGTGCGCCGGCCCTTGGGATTGGTGCGCACCCACTCCAGCTCGGCGGCGATCGTACGCGCGCGGCCCTTCTCCGAGCGCTCTTCCTGCGCGAGCCGGGCCTGCTTCTGCTCGAGCCAGCTGGAGTAGTTGCCCTGGTAGGGGATGCCCTTGCCGCGGTCTAGCTCGAGGATCCAGCCGGCCACGTTGTCGAGGAAGTAGCGGTCGTGGGTTACCGCCACGACCGCCCCCTTGTACTCAGAGAGATGCTGCTCAAGCCAGGCGACGGACTCGGCGTCGAGGTGGTTGGTGGGCTCGTCCAGCAGCAGCAGGTCGGGCGCGCTCAGCAGCAGCCGGCAGAGCGCCACGCGGCGGCGCTCGCCGCCCGAGAGCGGACCCACCTCGGCATCGGGCGGGGGCAGGCGCAGGGCGTCCATCGCGATCTGCAGCTGCGTGTCGAGGTTCCAGGCGTCGGCGGCGTCGATCTTGGCCTGGATGTCCCCGAACTCCTCGGCCGTCTCCTCAGAGTAGTTGGCCGCAAGCTCGTTGAAGCGATCGAGCAGCGCCCTGGTCTCGGCCACGCCGTCCTCGACGTTGCCCTTGACATCCTTGGACTCATCAAGGACGGGCTCCTGCTCGAGCATCCCCACCGTCGCGCCCGGCGCGAGCGCGGCCTCGCCGCGGTACTCCTGGTCGACTCCCGCCATGATCCTCAGCAACGTCGACTTGCCCGCGCCGTTGTAGCCGAGCACGCCGATCTTCGCGCCCGGGTAGAACGCGAGCGTCACATTGTCGAGCACCGTCTTGTCCGGCGGATGCAGCTTGGACAGGCGGTGCATCGTGAAGATGTACTGAGAGGACATTGGCAGGCAGGATAGGCGGTCAGCAGGGTCGCTAACGTTGTCGGGTCATGCCCGTGACCGTGCTGGACATCGAGCAGCATCTGCTCCTGCTGGAGCTCGAGGCGCCGTTTGACAAGCGCGACGTGCAGCTGGCGCGCCGCAGGATGGCCAAGCGCTGGCACCCGGACGTCGCACCGCAGGGGCGGCGGTTCGAGCACGAGCGCCACCTGAAGGCCATCAACGAGGCCGCCGACCAGCTCGAGCGCCTGGCCGAGGGCTCCAGGGGCGGGCGCGTATCACGCAACGCCGTGCGCGCGAGCGCCCAGGCTGCCCGTTCAGAGCGCGCCGAGGCGGGTAGGCGCGCATACGAGGCCGAGCAGCGTGCGCGCGCGCACGCCGACGAGCGCGCCAAGCACGACCCATTCGCCAGCCGCGTACCCGACCACTCCGTGGTCCACCGCTACGCGCGCTGCCTCTCCTACCCCGAGTGGGGTGTCGGGACGGTCGCGGGGATCTATTTCAGCGGGGACCCCGACGCCGGCGAGGACGTCCAACAGTGGGCGCGCGTTCGCTTCAGCCACGGTGTGCGCACGGTGCCGGCCGGGAGCATGCGCTTCGTGGACTTCTCCAAGCCCGATCCGGCAGCGGAGCGCGTCGAGCGCTTCATGGCCGCCGCGCAGCGGGCGATGGCGGAGGGCGAATACGTGCTGGCCGCCCAGCGGCTGGTCTACGCGCGCGACGCCGAACCGAGGAACGTGGCGGTGCTGCGCTTGATGACGCTCGCGTTCTGGCAGGCCGGGAACCTGGAGGCGGCCGCCCGCTCGGTTCGCGACTGGGCGCGGGTGGACGGCGCTCGCCCGGCAGCGCACCGGTTCGCGGCGCGTATCTACGAGGACATCGGGGCGGTGGACCTCGCCGAGGAGGCGGCCGAGCGCGCCGCGCTGCGCGGCCCCAGCGACGCGGGGGCGTGGGAGCGGCTCGGACGCCTGCGCCTGCTCCTGAAGGATCGCGAGGGCGCGCTGGACGCGCTGAAGCGCGCGCTCTCGCTAGGCGCGAACCACGAGGCGAACGAACTGCTAGAACGGGCGCTTGCGATGGAGCCGAGCACGGCGCCCGCGCTGTAGTCGCCGGGCGCCGTCGGGACCCGCGTGTCCCCGTGCGCCGCACTGCTCGCTGCAGCGCCCCCAGGTGCGCGTGGCAGACCGACCAGGGCCGGTCAATGAAGGATGTTGACGGCGCGGGAGACGATCAGGCCGATCGTCACGAGCGAGACGAGCGCCTGGACGCCCATGATGCTCTTCGCCATCGGCGTCAGCGGCATCGTGTCGGTGGGGGAGAAGGCCGTGGCGTTCGTGAGCGAGACGTAGGTGTAGTCGATGAACTGCGGCCGCCAGCCCTTCGGCTCGATGCGGTCGTCGGTCATCTGCGGGAAGAGGAAGTCCGGCGCCTGATCGTGTCCGGCCGCGCGTTTGCCCGGGCCGCCGCGGTCGAGCTCCCAGTACCAGAGACCGAATATCAGGAAGTTCGTCAACCAGATGAGCACGCCCGAGACGATCAGGCCCTTTCCGTTCACGACGTTCCCTTTCAGCAGGTGGTGCGTCAGCGCCCCCAGCGAGTAGATGTTCGCGGCGCTGACGAACGCCGTGAGCGCCAGCGCCATGCGCCGGCGTCCCATGTGCTCCTGCTCGAGCTGGCGCGGGGTGGCCATGAACATGCCGATCAGCAGCGCCCCCTCCAGGGAGGGGATCAGCCAGGTGGGACCGGCGGTGAGGCGCTCGGGCAGGGCCAGCTGCAGGCCGATGGCCGCGAGCACCGTCAGCTGGGCCGGCCAGAAGGGCTCGGGTGCCGGGGGCGGAGGGTAGGGACGGCCCGGCGGGGCCTGTGCCTGCTGGACCACGAGGAGAGCGTACGTCCTGGTCCGGCCGTCCCCATCGCGCTAGCCTGGGGCGCACATGGGCATCGAGAACCCGGTTCATCTCCTGTTCATAGCGGTGGTCGCGCTGGTCGTCCTCGGCCCGAGGCGCCTGCCCGATCTGGCCCGCGCGCTGGGAAAGGGGATGCGCGAGTTCCGCGAGTCGATGAGCGACGGTGCGAGCGATCAGGAACACCCCGAGCCGGTGACGCCGGCGCCCCCGGGTGCCGCCTCGGACCGTCCCGGATAGGCTGCACCGTTCCCGATCAAGGAGCAGCGTCAGATGACCGCCGATGAACCCGTCGCCGTTTCCGAGCCCGTCCTCACCGATCGACTGACCGTCGGGGCGGCTTCCGCCGACGGCGGCGGTGGTCGCGAGAACGTGCTGCTGATAACGCTCAACCGTCCCGAGGTGAGAAACGCGGTCAACGGCGCCCTGGCCGCCGGCGTGGCGGGTGCCCTGGATGAGCTCGATGGCGACGATGGCCTGTCGGTGGGGGTGCTCACGGGCGCCGGCGGCTTCTTCTCGGCGGGCATGGACCTCGGCGCGTTCGTCAGGGGAGAGTCGCCCTGGTTCGGCGACCGCGGGTTCGCCGGGATCGCGCAGCGCGCCTCGCGCAAGCCGCTGATAGCCGCGATCGAGGGCTTCGCGTTGGCCGGCGGCATGGAGATCGCGCTCGCCTGCGATCTGATCGTCGCGGCGAAGGGGGCCAGGCTGGGGATCCCCGAGGCCAAGCGCTCGCTGGTCGCGGCCGGTGGAGCTCTGCTGCGCCTGCCCCGGCGCATGCCCTACCACGTCGTGATGGAGTTGGCGCTCACCGGCGACCCGATGCCGGCCGAGCGCCTGCACGAGCTCGGTCTCGTCAACCGCCTGAGCGAGCCCGGGGGCGCGGTCGAGGTCGCGCTGGCCCTGGCGGGGACGCTCGCCGCGAATGGACCGCTGGCGCTGATCGCCTCCAAGCGGATCCTCCAGGAGCAGTACGACTGGTCGAGCGCCGAGATGTGGGAGAGGCAGGGCGCGATCTCAGGGCCCGTGTTCGGCTCCGAGGACGCCAAGGAGGGCGCGAGTGCGTTCAAGGAGAAGCGCGACCCGGTCTGGCGGGCGCGCTGAGCCGGGCTGCCCGGTCCTAGCGCGCGTGGCGCTTGCGCTTGCGCTGGCGCATGATCTCCCGGAAGCGTCGCCACAGCGCTGCCATCAGCGCTGGCCCGGGGTCTTGCGCGGAAACTGCGAGATCGGCTGGTTCAGGTCGATGGTGGCGGTGACGATGCGGTTCTGTTCTGTCATGTGCGCCGCCGGGTAGCCCTCGCCGGGGCTGGCGCGCTCGGGGCGGCCGATGAACCCGAAATGCATCCCCTCGGGCATGATCTGCATCAACCGCGGGAACATGTGGGCACGGGCGCCCATGTTGCGCGGCTCCTCCTGCACCCAGACCACATCGCGCAGGTTGGGGTAGCTCTGGATCAGGGACAGGATCTGCCCCTCCGGAAACGGGTAGAGCAGCTCCACGCGCGCCACGGCCAAGCCGGCGTGCGCCTGACGGTCGGGATGGCCCACGAGGTCGTAGTAGATCTTGCCCGTGCAGAGCGCCAGGCGGGTGACCTGCGCGTCCTCGACACCCGGCTCGGCGAGCACCGGCTGGAAGTGCGTGTTCTCTCCCAGGTCGGCGACCGAGCTCGTGGCCTGCGGCAGGCGGAGCAGCGACTTGGGGGTCATGATCACGAGCGGACGCTGCTTGGCGATGCGCGCCTGGCGTCGAAGCAGGTGGAAGTACTGGGCGGGGGTCGTGGGGCTTGCGACCCGGATGTTCCCCTCGGCGGCGAGCGCCAGGAAGCGCTCCAGTCGTGCCGAGGAGTGCTCCGGTCCCGAGCCCTCGTATCCGTGCGGCAGCAGCAGCGTCAGGCGCGAAGTCTGGCCCCACTTGGCCAGACCGGACACTATGAACTGGTCGACGATCACCTGTGCGGAGTTCACGAAGTCGCCGAACTGCGCCTCCCACAACACCATCGTCTCGGGCGCCTCCTGGCTGTAGCCGTACTCGAAGCCCAGGCACGCCAGCTCCGAGAGCGGGCTGTTGTGCAGCTCGAGCGGAGCCAACGCGTCGGGCAGGCTCTGGATCGGGCAGACGGTCTGCCCGGTCTTCGCGTCGTGCAGGACCATGTGGCGCTGGCTGAAGGTGCCGCGCTCGGTGTCCTGCCCGGTGAGGCGGATGGGTGTGCCCTCCGCGAGTAGCGAGGCGAACGCGAGCGCCTCCGCGTGCGCCCAATCGATGCCCCCCTGCTCGCCGAGCGCCTCACGCCTGCGCTCCAGCTGTTTGACGAGCTTGGGGTGCACGGTGAACCCCTCGGGCACGCGCAGCAGCACCTCGCCGAGCTGACGCAGGCGCGCGGCCGGCACCGCGGTGTCGACATCGGGGCTTGGCGTTCGGTCGAGCTGGTAATCACCGGTCGGGTGCTCGTCGGTGTCGTGCTCCGTGGCGGCGGCGATCTTCGCCTTCAGGCGCTGGTGCAGGATCGTCAGGTTGTCCCACACCTCCTGCGCCTGGCGATCGATGTCCGCCTTCGAGACGACTCCGTCGGCGACCAGGCGATCGCCCCACAGCTCCGAGACGCGTTTCTTGGTCTTGATCTTGGCGTACATCTCGGGCTGGGTGTAGGCCGGCTCGTCGGACTCGTTGTGCCCGAAGCGCCGGTAGCCGATGAGGTCGATCAGCACGTCGTGGCCGAACTCCTTGCGGAACGCGAAGGCCAGGCGCACGGCGCTCATGCAGGCGGGCACGTCGTCTGCGTTGACGTGGATGATCGGCACGTCGAAACCCTTGGCCAGGTCCGAGGCCCAGCGCGTGGAGCGCGCGTCGTCCGGGTCGGTCGTGAAGCCGACCTGGTTGTTGGTGATCAGGTGAATGGTCCCCCCGACCTTGTAGCCGTCGAGCGCCTGCAGGTTGAGCGTCTCGGAGACCACGCCCTGGGCCGGGAAGGAGGCGTCGCCGTGCAGGACGATCGGGACCGCGGCATCGGTGTTCTGGAGGGCATGGGCACCCTGGCGCGTCGTCTGCGCTGCGCGCGTGGCGCCCTCGACGACGGCTGAAACGAACTCAAGGTGGCTGGGGTTGGACTCCAGGTTGACGCGGATCGTGGCCCCGTCGGGCAGCTGGTAGGAGCCGTGGGTGCCGTGGTGGTACTTGACGTCACCCGTGCCTCCCTGGGGGATCGTGGTCACCGCCTCGAGCGTTGAGGCGCCCTCGAACTCGGCGAAGATCGTGTCGTAGGAGCGGCCGAGGTTGTGGGCGAGCACGTTCAGCCGCCCGCGGTGGGCCATGCCGACCACTACCTCCTGCGCGCCGTGCGCGGCCGACAGCTGGATCAGCTCGTCGAGCATCGGCACGGTCATGTCGAGGCCCTCGATCGAGAACTGGTGCTGTCCGAGGTACGCCTTGTGCATGAAGCGCTCGAGCGCGTCGACCTCGACCAGGCGTTTGAGCAGCGTCTTGCGCTCGTCGGTCGCCAGTGCTCGGCGGAAGCCGCCCGACTCGATCTGCTCGCGCAGCCAGACGCGCTGGCGGTGTGAGGCGATGTGCTCGATCTCATAGGCGATCGTGCCGCAGTAGGTCTCGCTCAGGTGTGGGAGCGCGTCGGCGAGCGTGTCCCCCTGAACGTACATGTGCAGGATCTTGGCCGGTATCTGGGCCTGGATCTCGGGCGTCAGCCCGAGCGCCGCGGGGTCGAGGCCGGGGTCGCCCTCGGGCGCCGAGCCAAGCGGGTCGAGGTGCGCGGCGAGATGGCCGTGGCTGCGGAAGCGGGTCACGAGCGTGCTGGCTGCCTGGACGGCCTGCAGCAACTCTTCGCTCGGCGCCGCCCCGTGGGCGTCGCGGGGCGCCGCCGGTGCGGCGGCCGGCTGTGCGGCCTCGGCGACCGGTGGCGACGGCGTGGGCCCGAGCTCCACGCCCAACGAGGCGAACACCCCCTCGTAGAAGGCGCGCTCACCCTGCAGGTACTCCTCGACGCGCGCGAGGAAGCGGCCGGACTCCGCACCCTGGATGACCCGGTGGTCGTAGGTCGAGGTCATCGTCATGACCTTCTCGGCGCCGATCGTGGCTCCGATCCCGCCGAGGCCGACGGGATAGGCGATCGAGCCGGTGGCGACGATCGTGCCCTGTCCGGCCATCAATCGGGGAACCGAGGCAACCGTTCCCAGCCCACCCGGGTTCGTGAGCGTGACGTTCGCACCTGCCAGGTCGTCGGCGGTGAGCGTGTTCGTGCGCGCCTTCTCCACCAGGGCGTCGTACGCCTCCAGGAAACGGCTGAACGGCAGGCGGCCGGCATCGCGGATGACGGGGACCATCAGGGTGCGAGAGCCGTCCTTCTTCTCCACGTCCACCGCCAGCCCGAGGTTCACCTGACCGTCCTGCACGCGGTGTGGCTTGCCGTCGAGCTCGGCGAAGTGGTCGGCCATCACCGGCATGTCGTCGGTCGCGCGGGCGATCGCGTAGGCGATGAGGTGCGTGAAGGAGACCTTGTGCCCAGCCGCCTTCAGCTCGCGCCGGCGCGCGTCCAGGGCAGTCACGGTGAGGGTGCGAAAGCTCGTGGCCGTCGGTATCGCCCGCGACTCCTCCATGTAGCGTGCGAGCGCCGCGGCGCCGCCCTTCATCAGCTGCACGCTCGGCTCGACAGTGCTCGCTGCCCTTCCGTCGGCGGTGGCGCCGGCGGCCTGGCGCGCACCGTTGCCCGAGGCGGCATCGAGCACGTCGGACTTGAGGATGCGCCCCGCCGGGCCGCTGCCCGTGACGCTCGCCAGATCCACTCCCTCGACCACGGCCGCGCGTGCGGCCACGGGGGAGACCCTCGAGCCTGCCGGTGGGTGGGCGGCGGAGGCCTCGCCTGCCGGCGCCGGCGGAGCTTGCTCTGCGGATGCGCCGCCGTCGCCTTCGCCCGCTGCGCTCGGCGGCCCGCCGTTGACCGAGATGCGCGCAATCACCTGACCGACGGTCACCGTCTCGCCCTCCTCGATCAGGATCTCGCTCACCGTTCCGCTGGCGGGGGACGGCAGCTCCAGGTCGACCTTGTCGGTGGAGATCTCGACGATCGTCTCGTCGGCCTTGATGAAGTCACCCACCTTCACGTGCCATTCGAGGATCGTTCCCTCGGTGACGGACTCGCCCGCGGCAGGGGTCACGACATCTACCGTCTGCTGAGCCGTGGTGCCCGTCGCCATCGACCCTAACTCTAGCGCGGCCGGTCGCGCCGGGTCCCCGCCCGCCGGCGCCCCCGCGTGTGTCGCCGGCCGGCCGGCTAGCGCGCTCGCGCGCGTTGTTCACGGACGAACTCGGAGCTGCCGAAGAACGGCGCTATCCCTCCGAGTACCGCGACCGCGACGGCCAGTTTCAGAGACACGACGCGCAGGCGCGCTGCGGCTATGCAGGCCAGCGACATGAAGATCCACAGCAGCCCATGCGACATTCCCAACCAGAACGTCACCGGCTCGGGTTTTCCCACCGCGAAGGCGCTGAGCAGCAGCGCGAGATAGATGCAGGAGTGCGTGAACGAGGTCCACTTCAGGCGGGTGAAGGTCAGCGGGCCCGCGCCGGTTCGCGGCGACGCCCCGGTCTCCGACGCCTCGGTCTCTGTGGGCGCGCTCACTCCGACAGCCAGCGCGCCATCATGCGCAGCGGCGCCTCGGCCTCCGCCGGCCACTGGTCGATGTCCCGCGGCCACCAGGCGAACTCGTCGTGCTCGGGGTCGGGCGTGACCTCGGCGTCGGCGCCCTCGGCGAGCCAGGCCTGCCCGACGAACATCACGAGCCCCTGGGGCAGCCGCACGAGCGCCTCGCCGCGCACGTGGGCCGGCGTTACAGCCCACTCCTCGCTCAGCTCCCGGACAAGCGTGTCGACGGGGTTCTCCCCGAGATCGACCGCGCCACCCGCGCCCAGCGCCCAGCGACCGGCCCACGAGGAGACCCACGTGGCCCGCCGCCCGGCCAGCCAGCGCCCGTCGGCGGCACGCGTGACGCACATCGCGGCGACGCTGTGCGAGGCGTCGCCCGCGACCAGGCGCAGCGCCCAGCGCAGCGGTTGCAGCTCGATCGCGATGCCCTGCTCGTCCTGCCGGTAGTCGACCAACCGCGCGGCGACGCCGTCGTGGCTGGGAGAGCCTCGCTCCTGCAGGCTCCTGATCGCCGCATCCGCGGCCTCGGCGTGTGCCGGGGGGGGCTCGAAGTGCTCCTCGCGCCAGCTTGCCTTCACCTGCTCGAGGGCCCACGGCCCGCGGGCGAGGATCTCGGGCTGCTCGGTGGGCTGCGGTTGCGCGGACATGCTCCAGGAAGGCTAGTGAATGTGCGGGGAAGGCTAGTGAGCATAGACTCGGCCCGGTGGACACCCGTCGAAGAAAGCACTGGGGCTGGGGGTTCGAGGACCAACAGCCCTCCCCGGCGGCGGTGCGAGAGGCGGCCTCGGGACTCGCCGCGCACCTGGGTGTGACGCTCGGCGAGGTCGAGGATCCGGTGGGTCTTGAGACGGTCGAGCTCGTGCCGGCACGGCTGCAGCCGCCCGCGGGACTCGAGGACATCTGCGCGAGCGACGACCACGCGCGCGCGTCGCACGCCTGGGGCAAGTCATACGCCGACGTCGTGAGGGGCTTCCGCGGGCGCTTCGACCATCCCCCGGACTTCGTGGCGCACCCGCGCGGCGAGCTCGATCTCGAACGCCTGCTCGAGTGGTGCGCACACGAACGTGTCGCCGCGATCCCCTACGGCGGGGGCACCTCCGTCGTCGGCGGCGTATGCCCGGACGTGGCGCCCTCCTACAACGGTGCCATCTCGCTGGATCTCCGGGCCCTGGACAAGGTCTTGGAGGTCGACCCCGTGTCGCGCGCCGCTCGCATACAGGCCGGGGCGACGGGGCCCTCCCTGGAGGCCCAGCTGGGCGAGCATGGCCTGACGCTGCGCCACTTTCCACAGTCGTTCGAGTTCTCCACGCTCGGGGGCTA
>Ga0209048_10000084_pt1 | contig 89123 bp, 84 predicted proteins | sample FrelakmetCRP12CR_FD_187146 | JGI IMG/M metagenome (GOLD analysis project Ga0209048, IMG submission 187146) | Freshwater lake sediment microbial communities from the University of Notre Dame, USA, for methane emissions studies - CRP12 CR (SPAdes)... | ecosystem: Environmental > Aquatic >...
GGCCCCCGCCGCGGGCGATGTCTGTTTCGGATTTGAGTTACCGCTTTGAATCGTTTGCATGCCGGCAGATTACCGGCAGCATGCGGCAGGAAAAACCGACAAGCCAAGGCCTAGCGTGTCGGATTTTCTTTCCTGGTGGGGCGGCCCCGCCCTCTGAAGCTCAGGCCGATACGCTCACAGATCTTTTCGACGCGCTTGATGTCGCCGACGACATTCTTGCCCAGCACCATTTGCAGCCATTCATGGAGTTCCCGAACGTTCTGCAACTGTTCCACAAACCCACTATACGTCAAAAGTGTCGCATAAATCTTCGTCGTGTAGGTTTCCCCGGTCGGCCGGCCATCTTCGGCCAGAGTTCCCTTCTGCATCGCCAGGGAGTACCCGCGGACGAATTGCCGGGCTTCTTCGTACGGCCGTTGCACCGCAACCGCCAAGGCCCGCTGCACGAGCGCCAGTTGTTGTGGCCGCAAAGCGTCAAAAACCGCTTTGAAATATTCCGCCGCCGGCGGCTCCATATGCGCCAGGAGCGCGGCAATCCCCGGATTGCCAGGACTCCAGAACGCCTGTTGATGGCCCACCAGCTCGCCCAGGGTAAGCGCTGTAGATTGGGTGGGCCGTTTCTGGGCCAATGCCTTGAAATTGATTGCAGCCGTGTGGGCCTGCGCCACGTCGTTTCCAATGCGCTCCAGCCAGGCAGGCTTGTCTTCATCCTCGCCGGATTCTGTGCCATCGTCCTCTTCCGTCATCATCCTGCACAGCCATGCGAACCACCGCCTTGCCCAGCCGTCTGCTTTCGCTGCCGCCGCGTGAAACGAATCGGCAAGCGCCTTGCTCTTTTCAGCCGTTAGTTGAAAACCGACCGGCGTTGGTGATGGAAAATCTTCTGCCTCCTGCAGAATGCTGAAAATCTCGTCATCCCAAGATGGCGGCGACGTTTTTTCCGGTGCGCTCATTTCGCGCGCATGCTGATTTTTAGCCATTTTCAGCCTCGCTTACACCGAAGGTCATCCGCTGCGCCATCGCCGCGCTGTGCTCGTCGCGCAAGTGCCCGTAGGTCTTGGCCACCAGCAAGCCGCCGTCCTTGTGGCCAAGCCAGCCGGCAATGGCCTTGAAATCTATGCCGGCTTCAATCGCGTTGCTACAGAAAAAATGTCGCAAATGGTGATGCGTGAAACGCGGCAGTCCCGCATCCTTGCAGGCATTTGTCATGGCCGTCCTGGTGCCCAACAGCGTGAACAACCGATCCGAGGGCGACGGAGGCCGTGCCAGGGACGCCCGCAGGGCCATCAGGAAATGCTCCAGCGCTGGAAAGAGGGGGACCACCCGCGCCTCATGGTTTTTGGGTCCACTCTCCCCGCCTGTCACCGTAAACGCCTTTTGCTCGAAGTTCACATCGCCCCACTGTATCGAGGTGGCCTCCGCCAGGCGACAGCCGCTATAGGCCAGAAATTCGCACAGATTTGCCCCCTCCAAGGCCGTTTTCCGCAAGCACCGCATGGCCGCCACCAGTTGCCGGAATTGTTCCTTGGTCGGGATCACCACCTTGTGTTTCGGCTGCCGCAGTCGCTTCACGATGCGTGCCGGATTGTCGAGGACCAACCCATCCCGCATGGCATAGTCCAGAATCCGAATCAGCGTCTGCCGCTCGTAGTTGAACGTACGCGCCGCCGCCGCTGGTTTCCTTTCGGCCGCCCATTTTTCCACATGCGCCTTGCTGATGCCCCGGACGATCAAAGGCCCGTAGAACGCCTTGAGCGACTTGACCACGTTGACCTGTCGCCGAAGGGATGACGCTTTCATGGCGGCCCCCACGGCAGCCAGCCACCGCGCCGCCAGATCATCAAAGGTCATCTTGCCGCTTTCGTTGCGGTTGATGCAGGACGCTTTGTCCTCCAAATCGCCCAAGCGCCGTTTGGCCAAAGCCGCATCGGTGGTCTTGAGCGATCGTTTGATTTGCTTGCCAGCCCGCTTCAGAATCGCATAGTATATCTGCGAAGCCGTGGAGCGATAAAGGCAATGCCCAACTCTGTGCAGAGTCTGGTTTGTGGTGCTTGGCGTGTCTGTTTTCATGGCGCAAGATTACCAGGTTGCAAGTATGGGTTGCAACTTTTATTTTGCCGAAAACAGTATAATTTATAAGTAGTTAATATTTAATAAGATAATCTTCACGGGCCCGTAGCTCAGTTGGTCAGAGCAGGGGACTCATAATCCTCTGGTCGTAGGTTCGAGTCCTACCGGGCCCACCATCGTCCCGCCGCGGGACCAGGCGCAACGGGGAACCGTCATGAACATTGTGGTGCTCGATGGACACACGCTGGCGGGCGCCACCGACCCGGCGTGGGACGCCTTCCGCGAATTCGGCCGGCTGACCGTGTTCGACCGCACACCGGCCGACGAAATCCTGCGCCGCGCGGGTAACGCGGAAATCGTGCTGACCAACAAGACGCCGCTCAATCGCGAAACGATCCGCAAGCTCACCCGCCTGCGTTACATCGGCGTCCTGGCCACCGGCTACAACGTGGTCAACGTGATCGCCGCGGCGAAACGCGGCGTGGTGGTCACCCACGTGCCGGAATACGCGACGGCCTCGGTGGCCGAGCACGTGTTGGCCTGCCTGTTCGAGCATGCGCGGGGGATCGGCGAGCACGCCTATTCCGTGCGCAAGGGGCGCTGGTGCCGCTCGCCGGATTTCTGCTACTGGCTGTGGGAGATGACGGAACTCGCCGGGCTGACACTGGGGGTGGTCGGGTTCGGCCACATCGGCCGGGCCGTGACGCAGCGCGCGCTTGCCTTCGGCCTGCGCGTGCTGGTGCATACGCGCACCCCGCCGGCCCAGCCGGTCGCGGGCGTAAGCTTTGTCGCGCTGGACACGGTGTTCAAGGAAAGCGACTTCGTCAGCCTGCATTGTCCGCTCACGCCCGACACGGAAAAGATGGTCCATGCCGGACGGCTGGCGCTGATGAAACCCACGGCGCTGCTGATCAATGCGGCCCGCGGCGGGCTGGTGGACGAGGAGGCGCTGGCTGCGGCGTTGAACAGCGGGCGCCTCGGCGGCGCGATGCTCGACGTGCTCTCCGCGGAACCCCCCGACGAAAAGAATCCCCTGCTGCACGCCCGCCGCTGCACCATCACCCCGCACAATGCGTGGGGCACCCAGGCGGCGCGCCGGCGTCTCATGGCGCTGGCCGCGGATAATCTGCGGGCCTTCCTCGCCGGCCGGCCGCAGCATGTGGTGACCAGCCCGGAGGCAGCCGCCCCGGCGCCCGGATCCGTCTAGCGCATGAGGATGCGCCCCACGAACGCCTCCCGGCGAATGGCGCCGAAGAAACGGCTATCCCAACTGACCCGCCGGTTATCCCCCAGCACGAAGTAACAGTTGGGGCCCAGCGTGTATACTTTATTGGACAGCATACCCGGGGCCGTCAGTACGTTGGCTTTCAGGTAAGGCTCGGGCATCACGTTGTCGTTCAGCCAGACGCGCCCGTCCTTGATCTGCACGCGTTCGCCAGGCCCGGCGATAATCCGCTTGACCGACAACTCATTGTCGCCCGGCAGGCTCAGCGCCGCAATATCGCCCCGCGCCGGGGGTTTGAACCGGTAACTTAACCGGTCCATGATCAGCCGTTCGCCATCCTCCAGGGTCGGCCACATGCTCTGCCCCACGACCTCGGTCCCGCCCATGACAAACCGGCTGATCAGCCAATAACTGAGCACCGACCAGAGCAGCATGCAGGCCAAAATATTGGCCCTCCGTCGCTCGTGACAGTACCCGTGATCAAAGAACTTTCGTTTTCGCATACGGCGTCCAATAAGAGCACGTTCTATGCCGCAAAGCCGCACAGCGGTCAAGGTTATTGCGCAAAAAAACCGGAGGCGGGTTTGGGCTTTACTTCAGCCCGCTTGCGGTTTAGCTTGCAGCGGGTTTAACGAGCATGAAGGCTTGGTTCAAACGGAAGCCATCCAACGTTTCGGGAGCAGATGGCCCGCTGGCCGTTCACGGGTTTTTTGATTCTGATCGGCCCGCCATGGGCGCAGCTAAGGAATAAAACAGCGCATGCCGGAAGCATCCTATGGCCGCCTGCTCGCTGGATCGCCCGAGCTGCTCCAGCGCGCCTGGGCGCGGTGGCAGCAGCAACCCGTGGATTGGGATCTGACGCCGGAACCCTGGCCGCTGCCGCCGGCGCGACAAACCACGCTGGCGCGGGCCGTGAGCGTCCAGGGCCCCGGCACGTTTTTCGGCAAAAGCACGCGCACGCTGACCTTTGAACCCGCCGAGGCGAACGGCTGGTGGTTTGAGCGGCAGGACCTGGACGACGCCCTGCCCTTCCCCGTCTCGGCGCGCAACGTGTGGACCACCGGCGACGTGGTCAGCAACATCGTCCTGCGCGCCGGCCCGCCGCACAACTATGTCCGCATGGTCGAGCACATCATCGCCCTGAAGGTCGGGCTGCACCTGGACCATGTCCGCGTCCGCACCGATTCCGGCGACCCGCCGCTGTTCGCCCAGGGCAGCCGGGACCTGGTCGCGGCCCTGGACGCCGCGGGCCTGCGCGAACTCAACCGGCCGGCGGACTATTACACCGTGGCGGAAACCGTGACCGTCTGCAACCCGAACGGCGGTTTCTGCACCCTGCGGCCCGCGCAGCCCGGCGCGCCGGAATTGCGGGTGGATTGCGCGGTTGATTTCCCGACGGCCATCGGCCGCCAGCGCGTGTGCTTCCGCGTGCATCCGGCGCGCTTCCGCTATGCCGCCGAAGCGCGCACCAACACCTCGGCGCTGAAGATGCTGTACTGCAAAACCCTCGGCAAACTCTTTGCCGACGTGCGCAACCTGGGCTACACCCGCGAAAACATCCTGATCGCCGGCCGGCGCGGTTACTACAACCCGCCGCGCCTGCTGCACGCGGGCAAGTCGCTGGAAGCCGTCTGGCACCGCGCCGCCTTGGACTTGCTGGCCGCGCTCGCCCTGGTCGAGGAGGGCCGCTTCGTCGGCGAGGTTATCTCCTACAAGGCCGGCCACACGCTCGATGTGCAGATGATCTGCATGCTCTACAAGCACGGGCTCCTGCGGAAATGCTGAAACGGCATGAACCTGCTCGGACTCGACATCGGCGGCACGAAAACATCGGTCTGCCTCGGCGATGAACATGGCGTCGTGCGCACGGCGCGTCGCATGCCGACGCGCGTGCCGGACGGCCCCGACATCTGGCGCGAACATGTACTGCAGCTCATCCGCGAACTGCTCGCGGAACAGCGCCTGGCGGCGTCCGATCTCGACGGCGTCGGCGTGGCGGCCCCCGGCCCGATGTCCGTGGCGCGCGGCCTGCTGCTGGACCCGCCGAACATGAACACCTGGCACAATGTGCCGGTGGTCCGGTGGCTGGGCGATGCGCTGGGCCGGCCGGTGTCCATCAACAACGACGCCAACGCCGGCGGGCTGGCGGAATATCACTTCGGCGCCTGCCGCGGCACGCCGGACCTGGTGTTCCTGACCCTGAGCACCGGCCTCGGCGCCGGCGTGATCGTCGGCGGCCGCCTGCTCCAGGGCACGTGCGACCTCGGCGGCGAGGTGGGCCACCACGTGCTCGACGCCAACGGCCCGCCCTGCCCATGCGGCCTGCGCGGCTGCCTCGAACTCTACTGCGGCGGCAAGAACGTCGCCGACCGTCTGCGCGCGGAAATCGTTGCCGATAACATCGCCACTGCCATTCTCGACCAGGCCGGCGGCGACCCGGCCCACATTGACTTCCGCGCGTTCGCCGATGCGGCGCGGCAGGGCGACGCCTACGCGGTGAAAAAATGGGCGGAGTTCGTGGAGCACCTCGCCCACGGCGTCGGCACCATCCTGATGCTCTACAATCCCTCCGCCATCGTCATGGGCACCATCGCCGTGCACACCGGCGAGTTCCTGCTCGCGCCCCTGCGGCAGGCGGTGCGCCGTTACGCCTGGCCGCCGGCGGTGGAAGCCTGCCGCCTGCTGCCCAGTTCGCTCGCGGCGCAAGGCGGTAACCTCGGCGCGCTCGCCGTGGCCATCACCGGACTGCGTTGATGTAGCGCCCCGACCATTTTCCCTTGAATTATGAACATATGGGGGTACATCCAAGCGGATGAACGTCGTCGCCAAACAGATGGAACTGATCGTGCCGCTGGTCCAGCGCCTGGACGCGCTGGTGTGCGACGGGCGGCGGCCGGCGGACGTCGCGCTGGCGCAACTCTGGCGCGAGCACCGCGAATGGGGCGCGCGCGACCGGCGTTTTTTTGGCGACGCCGTGTTTGCCTTTTTCCGCTGGCGCGGCTGGCTGGCGGGCCTGCTGCCGGAGCGCTGGACGACAGCCGTCGCCACGGCGTGCTGGCTGGACGCCCTGCCCCACCCCGCCGCGCTTGAAATACTGAAGCAGGCGGGGCTGACGGCCCCTTTTGCGGCAACGCTCTCGGACAAAGCCCGGGCGCTGGTAGAGATGCTGGAGATGCCGACGCCTTTCTTATCCGCCCAACTGGTTCCCCCGTGGGTGCCCGAGCGGCTGGTTCAACCGGACGACGTGAGCCCCGCGGCCGCGCAGGCCCAACTGTTCGCCTGCTTTCAAAGCCGGCCGTCGCTCTGGTTGCGCGTGGCGCCACAGGCCGTACCCGCCGTACTGGCGTGGCTGAATCAGCCGGTAATCCGGGCGGCAGCGCATCCGGCCCTGACGGAGGCGGTGCGGGTGGACGGCGCCGTGGATCTGAACGGCCTGCGGAAAGCGGTCGGCGCGGTGTTCGAGGTGCAGGATCTGTCATCGCAGTGCGTCGGCCGCGTCTGCGCGCCAGAGCCGGGCGCGCGCTGGTGGGACGCCTGCGCCGGTGCCGGCGGCAAGGCGCTGCACCTCGCGGCGTTGATGCACAACCGCGGCACCATTCTGGCCACGGACGTGCGCGCCGCGGCGTTGGCGGAATTGCGCCGGCGCGCCGCGGCGGCCAGCGTGACCATCATCCGGACACGGCCGAGCGAACACGAGCCGTTCGACGGCGTGCTGGTGGACGCGCCGTGCAGCGGGCTGGGCACCTGGAACCGCAACCCGGATATGCGCTGGCGGACGGAGGCCGCGGTGGTGGACGCCTGCGCGGCCACTCAGCGACAGCTTCTGGCGCAGGCCGCGCCGCGGGTGCGGCCCGGCGGCATCCTGGTGTACGCGGTTTGCACCGTGACCCGCTCCGAGACCACGGACCTGGTCGGTGATTTCCTGAGCGGGCATCCGGAATTTCAGCCGGACCGATTCCCCCATCCGCTCACGGGGCGGGAAGCACATGGCGCGGCCTGGGTCTGGCCGTGGGATGGACCCTGCGGCGGCATGTTCATTGCCCGGCTGCGGCGTGCCGTAGGCTGACGGCCGCACGGGCATTATTTAAATGCCATAACGCGTCAGTTCTTCCCGGAGCGGAACGTGTGAACGTTCCGGTGACTGCTGGAACCGTCGCCGGTTCCGCTTTGAAAACAGGAGTGATGATGCGTTTGCCCTGATCCGCATCGGCCATCAGGGGGGATGCTGAGAAAAGGCTCGCCAAGGGCAACGGTGTTTGGAAAAGTGGCCGCGTGCAGCGGGCCGGCCCCGGCCCGCCGCCCCGGAGAGGCTATCGTGGACTACATTGCCAAAGCGCGGGAAGTAATCGATATCGAACTGGCCGGTCTGCAACGGCTGCGCGCCGGTCTGGGGTCGGAGTTCACGCGCGCCGTGGAACTGCTCCTGGAGCGGCTGCGGCAGCGGGGCAAGATCATCGTGACCGGCATCGGCAAGAACGCGCCGATCGGCCAGAAGATGGCGGCGACGCTGACCAGCACCGGCTGCCCGGCGGTGTTCCTGCATCCATCCGACGCGATGCACGGCGACCTGGGCCTGCTGGCGCCGGGCGACGTCGTCATCGCGCTGAGCTATTCCGGCGCGTCGGAGGAGATGCTGAACCTGATTCTATGCATCAAACGCGCGGAGGTGCCGATCATCGCCATCACCGGCGAGCCGGACAGCGCGCTGGGCCGGAACAGCGACGTGATCCTGCCGGTGACCGTGGAGCGCGAGGCGGGGCCGCTCAACCTCGCGCCGACGACCAGCACGACGGTCACGCTGGCGCTGGGCGACGCCCTGGCGATGGTGCTGCTGGAAGCCCGCGGCTTCAAGATGGAGGATTACGCCAAGCTGCATCCCGGCGGCGCGATCGGCCGGACTCTGCTGCTCAAGGTCGCGGACATCATGCGCACCGGCGAGCGGCTGGCCTGGGTGCGAAACGATGCGCGCGTCAAGGATGCTGTGCTGGCGATGACCCGCGCGCGGGCCGGCGCGGTGGCGGTGGTGGACGCCGAGGAACGCGTGGCGGGCATCTTCACGGATGGCGATCTGCGCCGGCATCTGGCCGACAGCTCCAACCCGGCGGAACTGCCCATCGCGCAGGTGATGACGCCCCGGCCGATCAGCGTGAGCCGGGACCACCTGGCCGTGGACGTGCTGGCGATCTACGAAAAGCACAACATTGACGACTTGGTGGTGGTGGACGAGCACGGCCGGCTGGCGGGCATGGTGGACATCCAGGACCTGCCGAAATTCAAAATTCTTTGAGGCCCGGCGGGCGGCGGCCTGGGCACCCTGGGCCATTGCGCCTTCCGCTGCTCGCGTTTTTTGCCGGCCTTGTTTCCAGGGTTGACCCAGCGCCGGGCTGACGCTAAGGTATCCGCCTGTTTTTGCGCGCGCAGGCGGAAAGGACATATTTGACATGGCGATGCTCATCTCGAAGTTTCACCGGCTGATCCAGTCGCGGCTGTTGTGGGGGACCTTCCTCGTCATCATCATCTTCAGCTTCGTGATCTGGGGGACCGTCAATACCGGCTCATCGCGCAATGCGCAACAGGTTCCCTCGGAAGGCACGCTGAACGGCAAACCGGTGCTGCCGGAGGAGTTCCGCCAGGCGTATTTCAACAGCCGGCTGGAGTTCGCGCTGATGACGGGCCGGCCCCTGGTAGTCACGCCGGCGGTGGAGAAGGAGCTCCGCCAGACGGCCTGGCGCCGGATCACGGCGCAGCGCGAGGCGCGCCGCATGGGCCTGAAGGCCTCGGATCTCGAGGTGCTGGCTGCGATCCAGCAACAGCCGATGTTTCAGGCGGACGGCAAGTTCAGCCAGGCGAAATATGACGCGTTCGTGCAGCGGGTGCTGGGCAATTTCGGCGCCACGGAACAGCAATTCGAGGATTATCTCCGCGATGAGTTGGTGCTGCAGAAATTGCGCGGCGCGATCAGCCAGACCCTCCTGATTCCCCCCGCGGACCTTCAGCGCTCGTTGAGCGCCGTCTGCGATCAGTTCACCCTCGACTATGCGGTGGCCACGCCGGCTTCCGTCACCGGCACGGTGCAGGTGACGCCGCTGGAAGCCCGCGCGTATTTCGCCAGCCACACGAATGATTTTGTGGTGCCGGAGAAGGTGAGCGTCAGCCTGGTGGAGCTGCCCGCCTCGAATTATCTCGCCCAGGCGCAGGTGACCGACGAGGAGGCCATGAATTACTACAACGAACACCTGGATCGTTATTCCAAGTCCGTGGTAACCAACGCGCCGTCCATCGGCACCAACCCGCCCGCCCGGGTCAGCCAGACCGTCACCCAGCCGTTCGACGAGGTCAAGAGCAACCTTGTCGAGCAGCTCAAGATGGCCGCCGCCCGGGAGAAGGCCGCCGATGCCGCGGCCGAATTCGTAAACAGCCTGGTGCCGGATCGCAAAGGCCAGGCCCTCACCTTCGCGCAGGCCGCCGCCAAGGCCAAGCTGGCCATCCGCACCGCCGGCCCCTTCACCAAGGACGAGACCATCCCCGGCATCAGCGCCGGGCCGGCTTTCAACCAGGCGGCTTTCAAGCTGCACGAAGCCGCCGGCGAACGCTTCAGCGATCCGATCCCCGGGCACGAGGGCATCTACGTGTTGCACCTCGAGCAGCGCATCCCGGCGCGCGTGCCGGGCTTTGAAGAGATCGCCGCCCGCGCCACCGACGTCGCCCGCGAAGCCGCCGTGCGTATCGCGCTGGAGAAAAAAGCCCAGGCTGCCCGCGAGGCTGCGATCAAGGCAGCGGCCGGCGGCCAGGCTTTTGCGCTGGCGCTGCAACCCCTGGGCCTCACGGCGCTGACCATCACCGGCGCCTTTATCAACGTCGCCGCCAACACCAACGCCTACCTGGAAACGCTGCTGCAGGGCGCCATGATGCACAACGTGGACGAGATCACCGACGTCCTCACCGCGGATGACGGCAGCCTGCTGGTCGCCCGCGTGGCGCAGCGCCAGCCGGCTGACGCGCCGACGCTCGCCGCGCTCGCGCCGCAGGTCACAACCACGCTGGCCCGCCAGCGCAGCCGCGCGCTGAACGCCGCCTACGAGGACCACCTGCTCCAGCAGGCCCAGTTCCGCGACCGCAAGGCCGCCGCCGCCACCACCACCGTGGAGGACGAGGGCGCCGGCGAGTTGCCGGAGGAATCATCGCCATCCCGTCGCCCGGTCGCGCCCCTGGATGCGCTATAACAGCGGGCGCAGCTGCGTTTTTGCTCACCGTTTGAGCGCTCAAAGTACGTCGGGCATTCCTGCCCAACTTGGTCAGGCAAGAATGCCTGACCTACTGACGTTCACACCCCGACCGCGCAATATAAAGGAGGCCGCCGCCTTCCGGCTTTTCTTTTCCGGCGGCCGGTCTACAATACCCGCCGTGCAACCCGGACAACTCGCCAGCCTGATTGACCATACGCTGCTGCGGCCGGAAGCGACGGAAAAGGACGTACTGCGTCTGTGCCGCGAGGCGCGCGTACACGCCTTTGCGACGGTGTGCGTCAACCCGTGCCACGTCCAGGCCGCGGCCGCGGCCTTGCGCGGGACGAACGTCGGGATCTGCTCCGTGGTGGGTTTCCCGCTCGGCGCCGGTCTGCCTGACATCAAAGCCCGGGAGGCCCGCCGGGTCATCGCGCTGGGCGCGACGGAAGTGGACATGGTCCTGGCGCTGGGCGCGCTCAAGAGCGGCCGGCGCGACCTGGTGCTGGCGGATATCGCGGGGGTGGCCGGCGTCTGCCGCCGCCAGGGCGCCCTGTGCAAAGTCATCCTGGAAACGTGCCTGCTCACGCGCGCTGAGAAGATCACCGCCGCGCGGCTGTGCATCGAGGCCGGCGCGCATTTTGTCAAGACGTCCACCGGCTTCGGTTCCGGGGGCGCGACCGTCGCGGACGTCCGGCTTTTGGCCGGGATCGTGGCGCCGGCCGGGCTGGGGATCAAGGCCGCCGGCGGCATCCGCTCGCTGGCCGACGCTTGCGCCCTGCTGGCGGCCGGCGCTACGCGCCTGGGCACGTCCCGCGGACTCCAGCTCCTGGCCGAAGCGCGACGCGCCAGCCGTACAGCAAGCGCGGCTTGAGCATCCCTACCCGCAAGATATGCTTGCCGAAGCGGCCCGGCCGGTGGAGAATGCATTTATCTGAACCAGCGAGGTGACGCATGCTGATGTCCAACCTATTCATACGCCGGTGCCGGACGGCGTTGGCCGTTCTGTTGCTGTTGTTGCCGGCGGCGCGCGGCGCGGATGTGCCTGCGAACCGGGTTGCGCGGGTCGAAGAACAGATCGCCCAGACCCAGGCGTTGCTGGCCGACACGACGAACGAGGCGGAGCGGGCACAATGGCAGCTGCGGCTGGACCTGTTGCAGCAGGACCGTCACAATCTCCAGCAGCGCTATGCGCTGGATGAGAAGGAACAGCAACTGGCCAGCCGCCAGAAGCAGCACGCCAGTATCATCCTGCGTGATGCCCTGCGGGCCATTGACACCGACCGTGTCGCGCCGACGCAGGACGTCGCGCGCCTGGACCGCACCCTCCGCGAACTGCGGGCCCAGCGCGCGGAACTGGAGAAGAACCGGCAGGCCATCCTCGGCCCGGCGGCCGCCGGCGCGCAGGCCGAGCAGACCGCGGAACTGGACCAGCGCCTGCACAGCCTGGACGAGGACCTCATGGCCCGGGCGCAGGAGCGCGAGGCGCTGGAGGCGCGCCTCCGTCTAATCGGCGAAGCCGGCCGGATCGAGGAATTCCTCAAAACCCTGGCGCGCAACCCGCCAGCCACCCTCCGCCTGTTGCGCGAAAAACAGCGCCAGTTGGGCGCGGAACAGAAACTGGTTGCGGACCTCGCCGAACTCAGCGCGTTAAACCAGCAACGCCGGGAGGAGATCACCAAGGCGCTGGCGCTCTCGCAGGAAAAGATCCGCCACGTGGACGACGAGGTGACCGTCCTGAATAAGAAGACCTCGGGGGTGAAGGGCTGGCTCAGTTCGCGGCCCATGTACTACGCGGCCAACATGGAGAAGAAGTACCTGGCCCAGCGTCTGCAGGCCCAGCAGCAGCAACTGGCGGCCGTGGACGCCACCATCCAGCTCTATGCGCAACTGCGGGACCTGTACGAAAAAGAAATCGCCTTCCTGAAGGAAAACCTGGCCGCCCTGACCGCCCGGTTTGAGCAGCGCCTCCTGCTGCCGGCGGGGACCATGGCCGCCCTGCTGGCGCTGTATCTGATCTTCAGCCGCCTGCTGTTGCCGCTGTTGGTGGCCAGGGAGCGGCACATCGTGGCCCGCCGCCTGGGCGGCTACCTGACCGTTTTTTTGAGCCTGATGGTGCTGACGTTTTTCTTTTTTGAAGATCTGAAAAGCGTGGCCACCATCCTCGGTATCGCCAGCGCGGCCGTGGTCATCGCCCTGCAGGACATGTGCTCGGCTTTCGCCGGCTGGTTCGTCATCGTGGCCAGCCGCAAGTTCGCCGTGGGGCACCGCGTGGAAATTGACGAGCACCGGGGGGACGTCATTGACATCCAATTGCTGCGAACCACGCTGCTGGAGGTGAACAACTGGCTGGGCGTGGACGAGCCCACGGGGCGGGTCATTACCATCCCCAACAGCTTCGTCTTCAAAAGCAAGGTGTTCAACTCCAGCTATCTCCACCCGTTCGTCTGGGGCAAGCTCGACATCACCGTCACCTACGAAACCCCGGCCGGCGACGCGCAGGCCCTGCTGCTGCGCCTGCTCGAGGAGGAGACGCGCGAAGAGTTCGCCGCGGCCCGCGCCGCTGCCGCCGCCATGGAACGCGAATACGGCGTGCCGGACGCCGTCTATCAACCCAAGCTTTATTCCATCATCGCTGACAGCGGCGTGTTGTTCCGGCTCGTGTACGTGGCCCACTACCGGAATGTGAGCAGCACGCGCAGCCGCATCAACGCGCGGATCATCAGGGAGTTTGAAAAGGATCCGCGCCTGCAGTTCGCCTATCCGACCGAACGTCACATCCCCACGCCGGAAAAGGGCGGCTTCCCCGTCGTGTTGCCGCCCCGGGTCTGAGGCGGCGGCGCGGTGCGGTTCACAGCCGGCCCCGGTAACGCTGGAGAATATCCCGCACGTACCGCTGCGTGGTGGGATAGGTGATGTTGCTCCAAAACTGGGTGGCCGTCAGGCCGCCGGGCGCGGCCCAGCGCTGGACGTTGGACCGGCCGGCGTTGTACTCCGCCAGGGCAAACGGCAGCGGGTCGGCCTGCGACGGCGACCAGCGGCGGATGGCACGGGCCAGGTACCAGGTGCCGGCCTCGATGTTTGTCGCGGGCATGAACAGCTCGCGCCGCGCCGGCACCGCGGCATCGCTGGCCTTGCTCCATTCCTGGGCTGCGGCCTCCGTCACCTGCATCAGGCCGATCTCCTTGCGCGATCCCACACAGCCGGGGTTGAACCGGCTCTCGCGCCAGATCAGCGCCGCGACCAGCCGGGGATCCACGCCGTGGCGGGACGCGCTCTGCGCAATCAGGTCGTCGAAACGGTGGATGCGGTAGTAATACAGGCCGCCGGCGCCACCGAACGCCAGCGCGGCCAGCAGGCCCCCCGCGAGGCACAGCCGACGCACGGTGTGGAAGAGCCCGCCCACGGGACCAGCATAACCGGTGCGGCGCCCGCTGTCCATCGTCCATGGGGCCTGCGGCGGGTTCAGCCGACCCAGATTTCGCGGGCGCGGGGGCCGTCGAACTCGCAGAAGAAAATGCCCTGCCACGTGCCCAATTGGAGCCGGCCGTCACGCACCAGCACCGGCACCGCCGCGCCCATAAGGCTCGCCTTGATATGCGCGTCGCTGTTGCCCTCCCCATGCCGGTACGCGTCCTGTTCCGGCACGAGGCGCGCCAGCGCGGCGCCCAGGTCGGCCGCCACGTCGGGATCGGCTTGCTCGTTGATCGTGACGCCCGCCGTCGTATGCGGGACGAACACGGTGATCGAACCGTCGCGGAGGCCCAACGCTTCCACGGCCGCCTGGACCTCCCGCGTGATGTTGATCCATTGCGTGCGCCGTTGCGTGGCTAGCGATAAGACTTTCATTGGACCGGCGGGTAGTATAGAAAAGCGGCACTATATTTCAAGCAGTGAACGGCGGGCGGCATGGAAACCATGGTCTATATCAAGCTGGGCATGCTGCCCGTGCTGCTGGCCGCCTCCGCCTTCTTTTCGGGCACGGAAACCGCGTTTTTTTCGCTGAATCCGCTGGACCTGCGGCGCCTGACCCAGCGCCAGCCGGCCGCCGGCGCGCGGGTGCACGCGATCCTCGCCCAGCCCGCGCGCCTGCTGTCCACCATCCTCATCGGCAACACGATCGTCAATGTGGCCTTCGCGGCCCTGGCCTTTTCGCTGGCGGAGCATTTTTTTCCCGCCTGGGGCGCATGCATCGCGATTACCGCCGTGGTCTTGGTGCTGATCGTCTTCGGCGAAATCGGGCCCAAGCGGGTCGGCCTGCTGTGGGCCGAGCGGCTGGCCGTTCGGCACACCCCGTTCGTGGTGTTGCTGGGCAAGGTGTTCACCCCGTTGCGCCTGCTGCTGGAACGGAGCACGCGGGCCATCGAGCCGTTCATCCGGCCGCGCGGCCGGACGCTCAGCGAGGAGGAATTCGAAACCGTGCTGGATATCAGCACGGAGGAGGGCATTCTGAACGCCGACGAGCTGGCGATGATCCAGGCGATCATCCGGCTGGAAGACCTGCGCGCCAGCAACGTCATGACACCGCGCGTGGACCTGATCGGCCTGGACCTCGAGGCCAACCCGGCGACGTTCGTCCCGCACGCGCGGCGGGCCAAACGCAACTACCTGCTGCTGTACCGCGATCACCTGGACAACGTCGAGGGCTTTCTCGACGTCCGCAGGTTTCTGCTCGATCCCGCGCACGACCTCGCGGCGGCCCGGCTGCCCCCGTTCTTTGTGCCGCAGCACAGCCCGCTGAGCCAGTTGCTGAACCAGTTCCAGCGCGAGCAACGGCGCATTGCGGTGGTGGTGGACGAATTCGGCGGCACGGCCGGAGTAATCACGCGCGGCGACATCCTCGAGGAGATCACCGGCGAAATCTACAACGAGTTGAACAAGCCCCGGCCGATTTTCCAGGAGGCCGGGCCGCACCGCTGGCTGGTGGACGCCCACATCAGCCTGGAGGAAATCAACCGCAAGTTGCGCCTGCATCTCGAAGCCGCAGGCGCCGACCGGCTGGCCGGCTGGATCACGGCGCAGGTGGGACACATCCCGCAACAGGGCGACGTGATCGCCGGGCAGGGCTGCCGCGTCACCGTGCTGCAGACTCTCAAGCAGCGCGTCACCCTGGCGCAGATTGAGAAAACGGAGTCGCCGGCATGATCCTGCAACTGTATGCCCTGGTCTTGCTGCTCTGCCTGCTGGCGACGGCCTTCTTCGCCGGCATCGAGACCGGCCTGATCTCCATCAACCGCCTGCGCCTGCGGCACCTTGTCCGCCGCAAGGTGCCCGGCGCGGGTATCCTGCAGCGTTTTCTGCAGCAGCCCGACCAGCTCCTTGGCACCACCCTCGTCGGCACCAACATCGCCACCACCGTCGCCACCGTCATGGCGGTCAGCCTCGGCCGGCACTTGTGCGGCGCACCCGGCGAGTGGCTGGCCGACCTGCTGATCACGCTGGTCATCCTGGTCGCCTGTGAATATTTCCCCAAGGCCTGGTTCCAGAGCTTTCCGGCCAAGCGCAGCCTGCCGTTCGCCCGGCCATTGGACTTTTCCTATCGCCTGCTGTCGCCGCTGAGCCGGCCCCTCACGGCCCTGGTGCGCGTGCTGATCCCCCTGCCTGCCAACCGGGAGGATCGGAACACGCAACCTTTCATCACGCGCGAGGAGCTCATCCACCTCGCCCGCGAAGGCCAGACCAGCGGCATCCTGACCCCCGCCGAGCACCGTATGATCCACAGCGTCTTCGAACTCAAGCTGAAGACCTGCCGCGAGATCATGGTGCCGCGCGACCGTATCGTCCACGTCGCCGCCGACATGCCCGCCGCTGAACTGCTGGATGTTGCCCGCCTCCGGGAGGTCAGCCGCCTGCCGGTCTGGGACGCCGGCCAACGTATCTTTATGGGCGTGGTCAGCATCGCCGACGTGCTGGCCGACGAGCACTCCGCCGGCAAGACCGCCCGCGACTACATGCGGCCGCCACAGTTCGTTGCCAGCCACACGCCCGTGGATCACGTGCTGCCGCGGATGCGCGTCACCCGCCAGCCGATGGTGCTGGTGGTCAACGAGCGCATGGAAGTCATCGGCCTGGTCACCCTCGCCGACGTCCTCGATGAAGTCATCGGCGCGTGACGGCGCCGCGGGGCGCCGGCGCGGCGCAGCGCGCCACGGCTACAGGGAGGACAGGACGCCAGGTGCGGGTTGACGCGCAGGAACTCACGCGGGGCGGCGGAAGCGGCGGCAGCGCACGCCGGCGGTGCGGAGCAGCGCGCGGGTGGCCGGCGCGAACCGGTATTCGTCCTCGTACACGACCTCGACGAGGCCGGCGTTGATGATCATCTTGGCGCAAAGCAGGCAGGGGCTGATGGTGCTGTAGAGCGTGCCGCCGCGGACCGCGATGCCGTGGTAGGCGGCCTGGACGATGGCATTCTCCTCGGCGTGCGAGCACAGGCAGTCGCCCAGTTGCTCGCCGGAGCCGGCGCCGCCGGCGCAGCGCGGACAGCCGCCGTCGCAGCAGTTCGGCACACCGCGCGGTGTGCCGTTATAGCCGGTGGAAATGATGCGCCGCGCCGACACGATCACCGCGGCCACCTGGCGCCGGAGGCAGTTGCCCCGCCGGGCGACGGTGTGCGCAATGTCCATGAAATAGGTGTCCCAGTCCGGACGTGGCTGTGTGCGCGTGGGCATGCAGCGAGGATGCCTGCCCGCCGCCGCCGGGTCAATCCCGAAGGCAGCCGCCTGGACCGCGCGTCAAACCGCAGGAAAATTCCAGCGTTGCATGCCCGCCCGTTTCGGCTATCTTCCCCTCGCCAACCAACGCAGACTGAAGATGGACACGGACCGCCACAACGCCGAAACCCCGCCGCCGCCGTCCCCGCCGGCGGGCGCCACGCTGACGCCCACCGTTCTGGACACGGAGCTGCCTGCGCGGGATTTCGGCGTTCAGACGCTGAGCGCCAACTACCGGACCATTGTCCAGGCGCGCGCCATTTTTTATCCCGTCGCCTACCGCTTCCCGCGCGAACTGGGCCGCGGCCGGCAGGGCATTGTTTTCCTAGGTCTGCGCCAGGGCGCGCGCGGCTGCATCACGCGCCATGCCATCAAGCTGTTCGATCCCGGCATCTATTCCAGCAGCGAGAAGTACTGGACCGATATGGGCCGCATCGCGGCGCAGACGTCGCAATTACAGATGGTCAAGAATCCCTGTCTCGTGGCGCCGGACGTGTACGAGGAGAACAACGGCATCGGCTATTTGCAGATGGCGGTCGTGGACGGCGTCAGCCTGCGCTACCTGCTCGACGGCAACCATCTCGAGCTGGTGCGCGCGCGTTGTTCCAGGGAAGAATGGGCGCGCTTCACCGATGTCATTTTCCGCGTCGAGCACGACCAGGTACGCATCCAGCCCGGCGTGGCGCTGTACATCATGCGCCAGGTCCTGCGCGGCCTGGAGTCTCTGCACGAGGCGGGCTTCGTGCACAGCGACGTCAAGCCGGACAACATCATGATCGACCGCCAGGGCTACGTGCGGCTCGTGGATTACGGCCGCGCGGTCCAGATTAACGAGCGGGTCAGTATCCTGTTCGGCTCGCCCGTCTATATGGCGCCGGAAATTCACCGGCGGGCCTGCAGCCTGGCGCAGTCCGACATCTACAGCGCCGGCCTCGTTGGTCTCGAAATGCTCCGCGGCGACACCAGTCTTGACCCCCGCGCGGACGAGGCGGCGATGCTGGCGGCCAAGGAACAACTGCCCGACCGGCTGGCCAGCCTGTTGCCGGACTATGTGCGCCAGAACGCCCAGTTCGTCATCCTGCTGCAGCGCTTTTTGGAGCCGGAGCCGCGCCAGCGCTACGCCAACGCCGTCGAGGCCGAGGTGGGCAGCGACGGGCTGCTGCTGGTGCACCGGCAGTTGGTCAAGCTCGGGAAGGACACCGAATACGGGCGCGAACTGGAAACCTACCTGGAGAAACTGCCCTGGCCCGGCGCCGAAAACAGCCCGCCAAACGCCGTCCGCGCGGAAAATACCGCGCCGGCGCAACTTTCCGCGTGACAAACTCAACTAAAATGCACACTCTATCGCAAACAGGAGCCTTCATGAACGTATTGCACATCTGCGCAAATCCGCGGCCGATCCAGGAATCGGCTTCCAAACAGTTGGCGGCGGCTTTTTTCACCCGCTTGGCAGAAAAGAATCCCGACATCAACGTCACCAATGTCGACCTGTACCAAAGCCCGCCGCCGTTTCTCGCCTATCCGGCGTTCCGCTGCTTGTACCAGCCGATGTTTGAAGAAGGGTACAAGCCGACCACGGGCGAGTACAACGCCGGCGCCTACTCCCGGATCCAGAGCGAGCAGCTCAAGCAGGCCGACGTGCTGGTACTCACCATGCCCATGTGGAGCTTTTCCATGCCGGCCATCATGAAGGCCTGGCTCGACCAGGTCGTCGTGCCCAACGTCATCTTCGAGTTCACGCCCGACGGCGTGGTGCCCCTGCATCACCTGCAGAAGGTCGTCCTGTTCATCGCCTCCGCCGACCGCTTCAAGGAAAACGACCCGCGCGACGGCTTGACGCGCGAATTGCGCGCCATCTTCGAGTTCATCGGCATCCAGGACATCGCCATCGCCTGGGCCGATGGCCAGAACGCGCGGGTATATGACGATGTCCAGGAGCGCAAGAATATGGCCATGGAGGCCGCGCAGGAAATCGCCGACGAGATCGCCGAGGCCGCTCCGGCGGCGGACTGAACAGCGGCCGGCGCAAGCCCCTGCCTGCCGACACCGCCCGGCCATCCGCGGTCGCGGTGTGGTGTTTTTGTTTGCCCGTCGGCGGCGAACCTGGCTGGGGGGGGGTGCTCCGCTTAACTCCCCGGATGTACCGGCGGACGGCCTTGTCGGCACAACGGGCATTCCGCCGGCGGCCAGGTTGCCGGCACCATCTGGATCAGGCTGAACACAGGCGCCGTCAGGCCCGCCTGGCCCCCGCTGCGGTCCACCAACACGCAAACAGCCTCCACGATGCCGCCGCGGGCCGTGACAATATCCATCACTTCCTGCACGCGGCCGCCCCGTGTGATCACGTCCTCCGCCACCACCAGATGTTCGCCGGGCTTGATCTCGAACGACCGGCGCAACACCAAGCGGCCTTCCGCCTTCTCCGCAAAAATGGCGCGGACGTTCAGCGCCCGGCCAATCTCGTGGCCCACCGGCAAACCGCCAAGGGCCGGCGAAATCACGCCCTGCACCTGCAGTTTCGCGCCCAGCGCCAGGCGCATTTTCTCCACCACCGCCGCGCAGAGCTGCTCCGCGATCCGCGGATGCTGCAGCACCAGCGCGCACTGGAAATAATGGTCGCTGTGCAGTCCGGAGCGCAGCTCAAAATGGCCGGTCAATAACGCCTGGGTGGCCTTGAAGAGGTCTAAGACCTTGCTCGTTTCCATCGCAGCCGCCTCCTGTTCCCTGGTCCGCCTTCCGAAACGCAGGTGTTATTTTCCCAAGGTTCAGCGAAAAAGGCCAGTTTTTTCACCCGCCCCCGGCGCCGGCTGAACCTTTTCCGGCGCGGCAGCGCTCCTAAGCTTGAATTCTGCCGGCTGTGCAGATAAGCTGAAGACGTGGAGGACCTGATGAAAAAGATACTGGGTTGCGTGTTGGGCCTGGCGACGTGCGCGGGGGTGGCGGCGGCACAGACCGTGGAGCTTATCACCCGGCAGGGCAACGCCGGACCCGTGCCGTTGTCGCTGCAAAACGAGGCGCGCGCCGCAATAGACCGCGGTCTGCGCTGGGTGGAAGCCCGGCAACAGACCGACGGCCATTGGTCGAACCCGGACTTCCCGGCGCTCACGGCGTTGCCGCTCTGGGCGATGGCGCGTTGCGTCTCCACGAATCGCGCGGCCATGGAGCGCGCCCGGCAGTTTCTGCTCACCTGCGTCCACACCAACGGCGCCATCTACCGGGAGCCGGCCCAACAGCAAAAGGGCGGCGGGCTGGCCAACTACAATACGGCCCTCTGCATGGTGGCCTTGCACGCGCTGAACGACCCCCAGCTCACGCCGGTGATCCTCCGGGCCCGCGCGTTCGTCGCCGGCACGCAGCACCTCGGAGCCGACGAATACCGCGGCGGCATGGGTTACGACCCGGCGAACGAGCGGCCGTACGCTGACCTGTCGAATTCCTACCTGGCCTACGAGGCGATGCGCCTGACGCAGAAGGTGGAGGATCAGCGGCGGGCCGGTGAAAAGAAAGTTGACCTCGATTGGCAGGCGGCGGCCGAGTTCGTCACGCGCATCCAGCACAAGCCCTCCGGCACGAACGCGACGCCCGACCCGGAAGCGGGGGGCTTCGGCTACCGGCCGGGCTACAGCATGGCGGGCACGGCCACCAACGCGGCCGGCGAGGTCCAGTTGCGATCCTATGGCAGCATGACCTACGCGGGCTTGCTGAGCCTGATTTATGCCGACGTGGACCGGAATGATCCGCGCGTGCGCTCGGCGTTCGCCTGGGCCGTCAAGAACTGGACGCTGCAGGAGAATCCCGGCATGGGGCAGGAAGGGCTGTATTATTTTTACAATGTCGTGACCAAGGCGCTCGCCGCCACAGGTCAAACCCAACTGACCATCGCATCCGGCCAGTCACTGAACTGGCGGGTGGACATGATCAAGAAGCTGGTCGGGCTGCAGAAGATTGAGCCCGCCACCGGCCACGGCTACTGGGTCAACACGGCCGGCCGCTGGTGGGAGGCCGATCCGGTGCTGGTGACCGCCTACGCGCTGCTGGCGTTGAGCATCGCCACGTCCGGCACGCTGTGATCCGCCGGAGGGGCCGCCGGCGCACTCTCCCTCCCGCTATTTCAACTTGACAAACGCAGCCGCATGTGGCAAGCTTGCGGCGTAATGATCCACCTGCTGGACAGTCACCCCTGGGAAGTCTTATGGCGATAAAAATCAAAGCCGTACCCCGCGCCGCGATGGACACCTGGCCGCTGGATGAATCCGGACTGCTCGTCCGCGCCACGCGCGCCGCCCACGAGGCCGGGCTGCAGACGGTGGGCCAGTTGCGCGGTTGCTCCGACGAAAAGCTGCTAAGCCTCTGGAGCTTCGGCCGGATCACGCTGACCGAGGTGCATGCTTTCTTCCGGTTCTGCGACCGGCTCGAACAGGGGCGGCAGACCTTTCGCGACCTGCGGGAGGTCCTGGAGCTGTTTCTGCAAGCGGATCAGCGCGATATTCTGTTTACCCGCTTCCAACTGACCGCCGCGGCGTCCGCGACGCCGTGGCGACGGATCTCGCTCCAAGCGATCGGCTCGACCCGCAAGTTGACCCGCGAGCGGGTGCGCCAGATTGAAGCGAAGGCGTTGGCCTCGCTTCAGAGTCGGGCTGCCCAGCTTTGCCTGGAACCTTTTTATGTGTTCATCACCACCTGGCTCGACCGGCATGAAAAGGTGGCCGACCCGGTGCAATTCCAGAACCTGCGAACGGAGCCGCTGTTGGGCGGATTGCATCCGGCGGGCGTGCTGGCCTTGCTGGTGGAGTTGGCTCCCGCTCGCCTGCTGTATCGTCACGGCCGGTTCTTCTCCCTGTCGGAACAGGAACTGCAACGCCTGGAGCAGGCCGTGCTGGCCATTCTCAACTGCAAAGCCAAGCCGCTGGCCGCGGCCCAGTTGCTGGCCGAGGTGCGGCGGCAAAAGGCGGTGGGGCTGCCGGCCGGCATCGGCCTGAATTTTCTGTGTACCTGGCTGGATCATCACCCCGCCACGGGCGCCACCGCCGATGGGCGCTATTTCAGTTTGGCCACCGGCGCGCCGGCTTTCGTGGCCGAGGTGGCCCGCGGGCTCAGGCGCCCGTTCCATTACCGCCGTCTGCTGGAGGTGGTCAACAGCCGTCTGAAGCCGGGCAGCCGCCGGGGCGCGGGCACTATCCTGGAATGGCTGGGGACGGGCTCGGGGTTTACACGCATCGGCCGAGGCCTTTACGACTACAAGGTCTGAACACAACTCTCTTCTTGCTACCCGGCGCGCGAGCGCCTAAGCTCCCCGCGAACGTGGAGATATTAACATGGCCAAAGAATTGGCTTTTGTCCTGATCAATCCCTACACCATCAGCAAATCACGTACCGGCGGCGTGATCGGCCGGCTGATGAGCCGCACCGGTCTCGACTTGGTGGCCGCGCGCATGTTCGGGCCCCGCCGCGAACTGGTGGAACGTTATGCCCAACTGGTCCTGAAAGACCGCGAACTGGCCGAGACCGAGCGCCGCCAACTCAGCGACTACGTGCTGGAGGCCTATCAGCCGGATTTCCGCAACGGCCGGCGCCGGCGCGTGCTGATGCTCGTTTTCGAGGGCGACGACGCCATCCAGAAGATTGTCCGGGCCACCGGCCACGTCGGAACGGGCTTAGAATCCGCGGAAACCGTGCGGGACACCTACGGCGACTATGTCCTCGATGAGCATGGCAAGGTGCGTTATTTCGAGCCGGCCATCCTGATTGGCAACAGCCACAGTTCCGTGGCCGCCGCCTTGAAGCTATGGGCTTCGTTTTCCGCCGAGGACGGCGGGCTGATCGAGGATGCCGTGGATGTGCCGCGCGAAAACAACATCCAGAAAACCCTGGTGCTCATCAAGCCCGACAACTTCCGGTTCCCCAGCGCCCGGCCCGGCAACATCATTGATCTCTTTTCTGGGTCCGGCTTGCGCATCATCGCCGCCAAGGTGCACCGCATGAGTGTGGCCGAAGCCGAGGCATTCTACGGACCGGTCCAGAAACTGTTGCGCGAAAAGCTCAAGGGCGTGGTGTCTGAAAAGTCCGCCAAGACCCTGGCGGCGGAACTCGGCTTCGATATACCCCCGGATATCCAGCACCTGCTGGGCGAAATGCTGGGTCCGCTGTACGGCGACAACCAATTCTTCCAGATCGTCCAGTTCATGACCGGCCGCATGCCGTGTCATTGCACCACCGAAGAGGAAAAACGCGCTCCTGGCGCAGAACGCTGCCTGGCGCTGATCTACGCCGGTCCCGAGGCGGTGGAGCGCATCCGCAGCATCCTCGGTCCCACCGACCCCAGCAAAGCGCAGCCCGGTTCGGTGCGCCGCGAATTCGGGCGCGACATCATGGTCAACGCCGCGCACGCCTCGGATTCGCCGGACAACGCCGTCCGCGAAATCAACATCATCAAAGTTGAGGAAGATCTCATCGGCCCGTTGGTCAGAAAATATTATCCCTGAAAGCCCGCCGTCACGCCGGCAACTTCCCGAGAAACGCCATGCTGGAAACCATCACGGCCGCACCGTCCGACGCCATCCTGGGTTTGACTGAGGCGTTCCGGCAAGATCCCCGCCCGCACAAGATCAATCTGGGCGTGGGGGTCTTCAAGGACGACCACGGTGCGACGCCGATACTGGCCTCGGTCCAAGCGGCCGCAGCCGCTCTGCTCACCACCGCCAAGACGAAGGCTTACCTGCCCATCGCCGGCGACCCCGTCTACCGCCGGCTCGTGCAGGAGATGATCCTGAACGCCGGCCACCCGGCACTGCAGGCCGACCGGGTGCGCACGGCCCATACGCCCGGCGGCACCGCCGCGCTGCGCGTGGGGGCCGATTTTCTGAAGAAAGCCTTTCCCCACGCCAGCGTCTGGCTCAGCCACCCCACCTGGGCCAACCACCGGGGCATTTTTGCCGCCGCCGGTTTCGCCGTGCGGGAATATGCCTACTACCGCCCCGCTACGCAGGACCTTGACGTGGTCGGATTACAAGCCGCGCTGCGCGCCGTGCCCCCCGGTGACATCGTGCTCCTCCACGCGTGTTGCCATAATCCCACCGGCGTGGATCCGACGGCGGCGCAGTGGATAGAACTGGCCGCCATCGCCGCCGCCGGCCGCTGGCTGCCCTTCGTGGACTTCGCCTATCAGGGTTACGGCGACGGCTTGGAGGAAGACCGGCTGGGGGTGCTGGCGCTCGCGGACGCCTGCCCGGAGATGCTCATCGCCAGCTCCTTCTCGAAAAATTTTGGCCTCTACCAAGACCGTACCGGCGCACTGACGCTCATCGCCGCCGACACCGCCACCGCCCAGGCGGCGTTCAGCAACATCGAAGTCGCCATTCGCGTCAATTACTCCAATCCGCCCGCCCACGGGGGACTCCTGGTCACCCACATTCTGTCCGATCCGGCGTTGTACCGGCAGTGGCGCGACGAACTCGACGCCATGCGTGCGCATATTGCCGGCGCGCGGCAACGCTTCGTCGCGGCGCTCCGCACCCACGGCGTGCCCGGCGACTTTGCCTTTCTGGCGCGACAGAAGGGGATGTTCTCCTTCAGCGGGCTGGATGCCGCGCAAGTACGGTTCCTGCGCGAACAGAAAGGCATCTACCTGGTCGCGGGCGGCCGCATCAATGTCGCCGGCATCACGTCCGCCAACCTCGCCTATCTGTGCCAGTCCATCGCCGAGGCCCTGTCATGAGCACCACCCCCTCGCACAACATTTACGAGACCCGCCGCAAGCCGACCAGCGCGGGCGAGTTTGTCTCTCCGGGGAAGACGGAAGCGATGGATATCTTCATCCGGGACATGATGCTACAACACCGGCGGCAGACCATCGTGTTGTATTGCGTGGCCACGCTGGCCGTCTTGCTGCTGGTGGGCATGATCTCCTTCTGGCTTTCGAAAACGCGGGGCCCGCAGCTTCTGCCGCAGTCCGCGGCCGCCACCAATGTGGCGGAAATGTCCTATGCCCTGCGCCGGGGCGAGACCCCGCCGCTGTACCTGATCGATCCGCTGAAGCAGATCAAACCCCAGGCGCTGCCGACCAATGCGCCGGCCGAATGGACTGCGGAGTGGATCAAGCAGACGGTGTATCATCTGTTGCAGGGCGAGAAAGCGGCGTCGGAAGAGCGCTTCGAAACCGCCCTGGCGGAGTACCAAAAAGCGCTGCAGATCCACCCGAACTTGAAGGGCGTGCATAAGCTCATCGGGCTGATCTACCTGCAGCAGAAGAAATATCAGGACGCGGTGAAAGAATTCGAGCTGGTCTCGCAGGAGGAACCGACGTCCTTCGGCGTGATCAACAATATCAGCATCGCCTATCTGGGCCTGGGCAACATGGAGAAGGCGGAGGGCTACCTGCTGGAAACCATCAAGCTCGAACCGAACTATGCGATCGCCTATTACAACCTGGCCATGCTCTATCAGAAGCAGAACGACCTGCCCCGGGCCGCGGACTATTTGAACCATTATACGCAGCTTAAACCCGCGGATCTCCCGGCGTTGGAAATCGAGGCCTTGCTCTACCTCCAGCTGCAAAAGTGGGATCAAGCCATGACCGCGCTGGCCATCCTCAGCCAGGCGATGCCGCAGAACTCGGTCATTCTGTTCCGGCTGGCACAGGCGCAATCGCACCTCGAAGGACGGCAGGAGACGGCGCTGGACACGCTGGAGCGGGCGATCAATCTGGTGGATTCGCGGAAGGCGCTGGGCTGGCTTAACCGCAACGATTTTGACGCGCTGCGGCAGCAGCCGCGCTTCAAGAAGCTGCTGGACGAGCTTGGCGTCAAGGGCAAATCTTGATCAGCAGGGCAGCGGAATCGCCCGCCGCCTCCGGCCAGCGCACCTGCAGGGCGCCTTCGTCCGGCAGCGGCCAGACCTGCCGTTCCTGACCGGCCAGCCGGCGCGCGTGGTCCGCCTGCGCCCCCACCTCGTCCATCGGCAGGATCACGTCCCGCGGCGCCACCGCCTGCAGCCAGGCGGCGGACGGCATGGCGGCATGATTCAGCACCAGCAGCGCGGCCGGCGCCGGCCGGCGGGGCTGTTGGAGCAGCAGATTCTCCACCAGCAGTCCGGCCTGACCCATGAAAAGCATGGCGGATGGGCCCCGGACCAGCCGGAAGACGAGCGACCGGTCATCGGCGCGGCGCGCGCGAAAATCGGCGGCCGGGTGCAGCACTTCCCACTCCGCGCCGCCGGACAGGCGCAGCCGGTCGCCGGCCGCCAGCGGCCGGCAGGTCAACCCGCGGTGGTGCGCCTCGTTCAGGATGTTGGTAAACGACGGCTGGTGCTCCAGCACGGCGGGATACCACAGCTCGCGCGTCGGGATCTGGTCCAAAACGTTCGTCGCCCCGCCAACTTGCGCCGCGTCGTTATGGGTCAGCACCAGCGCGCGCAGCCGGTCCACCCCCTCGCGGCGCAGTTGCCGGATCACCTCGCGGGCTTTGAAGCGCGGGCCGGTGTCCACCAGGATATCGTCCATGCCCGGGACGTTGACGAAGGTCACCAGCGCGCCGCCCGGGCGCCAGACCATCGCCTCGATACGGCGATCCGCGGCATACCGCACCACGCCGGCCAGTACGCCGGCGGCCGCGCCGATCACGACGATCCGGCGCACCCGGCGGCCCGCCAGCATCCAGACGGCCAGGCCCAGGTAGAACCAGGCCAGGAGGAGCCACGACGGCGACCGCACGAAAAAATGGCCGCCCGGCACGCGGGCGCCGACCTCGACGCTTTGTATCATGAAGCTGATCACCAGCCGGTTTGCGTGGTTGAACACCTCGGCGCACACGTCCGACAACCCGCCCAGGACCAGCGTCAGGCAACCGATGACCATCATAATAAAGGCCGCGGGGATGATGGCCAGGTTCGCCAGCAACGTGACCGGCGAAACCAGGTTGAAATAGTGCGCCGTCAACGGGGCGGTGGCCAGGCAGGCGGCCAGCGACGAAATCAGCAGCAGCAGCACGCGCCGCGCGGCGGCGCGGCCCTGCCGCGGCCACCAGGGCTCCGGCTGGAGCCGCCAGGGCTCGTCGCGCAGCACCTGGTTGAAACGGCGCAGCAGCGGCGGACAGAGCAGCATGAGCCCCAGCACCGCGACGAAGGAAAAAACAAAGCCGGGATCGAACAATTGCTCCGGCGCCCAGGCCACGATCAGCACGCCCGCCCAGGCCAGCGCCGTCAAGCCGTCGGGCCGGCGGCGCAACAGCGGCGCGGCCCAGAAGAGAATCGCCATGAGGCAGGCGCGCACCGCGCTGGCCGCGAGGCCGGTGCCCAGCGTGTATAGCGTCAGCAGCGGTGCGAGGAAGAACACCCAGTGCGGCTGCGTGACACCGGCGGACTTGAGCGCCGTCACCAGCAGCAGCGCCATGACCGCCACGTGCGTGCCGGATATCGCGATCACGTGCAGGGTGCCCGTGACGGAGAAGTCCCGGTAGATGGCGTCGGGGATCTCCTCGCGGCTGCCCAGCAGCATGGCCCGCAACAGGCCCACCTGCGCCGGATACGTTTCGATCCCCCGGCCCAGCAGTCCCGAACAAGTTTGCCGCTTGCGGAGACACCAGGCGTACAGCGCGGAACCCTGCCCAGTCTCCAGCCGGCGCGCGCCGGCATCCTCGGCGGATAACAAATAACCGGGCAACGCCGTAGCCGGATCGAAGCCGCGCGGCCGGGCCGACAGCGAGCCCTCCAGCAGCCAGCGCTCGCCGTAGTTCAGCATGCGGCCGATTGGGGCGCGGCGAAGCTGACAGGACACCACCCCCGTGGCGCGTTGCCAGGCGCGGACGCGCTGTACGCCCTCCACGCGCAGGGGGAAACTCCAGTTGGAACCTCCGCCCGGAGCGTTGGTCCGGATGGTCGGCTCGTCGCAGATCACCCCGATGACGGCGACGTGTTCCGCCGGCCGTTCCAGCAGGGCGCCCAGCTCGCGAGCCGAGGGACTATGCACCTGCAGCGCCGCGTGCAGCCAGCCCGCGCCGCCCAGCACGGCCGCCAACAGGAAAGAGGACCAGACGTGCCGCCGAAAGCGCAGCGCCAGCAGCCAAAGAGTCAACGTGGCCGCGAATAACGGCACCGGAGCGCCGGGCAGCAGCAGGCCGCCGCCAACCCCTACGGCCAGGGCCGCCGCCAGGCCGACGACGGGGCGCCGCAGGGTCCATGGATCCGCCCGCGGCCGATCCCAGGGATCGTCCGCCGCGTCCACCACCGCCGGCTGCTGGGCGACTTGCGCCATGGGCAGAATTGACAGCTCCCGTCCGAACCGGGTATAGTTTCGCTGTTTTACGCGCCACCCGCAAGGGCGATTAGCTCAGTTGGCTAGAGCGCTTCCTTGACATGGAAGAGGTCACAGGTTCAAGTCCTGTATCGCCCACCAGCCTTCACGCGGAGCGTGAAGGCTGCCCGCCGTAGCCATGCGAGCCGACGCGAGCATGCGCAGGTGAACCGATTATCTTCTTCCACTCCGAGACTCTGGCTGGCAAGCCAGGAAGGGTTGCCACTACGTATGCCGGTTGAGTTCGCCGGCGGCTACTTCTTCTTCTTCTTGTCGTCCGTCGTGGCGCTTGTGGCTGCTATCTGCGAGCACGAGGTGCCGCTGATGCTGACGGTGACCTTCATGTCTTCCTTCAGGTCGTCCAGCTTGGCGGTCTTGCCGTTCACGGTGATGCGCGTCGCAGCAGTGACGCGCACCGTTAGGTTGGAGGATAGATCGCTCTTAGCCAGCGTCACTGTACTGCCGCTGGTATCCACGGCGCTAATTTGCCAGTAGGCTCTGGTTTTATGTTCTGTTTTTTTGGGCGGCAGGGTGGTGTTCACCGCAGCGGCGGAGAGCGTCAGGGATGCGGCGAATGCGGCCAGCGTCAAACCAGCCGCGCTCCAACGGAAGAACTGTACAGCTTTCATTTTCATTCCCTTTCTGAATGGTGTACCGACTTGAACAACTATTTCTTTCATTCCTGTGGTTCTGCGCGGAATCAGCCATTCAACGCATAAAGTCCGCGTTTAACCCGAACAACCTTATCCCCAGCCTGCCTCAAGGTCTGCCCAATAATCGTCGCAAACGTCTTGGACTTACTCACATAACCGGCTTTGTTAACCGCCACGATGATTTCAGGGATGCTCTTCGCCTGCTCCGCCTCCAAGACCCCCAGCACAACGTCCATCAGGGGGAGCTTGTTCTTGGGGCGTTTGGCTTGGGCCTCTTTCGGGGTACGAACCTTGGCCCAACGCGCCCGGACTGCGGCTGCTATCGCCCTACGGCCAGCAGCGGACATTTTGTGTTTTTTGGTTTTGGGCGGCTGGACTTTTTCCGTCATAACCTCCGCCAATTGCCCAAGAACGCTGAGAGCTTTTCCCAATCTCCCGGCTTCTGCTTGAAGGCTCTTGATCTGCTCATGGACGGTCTGCTGGCGCTGCTTCAGTTCTTTAACGGCGTTCTCGATCATGGTTCCTCTTTCTCTTGGCTTTTCCTTCGATGTATTTCAGGCGCGGCAGGATAATCACTTTGGACTCGGCTGGCAACAGAAATTTCTTCTTTTTTTAATGGGTCATGTAGGGGCGTCGCGAGCGACGCCCCTACAGTACCCCCCGTGCAACTGCGGCCTTTCGAGTCCTAACCGTTTTTCCTTGAATTCAAATCTGCCGGGGGGACAATGGCGCACGGTGGTGTGAAAATAGGCGTTGGGCGAAATGAAACCCCTTAATGAAAGAGTGGCGAGGAATGAAAATACTACTGTCAGCGTTGTTCTTCTTGGCGGGATCAACCGTTATGTTGGGGGCCGAGCAGAAGCCTCTGACGGTGACGGCGGACGACAACGGGAAAAGCCTCACGGTGAAAGTCGGGCAAGAGGTGGTCGTTTTATTGAAAGGCAACCCCACGACTGGTTATACGTGGCTGTTGGCTGGGATTGAAGGGCCGTCGGTTGCGCTGGACGGTAAAGTGCAGTATAAAGAAAATCCCCATCCAGAAGGCATGGTTGGAGTCCCCGGCATGTTCCAAGCGAAGTTCAAAGCCTTCCAGCCCGGCAAATCCACGGTAAAAATGGAATACCGCCGTCCGTGGGAGAAAAACCAAAAGCCCATCAAGACTTTTGAAGTCTCGCTTTCGGTTGAGAAGTAGAACGATGGCTGGCCGTATCGAATTGACTAGCCGTGAAGAGTGCTGCTTTGGCAAGGTCTGAACCGTGTAGCGTCTCATTGAACTCATAGAAGAACGGCGCCTTGAAGTAGGGCCCGACTACGCGAAGCCTGGGGCGCTTATCATATTCACTCAGACCAAGCGAATAACAACTTGCAAAGGTTTCCCCAATTGGTGAATATCTTTTCCATAGCTTCATCCTCGGTCAGCGTTGCTTCTGCGGCGCGGTCACCAGGCACAGCCTGAAACGTGGTGCAGTATTATTCGAAAATTTCCCGATGAACATCATGCACCAGTGAAAGACGACGAGCGCGGTGCTGAGCAGCGGCCGCCATCAGCGGGTTAGCAACACCGTGCCGTATACCGACTTCTCTTCAGCGCCATAGACGCCCTGAATCGTATTGCTAGCGAGAAGGCCGCCGAAACGCAACGAGTTGTAGGGGTCGTTGTCGTCGGCGCTCGTGAAGAGGAACCCGGCGACAGCGCCGTTGGTCAGCGCGAACACGCGGCCGATAACGTAAGGGGTAAAACCGGTGCAACTGGTCACCAGACCCCGGGCATCCACATTGAAGTTTACCGGGAAGTTTGTGGGCGTTCCCACGCCGTTGGTCTGAGCGAAGACGCCGGACCAGGCGCCGCTGCATAGTGAAACATCCTCAACCCGCCGCACCCACGCCGCTTCGAAGGGGGGATCCAGGACGATTTCGTTCTGGCTGAAGAACTTGCCGGTGAGTACGACCGCCGGGTCATTGCGCTCCACAAACGTCAAGGTGATCGTGCCGTTGCTGACTACATCAAAGAAACCGGCCGGCGCCCGGGGGATGAACATGCCGCTTTCGCTGAGAATGCCGTCATCCTGGGCAACGAAATAGGCGTTACCCCTATAGGGGAGATCGTTTGCGCCGCCCACCATCCAGGTGCCACGCAGGGAAGCGGCAGAGAATCCTTGCGCCACGCGGTAGAACATGGGGACCGAGACCGTGGTCTGCGCACTCGTGGTGATGACGGCATCGAGGGCCTGCCAGGTCGCCGACCAGGTTCCGGTCACCGCGGGCGCCCATTGCACGGCGAACCCGTTCGTGCCCGGCTGGTTGGTCCAGGTCAACTGGCCGTTGCCGGGGAACGATGTGATCACGGGTGGCTGAGCCGGCGCCGACGTGTGCGCCAGCGCGATGATCATGCTCCCGGAGATTGCGAGTGCCACCTGCTGTATTTTCATGTTGCGCCTTTCTTTGTTATGCGCCGCAACGACGTTGTGCAGGACAAGCCTTACCTTGGCGGGTTTGCCCCCCCCTCGACGCCGATTTTCACGCCATCGTTGGACATTGTCCACCCGGCGGCCTGGCAATCAAGAAAAATCGCTACCGACTAAATTTGCATTGCCAGCCGTGTCCGAAGCGCTTAGGATGCCGCGCACGGAAGGCCTTGAAAGGGGAAAGCATGACGGCATTGAACAGCATGAGCATCGAGGAACTGTTGGTCGAGGTGCAGCGGCGCCACAAGGCGTTAACCAAGCTGCTGAAGCAGAAGGCGAAACTCCAGCGGCAATGGGGGGCCATTGAGGAGCAGATTTCGGCGCTGGGTTCCGACATGGTGCCGGACGGAAAAGCCCGAAAAGTTCGCAAGGTTAAAAGGGCAAGCACGGCAAAAATCATAAAAGCCCGGCCAGCCCTGCAAGCCAAACGCCCCAGAAACAAGATTTCCCTCATGGACGCCGTGCTGAAGGTCTTGCAGCCGGAGCAGGCCCTGAGCATCCCGGAGATCATCGCGGCAGTTAACAAGGCCGGTTACGTGAGCAAGTCCAAAACGTTTGCGACTATTATCGGGCAGACCTTGAAAAATGCCGGGGACAAGGTCATCCGCGTCAAGCGGGGCATGTACGCCCTGAACGGCTGAACCGGGTTGCGCGCCCGGACTGGCCGCATCCGGAGGTTGTCCGAAATCGGAATGGAGTCGTTGTATGTCCCTGCTGGCCTGTCCCGAATGCGGCAAGCCGGTGTCCAGTCAGGCGGCGCAGTGTCCGGCGTGCGGCTTTCCGCTCCGGCCGGCGTCGCCGCCCCGCCGGAACCTCGGTCTGACCTGCGGCGTGGGTTGCCTGCTGGCCGCCATCGGCACCGTGGTGTTGCTGGCCGTCATCGGCCTGTTGGCGGCGATTGCCATCCCCTCGTTCGTCAAGGCGCGAAACACTTCGCAACGCACCGCCTGCGTGCGCCATCTGGAGGAGCTCGCGGACCTCAAGGCCACCTGGGCCGAGGAACACAGCGCCACCAACGGCGCCGTCATCCCGGAAGCGGACCTGGCCCAGCTCGCCGGCGGACGGCTGGGCGTGCTCTGGTGTCCGAAGGACGCCCAGCACTCGTTTCGGACTTCCTATGTGCTCAACCCCGTCGGCCAGGACCCGCTCTGCCAGTGCGACGAAACGCACTCGCTGGAGGCGACCGGCGAGGAAGACTAAGTAGGTTCAGGGCAGGCCGTAGGCCATTTCCCGCGTCAGGGCCAATCCGCAGGCCGCCAGGCGCGACGTCAGATCGGCGGCGCGAAACAGGCAGCCGGGCAACGCTTGCTCCACCGCGCGTGGCATCGCGCCCTGCAGCACGGTCGCGCTGACCACCACGGCTTTTTCGACGCGGCAGCGCAGCTCCCCCGCGTCGTCGTTCAGCGTCAGATCCACCTCGAACGCCGGCGTATGCCCAAACTGCCAGGCCCAATCCGCGTGCCGCGCGCGGCGCGGCCGCCACGGCAACGCCTCGAGCCACGCCGCACCGGCCGTGTGCACCGCTCCGGGATACAGGCCGGACAGGGCGGCCACGACCACCTCTTCCACGGCCGGGATATCCAGGCCGGGCCGCAGCGTCGCGAGGTTGACGACCGGGGCCGGATGGGAGGCCACCGCGCGGGTGGCCAGGCGCAGCCCGCCGGCGAAGCAACGCTGCAAACGGCTGAGATCGGCATCCACCAGCAGCGTGCCGTGATGCAGCGCGGCGGCGCGCCGGAAGCAGAAGGCGTGGCCCGAAAATTTACGCCCGTGCGCCATGAGGCTGTGATGCGGCCCCTCCTGGGCCGGGATGCCGGCGCCTTGCAGCGCGGCAACCAATCCCGCCAGAACCGCCGTCTGGTGGTACTGCGCCCGCGGCAACACCAGCGTGTAGTTGAGGTTGCCGGCGTCGTGATACACCGCGCCGCCGCCGGAGCTGCGGCGGGCTAGCACGCATCCCTCAGCCGGTAGCGCTGCCAGCCGGCATTCGCGCCACGGATTCTGGTTCTTGCCGATGACCACCGCGCCAGCGCTACGCCAGAGGTACAGGATCGGCCCGCGCTCTGGCGCGAGCTCCAGCAGGCATTCCTCCAGCGCCAGATGGCGGTAGATATCCAAAGCCGGTGTTCGGACAATCAGCATAACACAGCGCCCACGGGCCGAATAAACCACGGACCGCGTGGGAAAACACGGAAAAAGCGCGTCGGGGATCAGCCGCCGAGAATCCGCACCCCGCACTTTTTGCTTTCGCCGCGCCGTTATCCGCGTAAGCTAGGGGCTGACCCATGACGGAGCCAACCATCATCCCCGCGCCGGATTCGATCCGGCATGAGAAGATCAGCCCCGAGGCCTTGCGCGTCATCCGCCACTTGCAACAAAACGACTTCCAGGCGTACCTCGCTGGCGGCGGCGTGCGCGACCTGCTGTTGCACCGGCACCCCAAGGACTTCGACATCGCCACCAGCGCGCATCCGAACCAGGTGCGCAAGATCTTCCGCAACTGCCGGCTCATCGGCCGCCGCTTCCGCCTGGCGCATATCATCTTTCACAACCACATCGTCGAGGTCGCCACCTTCCGCACCCTGGTCAGCGCGTCGGAGGCGGAGCCTGACCTGAGCTCCGCCAGCCGTGACGCCGCCGTTGAAATGCGGGCCGACACGCCGCCGCACGTGCCGCACGGCGCGTTTCGCGCGCGGGAGGGCTTGATTTTGCGGGACAACGTCTTCGGCACCGCCGAGCAGGACGCCTGGCGCCGCGACTTCACCATCAACGGCTTGTTCTATGACCCTGAGGCACATCAGGTCATTGACTACGTAGGCGGTCTGCCGGACATCGAGCGGCGGATCATCCGCGTCATCGGCGATCCGCTCGTCCGTTTCCGCGAGGATCCGGTCCGCATGGTGCGCGCCGTGCGTTTTGCCGCCGCCTGCGACTGCACGATCGAGCCCGCCGCCGACCGCGCCATCCTCGCCATGTGCGACCAGCTCGCGCTGGCTTCGCCCAACCGGATGTACGAAGAGGTCCTCAAGCTCTTCGCCTCCGGCGCCGCCGAGGGCGTGTTCCGGCACCTCATCCGCACCGGCCTGTTCAACGTGCTGTTCGCCGACGCCGGCGCCTGGCTGCGCTCGTCCGAAGGCCACGCGGCCCTGCCGCGCATTTACCACGCGCTGCATCAAATGGACGTCTGGAAAAAGCACGGCCAGGCGATCAACCCGGCGCTGGCCTGGTCGCTGGCGTTCGGGCCCTACCATGAGCACCGCGCCGCTGCGTTGATCCGGCGGGGCCTCAAACTCGCGCCGGCGCTCGCGCAGGCGACATTCGACCATCTGCTCGGCCTCGCCTCGCGCGTGCAGGTCTTCCGCTCCGTGATCCGCGACGCCAGCCTGATCATGGCCGCCCAGCCGTTGTTCGAAACCACCCAGGGCGCCCGCGCCGACCGCTTCCGCACCCGCCACTATTTCGGCGACGCCCTCGTCTATCTCAAGCTCCGCGTCGCCTTCACCGGCCAGCACCGCGAGCTGCTGCACTGGTGGCAGCAGCGGATTTAAACCCTATCCGTACACTCTGCAACCACACACGGCGACAGGTTCCACGCCCGGCGCCCGCCGCATGGCCGGGACCAGTTTCCGGGCGATCCGCGCCGCGTCCAACTATACCCAAGCGGAGTGGCTGCATGGGGCTCTTCATGGCAAAAGCGATACTCTTCTTCTGTGCCGGCACTCACATCCGTCATCGCCTGGCCAGCGCAATCCGTGTTGCGCCTGCCCCCCGCGCTGCACGTCCGCGTGCCACCAGCCGGCCGACTCAGGCTACTTGACGGACCGCCACCTCAACATGCAACCGCTCGACGTCTTCGGTCGTCACCTCGCCGGGTACCAGCGTGAGCGCATCGGCGCTGCCGCAGGCAATGCCCAGCCGCGCCGCTTCGTTCATCGGACGGCCCAGGCGCAGCGCGCAGGCCACCCCCGCGGACACGGCATCGCCGCAGCCAATGGGATTGACGGCCTTGATGCGCGGCGGTTGAATCCGCCACACTTCTTCGCGGCCCAGCAGCCAGGCGGTGGCCGCGCTTTGCGTCACCAGTACCCACTGGGCGCCGCGCGCCAAGAGCTTGCGCCCGGCCTTGATCAGATCCTGGTCGGACGCGATCGTCACCCTACAGGTCGCGGCCAGTTCGCGCTGATTGAGCTTCACCAGCAGCGGCTGATAGGCCAGCGTATTCAGTAGCGGCACTTGCTGCGAATCAATCAGCAGCGGCACATTGAGCGTGACGGCCTTTTGGGCGATATTGGCATAGGTGTAGTCCGGCGCATTCGGCGGCAAGGCACCGGAAATGACCACCATACCGCACTGGACCAGCAGGCTGGCCAGTTTGCCGTCAAATTGGCACCAGTCGTCCGGCGACGGCAAGGCCGCCTCTTCCACCAGTTCGGTCACCTGGCCCGTCGCCTCGTCCAGGACCGTGCTGCAGATGCGCGTCGGCTGGCTGCTCACCACGAAATCACAGGCGATGTCACATTGGCGCAAGTAGTTCTGCACCAGCAGGCCCGTGTCACCGCCGATCAAGCCGGTGACCAGCGGGTCTTCGCCCATCGTCCGCAACACGTGCGCCATAGTGCAGGCCTTGCCCCCGGCAGAGACCGTCACCGCCCGCGCCCGGTTGACTTCGCCCAGTTCCAGGCGCGGAAACTGCAGCGTGCGCTGCATGCACGGCGTGATGCCCACGCACAAAACCGGCTTTTTCTTCTGCTCCGACACCGCGCAACTCCTTGGCCCGGCAAGGCCGGGCCGGGGATTCTTAACTGCCCGGTGCCGCTTGTCAATCCAACGCTGGCGTGACATATCGCCGGAAGCCGATATGCTGGGCCGCATGAAGTCTGCGCCGCCAGCGGTCCGTCCGATCCTGATCACCTGTCCCAAGGGCCTGCCGCCCTTCCTCCAGGAGGAGGTACGCCAACTGGGTTTCCCGGTGCGGGCGTCCGGCGAGGCCTTTGTGGAAACCGAGGGCACCCTGGCGGACACGCCGCGGCTGAACCTCTGGCTCCGCACCGGCCACCGCGTGTTGTATCGCCTGGCCGATTTTCCCGCGGCGTCCACGGATGAACTTTACCGCCAGGTGACGCAACTGCCCTGGGAGGAGTACGTGGAACCGGACGCCTATGTCCGGATCGGCGCCGCCGTGCACAGCACCGCCTGCAGCGACGATCGGTTCGCGAGTTTGAAGTGCAAGGACGCCCTGGTAGACCGTCTACGGCAGCGCTGCGGGCGCCGCCCCGACACCGGCCCCGAGTACCGTGGCGCTTCGATCTTTCTTTTCTGGCAGGGCTTCCGGTGCAGTCTGTATCTCGACACCACCGGCGAATCGCTGGCCCGCCGCGGCTACCGCAAGATTCCGCTGGCCGCGCCCATGCAGGAGTCCCTCGCCGCCGCGTCCATCCTGGCCACCGGCTGGGCGGATGACGGGCACTTTATTAACCCGATGTGCGGCAGCGGCACGCTGGCCATCGAGGCGGCCCTGCTCGGCCTGCGGCGTGCGCCCGGCTTGCTGCGCCGCCATTTCAGCCTGATGTCCCTGAAAGGCTTTGATGCACCGGCGTGGGCGGCCCTGCGCGCCGCCGCGGAGTCCGGCGCCAAGCCGGCGCTAGCCCACCGCATCATCGCCACGGATATTTCGCCCGCCGCCGTGGCGGCCGCCCGGCAGAACGCGTCCGCCGCCGGCGTGGAGAGCTGCATCGACTTCTCGGTCTGCGACTTCGCCGCCACGCCCATTCCCCCGGGCGGCGGCGTGGTGTTCCTGAATCCGGAGTACGGCGAACGGATGGGGGCCGCCGCGGAGTTGGAACCGCTGTATCACCGCATCGGCGATTTCTTCAAGCAGCAGTGCCAGGGCTACACCGGCTATGTCTTCACCGGCAATCTCGAACTCGGCAAGCGGATCGGACTGCGGAGTTCGCGGCGCATTCCCTTCTTCAACAGCACCATCGAGTGCCGCCTGCTGGCCTTCACCGTGTACGCCGGCACGCATCGCCCGCCGCGCAGCGCCGCGGACCAGGAACGCGACGGCGGGGATATCGGCGCCGCGCGTTAGCTCGCAGCCTATGCTGCCGGATACGCCGTACGCTGAGGCCCGGCTGCGGCGGTCCTACTTCGCGGTTCAAATTCGCCCTTGCCCCGACCGCCGTGAGCGCGTAGGGTCGGTCCCGGCCTTCGAGGGAGCTGTGACGTTATGGCGGTGACCCGCTTCAGTGTATCGCTGGCTACGGACCTGGTACGGCAGTTCGATGCCCGGATCAGGGCGGACCGCTGCCCCACCCGCTCCAAGGCCGTCGGCGATCTGATCCGCTCGAACCTGGTGCAGACGGAATGGCGCGCCGGGGACGAGGTCGCCGGCGCCATTGTGCTGGTGTATGATCATCACAAGCATAACCTCGTGAAGAAGTTGACCGGGGTCCAGCACGACGGCCATGACGCGATCATCTCCACCCAGCATATCCACCTCGACCACGACAACTGCCTGGAAATCGTCGCCGTGCGCGGCACGCCCGGCGTCATCGCCAGCCTCGTCAAGCGCCTCAAGGCGGTCAAGGGTCTGAAGCACGTCGCCCTGGCCGCCGGCACGACCGGCCAGCGGCTGGCCTAACCGGCGTGTGATGAAAACCGCGGTATGCTGACGGCGGGGTTTGACACAGAAGCATAAATACATAATTATGGCCTTATGCGAACAACACTCGATATTCCTGATGCCATCGGCCGGCGCGTAAAAGTCGCGGCGGCCCGGCGCGGCCTGAGCATGAAGGCCTTGATTGTGGCGGCACTGGAGAATGAACTGGACCCGAGAAACCGTGCGGCTCCAGCGCGGCCCCTGCGCTTGCCTGTAATCTCCAGCCAAACCCCGGGCTGCTATGACCTGAAACCGGAAGAAATCAAGGCCATCCTGCTGCGTGAGTCGGTTCGTGACGCTCGACAAGGCTTTCGGCCAGTTCAAGGGGCTTGACTGGGAATGCCCCCTGTAGCGGGCTTTGGGCCGTCTAGCGCGAGGAGGTACCCAGGTACTGCAGGGCGCTGGACTTGAAGAGACACCAGATCGGACGGCCCGCGGCCAGTCCCAGCGTCTTGGCCCCATGGGGCGAGATCTCGACCACCAGCGGAAGGCCAATATCCACCACGCACATATCGCGGTCGGGGGTATGGATCAATCGAACCACCCGCCCCCGCACCTGGTTCTGGATGGAAACCCCCGTGAGATTCGACCCGGCCAAGGCGATATCCTCGGGGCGCAGCATGGCGTGGATTTCCCCACCCGCCAGCGTGTTGAGAATCGGGCCGCTGACGATCACCGGTCCGCCGAGGATTTCAGCCGTGGAGGATTTCAATTGCAGGCGCGTTAATCCTCCGGCGCTGTCATGGGACAAAATGGTCAACGGCAGGATGTTGACCAGCCCTTGCAGCCGGAGCTGACGCAGCACACGCGGATCCTGGATGATGTCCAGCACGGGCCCGGCACCCACCACCTTCCCGCTCTCGAGAACAACAACGCGATCCGTGAGATCGAGGATCTCCTTGGAGTCGTGACTCACATAGAGCATGGGCATGCGCGTCACGTCGCGAACGCGCCTGAGGAACGGCATGATCTGTTGTTTGAGCCGCCAGTCCAGCGCGGCCAGCGGTTCGTCCAGCAGCAGCAACCGGGGGGAAGCCAGCAGCGCGCGGCCCACCGCGACGCGTTGCGCCTGTCCGCCCGAGAGTTGGCCAGGCCGCTGGTGCAGCACCGACTCCAATTCGAGCAGTTCAATGATCGCCTTCGGGCTGAAGCGTCGTTCCGTTGGCGGAAGAAGTCGCTCCCCGTAGGCGAGGTTCTCGGCCACGGACAGATGCGGAAATAACCGGCCATCCTGAAATACCAGGCCGAGTCGGCGCCGGTGGGGCGGTACCGCGATGCCCAAACCGGAGTCGAACAACACCTCGTTGTCGAGCGCAATGCGGCCGGTGGCCGGCTGTACCAAACCGGCGATCATATGCAGCAGCGTGGTTTTCCCGGAACCAGACGCACCGATGATACCAGTCACCGGATCAGACAACCGGCAGTCCACCTGGAGATGGAAGGCGCCGCGCGTGAGTTCTGCCGTGAGTTGCAGCACTATTCGACCACCCTCTCGAAACGGGCATAACGACGGCTCATGACTTCCGAGACGATCAGCGCTCCAAGCGACAGGAGCATCGAGACCAGGACCAAACGCAGGGCGGCCGCATCTCCGCCCGGGCTCTGCATGTAACTGTAGACCGCGAGCGGCAGCGTGCGCGTCTCGCCCTGGATATTCCCGGCAAAGACGATGGTGGCGCCGAATTCCCCCAGGCTGCGGGCGAAAGCGAGCACCAGTCCGGTAATGATCCCGGGACGCGCCAGCGGAAGCGTCACCGTCAGAAACGTCCGCAGCGGGCCGGCGCCCAGACAACGCGCCGCCGCTTCCAGTTTCGGATCCGCCATTTCTATCGCGATGCGGACGGCCCGGACCATCAGCGGGAAACCCATCACGGCGGAGGCGACGACGGCCGCCGGCCACGTGAAGGCCATGGTGATCCCGAAATGGCTATACAGCAAAGCGCCCAGCAGGCCTCTGCGCCCAAGCAGCCTGAGCAGCAGATAGCCCGTGACCACGGGCGGCATGACCAGGGGAGCATGCAGGACGGCGTCCACCAGCGATTTACCGGGGAAGCGCGTGCGCGCCAGCAGCCAACCGCACGCTATCCCTGGCAGGGCGACGGCAGCCGCACAGCAGACCGCAACTCGGGCGGAAAGCCCAAGCACCACCCACTCCTCTGGAGACAGCCATCCCATGCGGAACTCCTATGGAACCGGCACAACGAAACCGGCCGCCGTCCACACCGCGGCGGCCTCCTGGCCGGCCAGGAATTCGAGAAACCCTTTCGCCGCGGGTCTGGCCGTGACGCACAGCGCCGCCGGATACCGAATGGCGCTGTGCGCGCTGGCTGGGAATTCCCCGGCCACCGCGACCTTGCCGGACGACTTGGCATCGGATAGATAGACGATGCCGGCATCCACTTCATCCAGCTCGACGAGTTTCAGGGCGGCCCGGACGTTCTCCGCCGGCGCGAGTCGGTTTTTTAGCGCTGCCCACCAACCCATGCTCTGCAGAGCTTCCCTGGCATAGACGCCAGCGGGGACATGGTCCGGATCTCCCAGCGCCAGCCGTCCCTTGAACGCGCCGGTCAGGTCAAAGCCCTTCTCCATTTTGACGGCCAAGGGCTTGTTGGCGGGCGTCACCATGACCAGCCGGTTCCCCACGATGTCTTTGCGGCTCTCGGCTTGAATCTTATGTTTCTCCGCCAGGTAGTTCATCCACTTCTGGTCTGCCGAAAGAAAGAGGTCGCAAGGCGCGTCCTGCTCAATCTGACGCGCCAGAACCGAGGAGGCGGCGAAGCTCAAGCGCACTTTGACCTGGTGATGCGCCTCGTACTTCTTGGCCAGGTCCGTCAATACATCGGTCGCACTGGCAGCCGCAAAGACCGTGATCGTGGCGTTGGTTCCCCGGCCGCCGGCCCGTGCAACGAAGCTCGACGCCCAGCAACAGGTTGCGGCCAGCAGACCGACTAGCGCCATGAATCGGAACGACACGGATCTATTCACGCCTGCCCGAAGACCGTTCATGGGACTCCTCGTTTAGTACGACACTACGCCCGTCTCCTGTGTGTGATAGTCCGGCAGCGCCGATAGATCCGATCTGAACGTCCGGCTGCGGGCGGTCTTGATCAGCGCCTGAACGAGAGGATCGTCCTCCTGTTTAGCCGGGTATGGCCGTCATGATCCTGGCATACATATGCCATGATACTGTCACCGTCAATGACGAAACCTTCCTTCCCCGCTTGCCGAGTGTTACGTTTCTGTGATATGTATTATTTGCGCAATGCGCCAGGGCGATCAAAACGATGGCGGCGATGGCCGGGCGACGTCGTAACGTGAATGAAACGAAGCCATAGAAGGAACTGCACATGCACATGGCCGACGCGTTGATTTCGCCCGCCGTGGGCGGCGCCTTGTGGGCCGTGTCGGGCGGGTTGCTGGCCGGCTGCGCCCGCAAAGTGCAGCAGACCCTGCGGGATGATCTCGTGCCCCTGATGGGCGTGCTGGGGGCCTTCATCTTTGCCGCGCAGATGATCAACTTCTCGATCCCCGGAACGGGGTCGAGCGGCCATCTCGGCGGGGGCCTGCTGCTGACGGTCCTGCTCGGACCTTATGCGGCCTTCCTGGTCATCGCCTCGGTGCTGACCGTGCAGGCGTTCTTTTTCGCGGATGGCGGCCTGCTGGCCCTGGGCTGCAACATCTTCAACCTGGGTTTCTTTCCGGCGTTCGTGGCCTATCCGCTGATCTACCGGGTGATTGCCAGGGATCAATTCGGGACTTCACGCGCCTGGGTGGCCGCGCTGGTCGCCGCGATCGCGGGACTGCAACTGGGTGCGTTATGTGTGGTTTTGGAGACCAAGGCATCCGGCATCTCGGAATTGCCGTTCCGCGCGTTTGTTCTGATGATGCTGCCGATTCACTTGGTGATCGGGGTGGTCGAGGGGTTGGCCACCGCCGCCGTGGTCGCGTTCGTCGCCCGGGCACGCTCGGAAGCGCTTCCGACGGCACCGGCGGCCGGGGCGTCGGTCAGTCTGCGGCCCATGCTGATCGGATTGGCGCTTGCCGCTGTCGTCATGGGCGGTGTGGTGAGTTGGTTCGCGTCCACGCATCCCGACGGCCTGGAGTGGTCCATCGCCAAGGTCACCGGCCATCAGGAAGTTACTGCACCGGGCGCGCCGCTCCATCGGAAACTGGCCGCAGTGCAGGAGCGGACGGCCATGCTCCCCGGCTACGGCTTCCAGGCAGGCAAGGCCGCACCGGCTGCGCCTGCGGACGCCAGGCCGGCATCATGGCCGACGGTCAGCGCGGGGACTTCGGTATCGGGGATCGTGGGCGGACTGATGACCCTGGCGTTGGCTGGTTTGATCGGGTTTGTGCTCAAGGCGCGTTCGATGCAGCGCGTGTCTGGAAACGGTTGAGGATTGAACGGGCGTACCATGGGGATAGCGAATTGGATTGAAATCGGGCGCATGGACGAACTGGGACGGATGGACACGCCCGCGCATCGGCTCGATGCGCGGGCCAAGGCGGTCGTCACCCTGGCGTTTGTCGTGATCGTCATGTCGTTCCCCCGGCATGCCGTTTCCGCGTTGACCCCGTTCCTGCTTTATCCGGTTGTTCTCATCGCCGTGGGCCAGATCCCGGCGCGGCACATCCTGAAGAAGATCCTCGTGGCGGCACCGTTTGCGTTGGTCATCGGCATCTTCAATCCGTTCATGGATCGGGTGCCGGTGGCCACCCTCGGGCCGTTGGTCATTACCGGCGGCTGGGTTTCGTTCGTCTCGATCATGTTCCGTTTCGTCCTGACGGTTGGGGCGGCATTGGCGCTGGTCGCCTGCACCGGCCTGTATCGTCTGGGCGCGGGATTGGAGCAACTGGGTGTACCCCGCGTGTTCGTCATGCAACTGTTGTTTCTCTACCGCTATTTGTTCGTCGTGGCGGACCAGGGGGTCAAGATGATGCGCGGCGTCGAGCTCCGGTCCGCCGGGGCACATGCGCTGCGCTGGCGCGTGTACGGCTCGCTCATCGGACAGTTGCTGCTCCGCTCCCTGGATCGGGCCGAGCGTGTCCATGGCGCCATGCTGGCGCGCGGCTTCGATGGCAAAATCCGCGTTTTGCGCCAACCATCATTCCGCTGGACGGACTGGGGCTTTGTCGGCGGAGGCCTGCTCTTCCTGGCGGCCGCGCGCGCCTGGAACCTGGCGGAAGCCTTCGGACGCGTGCTGACGGGGATGGCGCGATGAGTACCTGCGCGGTAGACGTCCGCGATTTGTTCTATGCCTATCCCGACGGCACGGAAGCATTGAAGGGGATTTCCTTCCGCATCGAACACGGCGCAGCCGTGGCGCTCGTGGGCGGCAACGGCGCCGGCAAATCCACGCTGCTGCTGCATCTCAACGGCTGTCTGCCTGTCCAGCGCGGCGAGGTGCGCATCGGGGATGTGCCCTTGACACGCGAGACCGTGACCCTCGCCCAGCGGGCGGTGGGCATGGTTTTCCAGGATCCCGACGACCAATTGTTCATGCCGACGGTGGCCGAGGATGTGGCCTTCGGTCCGCTGAATGCCGGCTTGTCGCCGGAGCAAGTCGAAGCCCGGGTGGCCGCGGCGCTGGAGCGCGTCGGCATGGCGCCGGTGCGGGAACGGCCGCCCTACCGCCTGTCGGCCGGTGAAAAACGCGCCGTGGCCATCGCCACGGTCCTGGCCATGGCGCCGGACATCCTGGTCATGGATGAACCCTCCTCCTATCTCGATCCGCGCGCGCGTCGCCGGTTGATCGAGCTGTTGCGCTCGTTCGAGCATACCCGGATCATCGCCACGCATGATTTGGAGCTGGTCGTCGAAGTCTGCTCCCGCGTGATCGTGCTGGACACCGGCCGGGTGGTGGCCGACGGTCCCACCGGGCAGATTCTCGACGACGAGATGCTGATGCTGGCCCATGGGCTGGAACGTCCGCACATTCTGCGGCATCGGCATCCCCACTGATACCGGCGGCGGTTGGCGGCCTGAAACCTATGTGGGAGTTCGATTGGTATGAGCGATGACAGGCGATGTATTCGGATTATTCAATGAGGAAATCAGGAAGCAAGGAACGGCGGGGACGTTTTCTTTTCCTACCTTCCTGATTTCCTCATTCACTTTGTTTTGATTACGGCTGGACCGGTCCGCCTTTTCGGCATTGCCGTGGCGGATGAACTTGGGCATGCTGGGGGTTGTCCAATCAACCGGCTTATGAGCAAGACGGCACAAGCGGTGATCGAGGCGCGGGACTTGACGAAGGTGTTCCGCGACTTCTGGCGCCGGCCCAAGGTCCGGGCCGTGGCGGGTATCTCGTTCGAGGTACGCCGCGGCGAGGTGTTCGGCTTGCTGGGCCCGAATGGCTCGGGCAAAAGCACGACGCTGAAGATGATCCTCGGCCTGCTGTACCCGACCAGCGGTTTCCTGCGCGTCCTCGGCTGCTCGCCACGGGATGTGCAGGCCAAGGCGCACCTCGGTTATCTGCCCGAGGAGTCCTACCTCTACCCCTACCTGACGCCGGACGAGACGCTGGACTTCTACGGCCGGCTCTTCGATCTCCCGGCGCGCGAGCGCCGGCAGCGGCGAGAGCAATTGCTGGACATGATCGGCCTGCGGCACGCGCGCCGGCGGACCGTCGGCGAATTCTCCAAGGGCATGGCGCGGCGCCTCGGCCTGGCGCAGGCGCTGATCAACGACCCGGACTTGATCGTGCTCGACGAGCCGACCGCCGGTCTCGACCCGCTGGGCTGCCGGCAGGTGAAGGACCTCATCCTCACGCTGGCCCGGCGCGGCAAAACCGTGCTGCTGTCCTCGCACCTGCTGGCGGACGTTGAGAATATCTGCGACCGGATCGCCATCTTGTACAACGGCCGCATCCAGGCCCTGGGTCCGATCCGGAGCCTCCTGGAGGACACCGGCCGCTGTCGCGTGACGTTCCCGGAGCTGCCGGCGGCGGACCTGCGACGACTGCTGGAGACGGTACGCAGCCTGCTGGGCGCGGAGCCGGCGGTGGACCATCCCCGGCGCGATCTGGAACGCTTCTTTCTCGACGTCGTGGCACAGGCGCAGCGCGGCGCGACGGAATCGTCCGGCGCCCTGCCGGCGCACGGCGTGGCCGACTATCTTGCCACGTCCACCGCCCCGGCCGGGGCGACGCTGCTCCAGACGCTGGCGGCCGCCGGCCCGCCGCCCGCCGCCCCGGCACCGCCGGCCCCGGATGCCGCGGCGGACGAGGCGGCCCGCCAGGCTGATGAAAAACTCCGGCGCTTCCTGAACCCCGAACCCTGAAACCCAACGACGTCCATCCGCGGCTGAATATGGAACCGTGCCAGGCCGGAATGTGATGACGACCATCATAGCCATTGCGCTGATTGCGGTCCGCAACGCCGTGCGGTCGCGCGTGGTGGTCCTGCTGCTCGGCATGCTGCTGCTGACCATCATCGGCATTCCGCTGACGGTCAAGAGCGACGGCACGGTGGGCGGCTATGTGGAGATTCTCGTCCAGTATACGCTGGGTGGCGCCGAATTGCTGCTGGCGCTGGCCACGATCTGGGCCGGGGTCGCGGCCATTTCCCTGGAGATTCAGAAAAAACAGATCCAACTGCTGGTCACCAAGCCGGTGTACCGGCGGCAGCTCTGGCTCGGCAAGTGGCTGGGCCTGCTGGCCATCAACACCCTGGCGCTGGCCGTTTGCGGCGGCGTTACCTACGGCCTGTTGCGCTGGAACACCCGGCCGGGGCGCCTGAGCGCCCCGGATCGGCGGACGTTGAACACGGAGATTCTCGTGGCCCGGCAGGTCATCAGCCCCGAACCCTTTGCAGTGGAGGCTCAGGCGCGCCAAATCCTGGAGGAGCGGCAGGCGCAAGGCGCCCTGCCCACCAACGTGCCCATGGCCATCGTGTACAAGGCCATCCGGGACGGCCTGCTCCTCGAAGCCCACGCCGTCCCGCCGGGCAACCAATTGACGTGGACGTTCGCCCCGCCCGCCGCCGGGTGGCCGGAACATGCTTTTCAACTGCGCTACAAGATTTCCTCCTCGTGGCTGGCGCCCAGCGCCATCGCCGGCCGCTGGTCGGTGGGCCGCGCGACGGGCGGGCACCGCTATGAGGTCACGCAGACCAACACCACGCTGGGCGTGTTCACCCTCAACGTGCCGGCCACGGCCCTCGCGGGCGCGGGCCCGCTGATCGTGGAATATGCCAATGTGCATCGGCAGCCCGTGACCGTGCTGTTCAATCCGCAGAACGGCCTGCGCCTGCTGCTGTACGCCGGCCCGTGGGAGGCCAACCTGGCGCGCGCGCTGCTGCTGATCGCCTTGCGCCTCGCGTTTCTGGCCGCCCTGAGCGTGACCGCCGGCAGTCTGTTCTCCATGCCGGTGGCCGCATTCGTCGCCCTGTTCAGTTGGTTTATGATCAACGCCGGGGCAAGCCTCCGCGCGTTATCCGAGTACGGCAACGCCCCCATCCTGGCGTCGGGCCCGGCCGGGCCGGGCGCCGTCCTGCGTTTTTTCTATCAGGCCGTGCAGTGGCTGATCCAGCCGCTGCAGACGGAAAATGCGCTGGCGCTGGTGGCCACCGGACAGTATGTGGCCTGGAGCCTCGTGGCCCAGGTGCTGGTCGTGCAGGTGGTACTCTGCGGCGGGCTGTTGTTGCTGGTCGGCGCCGGCGCGCTACGCCGCCGGGAACTGGCCTTGCCCATGAATTGAGGAGCCCGCCACCACCATGCGCAAGGGAGCGTACATCCTGTGGGTGCTGCTGGCGGCAGCCGGTTTCATCGGCGCGGCGCGCCTCAATCCTGCCCTGACGGCGCTGCGCGGCCGGCTCCGGCTGGTGCCCGCCGATCCGCTGGAAAACTCGCCGCCCCTGGTGGCGTTTACCACGGTGGCGCTGGGCGGCTTCCGCGGCTTGCTGGCGGACGTGCTTTGGCTGCGCGCCACCCAGCTGCAGGAAGACGGTCAGTATTTCGAGCTGGTGCAACTGGCCGACTGGATCACCAAGCTTGAGCCGCGCTTCACCACGGTCTGGGCCTTTCAAGCCTGGAATATGGCGTACAACATCAGCGTGCTGCTGGAACAGCCGCCGGACCGCTGGCGCTGGGTTCGCCATGGCATCAGCCTGCTGCGCGACGAGGGCCTGCGCTACAACCCCGGCAGCGCCGGCCTGCATCGCGAGCTCGCCTGGCTTTTTTCCCACAAAATGGGCAGCGACACCGATCAAGCCCAGCTGTATTACAAAAAGGCTTGGGCCGCCGAAATGGCCGCGTTGTTCGACGGACCGCAACCCGATTACGCCCGCTGGCAGGCTGTCGCCGCCGGCCGCGAAGCCCTGCTCCAGCGGCCCGGCGTGGCCGCGTGTCTCGCGCGGCTGCGGGAACTGGGCCAGGATCCGTTCGACCCCGCGCTGCTCTACGTCACCAACCGGTCCCTAACCGTCAGCGCCGTGCTCGACCAGGCGTCCGCGGCGCGCGAACTGCTGGATTACCTCCGGGTACAACGGTTGCATGAGGAGTACCGGATGAATCCAGCAGCCATGCAGGCGGTGGACGCCCGGTACGGCCCGCTGGATTGGCGGCTGCCGCAGGCACACGCCGTTTATTGGGCCGTGCAAGGCCAGCTCTATGCCCATGGGTTCGACGCCGTCTCGCTTGAGCGCCAGATTTTCCAGGCGCTGGCCGATGCGTTCCGACAGGGACGGCTCTTTGTCAACCCCGCGGAGGATGCCTTCATCCTCACGCCCAATTTCGAACTACTGTCACGGGTTAACCGGATTTATGAGGAAGCCATCCGCGCGCATCCCGGCGAAAGCACGTTCCGGACAGCCCATGCCAACTTTCTGCGCCAAGCCATCAGCCTGCTGTACCTCTATCACCGCAACCAGGAGGCGGCCGACCGCCTGGCCCAACTCCGCCGCCTGTACCCGGACCAATGCAAGGCGGCGACGCTGGACGCTTTTGTATACGACGAACTGGCCGCCAAAGCCGACCAGCTCTCGCAACAGGAGGCTAGCGCTCAGATCGAAGGCATGGCCTACCAGGGCTGCTTGTGGCTGGCTGCCGGCGACCGCGAACACGCCGCGGGCATGGATCAGCTTGCGCGGCAGATCTGGAAGCGCTACATGGCCCTGCGCACCGATCCTGAATTCCGGGAGCGCACCGGCCTGCCGCCCTACGACCAGCTCCGGCGCCAGGCTTGGGACCGCGCGCGCAGCGCCGTAAAAAGCGCCGCGGCCCGCGCCCGTCTGGAGGCCGTTCCGGCGTCCTGAGTCCAACGCCTTCTTGCGCATTGGACGTTCGCAGGCTGTGCCACACCCTGACACCAGCGGCATTCTCCCGGCAATACGCGATGAGCACACTTCTCGAAGTATGCTCATGCGGACTTGTACAGCAGGGTGCCGCCGATGCTCGCGCTGAGCAGCAGCACACCGTTTGACCAGCTAATTCCCAGGACCCCACGGCAATTGCCGATTCCGCTTGCGTCGCGGCTTTTTTTCCATACTATCAGCCGCGGGAGCATAGCTCAGCTGGCTAGAGCAGCTGACTCTTAATCAGCGGGTCGGGGGTTCGAATCCCCCTGCTCCCACCACCCCGCCTTTGCAAGACGCGCACCGCGTAAAACAAGCATGAATAAAGGCTGAAATGCACGTTCAGCCCGGCGCGGCGATGATCGAAAACGGCCCTGTTCAACCCTCAAAATCGGTCCGCCAAGGCCATAAAAAGCCATTTTGTCACGGAAATTGTCACCGATTTTTTTTGACATCCGGTTTTTTCTCCCGTATTCTACCCGTGACAACATTGAACACCGTAAGGCGGGAGGGTGAAGACATGGCAACCGTGATCCGCAGAGCAGGAAGCCCGAACTGGTTTGCCCGCTTCCGGGTGAACGGCAGGGACTACACCGTCAGCACCGGCACAACGAGCAAGCGCGACGCAGAAGCGGCCATGCGCCGGATGCTGGCAACGAAGAAAGGCACGCTGTCAATCTCAGAGGCATTCGACGACGTGATCCGCGAACTGGACCGGCAGGCCGGCGAGGCGACCAGCGAAACGCGGCAGCGTGAGCTTTTGGCGATGCGCCAGGCCATGGCCCGCCGGCTACTTGGCGCGAAAACGGAAAAACTGACCCTCAGCGACGCATGGCAGGCGTGGCTCGACAACCCCAAGAAGCGCAACCCCGGCCCGGTGACGATCCAGAACTACCGCAGCGAGTGGGAACGGTTTTACAAGAAGGATGCAGATCCAAAAAAACGCGGTTGGATTCAGCGGCAGCCCGTCGAGCTGCAATACCTTCACGAAATCACCCCGGCGCTGGCCGAGGACTACGCAACGGACCTGTGGAAATCCAACGTGGCCCCCGGCACCTACAACGCGCACATAAATTTTCTCAAGAGCCTGTTCAGGGTGTTGAAGACCCGCGCGGGACTTGTCACAAACCCGTGGGAGGACATCCCGGCAATGGCCAAAGAGCGCGAAAGCCGGCGGATGCTGACGCCCAAGGAACTGAAAAAGGTATGCCATACGGCCACGGGCAGCTTGCGCTACATGATTGCGATAGGGCTGTACACCGGCATGCGGCTGGGCGACGTTGTGACCTTACGCTGGGATGCGATCCATGCGGACGAAGGATTCATTGAGATCATGCCCATGAAAACCCGGCGTTTGAACAAACAGGTTCGCTTGCCGGTTCACCCGGTTCTGGAGGCGCTGTTGAAGGAACTCCGGGCAAAGGCCGGGCAGGGCGAGCACCTATTCCCCCAGGACCGCGAGGAGTATCTGAAGGACCGGGGCGCAGTCACGCAAAGGATACAGCAGTTGTTCACGGATTGCGGCATTCAGACCAAGGAGGCGGCCACCAATGGCCATCGGCGCATGGCGATTGTGCGCGTGGGGTTCCATTCGTTGCGGCACAGTTTCGTTTCGTTGTGCGCGGCGAACCGGGTTCCGCAAGTGGCCATCATGGAGCTTGTCGGCCACGGCAGCCCGGCGATGACGGCCCTCTACTCCCACGCGGGAGACGAACAGAAGGCGAAGGCGATAGCGGCCCTGCCGGCGTATGCCTTTAAGTAGTCAATACAGAAAGCGCCATGTCGCCGCTCATGTTCAAAGTGATTTTTGTGGCCGCTGCGGCGTTCATGCTTTTGATCCTTTTTCGTCGGCGAAGAACGTCAAGAAAACACCCGCTTTATGAAAGGGTGTCAATTCCGCCGGCCACTTCAATCCCCCAAGAAGGGGCGGGCAATCTTTCCCAGGCCCACGTCATGCTGCTGACGAAAATGCTTTGTCCCGTATCGGAAAATGACCTCTTTGAGGTGGACGTTTACAAGCAGCAGTGGCGATCCGTTTTAAGAGAATCACCAGCCAAAGCCATCCGACGACTTCTCGAAGCCGGCTTGATCGAACGCGCCCCGATGGACTTGGAGACCGCCGTTGCGAACAGACTCCCGGCCAGTGCAGTAAAGATCATGCTGGAGGAAAGAGGTCTTCCCACATCAGGTTCCAAGAAGCAACTTGTGCAGCGGCTAGTTGCGGCGACGCCTGACGACGTGCGATGGATGGCCCAGGGCGTTGTGGCCTTGAAGTGCACAGAACAGGGGCGGAAAATCGCTGAAAACTATTTTGAGGCCAATCGCCGTCAAAAGGAAATCTTGGAGGAGGCGCTGTTGTCAAGCCTCAGAGCCCATGATTTCCGCCGGGCGGCCGAGCTGCTGGCAAAGCACGACAAAGAACAAGTCTTTTCTCCACGGGCAAGCCTTGCCGCCTCGTCTTTGGGGGGGCTGCAAATCCAACGGCAGCGTGTGGACGTGGGCGCAGAGCGTGACTACCTGAACCGTATCTTCCAGGCCCGGCCCCGGATTCTTGCCGCTCTGAGCGAAGAACAACTTGAACACGTTCGCGTTGCCGCCGGCATGATGCACCTATTGACCGTCACCCACGCGCCCAAACGATGGTGGCCACCAGATTTTAAGACAGGGCTTCTCATGGACAATGCGGCGGCAGCCCGGATGATCGGGGTCTATCTTGGACACCTTTCCGAGGTTCAGCGATACCGTGAGACGGGAGTGGTGAAAGCGGTAAGCGTCGCTGTGGTCAGTAACTCTTGTGAGAAATGCCGGGAACTTGCCGGAAAGAGGTACGCACTGTCTCGGGTTCCTGAACTGCCATACGAACGATGTACATCGGACATGGGCTGCCGATGCTGCCTGCTAGCCGAACTGTCAAAGGAGTATCAAATATGAAGACAACAAGGCAAAGAACCAGAAATGAACCCGCACAACGAATCGGCGGCTACTTCCGCTTTTCGCCGTCAGGCCCGATGATCGGCGACGTTCACAGCAAAGAGATGTATGAGATTGCGAAGACGTTGCCGGAGTTTTTCCCCGGCCTTACCCGGATGCCCACTCAGGAAGTTTTCGACTCCATGCGCCAGGCATACGACGCCGTTAATCTCCTACTCAGAAAAGCACGCGGCAGCGAGACGGCGGACCCCGACCGCGAGGCCCTTCTGTTCTTGTGGAAAACGGCGGTGTATGCAGTCAGCGCGTTGAACTCGTTGCGAATCCATGCCCCCGAGGGATACGTGATCGGCAAGGACATTGACTTGAAGGCCGGCAAGATGCTGGACCGCGAAGTCCCATGGAGAACAGGTTTACCGAAGAATGAGGAATGCCGTCACATGGTGCAGGTGTTCGCCAGGGAAAAAACCGAGTGGCCCGTGATCGTGACGGCAGGCCAAAGCGCACCACCGCTTGAACAGACCGGCCTATGCCCTCTTGAACTGGGGCAAGCGATTGAGAAGTGGTTCAATGAAACGTTCAGCGACAAGGCCAAGGGTGAGGATCGGCCGGCACGGAGATATGCGGTTGCTGCCATCATGATGATCCGGGCAAACAAGCGGGCGCTGGCCCAGTTGAAAAAACTCCGCAACGCACATCCGCCAGCTTGGTTCAAGAAGCTCGACACGTTGCCCGACGATTTCAACCGCACGACGGCCAGGCAGTGGGCGAAGCTCATCCGCGAGATGATTCATGCCGAAGACCGGGACTTCTGGAAGCGTGACACCACGGCATGGAACGAACACATTGCCAGCGCCAAGCGACGGCACGACGCACCAGGAAGAAAAATTGAGGGGGTAATCCGCAAAGCCTGCCTTGATGCCATTGTAAAGGCCGTGCCAACCGTAGCCCGATAGCTTTCCGCCATTGGGGAAATTCGTTGTGGAAAATCGCTCCTTTTTCCCCAATATCATACCGCAACACCGGCCCACTGTGACCCTGTAGATTGCTCACCAGCAACGGCGGTTTATCGCCATGCGAGGTGAACATGACACAGAAATATCTAAGGGCAGCGCGGCAGGCCAAGCGCCGGACGGCGTTGGAATGCGCGACGGCAATTGGAATCTCCGAGGGCCGATACTTCCGAATCGAAACCGGCCGAACACCCCCAACCGCCGAGGAAATGGCGCGGCTGGCTGACTTCCTCGGGTACAGCGTGGACGTGCTCTTTCCCGGTCAGCGAGAGGCAGTGCGGCCATGAACACCCAGGCCCGACAGATTATCACGGCGGCACTCCGGGCGGCCAGGGCGGTTGATCCCGAGGGCGTGTCCGATTTCGACGCGGCGCTGGCCACCATCGGCGGCCGGCCACGCGAAAAAAAATCCGATGCCCTGTTGCTGAGCCAAGCGGAGGTTGCGCGGCTCTACGGATGCAGCAGATGGACGATCAGATCTTTGCGGCTCGACGGAAAGCTCCATCCGGTTCGGCTACGCGGCGCGATGCGCTATCGCAGAGCTGAGGTTCTGGCGCTGGCGGGGGAGACCGATTGATGACCATCGCAGATTTTCTAAAGCGGCTCCAAGGTGTCAAACAGACCGGCCCGAACCAGTGGGAGGCCCTCTGTCCGGCGCACAACGACCATGACCCCAGCCTACAGGTTTCAACGGGCGACGACGGGCGAATCCTCCTGAAGTGCATGGCCGGCCATGGATGCACAGCGGAGCAGATCGTTGCCGCGATGGGGTTGAAGATGGGCGACCTATTCCCGCCACGCGAGCAGGGCAACGGCAAGCGCCGAATCGTGGCCACCTACGATTACACCGACGGCGAGGACAGGATGTTGTTTCAGGTTGTGCGGTTCGATCCGAAGGATTTTCGGCAGCGTAGGCCGGACCCCGACCATCCCGGCGGCTGGCTCTGGAATCTGAACGGCACCGAGCGGGTTCTGTATCGGCTCCCGCGTATCCTCGACGCGCACGAGGAGCAGAAGGCGGTTTTCGTTGCCGAGGGTGAAAAGGATGTTGCGGCCCTCGAAAAACTGGGGTTGACAGCGACATGCAATCCGGGCGGCGCGGGAAAATGGCAGGCGAGTTTTACCGAGACGCTGGCCGGGTTGCCCGGCGTCATCATCGTGGCACACAAAGACCCGCCCAATGTTCAAACGGGTAAGAGCACCGGACGCGAACACGCGCAGCTTGTAGCTCAGGCCCTACATGGCCGCGTCAAACAGGTGAAGGTGTTAGAGTTGCCCGACCGTGACGGCCGCCGCGTCAAAGACGCGCACGATTGGATTTCCGCCGGCGGCACCCTCGACGAACTCCGCGAACTTGTGAGGGTGGCACCGAACTGGACGCCGGCGCAGGCCCCGGCAGCGGCGACCACCCCGCAGCCCACAGTAATCACCACAACCAGCGGCGATGAATCCACTCAGATCAAAGCGCGGTTCTTTGAGATTTCGCAAGCGAAGGGACTCACCGCCGCAGAGGAGCGGCAGCGCATGGCGGACGTTGTACTCGACGCCCTACACCAACGCGGGCGATTTTTCTTCCATGCCGACTACAAGGATTTCCCCACGTGCATGTTTTTCGACGCGCAGCGGAAGCTGCTCTTGCCCATTGCCAGCGACCAGTTTCTTTCCTGGCTGTCCGGACACATCGGAATCAATCGCACCGAGCGAAGTTTCAGCTTCATCGTGGCGGCGATCCAAGACGAAGCACTCACCGGAAAGTGCACAACGGGCTTGACCCCTGAAACCTATTGGGCAGCGCGGCCCGGCGCAGTGTATCTATCCAACGGCGACGGCCAAGCCGTCAAGATCGTGGCCGGCAGTTTCGCGCAGGTGGACAACGGCACCGACGATGTTCTGTTCTACGCCGGACGCACGCTCAGGCCGTGGACATTGACGGTCCCCGTTGACCCCGTGGAATCCTGCCGGCTGTTCAGCGACATGAAGACCGCCGCGCCCCACGCCCGCGACTTGCTCCGGCTCTGGCTCCTATCACTGCCGACAAACCAACGCTGCAAACCGCCCCTTGTCTCATCCGGCCCCATCGGGAGCGGCAAAACGCGGCTGGCCGTGGGGGTGTCCGAATTGTACGGCATGACGCCAAGAGTCCTGAAACTCGACGAGAGCAAGGAGACCGACTTTTGGACCAGCCTCGACGCTGGCGGGCTTGTGTGTTTTGACAACGCGGACACGCACGTCAAATGGCTGGCGGACGCGCTCGCAGCAGCGGCCACGGACGGCACCAACGAGAAGCGCCGGCTCTACACGGATACCGACATCATTCAGCAGCGGGCACGGGCATGGGTTCTGTTGACCAGCGCCAACCCGACCTTTGCCAACGACGCCGGGCTTTCTGACCGGTTGCTTGTGATCCGGTTGCAGCGGCGAGATACCGAGACGGCGGAGTCCGCGCTTTCGGCTGAAATCGCGCAGCACCGCGACGCCGGGTTATCTTTCGTTGCCCATACGCTTTCAAGGGCGCTGGCCGATACCGCACCCGTGGCCGAAGGGCTGAACCGGCGGCATCCCGATTTTGCCGCGTTCGCCGTCAGGCTGGGCAGGGCAATCGGCCGCGAGACCGAGTTTGTGGCAGCCCTCCAGGCAGCGGAGGCGGACAAGGCGCGGTTCAACTTGGAAAATGATGACGTGGGCGCGGGCTTGCTCGAATTGATGCAGCGCAGCTCTCATCTATCCGGCACGGCGGCAGAACTCATCGACGCGCTGAAGGAAGTGGACACCACGTTCGACGATCCGCGCTGGACGGTGAAGCGGCTGGGTAAGCGGCTGGCGAAAATCTGGCCCCATCTTGAGGACATGTTCCGAGCAAAGTCTGACCCCGGCCACCAGAGCGTTGTCAGGTACACATTTCAGCGTAATGGCGACTATGGCGACTTTCAGAGGCCATTTTCTGATTTCTCCCACGCGAGGGACGCATAAGGACTTTATATGAAAGTGCCCCTTAAAACTCGCCATACTCGCCAACGAGAGGTCCGCAACCGGGCAAACGGCCACCGGACACCCCTGCCGGCCCGCCTGTTTTGCGCCAGTGTCGCCCCTGTTTTCGTCACGCCCAGCAACGGGCAGCAACACCGGGAGGTTTCCGGCCATGCCGTTTGAGAAAGGCAACGCTATCGGCGCGGCCACCCGGTTCCGGCCCGGCGCGAGCGGCAACCCCTCCGGCCGGCCGTACTACCCCGCGACCAGGGCGGACGCGATCCGTGAGGTTCTGGCCGTGGCGGAGCAGGTGTTGACCGACCCGAAGATGCTGGAGGCGTGGCGGCTGAATCTCCGGCAGAAGTGGGTTGAAGACCCGTGGCATGTACTCCGGGCGCTGTTACCGTTCATGCCAAGGGAGACGTTGACCCTATCCCGCGAGATCGGCGGCACGTTGCAACAGATGACGGTTTCCCAGTTGCGGCAGATCGTGGCGACGATGCCCGAGGGCGAGGCGGCGGAGGTGGAGGCCATAGATGTTGATCCCGGCGACGATGACCCCGCCAGCGGGCAGGCGGAGGCCCCATCGGGCGACGGCGAGGCCCCATCCGAGGGCGGCCAGGCGGCGCTACCATCACCGGCTGAGGCCGTCACCATCCCGGCCGAAGATACCCCCGCCGGATGCACAATCCCGGCCGGAACGGTGACAATATCAGCGACAAAACCAAGCAACGAAGACGCCGAAAACGCAGATACCCTTGCAAACGTTGAGGTTTCAGGCGAGTTGCCGCCTGACCAGGAATCAGCAGACGAGGAATTGAGATTTGTATGACCGGCCAGGAAACAGAGGCGATTCCGACCCTGCCGGCTCTCAAAGGACTGGGGCGGCTGGCGGACGTGCGGCCCGTGATCGTCATTGATTCACGGGAGCAGCAACCCTTGACGTTCACCCGGTTGGACGCGATCCGGGGGACGCTTACCAGTGGGGACTACAGCTTTGCCGGCGGGGAGCACGTGTTCGCGGTGGAACGGAAGGCCCTCGACGATTTGACCGGCTGTTGCACCGGCGAGCGCGAGCGGTTTGAGCGCGAGTTGCACCGGCTCCGGGGGTTCCGGTTCGCCAGGCTGTTGATCGTAGCGACGCCCGAGGCGATCCGCCGGCACGAGTACACCAGCAACGTCAGCCCGAAGGCCGTATTGCACAGCTTGGCGGCATGGGAGGCGCGGTTCATCCCGGTTGTGTTCGCCCCCACCCCGGCGGACGCGGCCCAGCAGGTGGAAACATGGGCTTACTGGATTGCCCGCGAGATCGTGGAGGCGGCGAACTTGCTCTTGCGCGCGCAACGACAGAACGCGGAGGAAACAACACCGTGACCAGGCGCGGCAACATCACGAGCGACGAAGCACTCCGCGAGCTTGCGCTGAGGGCGGCGCGGCGGAGCATGGCGGGTTTTACGCTGGCCACAAAACCGGATTACCAGTTGACCGGGTTCCATCGGGAGGTTTGCGAGGCGCTCGACGAGGTTGTCACCGGCGGCTGCCGGCGGCTCATTCTCACCATGCCACCCCGCCACGGCAAGAGCGAGCTTGTGTCCCGACGCTTGCCCGCGTTTTTTTTCGGCCACCGGCCCGACGCGCAGATCATCAGCACCAGCTACGGGTTTGAGTTGTCGAAAGTGTTTTCCCGCGACGTGCGGCGCATTATGCAGGGCGAGAGTTACGCGGCCATATTCCCGGAGACCACCCTTGCCCCCGACAGCACCGCAATCGAACGCTGGGAGACCGCCGAGGGCGGCGCGTTGCTGGCCCAAGGTGTCGGCGGCAGCATCACCGGCCACGGCGCGGACCTACTGCTATGCGACGACCTTATCAGCAACCGCGAGCAGGCGGAGAGCGAGACGCAGCTTGAAAAGGCATGGGATTTTTTCACCGGCAGCTTGTACCCACGGCTACACCCCGGCGGGCGAATCGTGCTCATCATGACGCGGTGGAGTTCCGGCGACCCCGTGGGGCGCATACTGGCAGGCCCCGACGCCGCATCGTGGCGGGTTCTGCACTTTCCCGCGATAGACGACCAAGGCAACGCCCTATGGCCGGAGCGGTACAGCAGAGAGGCCCTCGACGCGATCCGCCAGGCCATCGGCTCCTATGACTGGGAATCACTCTACCAGGGCAGGCCCCACGCACGCGGCGGGCAGTATCTCAAACGCGCATGGTTTGAGATCGTGGCCGAATCCGAGTTGCCCATGAATCTGACATGGTTCCGAGGGCTGGACCTTGCCGTCAGCACAAAGAAAACGGCGGACTACACCGCCAGCGTCAGGGTTGCGCGGCACCAGGAGGCCGGCGTGGAGCACTACTTTGTTGCCGCCGGGTTCAATCGGCGGCTCGACTGGCCCGACGCCAAGCGGAAGATCGTTGCGCTGGCGACGGCGGAAAAGTCCCAGTTGTGCGTTGAGGCCGTGGCCGGGTTCGCCGTGGCCCACCGCGAGCTTGAACAGGCGCTTGCGGGAGTGTGCGTTGTGCGGCAGATCCAGGCGACCAAGGACAAGTTGACCCGTGCGCTGCCGTGGATTGCGGCGGCAGAGGCCGGCAAGATCGTTCTGGTTCGCGCCGCACGCGGCAGCAACGACTGGCTCGACGAATTTCTGGCGCAGGCCGAGGCATTCCCGGCGGTCGGGGCGCACGATGACTTGATTGACGCCCTTTCGATTGCCTTTGAGCAGGCGGCCATGCACGCCACGCCGCACGTGTGGGGCATCGGCGACCCCGCCTATGACGGCCCCAGCCCCCAGCGGATAGACGGCGAAATCCGGGAACTCATAGCAGGCTGCCGCAACGAGGAGGAACGCCGGGCGATGATTGCGGAATTGAAACGGGAAGAAACATGGACGCCCCGCGAGGGGTGGCAGAGGTTTGAACATGAAGTCGTTGACGTTGAAAGAGCGGATTGACTTAGCCAAAGAACGCGCACGGCGTCTGAAGGAAGCACGCGAGCGGAGCGACGCGACGCGGTATCGGGAACGGAAAAACACCGAGACCGAAGAAGCTCGCTTTCGCCGGATAATGAACACGCCCGCCGCGTGGCAGCGGATAGGCTGAACAGGAGACACCATCACAAGGACCGACGCGAGATCGTGGCTTGTGCGCCATCGTGGAAGGCCGTTTCCGGCCGGCGGACCCCGGAGAGGCCGGTTTCCGCCGATCCGCACGGATTCGGCCCCCGAGAACGGCGCAGCCCGAGGCCACCTAAACGATTCTGGAGGCTGACAAAGTGCCCGAGACGATGACAATGCCCCTCGACGCCATTGTCCCCGCCGACTACAACCCCCGGAGCATCACGCCGGAGGCGCGGGCGGCGTTGCGGGAGTCCATCCGACGTTTCGGCCAGGCCACCACGTTGACATGGAATCGGCGCACCCAACGGCTTGTCGGCGGCCACCAGCGGGCGGCGATCATGCGGGAAATGGGATATACCGAGGCGCAGGTTTCCGTTGTGGACGTGTCCGAGGCTGAGGAAAGGGCGTTGAACCTTGCCTTGAACAGCCCGGAACTCGCCGGCCAGTGGGATAACGCCAAGCTCGACGCGATGCTGGCCCAACTCCGGGCGCAGGACGCGGCGCTATTCGACAAGCTCCGGCTGGGGGAGATTGCCCCGGCGCTGGCGACCGAGGCCCGCAGGGCACAGATCGAAACGACCAAGGCGACGATTCTCGCAGAGGCGGAGCACCAACAGGCCCAAGTGGACGCCGACGCCATCATTGAGGCGCTGGCCCACCATGTCAGGAAGATTGCCGAGCACGCCCCGGAGCGGTTGCTTTGCGCTTTCGCCGTTGTGCTACCCCTACGGCGCGGCCACGAGGTTCTTGTCTTGGCCGATCCGAACACGGCGGACGCGGCTACGGAACTCCGGCGCTATGCCGAGGCCGGCCACCCGTCACCCGTAGAGGCGCTGTTCTCCGGGTTGCTCGATTTCCACGACCAGGCCCCGACCACCGACGCCGAAGCAGGCTATGAAGACCACCCTCGACTTGATTGACGCGGCGATCCGCGAGCACCCGGCGGCTTGCGTTGCGTTCAGCGGCGGCACAGACTCGCTTGTCTTGCTCGACATCATGCACCGATACACCCCGCACCGGCCCCCGGTTCTGTTCGCCGACAGTCAAATGGAGTACCCCGAAACATTGCCGTTCATCCGCGAGACGTGCCGGCGGTACGGAGCGCCGTTGCACGTTGCACAGGCACAGCGCGCGCCCCTTGACCAGTGGCAGCGGCAAGGCTGGCCCATGCTTGGGAAGCTGGCGGCGCGGAAGTGGATGCAGGCCCACCGGCAACGCGGATTCGGGTTTCGGCTCGACGTGTCTTCATGCTGCCGCAACATGAAGATTGCCCCGGCCCGCCGGCTTATGCGCGAACTGGGGCTTGAACTCCAATTCACCGGGCAACGCGGGCAGGCCGACGATGCACTCCGGGGACTCCGGCAGATCAAAGACGGCGCGACGTTTTACCACAAGGCCGACCGGATATGGCTCTGCAATCCTCTGGCCGGCTGGCCCGACATGATGATCCGGCGCTACGTACGGCAGCACCGGCTACCGGAGCACCCCGCCAAGGCCAGGGGCGCGGAGACCATCGGTTGCGTGTATTGCGGAGGCGGGGCGCAATTCACGAACAGCGGCTTTCGGGTACTCCGGCGGACGTGGCCGGCGGCATGGCAGCGGCTCATGGTGGACTGGCGAACAGGCGAGATCATTTTGGCGGTGAAGTACGAGCGGCCCTTGCCCGTGATCCGCGAGGCGATCCACGAACTGGGCGGACTCGACAGGCTGGCGCATGAAAGGCCGTGGCTGTTCGATTTCATCCGGCCCACGCCGTTGCAAGGGTACGCCAAGAGCACGACCACGCCAGGGACGCCATGCTACAGCACGCCAGCGGCCCCACAGCAGGCCCGGAGCGGTTGAACCGAGCGAAGCCGCGGAACACAACGGACGGCGCGTTGTAGAGGCGCATACTGGACTACGTCGCATAATCTCTGTTATGTCAACTCGCTGACGCTATCTTTTCGGCTTGACCTTTCACGGAGTGAAAGGCTATCGTGCCCACCATGACAGCGGACAAACGCTTGACCGTCGAGGAAGTTGCGGCCGTCATGGGCAAGCACCGCGTGACGATCCGCCGCATGATGGCTGCCGGCACGTTGCCGACCGTGCGCGAGGGGGGCCGCGTGTTCATACCCGCTTCCGCCGTCGAGGCCGCCTGCCGCCGTGTGTGTCCGCACTGTGGCGAGACGTTCACGCCGAAACGCTACGTCACGCGGAGGCGCTACTGTTCACCCGCCTGCCGCTGGGCCGCGACCTATGCGCGCCGGAAAGCGGAACACCCGGCAACACGGGGACCGGGCCGCCCGCCGAAGGAACCGCCAAAACGATCCGCGCGCCGCCGCGACGTGTCCGACCGCCTACGTGCCGCGCTAGATTTCGCCCACCAGCACCCGGCTTGACCACCTTACGCTGTTTAAGGCTTGACCCGGCAGAAAATCATTCCATCATCTTATTTTGTTTAGGGAGGAATCCGAAAATGAAAACGGCGATGCTGATGGTGTTATTGGCGTTTTTGTCATCGGAAGTTCGCACTGAGGTAATGCGTGCTGAGGATCTTAATCGACGAATGCAGGACTGGGCGACGCCCAGGAATGAACCCAATATCACAAGGCCATCGCCTGGCGACTCGACATTGTTGCGTGATCCATACCGGCTTTCGGAAGATGGAAACGTCTATGATTTCACGCCGATGTTTCAAGCTTATCATGCCTTTACGAATTCCTTTTCTGCGCAGAGCTATCCTCCAGAACCAAAACGCCCCTCGAACGGACAAATGGGGCAGGGGTTGTACGAGATGAAACGGAGAGAATGGGAAAAGCAAAATGCGGGCAATACAGAAAAGCGGGCAATGTGGGAGCGGTATTCAATATATTATGTCTGGGGCACAGTTCTATCCGTTACCCATGACGGGCTCCTGATTAGTCGGGCAGGTTATTCTCAGACTGTATTCCTGAAAAATTATCCACGCCAGAACAACATGGTGGACGGGTCATCGGTCGAATGCGCTGCGTTTGCGAGCGGAAGATACGAGTACACTGCCGCGTCGGGGGCAAAAAGAACTGTTATCGCTTTTGACTATGGCGAGCCTGTGCCGCGAACCGATAAAGCAAAATTACTACAACCCCTCCCTGAATCTATCGTCAAGCCGAGCGCGACGCCAAAAAGTATTGTGCCAACGAGTGGGCGAGTTCGTTAGTCAAAGAGGTGAACCATGGACAGCAATATATGGACAAAATTAGGGGACGCACTTCCCGGCGGTCTCGCCATCGGTGTCTTGGGGTTTCTGATCCTTCTAGCACTCGTGTGGATCTTGCTACCGTTTGCAGTTTTCGGCATTAAGCATCGCCTAGAACGCCTCGCGGATTTAACGGAGAACGTTGGACCTGATATGGAAGACGCGAACGACCGCATCAAGAAACTGGTAGAAGAAGTCGCCACTCTCACGGCGGAAGTGAGAAAAACAAACCAGATTCTTGCTACCGTCCACAATGTAAAATTTACGAAAAACGGATGATGAACATCCTCTTTTCACTGTCACCGCGTTTGTCACGTTGAACGGCGTTGACTGCCGGAGAAAAATCGAAAAACGGCTGAAAATCGAAGTATTTAAAGGTTTTTTGCGGACTCTTAATCAGCGGGTCGGGGGTTCGAATCCCCCTGCTCCCACTTTTTCCCGCCTTCGTGACCATCCGCGACCATGTGTGCCCAAGCGTGACTTTTGCCTTGATTTGCAGCGGCGACTGCTTCCCGGCGGCCATAGCGGCTGCGCAAGGATTTGCCCGGTCTTCCGCTGCATTTTCGCCAAGTCGCTGCGGTGATCGCCGCAAAAGAAAATTCATTGACCACTCCAGGCAAAGCGCTATAAACGGCCACACCTATCAGCACGTGTGTGTAATAATGATCAAGGTCTTATTGTTTAACATCAGGAGCAAATCATGAATGGCAAGCGCGTTTCCATATCGCCTTTCCTTGTTGCTGCTTTCACATGTATGGCCGGCCTTGGCCAGGCGGACCAGGTCGCTGCGCCCGACGAACCGCTCAGCGTTTGGTTCGTTCAGCCGGGTAATTCATTCCATGAAGCCTGCGTACTGGGGAACGGCCGCCTGGGCGCCATGGACCTTGGCGGAGTGAACAAGGAGCGCATTGTGCTCAACGAGTCTTCGCTCTGGTCAGGCGGCCCTTACGACGGGAACAACTACGATGGTTACCAATGCCTTCCGGCCGTGCGCGAGAAACTTTTTGCAGGCGACACGGCGGGCGCCTGGGACGCGCTCGCCAGGGGCTTCCATTATGCCGACGGGGTGGCTGGCTGGGGTGATATCAACCAGTTTGGCTCCTACCAGACACTCGGCGACCTGACCGTGACAAGTAAAAGAGAATCTCCGAACCCGGCCACCGCTTATCGCCGCGATCTTAATCTCCTGACCGGCGTGGCCACTACGCGCTATACCCAGGACGGGGTCGTATTTACCCGTGAGCTCGTGGTTTCCAAGCCGGACGAGGTTGTGGCCCTGCGTCTGAAGGCCGACAAGCCCGGCGCGCTTTCATTCACCGCCGCGCTCTCGCGCAAACAGGATGCCACCACCCGCGCGGACGGAAATGTGCACCTGATGGAAGGCCAACTGAAGTTCAATAAGCCCGGCGGTGGCGGCCAGGGCATGCGCTACCAGGCACTGCTCGGAGCACAGGTCAAGGGTGGTAAAGTTTCTACCACTGACCAAGGGTTGGTGGTCGAAGGTGCCAATGAAGCAACCCTCATGGTATCGGCCGGTACAGACTGGCTCAACAAGGAGTTTGCCGGTCTCACGCGCCAGCGTTTCGATGCGGCACAGACCAAGCCCTTTGACAAAATACGCGATGGCGCGGCGGCACATCACCGCAGCTTCATGGCGCGTGTTAAACTGGTTCTTCCGGAAGGGCCCAACTCGCAACGTCCCACACCTGAACGCGTGCGGGCACAGGAAGAATCTCCTGACCCGGCGCTGGCGGCCCTCTACTTCCAGTTCGGGCGCCACCTGGTGGTCTCCGGTTCGCAACCCGACTCGCAGTTGCCCACCAATTTACAGGGCATCTGGGCCGAGGAATACGACACGCCCTGGCGGGGCGACTTCCACAGCAACATCAACCTGCAGATGAACTACTGGCCGGTTGAAGCCGCGAATCTGTCCGACTGCCACATTCCTCTCTTGCGGTTCATCAAGAACGTGGTGCCCGAAGGCCGGAAGACCGCCAAGGCCTATTTTCAGGCCCCCGGCTGGCTGGCCTTTCACACGCAGAATCCGTGGTACGACACGGCGCCGAGTTACCTGCCGGCCTGCATCGGACCAACCTGTGGCGCCTGGCTGGCACAACACATCTGGATGCATTATGCGTTTACCCAGGACAAGCAATACCTGCGCGAATACTATCCCATCCTGCGCGGCGCCAGCGAGTTCATGCAGGCCGTGCTCGTCGAGCATCCGCAGACCCATGAACTGGTGGTCCTGCCATCCAACTCACCCGAAAACAGCTATCGCTACACCGGCCAGGATGGAACGAAGCACAGCACCGCGGTGTGCATCGGCGCCACGTTTGACCAGCAGATCACCCGCGAGCTCTTCAAGAACACCGCCACCGCTGCGCGCGTCCTGGGTATCGATAAGGACTTTGCGAAGACGCTGGAGGCCACCCGGGCCAGGCTGGCCCCCACCCGCGTGAATGCCGACGGCCGCATCATGGAATGGATGGAGGATTTCGAAGAAACAGAAGTTCAGCATCGCCACGTCTCGCACCTATGGGGATTGTGCCCGGGCAGTGAGATCAATCCCTCCACCCCTGAACTCTACCGGGGCGCGCGTCTTTCGCTTGAACGGCGCGGCGATGCCTCCACCGGCTGGTCCATGGCCTGGAAAGCCAACTTCTGGGCGCGCCTGCACGATGGCGACCGCGCCAACAAGCTCCTCGCCATGTTGATTACGCGCGGCGCACCCAACCTGTTCTGCCTTCACGCGCCCTTCCAGATTGACGGCAATTTCGGCGGTTGCGCGGCGGTGCCCGAGATGCTGCTCCAGAGTCAGGAAACCACGGCCGACGGCGAGCCGGTGCTCGATCTGCTGCCGGCCCTGCCGGCCGCATGGCACACCGGCGCGGTGAACGGCCTCCGCGCTCGCGGCAATTTTCAGGTCGACATCGCGTGGAAAGACGGCAAGGTTACCGCCTACCGGGTGGCTTCGACCGACCGACGCAAAGTCAACGTCCGCGTAAATGGCGAAACCAAGACCGTCAAGGCTGAGAAGCTGTAAGCAAGCGGTTTTGTTGTTTGTCCCGCAGCGAACCATTTGCGCAATTATCTATGCCGAAATTCGTCGATTTTTCAGACCGGGTATTCCTGTGACTTGTCCGTGCTCATACCGAGTGCAGGCCGGATCGCTAGGCCATTAGACACCTAGCACTGGCGCGCCGGCACCTCAAGCGGGAAGCGGTGCCCGACCGCGACACCGGTCAGCTTTTTGAGTGAAAAGCGGAAGGGGGGGCGTCACTTCGGCGTGATTTTCTCGAAGCGCTGCTCCGCCGTCTGCAAATCCTTGCCGTGGAGTTCGATGTACTTGACCTTGGGACCGGTCAGCCCCTCGGTGGAGTTGATGTACATCTTTTCGAGTACGGACACATGCCCGTCAATGACGATCTCCGCGCGGACGGCCGCCTGCTCCAGCCGCAAGGTGATCGGACGGTCGGGGGAGGCCACCATCTTCATGGTGTACCCGCCGGCCGCCGGATCCGGCTTGAGCGCGAAACCGTAGGCCATCTTCTTCTCGATCCAACTGAGGTCCTGCCGGCTTTTGTCCCCGGCCAGCAGGATCCAGTAGGCGCTGACCGGCTGCGCGACGTCCCATTGGCCGTCGGCGGTCAGTCGGGCATCGTAATGCACCACGTTGGCATTCTTGCTCCGCTCGATGATGAACAGCGGCTGGTCGGCGGCCGCGGCTCCGCCCGGTATTGCCAACAACGCCAGCACAGCGCAGCGCCACAGTCGTTTGCTCATGTAATCTCCCGGACATGCGGATTGATCTTGCGCCACAATGGGATCAGCGCCGCCGCGAGCGCCAACCCCGCCAGCACGTCCACGGCATAGTGGTAGCGGCAGTACACGGTCGCCACCATCAGGCTGACGATGACGGGCCCCAGCACCCAGACCGACGGCCGCGCGTAGCGGAACGCGTAATACAGGACCACGGCGGCAATGGCCACGTGCGAACTGGGGAAGGCCGCGCCCTCGATTTCCCCGTGGCGATAGATCACGTTCATCACCGCGGTGAACGGGCCGTTGCCCGGCGCGTCATCCAGGTTGAAGCTGCGGGCGCCGATGACCGGCAGGAAGATGAAGATCACGTAGCAGGTGTACATGGTGGCGCACAGCGAGAACATATAATCGAAGAATTGCGCCGGCGGCCGGCGGAGATAGAGGAACACCCCCAGGCCGACGAACAGCAGGTAATAGGAGAAATAGGCAAAGTGCAGGTACTCGGCGAGCCACAACCGCGGGAACCACTGCGCGAGCATGACGGCCGGTTGCACGCCAAAAAGACCGGCTTCCATCCGCTGGAACAGCGGATCGAGAAACTCCGGAAATACGATGTGATTGATCGTCCCGGTCTGGGTGTACATCGCGGCAAAGAGCACCGTCGGATAGAGATACCGGGCCAGCCGGGCGACGACGGCGGTGCGCTCCCTGAGCGCGTAAACCATCAGCAGCACCACGGCCATCATCGCCACGTTGGGCAACAGGCGCAGCGGCCAATCCGGGATGCGGCTATGGAACAAAAGGATCAAGCACACGACCAGCACATTGTAGCCGAACGTGCAGCGATCAATAAGGTTGAAGCCGGAGGATTTCACAGCCAGCGATGCTCCCGATACCAGCGGCAGGTTTCTTCCAAGCCCTGTTCCAGGGCAAAGCGCGGCACAAAGCCGAGTTCGGCCCGGATGCCGGCCCCCGCGCACGTCCATGCCGGCTGCAACATTTCGTTGAGCTTGTCGCGGTTAAACAACGCCGGCTTCCCGGTGCAGCGGGCCAGCATTCCCAGCACGGTGCACAGCGCCCGGGCGCCGACGGGCGGCAGGCAAACGACCTTGGGCGTGCGGTGCAGAGCCCGGCCCATGGCACCGGCCACGTCGCGCCACGTGCGCGGGCGGCCGTCTTCGACCAGGTAGGTCCGGCCCGCTGCCCGCGGGTGCTCCAGGCACGCGAGCACCGCGTCGGCCAGGTCCGGCGCGTAGATCAGGGAAAGCCAGCGTTCCTCCCGCCCGATCATCAGCGCGAACCCGCGCTGCACCCAGGCCAGGTAATGCAGGAAGTCCCGGTCGAGCGGACCGTAGACCGCCGGCGGGGCCAGGATGACGATGGGGAGCCTGTCCCGGTACGCCTCGGCCAGGCGCTGGCCGGCCAGTTTGCTGTGGCCGTAATCGCTGACGGGCTGCTGCGCCTGGCCTTCCTGCACGGGCCGCTCCGCCGTCGAGGGTCCCCAGGCGGCCAGGCTGCCGAGATGCACGATCCGCTGCACGGCCGGATTCTGCGCCAGGCACGCCTCGTAGAGGTTCCGGCAGCCGTCCGCGTTGACCCGCTCGTATTCCGCGCGGGACCGGGCCCGGGTGAGGCCGGCGCAGTGGACAATGCCATCCACGCCCGCCACGGCCGCCGCCATGGATCCGGGGTCGGTGACATCCCCCCATGCGATTTCCGGCGACCAGTCCCGGATGAAGTCCAGCCGGCTGGTCTTACGCACCAGGCACCGGGGCCGGATGCCGCGGCGCGCCAGGGCGGCGACCACGTGCCCCCCGACAAACCCGGAGGCGCCTGTGACAAGCACGGTCTTCATGGTTCACAGTTCGCGATCATAAACCCGGTAGCGTTTGTGAATCCGGAACCCCAGATTCCGCAGGGCGTTGTTCATGGCGGCGTTGTTTTCCAGGATCCACGACATCTCGCCCCGGGGCATCCCCTTGGCGACCGAGCGCCGCCAGGTTTCGACATAGAAGTAATTATCGATCCCCATGTGGCGGAAGCGCTTGAGGACGCCCATGGTGATGACGCGGATCATATCAATCTTCCGCCGATACCATAGCAGTTTCAGAATCCCGAAGGGCCACAGCCGTCCATTGAGCTTGATCAGCGCCTGGTTGAAGTCGGGCAGCGCCAGCGAAAAGCCCGCCATCTCGCCGTTCACCTCCGCGATCAACAGCAGGTCGGGGTCCAGGCCGTTTTTGAGCTGCGCGGCGAGGTGCTCGAATTCCTCCCGCGTCATGGAGACCGCACCCCAATTCTGTTCCCAAGCCTCCGTGTAAACCTGGTACAGCCGGCTGACTTCCTCGTCGAACCGGCGCAGGTCCAGCGGCCGCACCTGGAACTTGTACCGCCGCCGGCACAGGTCCAGGCCCCGGATGACGCGCTCGGGGATCGGCAGTTCGCGGGCATCGCCGTAATAAGCCAGCAGGTCCATGGCCTGACGGAAGCCGCAGCCCTCCACCAGCCCGCGATAATACGCAGGATTGTGGGGCATCAGGATCGCGGGCGGCGTGTCGAAGCCCTCGACCAGCAGCCCGAACGTGTCATTGACCGAAAGGTTGGCCGGGCCGCGCATCACGGTCATGCCGCGCGACCGGAGAAAGCCGGCGGCGGCGTCAAACAGGGCCGCTGCGGCGCGGGGATCGTCGGCACACTCGAACAGCCCGAAAAAACCGGTCCGGTCGCCATGCTGCTCGTTGTGGCGGCGATTCACCACGGCGGCGATCCGGCCGCACGGCGCACCCGATTCGTACGTCGCGCTGAAGAGCGCCATCTCCGCGTGGGCAAATAAGGGATTCCGGCGCGGATCGAGCAAGGCGCGGGCTTCCATCACCAGCGGCGGAACCCAGCAGGGATCGTTGCGGTAAAGCGCCCAAGGGTAACGGATGAACCGCTCCCTGTCCCCGGTGGTGACGACTTCGCTGACGAGCATAGGCCGACTCGCTAGCCCAGTAACGCCAGTTGCTTGCCGACCTTCTCGAACTTTGCGAGCGCCGTATCGATCTGGGCAAAGGTATGGGTGGCCATGAGGCTTACGCGCATGAGCGCGTGACCGGGTTGCACGGCCGGGGAAACCACCGGGTTCACAAACACCCCCTCCTCCTGCAGCAACCGGCAGACTTTGAAGCACGTGAGATTGTCTCCGATGAACACCGGCAGGATGGGCGTCGCCGACTCGCCCAGCGAGAAGCCCATCCGTTCGAGCCCCTTCGCCATGCGGCGCGTGTTGTCCCACAGGGCGCGAATTCGTTCCGGTTCGGCCTGGATGATATCCACGGCAGCCATCACGCTCGCCACGTTCGAGGGCGGCATGCTGGCGCTGAAAATCAGCGCGCGGGAGTGGTGTTTCAGGTACTTGATGGTGACCGCATCGGACGCCACGAAGCCGCCGAGCGACGCCAGCGACTTGCTGAAGGTGCCCATGATCAGGTCCACGCTGTCGGTCAGCCCGAAATGCGCCGCCGTGCCGCGCCCCTGCTCCCCGAGCACGCCCAGGCCGTGGGCATCGTCCACCATGATCAGGGCGTCATGCCGGTCCGCCAGTTCCACGATCTCGGGCAATTTGGCGATATCGCCTTCCATGCTGTACACGCCGTCCACCACGATCAACTTGCCCCCCCGGGTCGGACAGTCGTCCAGCGTTTTCGCGAGGCTGGTCATGCTGTTGTGCTGGAAGCGGACGACGTTGCCCAGGCAGAGCCGCGCGCCATCCAGGATGCTGGCGTGGTCCTGCTTGTCGAGAACAACGGTGTCCTCCCGGCCCACCAGGCAGGAAATCACGCCCTGGTTGACCTGGAAACCCGTGGAATAGAGCAGCGCGGCTTCTTTCTTTACAAACTGCGCCAGTTTGTCTTCGCAGGCCAGGTGGATGTCGAGCGTGCCATTCAGGAAGCGCGAGCCGGCACAGCCGGTGCCGTATTTCCTGACCGCCGCTATGGCGGCTTCCTTGACCTTGGGATGATCGGTCAGCCCCATGTAGCTGTTCGACCCGAACATGAGCACCTGCTGGCCGTTGAGGGTGACTTCCGTCCCCTGGGCCGATGAAATGGGCCTGAAATAAGGGTAAAGCCCCGCGGCTATGACGCGGTCCGCTTCCTTAAAGGACAAAACCTTCTTCCGTATCTTGTTGCTCGTTTTTTTGTGCATGCGAAGCGTCCGCCTTTCCGCGCCCGCCGGAGGATTCATCCGAAGTCAAATTTTTGTTAATATGGCATGAATCGCCGGTATTTGTCCATCTTCTTCACAGGGCCGCCAGCAATTTGCATACTGCTGACGGGCTGCGCTCAGGAGGCCCCGCTGGCCCCGGGCGGCCGCCAGAAAGCGGGGGCCAACCGGAGGGTGCGGCCGTTCCAGGCCAGTTGCTGCTGCCGCCGCAGGCGCTGCAGCAGCCGCGAGAGGGTCTCCGGCGTGGTCCCGATCGCAGCGGCCACGGCTTTCTTGGAGAGCGCGGTCTGGATGACGAGGCGTGGGCCGTACTGCTCGCGCAGAAAGGCCTGGAGACGCGTCGCGACGTCGTGCGCCGTCAACTGGCGGATCTTGTCCGCCAGGTAGCGTTGCTTGCGCAACAGCATCCGGATGAAGTCGCGGCGGAAGTCGGACGCGCCCAGCAGGCGCTGGATATCCTGCCGCAGGAAGACGAACACGCGGCTGGCGGCCAGGGTGACGGCGGTGACGGGATAACGATCCTCCTCGAACAAAACGACCTCGGCAAAGGTTTCGCCCGGCGCGACGACCTTGATGACAATCTCCGCGCCGTCGGGCCCGATTTTATGAAGTTGCACGTGCCCGCCGGCCAGCAGGTACATCGCGCCGCCCCGCTCGCCCTCGCGGAAGAGCACCTCGTGCTTGCGCAGGTCGCGCGGCCGGCACACGTCGGCCAGCGCCTCGCGGCTGGCGGCCGACAGGCCTTGAAAAAAACTGGCTTGCGCCAGGATGGCAGTGCGATCCATAGTTCTACTACTGGTTGGAGGTGCAAAAGAAAAACGACATTTCTTGATGCAAGTCAAGGTTTCCCGGCGCCGGCGGGTTTACGTTGTCCCCGTCAACCGGAACCAACACAGTAAAAGGAGCAAGACCTCATGAGCATGTTCTGTTATCAGTGCGAGCAAACGGCGAAGGGCACAGGCTGCGATCAATTCGGCGTCTGTGGGAAGGATCCCGAGACGGCGGCCTTGCAGGATCTGCTGGTCCATGCGGTACAGGGGATCAGCCAGTACGCCCATCGGACGCGCCAGCTGGGCGTGCAGAACCGCGACGCGGACGTCTGCGTGATCGAGGCCCTGTTCACCACGGTGACCAACGTCAACTTCGACCCGCACCGCCTGGAAAAGTTGCTGCGGCAGGCGGCGGTCGTACGCGATCAACTGCGCCGGCAGTACACTGCGGCCTGCCGGCAGCAGGGCCAGCCGCCGGAGGAACTGCTGGGGCCGGCCCAGTGGCAGCCGGCGGCGGACCTGAACGGCCTGGTGAAGCAGGGCGAGGAACTGGTCACCGATCAGCGCGTGGCGCGGCAGGGGGCGGACCTCACGGGCTTGCAGGATCTGTTGTTGTTCGGCCTGAAGGGTACGGCGGCGTATGCGGATCATGCCCTGATCCTGGGCCAGGAGGATGAGGGCGTCTTCGCGTTTTTTCACGCTGCGCTGGACTACCTGACCCAGCCTGGCCCGCAGGTTGGCGATCTGCTGACGTGGGTCCTGAAGTGCGGGGAGGTTAATCTGAAGGTGATGGAACTGCTCGACGCCGCGAACACCGGCGCCTATGGCCATCCCGTGCCCACCAAGGTGCGCGTGACGCCGGTCAAGGGCAAGGCCATCCTGATCTCCGGCCACGACCTCAACGATCTCGAGGAACTGCTCAAGCAAACCGCAGGGCTGGGCATCAACGTGTACACGCACAGCGAAATGCTGCCGGCGCACGGCTATCCGGAATTGAAGAAGTATCCGCATCTGGCCGGCAACTATGGCGGCGCCTGGCAGGATCAGCGCAAGGAATTCGAGCTGTTCCCCGGCGCGATTTTGATGACGACCAACTGCCTGCAGAAGCCCAAGGACGATTACCAGGCGCGCATCTTCACCAGCGGTTTGGTGGCCTGGCCGGGCGTGACGCATATTGCCGACCGCAACTTCAAGCCGGTGATTGACGCCGCGCTGGCCGCGCCGGGCTTCGCGCAGGATGGGCCGGACCAGGAGATTCTCGTCGGCTTCGGCCATAACGCCATCCTCGGCGTGGCGGGCCAAGTGGTCACGGCCGTCAAGAGCGGCGCCATCAAGCGGTTTTTCCTGATCGGCGGCTGCGACGGCGCGAAGCCGGGCCGGAATTACTACACCGACTTCGCCCAGGCGGTGCCCAAGGACTGCGTCATTCTGACGCTGGCCTGCGGCAAATACCGGTTCAACAAGCTGGATTTCGGCACCGTGGCCGGCCTGCCGCGCCTGCTGGACTGCGGCCAGTGCAACGACGCCTACTCCGCCATCAAGGTCGCCGGCGCGCTCGCGCAGGCGTTCGGCTGCGGTGTCAACGACCTGCCGCTGTCGCTGGTGCTGTCCTGGTATGAGCAGAAAGCCGTCTGTATCCTGCTGACGCTGCTCCATCTCGGGATCAAGAACATCCGGCTCGGCCCGAGTCTGCCGGCGTTCGTCACGCCGGCCGTGCTCAAGGTGCTGGTGGAGCAGTTCAACATCCAGCCGACCACCACCGTCGCAGCCGATCTGCCGGCGGCGCTGGCGGGCCGGTAAGCGCAGCTGTAGCCACGGCGCTCTGTCGCCGTGTCTAGCAGCGTCCTCCCTAGGAGGACGACTACAGTGCGGCTGGACTATTAGTAAATAAGAACGGCTGGTCCAGGCCAACGCCTGTGCCCAGCCGTTTTTATTGCCATTTAAGTCGCTCGCGCAGGCGAGGCCGGCTATACTGCCGTCGCTGGGCCGGGTCGCCGGAGGTGGCGCCGCCCGGCGGAGCGTAGTAAAGCGCCATGACAACAGCCTCCCAAGGCGGTGCGCCGGCCCAGGCCCAGGCCGCGGCGCGCATGCCGGTGGTCTTCGTCGGCCACGGCACGCCGATGAATGCACTCGAGGACACCGCGTTCAGCCGGGCCTGGATCGCCGCCGCGGCGCAGTTACCCCACCCCCGGGCCGTGCTCGTCGTCTCCGCGCACTGGGAGACGGAAGGCGCGGCGGTGACGGCCATGCCCCGGCCGCGCACGATCCACGATTTCTATGGCTTCCCGTCCGAGCTGTTTGCCATGCGCTATCCCGCGCCTGGTGCGCCGGACCTCGCGCACCGCGTGCGAGCACTGCTGGGAACGCCCGCCGTGGCGCTCGACCAGGAATGGGGGCTGGACCACGGCGCCTGGTCGGTGCTGGTGCGGATGTTTCCCCGGGCGGAGATCCCGGTGGTGCAGCTCAGCCTCGACCGCACGCTGACGCCGGCGGAGCATTATGCCCTGGCCGGCCGCCTGGCGCCGCTACGCGCGGAGGGAGTCTTGATCCTGGGCAGCGGCAACCTCGTGCACAACCTGCGCCTGCTGGACTGGTCCGGCCAGGCCGCCGACTGGGCGGTGGCGTTCGACCGCCGGGTGCAGCAACTGATTGAGCAGCGCGACCACCCTGCGCTGGTGGATTATCACCGCCTCGGCCCCGACGCCAGCCGCGCCATTCCCACCGCCGAGCACTACCTGCCGCTGCTTTATGCGCTGGCCCTGCGCGGGGCGGCGGAGCCGTTGCAGTTCTTCGCCGAGGGCATCGCGCTCGGCGCGCTGTCCATGCGCTCCTTCCGCATCGGCTGAGGTTCCGACGTCCGGCGCGAGCACAGCGGTTCTGACAGTTACATCAGCCGGTCGAAAGCCTTCAAGGTTTCCGGCACGTCCAGAACCAGCGGCTGCGCCCTTTCCCAGGCAATCCCCATACGGCTTCGGCCGTCCGTGCGCCATCGGGCGCTGTCGCTTTGTGCGCCCGCCGCCACGGCGGCGAATCGTATGGGGACCGTTTCGTTTTCACCGCGGCCTGCCTTGGGCCGACGTCAGGGGTGCTTCATTTTCTTCTTGCGGCTGTGATTCTGTTTGAGACCGGCGACGTAATCAGAAACTGATCCATTCCAGTGGCATTTGATGCATCTTCCGTTTTCAAACGAGTGGTCGCAGGGCGGATATCCGTAGAGATGGTGCGAGCATTCGGGGCAAAGTGCAGCCATTTGTGACATGTCGGAGAAGTACTCACTTCCGCATTCGTCGCAAGTTCTTAATGGGCGCTTGCCCTTCATCTTCTTTCCTATTGCCCAACGATTCAGTTCTTCGATGGCGACCCACCGGGGACGTTGGAATCGTCATCTGTCGACGCTGAGCCGCCATTCGGTGCAGCGCCTGATTCGGCGCCGATTCCAAAGCCAGCCCGCCGCGCAATCTGAATGAGGCCCGAGCCGATATCCTCAACGGAACACCCAGGGGCCAGGTGAACCGTATCCACGGCTGCATGGTCCTGCCCAAAGCGGGTCAATGTGAGCCGGCACTCATCTCGCTCGACTTCCACGTAACTGAACCGCAACTCAAATGCCCTAACGGATTTCAGGCCGGAGGCTCGAAAGGCAGGCCACGCAGTCTTTTTGTAGCCTCGTAGGTTTTGGTCCTTTCGACAGTGCCGCCCCAGCACATCGACGACAGCCTGACCGACCGATGCAGGCGAAGAGGAAGCGGGTAGCTGGACTGCGTACCCGGGCTCGTAACGAATCCCAGCATCGTTAACAGCCGTTGCCGCGAGAACGATGCCTCGGCCAGAGTGCGACAAGTATGCGTGGGCGTGTGAGGTCACGGTTACGCCGACAGTGTTTATTGAACGAACTTCAACTCCTTATACGCACGGCCGGCTTATCTCTATATTCTGAGGCAGGCGTGTACCGCTTTCATTCAAGTTTTGCAAGCGCAAAATACTTACGCTACGCGAATTATGAAAGTCGCTGGTCTCGTCCTTGATCCCGGCCTGGCCTTGATTCACCTCGTCACCCGTCTGCATAAAGACAAAATGTGTCGATGGTTCCGCGTTCACTGGATTGCTGGTTGCAGGCCTTCAGCCCCCACCCGCCGTTCATCGTGGACTCAATTTTCCCCAGCTTGGGGAGGCATTTGAAAACCTTGGCAAGCGGCCAGGAAACAGGGGTCCGGAATCCCAACGAGCAAAATGTAAACGATTGCACCAAAATCCTGAAACCTGAACCCCGACCCCTGAACCCTGAGCCCTTAACACCGAACCCCTGCCCCTGCACCCTAATCCTGCAAATCCATGGTTTTGCAACAGCCCCTGGGCTTGTGCTGCGTCCGCCCCGGCCGGCGGATGGCGTTGGACAACGGGGCGCGAGTAGCCTATAGTAGCGCTGTTGGTGCGCGCGCCGCGTCTTTCGACCTGTGTGAGAAGGGTGAGGAACGGTATTCGCCGAATCATCCTCAACACGGGAGAAAGAACATGAAGACCACCTTTGCCGATTTTGGACTGGCGCCGCCCCTGCTCAAGGCCATCCAGGAACTGGGCTTCGAGCACCCCACGCCCGTGCAGAGCCAGGTGATCCCGAAGCTGCTCCAGGGCGCGCGGGACCTGGTGGCGCTGGCGCAGACCGGCACCGGCAAGACCGCGGCCTTCGGCCTGCCGCTGCTCCAGCTTACGGATCCCGCGCGCGCGACAACGCAGGCGCTGATTCTCTGCCCGACCCGTGAATTGTGCCTGCAGATCACCAGCGACTTCGCGGACTTCGGCCGCCACGCCCCGGCCATCCGCACGGTGGCGGTCTATGGCGGCGCGTCGATCGACACGCAGATGCGCGCCCTGCGCCGAGGCGCGCAGATCATCGTGGCCACGCCCGGCCGGATGCAGGATCTGCTGCGCCGCAAGGCCGTCCGGCTGGCCGACGTACAGCGGGTCGTGCTGGACGAGGCCGACGAGATGCTGAATATGGGCTTCCAGGAGGATCTGGAGGCCATTCTGAAAGAAGTGCCGGGCGGCGCGCGCACACTGCTGTTTTCCGCCACCATGCCCCGCCAGGTCGCGGCCATCGCCAGCCAATACATGCACGTGCCGGAGGAAATCCTCGTCGGCCAGCGCAACGCCGGCGCGGAACAGGTCAGCCACGAATGCTATGTGGTCCACGCCCGGGACCGCTATCCGGCGCTGCGGCGGATCATCGATTACTACCAGGGCCTCTACGGCATCGTCTTCTGCCGCACGCGGCTGGAGACCCAGGAGATCGCCGACCGCCTGAAGGCCGACGGCTATCCGGCCGATGCGCTGCACGGCGAACTGTCCCAGCCGCAGCGCGACCGCGTGATGAAGAATTTCCGCGACCGGGAACTGCACATCCTGGTGGCCACCGACGTCGCGGCGCGCGGGCTGGACGTCACCGATCTGACCCACGTGATCAATTACAACCTGCCGGACGTGGCCAATCATTACACCCACCGCAGCGGGCGCACCGGTCGGGCCGGCAAGACCGGCATTTCCATCGCGCTGGTCCACCTGCACGAAACCAGCCGGCTGCGCATCATCGAGCAGCTCACCAAGAAGCCGTTCGTCCGCAAGCCCGTGCCGACCGGCCGCGCAGTCTGCGAGGCGCAGTTGCTCAGCCTGCTGGAACGCATCCGGCAACTCGACGTGACGGACCGCCAGCTCGACCTCTATCTGCCGACGATCAACCGCCTCCTGGGCGATCTGCCGCGGGAGGATCTCGTTCAGCGCCTGATCCGGATGGAATTCGGACGCTTCTTGAAAGATTACCAGAACGCGCCGGATCTGAATGTGCAGGAACACCGGCCGACGCACGGCGGCAAAGCGGCGCACGGGCGGCCGCTGCGGTCGGGCCAGGCGCCGGAGGCGCCGACGCCGGCCGACGGCGACGTGGTGCGCCTGCAGATCAATTTCGGGCATCGCCACGGCCTGACGCCGGCGGGCCTGATCTCGCTGATCAACCGCGTCACCCGCGGGCCGAAGCTGCGCCTGGGCCGGATCAAAGTCATGGAATCCGTCAGCGTGTTCGAGATGTTCCCCCGCGATGCACAAGTGCTGGTGCCGGAACTGAATGAGTACGAAGTGGACGGCCGCGACGTGCGAGTCGTGACCGTGGACAACTTCGCCCACCAGGACGCGGAGGTCCGCCACCCCCGCCACACCCACGACAGCGCCCGGCGTCCGCACGGCCACGAGCGGAAACCGCATCCGGCCGCGCCCCGGCGTGCCTGATCCGGTCAGCGCCGGCGCGCTTCGGCTCGGCCCATTTGCGCGTGCCAGGCGGGCAGGTCGTGCAATTCTTCCTTTTGACTTTTCTTGACCTGGATCAAGAACTATCCGATAGCTCCGGCGTAGATTATCCCCAAGCAGAGAGGGAAACTATGAAACGAAAAATCATTACGATTGATGAAGCGCAATGCAACGGCTGTGGCGACTGCGTCTCGGCCTGCGCCGAGGGCGCGATCCAGCTTGTGGACGGCAAGGCCCGGCTGGTCAAGGAGCAGTTCTGCGACGGCTTCGGCGACTGCCTGGGCGAGTGCCCGACCGGCGCGCTGAAGATCGGGGAGCGCGACGTACCGGGCTTCGATCCCGCAGCCGCACGCCAGCATGTCGCGCAAACCGGTGGCGCGGCGGCGGTGAAAAAATTTGACGAAGCGGCCGCCCGCCACGACTACGGCGGCGGCGGATGTCCCGGCACACGGATGCGCGTGCTGCAGCCCGGCTCGCCGGCCGCGACGCCGACGCCGAGCGGCAGCGGCCTGCCGCCCAAGCTGAATCCCTCCGAGCTGGCACAGTGGCCGATCCAAATCCACCTGGTCTCGCCGCACGCGCCGTATTTCAAGAACAAGGAACTGGTTATCATGAGCACCTGCGGCCCGCTCGCCAGCGCCGACGTCCATTGGCGGTTTCTGCGCGGCCGCGCGGTCGTCGTCGGCTGCTCGAAGCTCGACGACACCGCGGGCTACACGGAAAAGCTTGCCGCCATCCTGGCGGAGCCTACCATACCCAAGGCGCTGGTCGTGCGGATGGAGGTGCCGTGCTGCGGCGGGCTGACCGCCATCGCGCAGGCAGCGGTGGCCCGGTCGGGCCGCCCGGATTTGAAACTCGAGGAAGTGACCCTCGCCCTCAGCGGCGAGGTGATCGCCCCAGCGGAGGTGACGCCATGACGCAGGAACAGAAAAAGACGGAACGCAAAGGCGTGGTCGCGCCGGTGGCGGAAGCCATTGGCCTCGCCGGCCACGTGAACTACGGCGACGACGCCGTCGTCAGCCGGACGTTAATTGACAAAAACGCCGGGACGTTGACCTTGTTCGCCTTCGATGCGGGCCAGGGGCTCAGCGAGCACACCGCCCCGTTCGACGCCACCGTGCAGGTGCTGGAGGGCACCGGCGAATTCATCATCGGTGGACAGTCAGTGAGTGCCAAGCCCGGCGAACTCGTCATCATGCCCGCCGGCATCCCGCACAGCGTGCGCGCGCCGCAACGCTTCAAGATGCTGCTGATCATGATCCGGTCGTGAGCCGGCAGGCCGTTCAAACCAGGTACGGATCGAGCTTTGCCTTGAGCGCGGCCTTGGGCAGGGCGCCCACCATCTGCTGCTGGACCTTGCCCGCTTTGATGATCAGCAGCGTGGGAATGGAGCGGATGCCGAACTGGCCGGCCAGTTCCGGATTGGCGTCCACATCAACCTTGGCGATCTTCAACTTCCCGTCAAGCTCCACCGCCAGTTCCTCCAGCAATGGGGCGATGGCGCGGCAGGGACCGCACCACTCGGCCCAGAAATCCACGAGCACAGGCAGGGGGGCCTGCAGGACCTCGCTCGCCCAGTTGCTGGCGTTGACATACAACACCTTTGAATTCACATCGGCCACGATCTTCTCCTCTTGATAGGGTCAACTCCGACCCGGCCACGCGGCCGGCGGGATTTCAGATTTTGCCGACAAAGGGCAAATCGGGCGCTATCGTCTGTGCCGCCAGCATGTAGATCAGCACCAGGACGATCACCGTGGCCGCCAGCGCCATGAGCGAATAGGCCACGCCCGGCTCTGCCTCGCCCGCAACTGTTTCCGCCGGCGCGCCCGTGGGTTCCGCCGTCGCACCCTCCTCGCGCGTAATGGTTACGACATGCGCGGCCGGCTCCAAGCCGGCATCCGGCCGCTTGATGCGGATCGTCTTGCGGCGCGTAACAGGTTGTTCAACAATGTTTTCCGCGGGCATCTCAATCCGGGCCGTCTCGCTTTTGCGGGAGGTGTCGAAATCGCCGGACGAAGCCAGTTCCGACATGCGTTTGACCGCCACGGTGGGCGCTCCGGGCGACTTGATCCGGACGGTGCGCGGCGGCGGTTCCGTCGGCATCGGCGGCGGCACAGGGGTCGCGGTCCCCGGCAGATCGATCCGGGCCGTCGTTCGCTTCGGTGCTTCGGGCGCCAGCCCCGGAGCGGCCGGCTTGGCTTCGGCCAGATCGATCCGCGCCGTCATTTTCTTGGCCTGCGCCACCTGGGGCTCCGGACTGGGCGGCTGACCGCCGCTCAAGTCGATGCGCGAGGTTGAGCGTTGGGGGGGCACGGATGTCCCGACCGCAGTCCCGGCCGTACTGTCGCTGAGATTAATACGCGACGTCTGCTTGGCCGGCGTCTCCGGGACGGGCGCCGCGCCGGTCGCAGCCGTTTGCGACAGGTCAATACGCTTCGTGGCCCGCTTGATGGGCTCCGAATCCGGACCTGCGCCCGGCGTTGGCCGCGCTGCGCTCAGCTCGATCCGCGAGGTTTCGGACTTGAGGCGCGAGGTGTCAACTTTCAATTTGGGCGGCACGCCAACCTGGGGCGTCGCCGGCGGCTCCTCACTCGGCTGCGAACTGCGGGGTTCATCGGCCATGGGAATTCTCCTAACTTCGTTGCAATAGTCTAGCAGACGCCGGCGGGCAGGTCAAACAGTAAAGAGCGGCGACAACTGCGTCCGCAGTTCGGCCGCCAGATCGCGTTGTTCATAGCGGGCCAGGCGCGCGCGCTGGCCCGCCAGCACCGCGGCGCGCAGCGCGGTGTCGCGGACGAGCCGGCCGAGCATCTCGGCCACCAGGTCGAAGCGCTTCTCCCGGAACAGCACCCCCGCCCCCGCCAGCGTCTCCGGCACGGCGCCGGCGGCGTAGGCCAGGACCGGCACGTCGTGGACCAACGCCTCGAGCAGCGGGATGCCAAAGCCTTCGTGTTCGCTCATGCTGAGAAAAATGTGCGCGCTTTGATAACAGGCGTTCAGCTCGTCCTGCGGCAGGGTGCCGGTCAGTTCGACCTGGGTCAGTTGCCATGCGCGGATGCGCGTGAAGATGAGCGCCTGGTAGCGTTCCAGCCCGGCGTAGGAGCCCGCGTGGATCAGCCGCGACCGCGGCTCGACATAGCGTTGGACGTAGTGGAACGCGGCGAGCAGGTCCTCGATGCGTTTGTTCGGCGCGCCGCGGCCGACGAACAGGATGTTGACGCGGCCGTCGTCATATTTCGCCCGCGTGGCCGCGCTGGCGGCCCCGCGCAGGGGCGCGAAATCCAGCAGGAGCGGCAGCACGCCCACCGCGCCATAGCCGCTCGCGCGCAGCTCGGCGGCGTTGAACTCGCTGACGGCGAGGTTGACCTGCGCGGCGCCGACGAGCGCGGCGAGCTGTGCGCGGCCCGCGCGCAGCAGGCGGGCCGCCGGCTCGTGCAACTCCTGGAAGAATTCCGGCGGCGTGATGTTGTGATAGCGCAGCGCCTTGCGGCACGGGAGCTGGCGGAACAGCTCGTTGACCGGCGAACCGATGGAAAGATGCAGCAGCACGGCATCGCCGGGCCGGAGGACCTGCGCCGCCGTCGCGGCATCGCGGGCCTCGCGGCGCAGTTGGGGCAGGATCCGCTCGCGCTCGCAGAAGATCTCCGAGGCGAAGCCCCAGCCCTGGAACAGGCGGCGCAGCACGCGGGCTTCGTTGCTGATGGCGTCGCCCAGGCTGTAGCCGGCCACCAATTGATGGAGCGCGGGCATCGCGTCAGGCTCCGGGCGGCAGCAGCGGCGCGAGGTGCGCGCGCAATTCTGCCGCGAGGTCGCGGCGCTCGAAGAGCTGGAGCCGTTCGCGCTGGCGGGCGAGCACGGCGGCGCGCAGCGCGGCGTCACGGGCCAGCCGGCCCAGCATTTCGGCCACCAGGTCGAAGCGCTTCTCCCGGAATAGCACCCCCGCCCCGGCCAGCGTCTCCGGCACGGCGCCCGCGGCGTAGGCGAGGACCGGCACGTCGTGGACCAGCGCCTCGAGCAGTGGGATGCCAAAGCCTTCGTGCTCGCTCATGCTGAGAAAAACGTGCGCGCTCCGGTAGCAGGCGTTGAGCGCCGGCTGGGGCAGCGCGCCGGTCAGCTCCACGTTGGACAGCGCCAGGTGGCAGATGCGGGTGCGCATCAGGCCTTCGTACGTCTCCAGGCCGGTGTAGGAACCGACGTGGATGAGGCGCGAGTCCGGCATGACATAGCGCTGGAAGTAGTGGAAGGCGGCCAGCAGATCGTCAATGCACTTGTTAGGCGCGCCGCGGCCGACGAACAGGATGTTGACCAGGCCGTCATCAAACTTCGCCGCCGTCACGCGGCTGGGCGCGGCGCGGAGCCGTTCGAAATCGAGGAACAGTGGGAAGACGGCCGCGCCGCGGTAGCCGAGGGTGGCGAGCTCGGCGGCGTTGAAAGCGCTGTCGGCCAGGTTGACCTCCGCCGTACCGGCGAGCGCGCGCGCCTGCGCGCGGCCGAGCGCGAGCTGGTGCGCGAGCTGTTCCTGCACGCCGCGAAAATAGTTCGGCGGCGTGATGTTGTGATAGAGCAGCGCCTTGCGGCACGGCAACTGGCGGAACAACTCGTTGGCCGCCGAGCCGATGGACAGGTGCAGCAAGACGACGTCGCCGGGCCGGAGCGCCGCCGCGAGCAGGGCGAGGTCGCGCGCCTCCGACCGCAATTCCGGCAGGATGCGCCGGGTCTCGCAGAAGATCTCGGACGCGCAGCCCCAGCCGCGGAAGACCCGGCGCAGCACGCGTGCTTCGTTGCTGATCGCGTCGCCGTTCGCAAACCCGGCCACAAGCTGGTGGATGGCGGTCATCTCAAGAATCCAGGATGGAATCCATGTACGTTTGCCCGCTTTCGCGGACGCGGTCGGCGCGTGCAGCCATCGGCCGCTTGACGCCCACCAAGGCTTCGAGCGAGGCGTTCTCTTTAAACTTGATGAACGCCTGCCGCAACGCGCCGAAGAACACGAGTTGCCAGGCATCCTTCTCGAAATGCTCGCTGAACAGCGGCGACTGCATCTTGCGCTGGAAATCCGCTTCGCGCTCCTCCGGCAGGACCATGATCTTGGGCGTTGCCGCCGGCAGGTTGGAACCGCGCAACAGGCCGCTGGTCATCGTTGTCGTGGCCTCAACTTCGAAGGCCGTCATCACCCGGTCGCCCTTGAGCCAGAGCAGGTCCATGTCGAGGACGGTCCTGGCATTGGTCACGTCCGCGAGTTTGTCCGGCCGCACGGTGACGAGGCTGGTAAGCTTGATGTTTTGTGCCAGGCCGCCGGCGGTCTGGGCCTGTTCGTTGCGACCGATCCAGATGTCATGGCCGCGCTCCCGCCCCATCCGCGCCAGCAACGCGATGATCTCGGCGTGCGCGTTGACGTGCACGCGGATTTCTTCCCGCAGCATCCAGAATCCCTTGCCCACTGGCCGGGCGTAGGTCTCCAGCGCCTCCTTGATGCTCGTGCTGTCGGAGGTCAAAGAATTGGGGAACTCGCGGCTGACGTCGTCCCAGACCTGCGTGAAGGTTACCCGGCCGCGCTCGTTAAGGCATCGGAACACCGTTTGCTCCACTCGTTCCGAAAGCGGCGTGGCGGCCAGACGGGCGATAAAGATTGGATCGTTGAACCACCACAGTTCGCCCTGGGCGCCGCCCATCTTCGCCTTGACCAGCCGGAACTCCTGGCCGACGGCGTCCTGCAAGACCTTCTTCACGTCCAGCCCCGTCTGCAGCGTGCCGAAGAGGCCCAATTTGGCGAGCACGGGATCGATATAATTGATCAGGATCGTGTAGGGCGTCGGCTCGGCGCGCTCGGCGATCACCTCGCGGCACGTTTCGATTACGATCCGACGGAAACGTTCCTCGGAAATTTCTTCCATCGCCCGCGCCACGCGCGCGGCCGGTTTCTCGAAGCGCAGGTAGAAATCGCCCTGCGCACTGCCGAAGGGCTGGAGCATGGCCTTCGGAGAAACCTGGCCCAGCGGCTGATGATGAATCTTCTGATAATCGAAGCCGGCGAATACGCCGCCGCGAACCGTGGCGTTACGCACATGGAAGGTCGGGTTGTGAAACGTCAGCGTCAGGTAGCGGCCCCGCCGCAGCACCTTGAAGAAGCCCTTGAAGCTGTTGGACAACAGCGCGTGATAAACCTCAAAGGATTTCTTCTGCCGTTCATTCCGGATGACCTCGTGCGTCATCAAGTTCTCGGTATAACGGTGGTCGGCCTTCAGCCACGCGTTCCAGAGGAAGGACAGCTCGCCGTATTGGATCGAGGCGTCATAGGGCGGATCAGTGAAGAGGTAGTCCGCGCACTCTTCCGGCATGGCGTCCATCAGTTCCAGCGAATCGCCGGTCAGGATCGCCGCGTCGGCCTTGCCGTCCAGCACCGCCCGCCAGTCATCCGTCGTCAGCTTGAAATCCTTCGGCAAGACCGCCTCGGATTCCGCCTTGGCCTTGAGCAGACCTTGATGGCCGACGACGGCGCTTTCAAATTTATTCCACAGGTTCTGTTCAGCGTAACGCTTGGCCGACCAGTAGCTGTGCATGGTCCATGCCGAACTGAAAGGGGTGGCATGGTTGGATGGCGCGGGATTGTACACGGGACACATCCGCGTGCAGAGGTGAATCATCGAGGTGAACGCGCCCATTAGGAACTTACGGATTTGCGGGCTTGCTTCCTCTTGAATCGCCTCGTGCAGCCAGGCCGCCGCCTGCAGATTGCGACGGGTGAAGAGTTGGTCAAGCGATTCGTAATGCTCCTTCTTCATGAACGGCGTGCCATCGTCGTAATAGAGCTTTTGCTTGGGATACCACTCCTTGATCTTCTTCTTCTCCAGCGCCGACAAAGCCTCGACATCGGCCTTCTTCGGCTCGCAACCGGTTTCGCAGCGGTGCCCGCAAGCCGGACAGCCGGGATAACGGACCTCGACGAGTTCATCGCCCTCGCGCACGAAGCAGGCGGCAATCAGCGGCGCACCGCACTTGCCACAATGAATTTCGTAAAGACCCTCGATCTTCTTCTGCACCGCCTCCTTGACGCAGTCGAACGCCTGCTGGAGCGCGAGCAATTTGACCGGGCGCAGGGTCAACTCCGTGATCATCGCGGCGACGGGATTGAGGTCGCAGGCGATGACGCGGCGGCCGTGGCGGATGGCTTCGATGGCGGTGACGCCGCTGCCGGCGAAGGGGTCGAAGACCACGTCGTTCGGTCGCGTGTAGGTCTTGATGAATTCGCCGACGACGTTCCACGTCTTGCGCGACCAGTACTTGTGCCACACGTACATCGCGGTGTGCGGCTCCGGCGGAATCTGCCGGTTGAGGTGCTGCTCCGGCTTGAAGGCGCGGGCCAGCTTCACAGCGCCCATTTCGCTCTTCTTCATCCGTTTTGCTCCAGATACTTTATGATGCGACGCACCAATTCGTAGGCCGCCGCCACGCGCAGGGTATTGGTGACCCCCATGCCTTTGATCTCAGCCATTTCAACCAAGGGTTGATCCATCAGCTTGTCCAGCGTTCCGTAACGTTCCATCACCGCGCGGCCGATGTCCTCGGCAGAATGCCCGGCGCATCCGCTGCCAATTAACAAGGCGATGAGTTCCGAGTCGGTCAGACTCTCCGCTCCTTGTTGCACCAGTTTGCGTCCGGGCTTCATGCGGCACCTTAGAGCGAATCCAGTGCGTCAAACAAGCGTTTCTCCACCGCCGGCCAGGCATAGGCGGTCTGGACGTAGCGGCGGCCGGCCGCGCCCAGTGCGCGGCGCAGGGCCGGATCGTCCAGCAGGCGCAGCAGCCCCTCTTCGAAATCGGGATAGTGCCGGAACCACAGGCCGCCGTTCGCCTGCCGGCACTGCCAGCAGAGGACGGCGCTCCCGGCGTGCACCAGCCCCGGCGTGCCCGCAAGCCACGCCTCGAGCAGCACGATGCCGAAGCTCTCGTTCACCGACGGATGCACGAACGCCACCGCTCCGGCCATGGCCTCGTGTTTCCCCTGTTCGGAAACGAAGCCGACATCGAGCAGGTGCGGCAGCAGCGCCGGAGGGGCTTCCACCGGCCCGCTGCCGGTGAGCACCAGTTTGAGGTCGCGGCCCGTGCGCTCGCGGAACGCCAGCAGGTAGTCGCACAGCAGCGGCGTGCCCTTGAGCGTCTCGCGGCGGCCGGAATAGATCACGTAGGGCTGGGTCAGCCCGCGGCGCCGGGCGAAGACGGCGGGATCGGCTTCGAACGGCTCCAGGCCCATGCCCACCACCGCGCTTTTCGAGTCCGGAAAGGCATACAGCCGCCGGGCCAGCTCGCGCTCCGGCTCGGCGTTAAAGAGGCAGCCGGCGACACGGTCGAACAGGCCGCGCATGATGCCGAGGTAGGCAAAGGGCTCGTCGTGCAGGCACGGCACCAGCAGGGTCTTCTCCGGCCACACCCGGCTGGCGTTGTACGTGACGCCGAACAGGTAGGGCCCGGCCAGGATGCGGTCATAGTCGCCGCCGTGCGCGCGCAGATGAGCGCAGAGCGCGCGGCTGTTGACGCTGTTCTGGATCCACGTTTCCTCGTCCGGCGGCGAAATCGGCGCGCCGCGGTCAATCTGCGCCTGCACGCGGAGAAACGCGCTGACGTCGCGGTCGGTATCCACCGGGAAGAAATGCACGTCCAAGGGGCCGCAGCGGCGCCGGCCCGGCGGCAGGGTGTTCGCCCAGGAGAAATGATCCTGTGCGCAGGTGGTCAGGAAAGTGACGCTCCGGCCGGCGGCGGCGGCATGTTCCGCGAGCTGCTTGAGCAGCGTCTCCGCGCCGCCGATGGTGCCGGTTTCGGAAAAGCGGGGCGCGATGAAAGCCAGCCGACCGGCGCGGGACATCAGGCCCCTTCCCCGGCCTGCCCATCCGCGGCCGGCTGTTGGGCCGCCGGGGCCGGAACGCCGGCGGCCGCTTCCATCGCCTGGACGCGGCGTTCGAGTTCCCGGAGTTTCGCGGCGTATTTCTGGTCCAGCCCCTCGACGGCGGTGACCAGCAGGCCGTTGACCTGGTTCTGCTGGGACCAGAGGCGGAAGGTGTAGAACTTGAGCAGGCTCCAGATGACCTTTTTCAGCGCGACCAAGGCCGGGCCGAAGAAACGACGGCGCTCGCGGATGGAGAAGTCGGAAATGTCCACGCAGGTCGCGTCGCGCAGGCATTGGAGATAAAAATTGAGGAACTCGTCGGTATCGCGCAGACGGGCGAGGTTCAAGCGCTCGGCGCGGGCGATGCGCGCGTCGGCGTAAACGCCCTCCGCGGTCTTTCGTTCCACGGCGGCGCGGATTTCGGCGACGAGCCGCTCCGCGTCCACGCCCGGCGCGTTGATTTCGAAAACGTTCTGGCTCATGCGGCAGCTCCTTGGGGAAGATTAGGCACGGCCGCGGGCCATGTCAACCACCGCGGGGGGGGCGCAGCTCACAGGCCCCGCCGAGCCGGAGGAGGGCCCCGGCCTTACCGGCTCAATCCGGGTCCGTGGCGGCTGAACTTTTCAAATCCTGATCCGCCGGCCAGCTACTTGTTCATGGAATAGGTTCCGGATGAACTAGCGCCTTCCACATTCGTCCAGATACCCGAACTCGCGGTTCGATCTTCGTTGACCGTGCCTTGCCATTGCGAAACGATATGGCCGGGGTCGCGCACCGTGGTCACCTGGATGTTATTGCTCGTGATTTGCCCGGTGACTGATCCCGCCGCCCCGCTACCTTCATAGAAGTAGGACCCTGTAAGCATGTCTTCGTGCTGCGTCAAATCCATCACGAACGTGGGACCCGTGCTGAAGGACCCGTGCCATACGCCCGTCATGGTCTTTTCGACCGGGGCCGGCGTTGAGTTCGTGGTCATCGGCGTCGGGGTGGTGGTGTCATCGCTGCCGCCGCAGCCGGTCAACACCCACGGCAAGGCGCCAAGGATCAGCGCCAGGCATGCACTCACAACAAGCATCGTTGTCTTCATATATTCAATCCTCCAGGCAATTTTTACATTACAGCGGCCGGTTTGTCCATATATTTTTCATAATCTGCTTGCGGGACGGCGGCCGCTCTAGGAAACTGGCGTCGGAGTTGAGCATGTACCGACTGTTTTTTTTGAGCGGCGCGCACAAGGGGCGCCGGATGGTCATCCGACAGGGCCCGGTGATCCTCGGCCGCCATCCGGACAGCGCCATCCAACTGCCGGATGACGGCGTGGCCCTGCAGCACGCGATCCTGGAAGACAGCCCCGAGGGCGGTGTCAGGATTCGCTGTCTGGCGCCGGATGCGCGGCTGGCCGTCAATCGCCAGGAGGTCTCCGCCGTCGAACTGCAGGATGGCGATCAGATCGAAGTGGGGCCGGTCCGGCTGCAATTTCAAAGCCAGACCAAGGCTGTCGCGGCCGGCCGGGCGCGGCACGGCGGCCTGCAATCCATTACGCTGGCCGCGGTGGGGTTGCTGCTGCTCGGACAACTGGGTTTTCTCGTCTGGCTGTCGGTGTGGCAGTATGGCCATGACGGCCTGGTGTCCGAGCAGGTGGCCCTGCAAACGCCCGCCCCGCTGCCCGCGCCGGACGTGGCCGTCAACGTACAGCCCGAGGCGCCGCCCCCGCCGCCCGCCGTCACCGCGGCCGTGGCCGTGACGAGTGGTGGTTCCGGCGAGGTGGCCTCGGCCGCGAGCGAGATCAAGCGCATGCAGGAGGAGGTAAACCAGTTGCGCCACGAGGTCGCGGCCCTGCCGCCGCCGGCGCCGCCCCCGCCGGCACCCGCCCCGGCCACGGCGGAGGCGGAGCATCCGGTCTGGGAACTGGCCCAGCGCATGCTGAAGCGCGCACTCGCGCAGGCGGCCGATCTCGGCCCCGCGGGGCTGGACCAGGAACTGGAAAAAATTCAACTCATGGCGCCGGACTTTCCGCCGGCCTATCTGGAGCGCGCGCGCCAGTTCGAGCAGCGCCGCCTGCCGCGCGAAGCCCTCGCCCAGTGGCAGGCCCTGCAACGTCATACCGCCCAAGCCGACTGGCTGGCGCGCGCCCAGGCGGAAATCGAACGCCTGGCCGCGCTGAATCCGCCGCCGGCACCGGCCCCTGCCACGGAGGCGCCGGCGATTTCAAAATATCTGCCTCTGCCCCAGCCGGTCGCCGCAGCCCGCGCGCCGCTGGTGCGGATTGCGGCGCTGGATCAGCAGAAATTCCTGACCAACGACCAGTTCGACGAGATGCGCGTGCTGCGCATCACCCTGGCGCCCATCACGAACGCCCTGGCGGCGGACCCGACCGGCGTCACGGCCCGTGTGACCTTCTATGATCAGGATCGCGACACCGGCCGCATCGTGCCGACCCGCGCGGTTGCCCCCCAGGCGGTCCTCCGCCTGGCGGAGACCGTCAAGCTGGAAGCCCAGCCGGTGCTGACCGCCGCCTACCTGCTGCCCCGCGGATTCCGCGAACAAGAGTCGCGCGCACATGGCAGCCGGCATCGTTACTACGGCTATCGTGTGCAGGTTTATTACGGGGGCGAGTTGCAGGACGAGAAAGCGCGCCCAATGGATTTGCTGGCGCCTGATGTGCTCCCCTAACATTGGAAGGAAAAGCGCCCGATCGGCGTCCGCGCCACGTAGTACCGTTCGAAATCCGTCTGTTCCTCCGGGCCGGGGATGAACGGCGGAATTTCGTGAAAGCGGCCGTCCGCGCGGATCAACGCGCAGACTTCCTCGAAATACGGCCGGTGATCCGTTGCAAAATGCACCACACCGTCCGGCCGCAGCGTGCGATGGAGCGCATCCAGGTAGCGCGGATTGAACAGCCGGTGCTCGTGATGCCGCGCCTTCGGCCAGGGATCGGGGAAGAAGATGTAATACGCGCTGATGGATTCCGGCGGAATGAGGTAGGTGGTCGCGTAATACGCCTCCATCCGCAGCAGTCGCACGTTGGTCAGCCCCCGCCGCACAACCTTGCGGTCCACCTTGCGGATGCGCCGCAACATCCGATCCACGCCGAAAAAGTTCACCGCCGGGTGCGCGGCGGCCCGCGCCAGCAGAAACCGGCCTTTGCCGCAGCCCATGTCCACCTCGATCGGCTGGTCGTTGCCGAAGTACTGCGCCAGCGGCAGCGGCCCGAGCCAGTTCTCCGGCATCATCCGAACACTATCGCCAGGTACGTCCATGGCGCGAGTTTACCTGCTTTCCCGGACCGGGGAAAGAGCAAGGCCCGCGTTCCTGCAATGCGTCAGGCACGGGGAGGCGGCCACGGCTCGCCAGAGTCTCGCCCTCCAACTACCAAC
>Ga0209048_10000085_pt1 | contig 88979 bp, 84 predicted proteins | sample FrelakmetCRP12CR_FD_187146 | JGI IMG/M metagenome (GOLD analysis project Ga0209048, IMG submission 187146) | Freshwater lake sediment microbial communities from the University of Notre Dame, USA, for methane emissions studies - CRP12 CR (SPAdes)... | ecosystem: Environmental > Aquatic >...
CGCCGCGATCGTCGCCATGCCGACCGAGGCGACGGTGGCCACGCGCACTCCACCCAGCACGATCGGCACGGCGAGGGGCAGCTCGACCAGGCGAAGTCGCTGCCAAGGGGTCATCCCCAGTGCGATCGCCGCCTCGCGGACCCCGGGATCGATGCTTTGCAACCCCAGAATCGTGTTCTTGACGATCGGCAAAAGGGCATAGAGCACCAGCGCCGCCAGGGCCGGGGCCTTGCCGATCTGGCCCCGGAAGGCGATCAAGAGGAACCCGAGCAAGGCCAGGCTGGGGACGGTCTGGAGCACGCCCGAGACACCGACGGCGGTCCGTTCCAGGAGCGGCCGGCGCGGACGCTTGGACCGCATCGCTGCATCGCCGGAGTCGTATGCCTGCGCCTCCTCGTGGAGCCAGGCCACGAAGTCCCGGTTCGAGAGGGCGTATGGGCCGCGGGCCGAGCGGACCTTGGCGATCGCCTCGCCCACCGGCGTGCCCATGAACATCAGGGCCCGGGCCGAGACGACGCCCGAGCGGTTGAGGCCGGCCGAACAGTGGACGAGCACCCGCTTCCCCGCGGTCACCCGCTCCGCCACGGTCAGGGCCGCGGCCCGGACGCCGGTCGGGTCGACCATCTCGTCGTCCCAGATCGGGACGTGCATCCGCAGGCCGCCGACCTGCAGCCGGACGCCCGGAACGTCCTCGATGGTCAGACTGACCACGTCGTCGAAGCGGCTCCAGTCGACCGTCCCGGCCGGGAAGTCGCCCTGGAACAGGCCGGGGATGACGGCATCGAAGGTGAACGCCGGTGCCTCCGTGATCCACGACGGCGGGTCGTCCAGGAGGTCGAGGTCGGAGGTTTGTTGCATGCCGCTATCATGACAGTCCGACGCGCTACTGTCAATACGCTCACGCACGATCCAGCGGGTCGGACGGGCAGTTGGCCTTGTCAGTCGTCGTCGCGGCGGCGATCGTCCCAGCAGCGGGCGCAGGTCTCGTCCGGGCGCGTTGTCGCGCGCTGACAGTCGCACCAGCAGACACAGGGCGGGCCGTCGGCGCTGTCCGGGTCATCATCGTCGAGGAAGCCCGACCCGGCTGTGAACGTCATCCCCCGACGTCGACGAACCGATCGTTGCCAGGCTTCTCCTGGCGTACCGTGGGACTCGAAGAGAACGCGAAATACGCGGCATCGTGCGCGACGTCGTGCTCGACCTTCATGCGTCCACCCGCGTGATCCACACGCTCACGATCGTGTCGTCGATGACATCGACGACGATCTCGATCACCTGGTCATCATACCGACGCCAGCGGATCTCCCGATCAGGCGCGTGGCGCACGCCGCTCGGCAAGGTTGAAGAGCGGACGACCGACACTTGGGACGACACAATCTTGACAATAGAGGCACTACTTGCGTAGTCTTAGACCATGAGCGAGGAGCGCGAAGGCGCGAAGTTGGTCGAACTCCTCCACCTGGCCTTCCTCCAGGTGATGCCCTCTCACCTGCCGGTCTCCGACTACGCGGTGAAGGGGGGTGCGAACCTGCGACTCTTCTACGGCAGCCGCCGGCGCTCCCAGGACATCGACTTCGACTACCTGGGCAGCCGATTCCACGCCGTTGAAGACGCTGTCGACTCCGCCCTCGCTTCCCGGGCCTTCCGTGACCTTCTGCGGGTTGCCGGCGTGGAGATGTCGGAACCGACAAAGCCCAAGCAGACCGATACCACGCGGCGCTGGAAGTTCCGCGTCGATGGTCCGGACGCTCACCTGAGCACAAAGATCGAGTTCTCGGCGCGCGAGGCGGACCCCGAGCACGCCTTCGAGGCCGCCCGCGCCGACCTCGGTCGTGCGATCGGCCTGCGCGTGGTCAAGGCCGAGCACTACCTAGCACCCGCCGCGATCCGGCAGAAGATCCGCGCCCTCGCGCAGCGGCACGAGAGCGAGCCGCGTGACGTGTTCGACCTCGATCTCCTCCTTGCGACCCACGGGGACCAGATCCGTCCTGGCGAGGTCGATCAGGCAATCCTGCAGGGGGCGATCGACGCCGCTCTCAGCATTCCGTACGAGACGTACGAGGACCTCGTGGTCCGTTACATCGAGGACGGCTTCGTCGCGATCTACGGACGCCCGGAGGTCTGGACTGACATGACGCTTGGGGTCGTGGAGCACCTGGAGGGCCTCCGGTGACCCGCTTGCAGACATACACGACGCTCGAGAGACTCGGCCCGGTCGTCAGGACATCAGAAGCCGCGGCCGCTCTTCGCACCAGCGTGAGCTCGACCAGCCGGATGCTTCGCAGCCTCGAGGAGAACGGCCTTGCCCGCCGGGTGCGCAGCGGGGTCTGGTCCGTGGGACCGCATTCTCCTGACCCGTTCATGATCGCGCCCGAACTGACCCGACCGCACCCCGCCTACATCTCGTACGACTCGGCGCTCAATTACCACGGGATGATCGACCAGATCCCGCGGGAGGTCTCGGTCGCCTCCCTTGATCGCGCGCGTCGAATCACCACGAAGATTGGGACATTCGCCATTCATCACCTGCCGCCCGAGCTATTCGGCGGTTGGCAGGAGACGCGGCGAGGATGCGTCGCTCGGCCCGAGAAGGCGATCTTCGACATCTGCTACTCGAGCGCCGCCCATCGCGGAAGAACGCGCCGAATCCCCGAGCTCGAGCTTCCGACGGGGTTCGATGTCGGCGTCGTCGAAGCGTGGGCGACGCGCATCGAGAGCCCGCGGGTCCGCACGCTCACTCGAAAGGCAATCGAGTATGCAATGTCTCGCGCCACTCGCTGATCCGGCGCGAAGGGCCGCCGTCGTCGCCGAGGTCCGGCGTCAGATCCTTGCCGCGTTCTACGCTGGCCCGGGGCTGGTGACGCATCCGCGCGAGCCGGCGCTCCTGGGGGCGGAGCCGCAACCGAATGAGACGGGCGGATTACCGGTCCCTCACGTCGAGACGACCCTCGCCCAGCCGGATGTCGACCGACCCGGCAGCCAGTGCCGCAGCGATCGCGGCGAGCTCGGTCCGAAACCGCGCGACGTCATGAACCTCGCGCGTCCGGAGCCAGGGGCACGGATGCCGGAGAGTTCGAGCTCGCCGCGCGAGCGCTGCGGCGCGCGTGACCAGTACGCGGGCAGTCGCGCGGGTATATGCGAGCACGTCGGCGTCAGGCGCACGGCAACCGCCGACGGGCGGCGAGCAGCAACGCCACGTCCAGCCTTGGCCGCACGGCTGACGCTGGCCGGGTCGGCCTGCTCGGTTGTCACGCCCTCGGAGTCGTCATCTCGTCTCAGACGAGATGCGGGCGATCGCGAGGAGCGGTCGCGAGCCGGCTTCGGAGCTCGCTCCGACAGCCCCGGCGAGCACGGTCGCGCAGTAGGTGTTCAGGCTGACACCTTCCCGCTCCGCCTCTCGAGCCAGGCGTCCGTGGAGCCCGCGCGGTACGCGCAACACGAAGCGTCCGCTGTGTTCCTCTGTCCGGCGGGATGGCGGCGGGATCGCGCGGCCCAGGGCCAGTGCCGCGTCAATCCACGCGTCGATGGCATCGACGGCTGCGGTGATCGCATCGCCGGGGGACGAAGCCGCGGCCATACACCCCGGCAGGTCGGGTACCTCGGCGGCCCAGCTGTCATCGTCCGCATCCTGGGAGAGCTCGATCCGGTAGCCCTTCGTGGCGAGCGCCTCAATCATCGTCGCAACACTCCTCCAGCGCTCGAACGACCATTCGCACGTAGGCGGCGAAGACGGGTCCCCGCGTATCAACCAGCGTCACGATCACCGAGCATGCGGGCTTCGCGAACGTTCGATGGGAGCCGGCGGTCCGGGAACGCATGACGAAGCCGGCGTCCTCCAGCACGCGTCGCAGGTCGTGGAACGTCCGTGTCCTTGTGTTCGCATGCAGATCCTGGATCGCCTCGCGACAGCTTCGAGATGTCATGGCAGTCCAGTACTACGGATAGTATCGCACGAGATGGAGGTAGAAGGCGACGAACCGACGGTTCGGTTGGCCATCGGGGCCAGGTGTCCCCATCGGACGACAGGTCGACAGCCGCGAGGCCATCGACAGTCGCTTACCGGGCACGCATCGAGCAAAGCGGGCCAGTCCGGCATCGCCAGCACGCGGGTCAAGGATCTCGTCGACCTCGCGCTGATCGCGTCGACCTCGCAGGTGGACGCCGACCGACTCAACCGCGCCCTGCGAGAGACATATGAGCAGCGCGGTCGCCACGAGGCTCCCGGGGTGCTGCCACGACCTCCTGCGGACTGGCGCGTGCCGTACGCCCGGATGGCGCTTGAGGTGGGACTCGAGAGGCGAGGAGTGATTGGGCGAACGCGAGGCGCTGATTCGCAGTCATCACCGACTGCCAATCGCCGCAGGTTGTCGCCGCCATGCTCTTGGTCCACGGCGCGTCGGCAGCGCCAGGAGGGCCTGCTTGACCGCGACGCGCCCCCAACGGCTTTGTGGCTGCCGCAGATCATGTCCGCAACGGGCATACGGCGAACGGGTGTCCCCCGCGACCCATGCGCACGCGAGCGGGCGGCTGCATAGACCGGCGATATCGAGTGGGGCTCCCCGATCGATCAGGAAGCTCGGCCGGAGACCCGCCGCGGCTCCCCTTCTCCCGGCTCGGCACCGGGTGCGACCTCCACGCTCAGGGTTAGCTATTGACAGTAGCCATCAAGGCGAGGTATCGTAGCCTTACTGTCCGGCGGCGGTTGGACCTCCCGATGGGCGGAGGCACGATGCGGAGGCACGATCATGCAGACGGCGATAGCGGCAAGGCGAATGACCACTGGCACCGGGAACGGCGCGGGCGCCGTGACCGGGATGGCACGGCTGTGGCTTCGCGCTGAAGGGGTTGTCGCGCTCGCCGGAGGCGTGGCCCTGTACCTGCATCTCGGCGGCCAGCTCCTGTGGTTGGTGCCCCTGCTTCTTGCGGTCGACGTCTCGATGGCCGGGTACCTCGCGGGACCCCGCCCGGGCTCCGTGGTCTACAACCTCGCCCACAACTGGGCGGTGGGCGGTGCCGTGCTCGCAGTTGCGTGGTGGCTCGCGTCGCCGGCGATCGCGCTGGGCGGGGCGATCCTGGTCGCGCACACCGGGATGGATCGAGCGGCGGGGTATGGCCTCAAGTACGCGACGGCCTTCGGCGACACCCACCTGGGGCGTCTCGGCCGAGACGCGCGGAACGGACCGGGCGGACGATGAGCCCGGCGCGCGCCCGGACGTCGCGCGCAGCAATCATCGAGGCGGCCCGGCAACTCCTGGAAGTGGGCGGCCTCGAAGCTGTCTCGATGACCGGCGTTGCCGAGCGGGTGGGCGTCAAGGCTCCGTCGCTGTACAAGCACTTCGGCGACCGGAGCGAGCTCCTGGCAGCCCTCGCGACGGAGGTTGCGCTGGGGCTGGGGCGAACGGTGGCCGTGGCGGCGGAGCAACCGGGAGCGGACCCACCGGCTCAGCTCCGGGCGATCGCCGCCGCGTATCGATCCTTCGTCCTGGCGGCGCCGCGCGGCGCCGCGCTCCTCTTCGCGGGGGTCGCCCCCGGCACCGAACCGACCGCCGAGTCCCAGGCGGAGGCGGCGCGCCCGGTCCTCGAGGTTGCCGAGGCGCTCGTGGGGGCCCCGAAGGCGCTCGCCGCCGCCCGCGTGCTGACAGCGTTCGCTCACGGGTTCACGAGCATGGAGACGGCTGGGGCGTTTCGATTCGGCGGCGATATCGCAGAAGCCTATGACTTCGGGATCGCGGTCCTGCTGGCGGGGTTCGGACGCGTCGCAGCGGAGGCGGCGAATGCGGCGGGTACGTCGGATTCGGCGAATGAGGCGAGTGCGGCGGATTCGACAGAGGCGGCGGATGCAGAGGCGGCGGATACGCCGGACGCGGCGGACGCGGCAGAGGCGCCACAGGCGTCGGACGCATGACGCGACCTCGCCGACGCGGAATCGCACGTCAAGTCAACGCCACCTGGCCCGCGACCGCGGCCGTCGTGGAACCTTGTCGGGCCAGCCGGACAGGTCCACCAGCGGACCGAGACGAGCCCCCGCCCAGCGGCCGCGCGCCTGCCCGGAGCTCGCGGGCGACCGTGAGACGGCTGGCGCTCCGCCCCTACTTCGCTGGGACGATGTCCAGGAACGCATCGACATCCACACGCGGTCTCCCGGAAGTGCCCACGATCCGGATCTCGAGTGTGTGCGTGCCGGGTGACGGCCACGCCTGGACATACACGATTCGTCGCGCCGCGACCGACGAGCCGTGCAAATCCACCGTGCGCACGTACGCTCCGTCCACGTAGACGCGCGCCTGGCCGCGGGTCGGGCCCACCGTTGACACCCAGGCGATCTGCTGCCCGGCGAACGTGAGCCGGGCGCTCGCCCCGGCCCCCTGCGAGGACATCGCTCGACCGCCGTAGTACGCGGGGGCGAAGCTCGCGCTCCAGTGACCCTTGCGGAGCACGGCAGGTGACGTCTCCTGCACCGCGTCCACGTGGAAGGCCCCCGCCGTCGCCCACGCACCCAGGTTTCCGGCCCGGTCGACCGCCCGAACCCGGAAGCGGTGCACCTGGCCGGGGGCCAGCGCCACCATCACGCTGGTGTCGGTCGGCTTCGCGAGTGGCACGGCCGCCCAGGCGCCCCCGAGGAACCGCTCCAGCTCGTAGCCCGCCACGCCGCGGCCCTGGTCGGTGGCCGCCTCCCAGCGGACGCTGACAGGGATCGTTGACGGACCGAGGCCCGTCGCGGCCACGAACGCGGATGTGGGGGCGCTGGCGACGGGCGGGTACGCATCGCGGCGGACGGTGACCGTGGCACTTCCCTGGATGCCGCGCGCGGTCGCGACGACGGTCGCCGCGCCGGCCGCCGTCGCCGAATACCGGCCGGCGGAGTTGATCGCGCCGGGCCCGTTCACCGTCCACGCCACGTCGCCGTCCCCCAGCGCCACGCCGTTGTACGCGGCGTCCTGTCCCTTCGCAGAGAAGTCCGTTACCTCGCCCTGCCAGGGCGAGGCCGTCGCTGGCAGCACGTCAATGATGGCCAGCGGGCCGGTGGGCGCGGAGCTCACGACGAGGAGGCTGTTGGCCACCCCTTGCTCGCGGCCGCCTGATGGACGGTTCACGAGCGACACCTCGGGATCGCCGGGGAGGCGGACGGCCATGGTCGTCGAACCGCCGCCATCCATGTTCAGTGCCTGGACCACGCCGCGCGAGCGCATCAGGTGGGCCAGCTCCTCCAGGTCCACGCCGGAGCTGTACCCGGACTGGCGCCCGTCCACGGTGGCTAGGACAAGATCACCGGCCGCGGTGATCCCCAGCGCGGTCCGTGGGTGGAGCTGGTCCGCTATCGCGGTGTGCGGGGAGATGGACGTTGCTCCGTCGCGCACGATGAACTCGCGACCTCCGATGGCCTCGCGGACGTTCTCCCAGCCCGGCGTGATCGACAGCGCGAGCGACAGCGAATCGCCCGGGATGAGCGTGTCCAGCGCCGAACCTGCCGGACCGTTGAGCACGATGGTGTCCGGCGCGATCGGGATGCCTCCGGTCGCGGGTCGAACCTCGCGGACGACCGCCGGGTGCACACCCGTCGGGGCGAGCGGGAGCGCAACGCCCTCCAGCACGACATCGGTCCCATCGATATCTCCCGCCGTCGCTGGGCCGAAGCGGGGCGTGTACAGCACGAACTCCTGGTTCGTCCTCGCCTGGTTGATCCGGCCGATCGTCCGGATCGTCCCATCCGGCCACGTCAGGGACGCACTCACGAGGACCTCCCCGATGAGCGGGGCGCCCGAGGCGTCGATCCCGAAGGTGGGCCGGGCCAGTCGCGCCGCGGTCACCAGCTCCCCGGCGGAGATGTCGATCCCGTTCGGGGCGAACCGCGTTGGGCTGGCATAGCCGCCCCACACGTCCCCGTTGATCGCGGCGACGACGCGGTGACCATCGCTCGACCTGCCGAGCGCCTGGCTGGTCGTCGTCTCAAGGCGGGTGATGCGGTTCCCCGCGAGCGACACCTCGAGGCTGATCCCGGGCGCTCCCAGGTGCACGTCGACGAGGTGGACCGCCTGACTTCCCGAGCGGGTCGTCTGGATGGCCCCCCAGTCGTGCTGCACGCCGGGCGCCACGGGCGCTCTGCCCTCCGAGACATAGTCGGACGAGACGGCCGCCAGGACCGTCCCGGGCCGCATGGCACCGGGCAGGAGGGGGATCGGGGCTGCGGCGCCCGCGAACACGAGAAGCGCGGAGAGCGTCGCGGCGGCGGCCGCGCGGGCGCGCCGCGGGGCGCGCCCGGGGGCGGACCTGAGCCGGGGGGCCATCGCCGCCAATGGTATCGCCGGGCGCGAACGTCGCGTGTGCCCGACTGATGCCGGAGCGTTGGCCAGGACCGAGTACCCGGACCGCGTGCCAGGGCCCGCCGGTCGTCGTCGCGGGGTCCTCGTCGTCGGGCGGACCTCGTGGTCGGGCGGACCCCGTGTCGGTCGCCGGGGTTGGCTCAACGCACACGAACCGTCGCACGGTATGCTCACCGCCAATCGGCCCGGGAAGACACCCAACGCCCGCACAGAACGCGCCGCCTGGCCCGCCCGGCGATCGCTCCACGAAAGGTCGCCGTGCCCGCGCCCGTGCCCGTGCCCGTGCCCGCGCCCATGTCCGGGTCGATCGCCGCGCCGACGTTTCCAACGACGCTGCCCCAGATGCTGGAGCGCGCGATCGCCGCGGCCGGCTCCGCCCCGTTCCTCGGCGTGCGGACAGCCATCGTGCGCGAGCGATCATTGACGTTCGAGGCGTTCGGGGCGGCCGTGGAGCACGCCGCCGCGCGGCTGGCCGGGGCGCTCCAGGCGGGCACGCGGGTGCTGGTCCAGGGGGCGCCGGGACCGGGCTTCGCTGCGGCGCTCTTCGCTGCCGCGCGGGCAAACGTCATCCTCGTGCCGCTCGACGCACGGATGGCGCCGGACACGGTCGAGCGAATCGCCGCGCTGACGGAGCCGTCGGCGATCCTGCTGGGCAGCGGGGCGTCGCTGGTTCCCGCGACGAGCCCGTTGCTCGCGGGCCTGCCGGTCCTGGATCTCGACGACCTCATCAACCCGGCGGCACCTGAGGCGCTCGCGGCGCTGGCGTCCCGCGCGCCGGCACACCCGGACGAGCCGATCGAGATCCTCTTCACGTCGGGTTCGACCGGCAATCCGAAGGGCGTGACCGTCACCCAGGCGATGCTGCTGGCGTCGACCCAGCGCTGCCTCGCGACGATCCCGCCGGGGAACAACCGCTTCGTGTCGATCCTGCCGCTCTCGCACATCATGGAGCAGGTCGCCGGACTGGTGTACGCCGTCGCCGCGGGCGCCGAGACCGAGTACATCACCACGCTCCGCCCCGACCTGATCGCGGCCGCGATCCGGGGCCACCGGGCGACGGCGCTGGTGGTCGTGCCGCAGGTCCTCGAATTCCTGTTTGGGGCGATCCGTCGCGAAGCGGAGCGGACCGGCAGTGGTGCGACGTTCCGGCGCGCCCTCCGTGTCGCGCCGTACCTGCCCGTTGGGCTGCGGCGACGCCTGTTCGCGAAGGTTCACGACGCGCTTGGCGGAGAGCTGCGCCTGGTGCTGTCGTCGGCCGCGCACCTGCCGCCCGCCCTCCAGCGCAACTGGGAAGCTCTCGGCGTCGTGGTGGTCCAGGGGTACGGTTCCACGGAGGCGGGCCTGGTCTCGACCAACTTCCGGGGTCGCACGCCGGCTGGCAGCGTGGGCTAGCCCCGCCCGCCGCTGGAGGTTCGCATCGAGCCCGACGGCGAAGTCGTCGTCCGGGGGCCGTCGGTCTTCACGGGGTACTGGCGGGACCCGGTCGCGACCACCGCGGCCTTCACGCCCGACGGCTGGTACCGGACCGGCGACATCGGCGAGGTGGACACGTCGGGAGCCCTGCGCCTGGTCGGGAGGACACGCTCGTTGATCGCGCTGCCCAACGGGATGAACGTGCATCCGGAGGACGTGGAGGCTGCGCTGGTAGCCGAAGGCCTGGTCGAGCCCGTCGTCTACGAAGCGGAGCCGGGCCGCATCGCGTTCGCCTTTCGAGAGGGTGCCGCGTTCAGCGTGCCGCCCACGGACGAGGCTGCGGCGCTGACGCTCGCCGTGCGCGCGGCGAACCGCCGGCTGGCCGACCACCAGCGGATCGCGGGTCGAGCGCCGTTTCCGGAGCCGGACTTCCCCCGGACGCACACCCTGAAGGTGCGGCGCGGCGCGGTCGCGGCGCGGATGGCGGGAGTGCCGCTGAACCGCTGACCTGCTCGCGCGGACCAGCCTGCCGGGAAGCCTCTCGGGAGCAGGCGGCTTCCACCGCGTCAGCTGATCGCGCGCATCCTGTTGTTCTTCGCGTCGTGCGTGACCTCGGCCAGGCCGAGCGTCTCGAGGAGCGGCGGCATGTAGACGCCAAACCGGCCACGGAGACCCTTCTTCAGGCCGTACCAGCCGCCCACGGGGTTTGACTCGGAGCGCGCCCACGCCTCCACCGTCCCGTCGGGCGCCGGCTTCTGCTCGTCTGCACCGCCCAGCGGCATCCAGTCGCCGTGGGCCTTGAGCATCGCGTGGAGGTCGTCGATGGCCCGGGCGTCGTAGAGCAGCCTGGTGCCGCCGACCTGGCACACGATGACCGGCGGGTCCGCCGCGTCGTCCCGGTACATCGTGTACTCGGACGTTCCAGGCGGCGTCTTCAGGATCCAGGGGTCCCCCTTCGTGCCGTTCCCGGTCGCCATGTCGCATCCCCCCTCTGCTGCGCCTGCCTCCGCAACCCTGCGGCCCGCTGGCAGTCTGCCACCAATCAAGAAACGAAGCCGCCGGGGGCGCGTCATGCCGCCTGGAAGCAGGGCTGATGGGGGGCGCGGCACGCGGCCGACCGGCGGCACGGCGCATGCGACGCCTGCCGCCTCGACGCCGGCCGAACCGGCGTCCGTCGTCACGTGGAGTGCCGGGCGTCAGCCAGGCAGGTGCTCGGCCGCGTCGGCGTCGGCCTTGGTCCGGTGGATCGTGCCGGGGGCGTGCTCGGGCGGGGCGTAGACCGTGTAGAGGCGCATGTCGGTCGGGCCGGTGTTCACGAAGTTGTGCCGGGTCCCGGCCGGGACGTGGACCAGGCGACCCGGCCCGACGACGCTCGGCGCGCCATCGAGGATCGCGGCCCCCTCCCCCGCCACGAAGACCAGCACCTGGTCCACGTCGGGGTGGACCTCATCGCCGATATCGCCGCCCGGCGGGATGCTCATCACCACCACCTGGCTGTGTGGGCCGGTGGAGAGAACCTCCCGGAAGAGCGAGTTTGCGTGCGCCAGCGCGACAATGTCCTCGTTGAATGGCATGTGCGGCTCCTTTCGCATGAAGACAGTGGCGGCCCGTCGTTCCGGCCAGGGTTGGAGGTCGTTCGAGGTCACCGCGGCGGCGGGATCAGCGGCGCGGCGGCCGGATCCCCTCGACATAGCGACCCGTGGGCGGCACGGTGGCGTCCTGCGGGTACAGCCCGAACCGGATCGCGTGGCTCGCCCAGTCCTGGTCCGCCGGCACCCACACATGTGCCGGGCTGCCGTCGCCGTCAAGCTGGGCGATGGAGCCGTCGACGTTGAGGACGAGCCTGCCGCCGTCCGCCAGCTGGAGCTCGCGGCGCTTGAACTTGCGGCCGTGCGCTGCAGGGCTCGGCGACGGCTCGCTCGGCGGCGGTTGTGTCGGGTTGGAATCGGTGCTCATGGGGCGGTCTCCTCGTAGAGTCCAAGCATGCGCCCGGATGGCCGGGAGTGCACGCCACGCCACGCGCGCGGGGCGGCGACGAGGGCCGCGCCCGGGCTGCCGGTCACGAGTTCGCGAGCGGCCGGAGTGGATGCCGCAGGTCCACCACCGCGGCATTGACCGCGCGCGCCAGCGCATCGCGGAAGCGCTGGCCATCGGATCGTCCTTCGCTCATTCAAGGCCCCCGAGCAGCGCCGCGGCCGCGTTCACGGACGCCCGGTCCGCGGGCGTGATGCGGTGGCGGCGGTCGTGGCTCGAGTTGTTGACGTACGCCTCCACCTGCTCCCGGAGCTCACGGATGCGCGAGCACTGGCGTGCCCAGATCGACGTCCACGCGGGCCCGGGTTGCGCGCGGCCCGCGAGGGCGAGGAGATCCCGGAAGCAGAGGGGCGCCTCGGCGATCGCAGGGGCCCAGGCAGGTTCCGAGAACAGCTCGACCAACCGCGCCAGGGCGTTCACCTCCGCCCTCGTCTCCTGGGCGCAGGCGAGACAGGTGGGCGGCCGGCGGACTTCGGCCAGGCGGCGCGACCGTCCGCTGCGGCCCGCGGCGGGGACCCGGGAGAGCTCCCTTTCGCGCACGGCGATGATGCTCGCGAGCAGGACGGCGGCACCCGTCCCGCTCCCCGACTGGGCTCGATCCGCCGCCAGGAGCGCGTGGGTATGTCGATCACAGAACCCGCGTGCCCGGGTCAGGTCCTGGCGGAACCCGACATCGGTCACGATCTCCCACAGGAGCGCGTCGAGGAAGCGCGAGACGGCCATTCGGCGCAGTCGGCAGATCGGGCAGCCAGGCTCGGCCATCGCATCGCTGAGCCGGACATCCTCGAGGTGCTCCACCGGCAGCGAGGTCACGTCACACCTCGTCGCTGCTGCCAGGGCGGATCGACGCGACCGCCGCGACGCGCACCGGCTCGCCTCAGCTTGCCTGCGCCGCCGCGGTCAGGAGCAGCACGACGGCGCCGAGGACGGCAATCGCCGCTGCACTGCGCGCGAGCCGGCGGACCGCGGCAGTCTGGGCAGCCTCGTCGACGGGGGTCGCGATGTCCGGCACGACCAGCAGGTCGATGTAGACGCCGATCCCGATCAGCACGATCACCAGGACGTGCTTGATGACGATCAGGGTGGACCACGTGCTCCCGAAGAAGTGGCCGACGCCGAGGAACCGGTCGTCGGTGAGGAGCAGGTACGTCCCCGTCACCAGGAAGACGCCGATCGACCCCAGGATCAGCGGCAGGGCACGCCGCTCGACGGTCGGGATCACTCGGCCCAGGGTCGGCGCGTCGACGGCGCGCCGCAGGACCGGGACGACGACCAGCGCGAGGAGCACGTAGTAGCCGAGCAGGATGACCGTCGCCACTGAATGAAGCCAGGTGGCCACGGCCTGCGCAACGTCCACGAGATCCCTCCACGCTTCCGAACCCGCGGGCGGTGCAGGGCGCATCGCCGGGATCCGAGCGAGGGTGTGGCCTGGGGCTGACCAGGCGCCAGTGCGGAAGTGCCCGAAGGTGCGGGGCGTCCGACCCCGCGATGAGCCGGCGCCTTGCCCGCACGAGAGGGCTGCCGCCGCGCGGCGGCAGCGAATTCGCGTATACTCCTCGCGTCGCCGCATTGTGTGGTGACTCTCGCGTGGTCGACCGTTCCTTCTCGAACAGACCGTGCGTCTGTGTTTGGTTCGGGAAGAGGAAAGGGTCACCATGACCACAGGAACAGTCAAGAAGGTCGTCTCCGACCGCGGCTTCGGCTTCATCACCGCCGAGGACGGCAAGGAGTACTTCTTCCACCGCAACGAGCTCACGCCCCCGCTGGACTTCGACCGGCTTGCCGGCGGCGAGCGCGTCGAGTTCGAGGTCCAGGCGAGCCCGAAGGGGCCGCGCGCCGCCCAGGTGCGCTCCGCCTGACCCGCTGAGACGTCGCATCTCGCGACGACTTCGCACGAAGGCCCCGGTTCGCCGGGGCCTTTCGATTCTCCGGGCCCGCGTCAGGTTCCCCCGGCCGTATCCCGCCAATTCCCGGCCGCGTCACGTCCCGCGGCGTCACGTCCCGCCGAGGAAGCCGTCCAGCTCGGCGCGCGTCGGCATCCCGCCCCGGGCTCCCGGGCGCATCGTGGAGAGCGTCGCGGCCGCGACCGCCCGACGCACGGCCGTGGCAAGGTCCAGCCCGTCGGCCAGTCCCGCGGCCAGTGCGCCGTTGAACGTGTCGCCGGCACCGGTCGTGTCAACCGGGAGGACGGCGGACGCCGGGACCGCGACCGCGGCATCTCTCGCTCGCACGACCAGCGCCCCGGCGGCGCCCAGCGTGACGACGACGACGGGCTCCCTCGCGGCGGTGCCGCGCGCGGCGGTGCCGCGATCGGCGGTGCCGCGATCGGCGAGGCGCGTCGCGGCGGAGGCCCAGCTCGCGAGCAGGGAGCGCGCGGCAGACTCCGGATCTTCGCCGGCTGGCCCACCGCCGACCAGGAGCGCCAGCTCGGTCTCGTTCGGGGTCAGTACGTCGGCAAGGGCGAGCGTCTCCGCATCCAGGTCATCGGCAGGGGCAGGGTTCAGGATCGTGATCGCGCCGGCCTCGCGGCCGATCTCCAGGGCCGCGCGCGCGCCGTCCGGCGGGACCTCGCGGCAGACCAACACCACGTCGCCCGGCCCGGGCACGAGCCGGCCCAGGGCCGCCGCGACGCGCCGTGCGTTCACGTCACCGTTCGCCCCGGGAGCCACCGCGATCAGGTTCTCGGCGCGCGGATCCACCACGATCAGGGCTACGCCCGTCGGGCGGTCCGTCCTGACCAGGCCGGTGATGTCGATCCCTTCGGCGGCGAGCGCTGTGCGCGCCTCGCTCCCCATGTCGTCCGCGCCCACCGCCCCGACGAACGCGACCGTGGCCCCGAGTCGTGCAGCGGCCGTCGCCTGGTTCCCGCCCTTGCCGCCCTGGTAGCGGGCCACGTCGCCGCCCGTCACCGTCTGGCCGGGTACTGGCAGGCGTGGGGCCGCGACCACGAGGTCCACGTTGACGGATCCGACCACCAGCACGCGTCCACCTGACATGCTTCGATTGTCGCGGATCGCGGGCCTCTTCCGCCCGGTCCAGGCGTGGTTCCCCCGGGCTCCCCGGCCGGAGTAGCATCGGGGGCAGGAGGTGCCCCATGGGTCGACTGTTCCGCGGCGTCGTCCGCGTTTTCACGCTCTTCTTCGTCGCGTCGACGCTGTTCGGGATGGGGTCGGCGGTGTACGCGGCGTTCGCGAAGCGCCGCATCGAGACAACGGACGACCCCGCCTCGAACGAGCCGACCGCCGCCGCCATCTTCGCCGGCGAGCGGTTCGTGAGCAGCGCGGCCGCGCTGCGCGGCGGCCGGGTGATCACATGGTTCGCCGGCCACGACGTGGACCTGCGGGGCGCGACCCTGGGCCCGTCGGGCGCGACGCTGGAGCTCCGGACGATGTATGGCGGGACGCAGATCGCGGTGCCGGCAGGTTGGCGGGTCCGGTCGCACGTGCTCTCGGTCTTCGGCGGGACGGATGTCGCCGTCGACGAAACGGATCTGCCCGCCGACGCGCCGCTGCTCGAGCTGCGCGGCTTCACGCTCTTCGGCGGCGCCCAGGTGAAGACCAGCCCGGCTGCCTCGTGGAGCGGCGCCGACCACGACGGGGAGGCGCTGCCGCCGGCGGTTGACGTCGTGACGCCAGCGGCGGCGGCCGACGTGGTCGCGCTGGCGGCCGCGGCCGAGAATGTCGCGCCTGCGGTTGACGGGCCGCTTCCGGGGTGACGACCGTCCTCTTCATCCGGCACGGCCTGACAGCCCTGACCGGCCCCGTCCTCACCGGCTGGACACCCGGCGTCCACCTGGACGAGCGCGGTCGCACCCAGGTGGCGGCGCTCGGCGAGCGGCTCCGCAGGGTCCCGCTGGCGGCCGTCGTCACGTCCCCGCTGGAGCGTTGCGGCGAGACCGCCGATGCGCTCCTCGCCGGCCGCTCGCCCGTGCCCGCGCTCCACGTTGACGAGCGCCTGGGCGAGGTCCGCTACGGCAGCTGGACCGGCCGTGAGCTCAAGGACCTCCGGAAGGAGCCGCTCTGGCGCGTCGTCCAGGGCCACCCGTCGGCCGCGACCTTCCCGGACGGCGAGGGGCTGGCCGCCATGGCCGCCCGCGCCACGGAGGCAGTCCGCGACTGGAACGCGCGGCTGGGGCCGGACGCGACGTACGCCGTGGTGAGCCACGCTGACGTGATCAAGGCGCTCATCGCCGACGCGCTGGGGCTCCACCTGGACGGCTTCCAGCGGATCGTCGTGGATCCCGCCTCGCTGACGGCCATTCGCTACGCGGAGCTGCGCCCGTTCGTGGTTCGCGTCAACGACACCGGTGGTGGCGTGGAAGCCCTGATCCCGCGACCGGCAACACGGCGCGGCCGGCCCCGCCCTGCGCATGGGCTCGATCCCGCATCGGATGCCCCGGTTGGCGGCGGTGCCGGCGAGTAGCGCGGGGCGCCGGCGAGTAGCGCGGGGCGCCGGCGGCTGACTCCCGGGAGACGCCACGTGCCCGCAGGCGAACCGGCCGCGACCGCGCTAGAGTCGCCATCACACCCAACCCGCCTGGAGAGTCCTCGTGCCGCGTCGCATCTTCGATTTCGGAATCCCGGACCGGTTCGTGGCCGGCACCGTCGGCCAACCCGGCCAGCGCACGTTCTTCCTGCAGGCTCGCAAAGGGAGCGCGCTCGTCTCGGTCGTCCTCGAGAAGGTCCAGGTCCAGGTGCTCGCCGAGCGCCTCGCGCTCCTCCTGGCCGAAGTCGCCCGCCGCGGCGCCCAGGTTCCGGAGGCGCTGGCACCGGCCGACGACGACACCGAGCCCCTCGGAGAGCCGCTCGTGGACGCGTTCCGCGTCGGGACAATGACGCTCGGCTGGGATCCGCAGCGCGAGCAGATCGTCGTCGAGGCCCGCGCGCAGCAGGAAGCCGACGAAGACGAGGATGAGGACGAGGACGACGAAGCCGACGACGCGGACGAGGCAGACGACGACGAGGAGGACGAGGCGTCGCCGACGCTCGAGTTCGACGACAGCGATCCCGACGGCCCGGACCTGGTGCGCGTCCGGCTGACACCGCTTGCGGCCCGGGCATTCGTGGAGCGGTCGCTGCGCACGGTCGCGGCCGGACGTCCACCGTGCCCGTTCTGCGGCCGGCCACTGGAATCGACCGGCCACATCTGCCCGCGCAAGAACGGCCACGTGCACTGAGCGGCCCCCGCGTGCACGAGCCGGACGAAGAGGCGGCGCCCGAGCCCGACGAGACGCCCGAGCCCGAGTTCCCGCCGGCGGTCGATCTCCCGCCAGCGCTCGCGCTCCCCTTCCTGCGCGAAGGCGAGCTTCAGATCGTGGGCCGGCTGGTCCAGGCATCGAACACGACCCTGCTGGTCACGGTCACCGGCGAGATCCCGGGCCGGGGGGTGACCACGGCCGGGGCCGTCTACAAGCCGATCCGCGGCGAGCGGCCGCTCTGGGATTTCCCGGAAGCCACGCTCGCGCATCGCGAGGTCGCGGCGCATACCGTCTCGGAGGCGACCGGCTGGCAGATCGTGCCCCCCACGGTCTTTCGAGCGGAGGGCCCGGTCGGCCCGGGGATGCTCCAGCTCTGGGTCGCCACCCGCGACGACGTGGACATCCTGGCCCTCCTCCAGTCCGGCGACCCGCGCCTGCGACGAATCGCGCTGTTCGACGCGGTGGTCAACAACGCCGACCGGAAGGGCGGCCACCTGCTCGTGCGCGCCGACGGCCTGATCCAGGGCGTCGATCACGGGGTGACGTTCAACGTCGATCCGAAGCTCCGCACGATCCTGTGGGGCTGGCGGGGAACGCTGATCGCCCCGCGTGAGCTCCAGGTGCTCGCCGCACTACGGCCGAAGCTCGCGGTCGGCGGGCCGCTCTCGGCGTCGCTCGCGGAGCACCTCGACGACGCCGAGATCGAACAGGCGCGGGCGCGTCTCGACCATCTGCTGCGCTCCCGGAAGTTCCCCCATCCGCACCCGGACTGGCCGGCCGTGCCCTGGCCCTGGTACTGACCACGGTCCAGTCTGCGCCCGGATCGGTCCCGGGCCGATCCGTCGCCGTGCCCCCCTCCCCGGTCACACTGTCGGCGGCACCGTCCCGACGTGCAGCGTCACGATTCCGCCGGACATGCCGGTCCAGGTCACGCCGACGAGGCCCGCGTCACGCATGATGCCGGCAATCGCCTCCGGCGCCGGGTAGTTCCGGACGCTGCGAACGAGGTAGGCGTAGGCGCTTCCCTGGCCGGCCAGGCGGCCGATGACCGGCACGATCCCGTCGAACCAGGCGCGGAGGATCCGGGCGAGCCGGCTTCGCGGGCGGGCGATCTCCAGGCAGACGACGCGGCCGCCAGGGCGCACGACACGGCGCATCTCGGCGAAGCCCTGCCCGTAGTCGGGCAGGTTCCGCATGCCGAACGCGATCGTCGCGGCGTCGAAGGCGGCGTCCGGCGCCGGCAGTGCCAGCGCGTCGCCGACCACGAACGTCAGCCCCGGCCGACCGTTGAAGCGCCGCTCGGCAACGCCGATCATCCCTGGGCTGATATCCACGCCCAGCACCTCGCCGCCGGGCTGCGCGCGTCGGTGGAGGTCGGCCGCCACCTTGCCGGTCCCGGTCGCGATGTCGATCGCCTGCCCGCCCGGCCGGAGCCGGGTCAGCGCCACGGCGCGTCGCCGCCAGCGCGGCTCCTGGAACGCGCTGATCAGGAGGTTCATCGCGTCGTAGACGCCCGAGATTCCGTCGAACATCGAGCTGACCTCGCTGCTCGGCGCGGCGTTGCCGCGCTCGGTCGCGAGGCCCGACGGGGCGCCGTCGCGGGGACTCGTCATCGCTGGACCTCCAGGTGTGTCGGGATCCCGGCCGCGGCGATCGCGTCGAGGATCGCAGAAGCGACGGGTTCGGGATCAGTGATCGGAGCGGTGTGGCGGAGCCCATCGAGGACCGAGAGGCGTGCGCCCGCGACGCGCTCGACGACCGCGCGGGCGATCGGCGCGTAGAACGGCTCGCTGGCGGTGCCCGTGAGCATGGTCACCGGCGCGACGATCCGCGCGAGGCCGTCGGGCTCCAGCCCACCGAGCGCGGCATCGGCGTATGCGCCGTCACCCTGCGCGGCGAGGAAGGCGCGGGCCCGGCCCGGCAGCGCCTGCCACGCCCCGTCACCCGCAACGCCGTCGAGGAACGTGGCCGCGGCCGCGACGGCACCGCCGTCGACGTGGGCGCGTTGTGTGGCGGCCGCGACCGTCGCGAACGCGGCGCGGGTTTCGGCGTCGGCGAGCGGCCCGTACGGCGGCTCCCAGGCCACCACGGCCACGACGCGTTCCGGGAGCCGACCAGCGGCCTCCAGGGCAACGACCCCGCCGAAACTGTGCCCGACGAGAATCGCGGCCGGGATCCCTTCGGCGTCAAGGAACGCGGCAACATCGGCAACGTGGATCGCGACGTCGAGTGGCCGCGGTGCAGGCATCGCGCTCGCGCCGCTCCCCCGCCGGTCGAGGGCGAAGACCGGCCCGCGGGCCACGAGGAGCCGGGCGAGCCCGACGAGCTGGACAGATGCCGACAGCGTGGCGTGGAGGAGGACGATCGGGATCGCACGTTCAGCCCCGTGCGCCGCGGCGAACACACGGTAGGACAGGCTGACGCCTTCCCCCGCGCGTACCGTGCGCATCGACGCACCCGTCACGTGGGCACCTCCACGTGTTCTTCTCGGGGCGCCCCGGCCGCCCGCGGCGCCCCGGTGGCCCGCGGCGCCCCTGCGAGTGCCACCCGCAGCTCGGCGCGGCGCAGCTTGCCCGACGGGGTCCGCGGGAGCGCGGCGACGACGACGAACTCGTCCGGGACCTTGTACGGGGCCAGCCGCGCGAGACAGAAGGCGCGCAGCTCCTCGTCCGTCGGTGCCGCCGAACCGGGTCGCAACACGATCGCCGCGACCGGCACGGCACCCCAGGTCGCGTCCGGGCGGCCGACGACGCCCACCTCCGCGATCGCCGGATGCTCCGCGATCGTCGTCTCAACCTCGGCCGGCGAGATGTTCTCGCCGCCGGAGACGAGCAGGTCGTCGCGGCGGTCCAGCACGTGGAGGAAGCCGTCCGGATCGAGCCTGCCCGCGTCGCCGGTTCGGAGCCACCCGTCCGCGTCGAACGCGGCGGCGGTCGCCTCCGGCCGGCCGAGGTAGCCGGAGAACGCGGCCGGCGTGCGGACCTGGATCTCGCCCGTGCCGTCCGCGGCTGGATCCGCGATCCGGACCCGGATCCCGCGGAGCGGCCGTCCGGCCGACCCGGGATGCGCGGCGGCATCGGCCCTGCCGAGTGCCGTGACGCCGGAGCCCGCTTCCGTCAGGCCGTAGGTCGGGATGACCGGCCAGCCTGACGCCAGCGCTCGCGTCACGAGCCCCGGTGGGATCGGTCCGCCGCCGAGCAGGACCGCCCGCAGGACCCCCCGGAGGCCCGTGTGTCCGGGGACGCCGTTGGCGCGGCCAGCCACGCGCCCCCCACCGGTCGACACCCGCCCCCCACCGGTCGACGCCCGCCCCCCGCCGGCGGCGTCAGCATCCAGGAGCCGGGCCAGCTGTGTCGGCACGAGCGAGACGTGGCTGGCGGGCCCGCAGCGGAGTGCATCCAGGACCGCTTCGACGTCGAATGCCGGCACCACGATCAGCGGCACGCCCGCCCCGATCGCCCGCCACGCGACCCCCAGCCCCGCGACGTGCGCAAGGCCGAGGCAGAGGAGCCAGCCCGTCGCCCGCGGCAGGGCGACCGACCACGCGCCGGCGCTGGCCGCCATCGCAGCATGGGAGAGAAGCGCTGCCTTCGGCCGGCCGGTCGTGCCGGAGGTGAGGACGGCCACGGCGGGTGCGTTCGGATCGAGCCGCATCACCGGGGCGGGTGCGCGCGCCGTCGCCGGGGCGGGCGCGTCCCGGGTCGCCGCGACGCCGGCGTCGCCGGCGGCCAACGCGTCGAGGCGCACGGTTCGGACGCCAAGTGCCCCGGCCAGGTCCGCGTGCTCGCTGTCGTGCGCCACCAGTCGGGGCCGGATCTCGACACCCGCGGCGGCAAGCTCCCGCGCGGTCAGCCTGGTCCCAAGCGGGGCCACGCAGGCCCCGACCCGTCCAGCCGCCGCGAGCAGCGCGATTGCGCTCGCCGAGGGCGCGGCGAGCAGCGCGACGCGATCCCCGGGCCGAACGCCCGCGGCGACGAGGCCCGCCGCCAGCCCGTCGGCGTGCGCGTCGAGCGCCGCGAAGCTCCACGTCCGGCCCGGCTCCAGGATCGCCGACGCGTCGGGCGTCAACGCAGCATGATCCCGGAGCGCGATCGGCAGGCTCAGCGGCGTGGTCACGGGGCCGCCTCCACGAACTCGGCCGCGAAGCGCGCCACCGCCCGGCGGCGCACGGTGATCCCGAGCCGGCCCGTCCCGTCCCCACCGGGCGCGTGCATGCGCCCGGCTTCCACGATCAGCGGCTGGTCGAGGAGATCGTGCTCCAGCAGCCCCGCGGTGGCGAGGCCGTGCGCGAGGGGCGCCGGGAACCGCGCTCCGCGCACGTGCCGGAGCTGCCCGGCCGCCATCAGCGCAGCGGCGATCCCGATCCCGGTCTCGAAGAGCGTGCTGACCACCACCGGCACGTCGCGGGCGGCGGCGGCCTCCGCGATCTCGGCCACGGCGATCGGGCCGCCAACGCGGGCCGGCTTCACGACCAGCACGTCGGCTGCGCCCTCCGCAAGGAGCCGCCGCACCGCGGCGGGTGATGCCGCGGCCTCGTCCGCGGCGATCGGGACCGCCACCCGGCGCCGCAGCTCGGCGGCCCCGGCGCCGTCGTCGGCAGGAAGCGGCTGCTCGACGTATTCGATTCCGAAGCGGGCCACGGCCTCCAGGCGGTCCTCGGCGGTCGGCAGATCCCAGGCGCCATTGACGTCCAGGCGAAGGTGCACGTCGGGACCAACCGCGACGCGGATCGCCCGCACGCGCGCGACGAGGTCAAGGGTCTCGCGCTCGGCGCCCGCCTTGAGCTTGAGGGTCGTGAAGCCGGCCTCGATCGCCTGCAGCGCGGCCTCCGCGCCGGCCGCCGGCCCACCGAAGCCAATGGTCCCGTTGACGGGCACGCCCGTCGCGGCGCCGGCCGCGCCAGCAGCACGCGTCACGGGGCCCGTGCCGGCGGACGCCGGATCGACCGAACCTGCCGGCAGCAGGTCGAAGCGCGCCGCGTCCAGTGCCGCGCGGAACGCCCGGCCCGGCGTGCCGAGCAGCTCCAGCTCCTCGACGTCGGGTACCTCGCCGGCCCGCGCGCGGTCGGCGGCCTCTCGGATCAGGCGGGCCAGCAACGTCTCTTCGACCTCGGTCGCGTCCGGCTCCAGGACCGCCTCGCCAGCCCCGATCCGGCCATCCGGCCCCACCACGAACAGGATCCACGCCTCGCGATGGAGCCACATCCCGGTCGCGGTCGCGAACGGGCGGCGGAACGGGACGCGGACACGCACGGCCGACAGGCCGCTGACCGTGACAGCCTCGAGCGCGGCGCGCAGGTCGGTCATGCGGGCCACCCCCGCAGCGCGAGCGCGAGCGCGAAGAGCAGCCCGAAGACAAGGGCAAGCCGGGCGGTTCCCTGGAGGACCGGGTTGAGCTGCCGCGGCTCCCGGAAGTCGCGGACGGTTCGCAGCAGCGGCCCAGCCAGTGGCGCGGAACAGAGTGGCAGGAGCTGCGCGATCCCGAAGCCCGCGAGCAGGAGCGCGATCGGCACCCCGAACGCGGCCGCGAGCAGGAGCCCGTACTCCACCGCCGTCGCGCGGCGACCCAGCACCACTGCCAGCGTCCGCTTGCCGGCGGCCGCGTCCGTCGGGATGTCGCGCAGGTTGTTGACCACGAGGATCGCGGTCGTCAGGGCGCCGACCGGGATCGCGGCGACGGCAAAGAGCGGCTCGAACCGCAGCGCCTGCAGGTACGCCGTCCCGACCACGGCGACGAGGCCGAAGAAGACGAAGACGAAGACCTCGCCGAGGCCGCGGTAGCCGTACGGCCACGGCCCGCCAGTGTAGGCGAGCGCCGCAACGATCGCCAGCACGCCGAGCGCGACGAGCGCCGGCCCACCGACCCAGGCCAGCCAGAGGCCGACCAGCGCCGCGACCCCGATCGTGAGCCCGATCGCGACCTCCAGCTGCCGCTCGGTCACGAGGCCGGCCGAGGCGACGCGCGTGGGACCGGCCCGATCCGGCGTGTCGGCGCCGCGCCGGAAGTCCGAGAGGTCGTTTGCGAGGTTGGCCACGACCTGCAGCAGGAGCGCGACCGCCAGGCAGCCGAGCGCGGTGTCGAGGCGGAACGCGGCGCCCGTGGCGAGGGCGGCGCCGAGCCCCACGACCACGCCGCTCGCCGCGGCCGGGAGCGTGGCCGGACGGACGGCCAGGAGCCACGTCCGGAACGCGGAGGGGCGCGCGGCGAGGGACGTCACGGCCGTCACGGCCGCCGCGGGTACTTCGAATAGTCGGGGGCGCGCTTGTCCAGGAATGCGCGCGAGCCTTCGTGGGCCTCGTCGGTCGTGTAGTAGAGGCCGGTCGCGTTGCCGGCGAACTCCTGGAGCCCGGCCAGGCCGTCGGTCGCCACGAGGAACGCCGACTTCAGGAAGCGGATCGCGGTGGGGCTCATGGCCAGGATCTCGTCCGCCCAGCGCACGCCTTCGGCCTCGAGCTCGGCGAGCGGGACGACGGCGTTCACGAGGCCCATGGCCAGCGCCTGGTCCGCCGGGTAGCGCCGGCACAGGAACCAGATCTCCTTCGCCTTCTTGTCGCCGACGAGCCGCGCGAGGAGACCGATCCCGAAGCCGGCATCGAAGCTGCCGACGCGCGGGCCAACCTGGCCGAAGATCGCGTTGTCGCTCGCGATCGTGAGGTCGCACACCACGTGGAGGACCTGGCCGCCGCCGATCGCGAAGCCGTTGACCAGCGCGATCACCGGGATCGGCAGCGAGCGGATCTGGCGCTGGAGGTCCAGCACGTTCAGTCGAGCCAGCCCGTCGCCGCCGACATAGCCACCGGCCGGGCTCTTGTAGTCCTGGTCGCCGCCGGCGCAGAACGCGAGATCGCCCGCCCCGGTCAGCAGGACGCAGCCGATCCGCGGATCGTCCCGGATCCGCGCGAACGCGTCGATCATCTCGGAGACCGTCTCCGGGCGGAACGCGTTGCGGACCTCGGGCCGATCGATGGTGACCTTCGCGATTCCCGTTCCCGAATGCTCGTGACGGATGTCGTGGTACTCCGCGGCTCGGGTCCACGTGATGGGTTCGGTCATGCGGCGTGATCCTCCGAGATGAAGTCGAGAACGAGGCGCCGGAATGCGGCCGGTGCCTCGAGGTGCGGGGCGTGGCCGGCGCCGTCGATCACGGCCAGGCGAGCGCCGGGGACCCCGGCCGCCACGGTCGTCGCCCGGTCCCGGACCGGGTCGTCGGTGCCGACGATGACGAGCGTGGGCGAGCCGATCTCGCGGAGCCGGCCGTGGAGCGGCTCCATCGCGCCCTGCCCGGCGGCGCGGAGGCTGGCGGCGAGACCTGCCGGGTCGTGCGCGACGCGAACCTCGCGGATCGCGGCCCGCGCACGGGCGCCCAGGCGCGCCTCGCCAGCGAGCACCGGGGTCCGCTCCCAGGCATCGATGAACGGCCCGATTCCACCCCGCTGCAGGTTCCGGGCGAGCGCGTCGTCCGCGGCACATCGCAGCGCTCGCCCCGCCGCATCGACGATCCCCGCGGACGGCGCCTCCAGCACGAGGCACGCGACAAACGCGGGATGCGCGATCGCGAGCCGGAGCGCGACCCGCGCGCCCAGCGAGTAGCCGATCACGTGGGCTCGATCGTGGCCGAGCGCGCGGAGGAGCACCGGCAGGTCGTCGGCGGTCCGCTCGATCGTCGCCCGCGACGAATCCCCCGGGCCGGCGGGGTCGGCCGCCTCGCCCGCGGCGGTGGGATCGCCCACGCGCCACGCAGTCCCGCCATGACCGGGAAGGTCCGGCGCGATCGTGGTGAAGCCGGCGCCGATCGCCGCGTCCACCAGCCCGTCGTCCCAGCTCCGGCCGCTGCCCGTGAACCCGTGGAGGAGCAGCAGCGCCGGCCCCGAGCCGCCCACGCGAACAGCCCACCGGAGCCCGTTGACGTCTACGTTCCGCGGCACCGCGCTCACGCGTCGAGCTCCGCGAGGGCCACGGCAACGGCCGCGGCCGCCTCCCGGTGCAGCTCCACGTTGCGGGCACGCTCCGTGCGAAGCTCCAGGACGCGCACACCGGGAGCGCCCAGGCTCTCGGCAAGGGCCCGGCGCAGCCCGCGCGCCCCGACCGCCGTGTGCGTGCCTCCGAGCGCCTCCACCATCGGACCGAAGTCGATGCCGTGGGGCGTCCCGAAGAGCTCCTCGTAGTGCTCGGGCAGTCCGACGCCCGGCGCGCCGGCGCGCGCCTGCGGCAGGAACGAGAAGATCCCGCCCCCGTCGTTGTTGACCAGCACGATCGTGGCCGAGAGCCCGTGCAGCTTCGCGGCGGCGAGCGCGTTCAGGTCGTGGAGGAAGGAGAGGTCCCCGACCACGAGCGCAACGTGACCCACGCCGGCGGCCGCGGCGCCCAGCGCGGAGGAGACGACGCCGTCGATGCCGTTCGCGCCGCGGTTCGCGAGCGGCCGGATCGCGCGCACGCTGCCCGGCAGCCACGCATCGAGGTCGCGGACAGGCATGGAGCTGCCCGCCCACAGCATCGCGCCGTCGGGGAGCAGCTCGCCGAGATGGACGAACGGCGCGCCCTCGAACGCCTCCCCGCGCGACTCGACGCCGGCCAGCCACGCGCGAAGGGTGACATCGGCGGCACGGTCCGCGGCCAGCCAGCCATCTCGCCAGGCGCGCCCGGACGGCGACTCCGCCCCCGCCGGCACGGGGACCGTCCCGGGCCCTGTCCCGGATGCTCCGGCGCTCTCCGAGATCGCGTCCGCGAGCGTGGCCGCCGTGATCGCCGCGTGGGCGTGGACGAAGGTCGTCGGGAGGAGCGCCGGCTCTCGGTAGCCCCCGTCGCCGTCCACCACGACCTGGTCCGGGGCCGCGTCCTGCAGGAGCGCCAGGAGTGCCTTGGAGGTGGGGACGGCCCCGAAGCGGATCACGAAGTCCGGCGCGTGCGCTTCCTGCCACGCCCCCGGTCGACACAGCAGGTCGCCGTGCGCGATCACGTGCGAGCGGTCGTGCGGCCCGCAGCGAGCCCCGGAAAGCGGGTCGGCGAGGATCGGGAAACCCGTCGCGTTCGCCAGCCGCGCGAGCGCGGCCGGCAGCGCCGGGTCGTCCTGCGGCCCGGCCACGATGAGACCGCGACGGGCGCCGGCCACGCGGCTGGCCAGGTTCGCGACTGCCGGAACGGCCAGCGTGCGCGGCCCGGCGATGACGTCCGTGAACGGCCGCGTCGGCTCGCCGTCGGCCGACGCGCGGGGCCGCAGGTCGCCATCAGGGATCAGCGGCTCGCGGAACGGGATGTTGAGGTGGACCGCGCCGGCCGGCCCGGCGAGCGCAGTCGCAACCGCCCGACCCGCCACCGAGCGGACGTGGCGGCGCGTCTCCGGCGTGCCGTCGAGAAGCGGCAGCTCCGCCTCCCATTTCACATGGACGCCGAAGAGGCGCACCTGGTCGATCGCCTGCGGCGCACCCCGGTCCCGGAGCTCCGGCGGGCGGTCGGCGGTGAGCAGGACCAGGGGGACGCGGCCAAGCGTCGCCTCGACGGCCGCCGGCAGCAGGTTCGCGGCCGCCGTCCCCGAAGTGACCAGGAGGCCAACCGCCTGCCGCGACGCGCGAGCCAGGCCCAGGGCGAAGAAGCCGGCCGCCCGCTCGTCAGGCAGGACCCGAACCTGGAGCCCCGGGTGCGCCCGGAGCGCGAGCGCGAGAGGCGTCGAGCGTGACCCCGGGCACACGACGACGTCCCGCATGCCGGCCCGGACCAGCTCGTCCACGAAGGCGCGGAGCGCGACGACATCGGTCATTCGCGCGGCTCCGGCTCGCGACCGAGGGCGGACGCAACCGGTCGCAGCTTCATCCGCGACTCCTCCCACTCGCGCGACGGGTCGGAGTCGGCCACGATCCCGCAGCCCGCGAACAGCGCCGCATCGCGGCCTGCGACGAGGCCACAGCGGAGTGCGACCATGAGCTCGCCGTCCCCGTCGGCGCCCAGCCAGCCGATCGGGCCGGCGTACCAGCCGCGCTCGATCCCCTCGTGCTCGGCAATCATCTCGAGGGCAAGGGCACGTGGCTCGCCGCCGACGGCGGGCGTCGGGTGGAGACGCCCGGCAAGGCCAAGGAGTCCGGCCTGGGCGCGCAGCCGGCCGCGGACCGGCGTCACGAGGTGCTGAACATCGCGGAGTGGGAGGATCCCGGGCGTCGGGCCCACCTCGAGCGCCTCGGCGAGCGGCGTCAGGCTGGTGCGGAGCATCTCGACGACCACGGCGTGCTCCTCGCGCTCCTTCTCGCTCGCGAACAGCGCCGCCGCCAGCACGGCGTCGTCCGCTGGCGTGACCCCGCGCGGCGCGGATCCGGCGATCGCGACCGTCTCGAAGTCGCGCCCGGCCGTGCGGACGAGCCGCTCGGGGGTCGCGCCGAGGAACGTCCGGCCGCCCCGGACGAAGGCGAAGATGGTTCCCTCCGGGGCGCCCGCCGCGAGGCGGCGCAGCGCGTTCTCCGGGTCGATCTCGATCGACGATCGAAGATCGACCCGACGCGCGAGCACGACCTTGTCAAGCCTGCCGCGACCGACGGCGCCGGCAAACAGGCCGACGAGCCGCTCCCAGGCAACCCGGTCCGGTTTCTCCGCGAGAACCGCGAGCGGGGCATCGGCCGGCCGGGCGACCACGGCGCCGGTGCCCGGGCTGCGCGCGACGGCCCGCGCCACGAGCGCGTTCCAGCGGCGCTCGGCGGCGCTCGCGTCCGACTCGGCTGCCCGGACGGCCCGAGGGTCATCCGCCGCGCCGGTCTCCGGCATCACCTCCACGGTCGTCACGAACGTGGTCCCGTTCGCCTTCGCGAACGTGAGCGCCGGCAGCACCAGCGAGGCGGCTCCGAACGGGGCCCATGGATCGTCAGCCGCAGGCGGGTGGCCGGTGAAGCCGAGGCCGCCGAGGAGGATGGGCCCGACGCCGCGCGGCGACCCGGCCGGCACCTCGATCGCGACCCCGCCGAGGCGGGCGCTCCAGGCCTCCGCCGCCACGCTGAAGCGATCGGCGCCCGCGGACTCGACCGACCAGGCGCGCCCGATGCCCACCAGCGCGAACCCGGCCGACGGCTGCAGCCACAGCGCAGCTTCGAGGTCCTCCTCGCGGGCCGCGGCGAAGAGGCTGATCGGGTCGACGGCCGGGGCGGGCCGGGTCGACGCGCGGAGCGACCTCAACGGCGCCGGCGCCGCTGGACCGCCGACGACCGCTGGGCCGCCGACGACCGCTGGGCCGCCGACGACCGCCGCCCCGCGGCCGGGTAGGCCCGTTGCTCCGGGCCGCTCACCGACGGTCACCGCGTCGGCTCCGTCGCGCCGATTCGGTCCTCCGGGACACCCGCGCTGCGCAGGAGGAGCGCACGAAGCGGCGGATACGTCTCCTCCAGCCGCGCCGGCTCGTCAGCCATGAGCCACCGGGCCACGACCTCGTTGAGCGCGCCGAACCAGGCAACGCCCGTCAGCCGCGTGTCGAGCGGCGGGATCGCGCCCTCCGCCACCGCCTGGTCCAGGTAGCCGGCGATCATCTGCGCAAAGCGCTCGTGGAGCGCGTTCGTCTCGTCGTTGAAGGCGCGGCCGGCGCCCAGCGCGTCGAGGAAGAGGAGCCGCGCCATCGAGCGGTGCCCGGCGAACGTGGCGAAGACGGTGCGGAGCGCCGCATCCGCCTTCGCGATCGGATCGGTCTCGGCCGCGACGGCCCGATCGACCTTCGCAGCGAGGCGGTCCGCGGTCGAGCGCATCAGCTCCCGGAAGATCGCCTCCTTCGTGGCGAAGTGGAAGTAGACGCCGCCCTTGCTCGTCTCCGCGGCGGCCGCGATCTGGTCCATCGCGGTGTCGCGGTAGCCGCGCCGGGCGAACGTGTTGAACGCCGCGTCGAGGATCTGTTCCCGCCGCGTCCGGCTCTTCTCGGCCTGCCCGCCGCCGCGCTTCTGATCGCCCATCTCCGGCCCCGCTCGCCGTTGCTGCAACCGACCGACCGGTCGGTTTGTTTTGAAGATCCTACCCGGTCTTCGCGGGGCGGGCTGCGGCGGATGGGTGCCGGCGGATCAGGCGGCCGTCGGTGCGCCAGGTGGACCGTCGTCGGCTGACGTCAACGGTTGTCCCGCGCCGGCCGCTCCGAATCCGCCCGACCTTCCGACCGCAGTGACAGCACGAACCGGGCGCCCCCGCCAGGCGCCTCCGTCGCGACCAGCGTCCCCCCGTGGAGCTCCGCCAAGCGGCGCGCGATCGCGAGGCCCAGGCCACTGCCCGCGTCGGCGCGCGTCCGCGAGCCGGGCAGGCGGGCGAACGGCTCGAAGATCGCCTCGCGGGAGTCGGCCGGGACACCGGGGCCCTGGTCGTCGACGCTCACCACGGCGGCGCGTCCGCCGGCAAGCCCCGCCGTCACGGTGACGCGGCCGTCCTCCGGCGAGTGCCGGAACGCGTTGTCGATGAGGACCAGCAGCAGCTGGACGAGCCGATCCGGGTCGCCGATGACCGGCAGGACTGACCCGTCGTCCGCCGGTCCCGCCAGCTCGATGCCGCGCTCGGCGGCAAGCGGGCCAGCTCGTCGAACCGTGGCTCGGGCGACCTCCGCGAGGTCGATGGGACGCCGCTCGATGGCGAGCGAACCACGCTCCGACGCGGCGAGGGCGAGCAGGTCGTCGACCAGGCCGCCGAGCCGGTCCGACTCGGCCACGATGTCCGCGACGAGCGGGCGGCCCTCCTCCAGGACGAGCCCTTCCCGCTCCAGCACCTCGGCCGAGGCCCGGATGATCGCGGCCGGTGTCCGGATCTCGTGCGAGGCGTCCGCCACGAATCGTCGCTCGGTGGCGAATGCCGCGCGGATGGGGACCAGGGCGCGGCCGGTCACGAAGAGCGTCACGAGCGCGGCACCAGCCAGCCCCACCAGCCCGACCAGCGTCACCGCCAGGATCAGCGAGCCCGACTGGCGTTCGTGAAGCGTCAGCACGAACCCGGCCTGCAACCACCCAACTGGGTTCGCGGCATCGCCGATCGGGAGGGTCAGGAGGCGGATCGGCACCGCGGCGTCCTGGACGGTCCGCAGGTCGCGGCCGAGGGCCCGCGTCGCTGCGACGGCAGCCATGTCCGGCAGGCCCTGGTGCAGCACGCTCGACGGGTTGGAGACCAGGACTCCACCGGGGTCGAGGATCAGGAAGAACGTGTCCGAGGCCTGCGGCGGTCGCTCGTCGCCCTCATCGCCGCCGGCCGAAGGCAGCTCGCCGGCCAGCCGCTGCGACTCCGCGATCGCCGCCTGCTCCAGCACGCGGTCCACGTCCTGGTCGAGCGCCCGGGTAGCGATGAAGGCGGTGGCCGCCCCGATGGCGAGGACGAGCGCGCCGATCAGCAGGAGCGTGACCACGGCCAGCCGCCGGCGCGTCGCGGCGAGAAGCCGGCCCGCGGGCGCGCGCTCGGTCACGCGCCCGTCCTGAGGGCGTACCCGACGCCGCGCACGGTCCGGACACCAGTCGTGCTGCCCAGCTCCGCCAGCTTCTTCCGGAGGTACGAAACGTAGAGGTCCACGACGTTGGAATAGACGTCGGGCTCCGCGCCCCAGACCGCATCCAGGACCTGCTGGCGCGTCACGACCCGGCCCTCGTTGCGGATCAGGTAGGCCAGCAGCGCGAACTCGCGGGCCGACAGGTCCACGCTGCCCTCCCCCACTCGCGCGACGTGGCGCTCCTCGTCCAGCTCCAGGTCCCCGGCCACAAGGCGCGGTGCAGGCGGTGCCGTGGCGCGCCGACCCAGCGCCCGGATTCGGGCGAGCAGCTCCGAGAACGCGAACGGCTTGGCCAGGTAGTCGTCCGCGCCCGCGTCGAGGCCGGCCACCCGATCGTCCACGCCACCAAGCGCCGTGAGCATGAGGGCCGGCGTGCGGATGCCGCGCGTCCGCAGCAGCCGCAACAGGTCCAGCCCGTCGAGATCGGGCAGCATCCGGTCCAGGACCAGCACGTCGTACGGCACCACCTCGGCGGCCGTGGCGAGGCTGAGTGCCCCGACGGCGTCGCCGGCACGATCAACGACGTGTCGCTCGGCGACCAGGACGCGGCGGATCAGCTCCGCCATCTTCGGCTCGTCTTCGACCAGCAGGATGCGCATGCCGCGCATCGTCCGGGTCCGCGGCGGCCGCGTCAACGGCCGAAGGGCATTCCTGTGAGAACGCACATCCGGGCCACACGCCCCGTTCATCGCGCCACCCGAGCATTCGGCATGTCATCCCGAACCCTCCGCCTGGCGCAGGCGCCCGGCCGATCAGCACGGAGCCATCTCACATGCCCGCTCCATCCACCGAGAGCCCCAGGGTCCGCCGCCCCGCCGGCGTGAGCCGTCTCGGACTTGCCGTGGCATCCCTCGCGACCGCCGGTACCTTCGCCGTCGCGCTCATCGGGCTGGGCGGTCCGCCGGCCGTGGCCGACGCGACGCCGGCGTCCACCGATGCGACCGCGACCGACGCCGCCGTGCCGCGGGTCACGGTCAAGACGATCTACGTCCAGCTCCCGGCGCCGACCGCACCGCCGACCGCGGCGCCCGTCGCGGCCGTCCCGAAAGCCGTGTCCGCGGTGGTGACCCGCCAGTCCGGCGCCGGGGGCGGCGAGGGCGGCGAGCAGGAAGGAGACGACTGAGATGCCCATTCGAACCGACACGACGGCGCGGCCGATGGGCGACACCGCGCTTCCGGGAGCCGCCTCCCCGCAACGCCCGGTGCGCTCCGCGGTCCCGTCGGCGCCGTCCGGGCGACCCGCCGCGCACCCGGCGCCACGCCGGCCGGACCCCACCTCGACGCGGCTCGCAGTAGCCGCCGGCGGGATCGCGATTGCCTCCGCGCTGCTCGCCGCCATCGGGAGCGCCGCGGTCCCGGCGGGGACCGCCGCCGCCGCCCCGACGACCGGCAGCACGGCTGTGCTCGGCCCCGTCCAGACGATCGTGAAGTACGTCTACGTCCAGCCCGGCCAGGCCGCGCCGAGCGCCGGGCTCGCGACCGTCGTCACGCCACCGGCTCCGCGCGCGATCGCGGCGCCGGTGGTGACCCGCCAGTCGGGCGCGAAGCCGTGACGCCAGCGACCGCGGTCGCGGCCGCACCGCTCCCGCGCGGCGTGTCGGGATCCGCGGCCGGGGCCAGCTCCGCGGCCGTGTCGCTCCCGCGCGCCGTGAATCGTTCCCGGGCCATGGGCGGCGGGCTTGCCGTCCTCGTCGCGGTCACCCGCGATGCGGAGATCGTCGCGGCCGAACGTGAAGCGGCGCGAGTCGCGGCCCGGGTGCGCGCCTGGGCCGGTCGCCTGACTCGCCACGACGCGGCCTCCGATCTCATGCGCGCGAACGCGGATCCACGCGCCGCGGCTCCGGTCCGTCCCACGCTGGCTGCCGCGCTGCGGTGGGCCGCCGACGCTGCGGACCTGACGGGCGGGATCGTGGACCCCACGCTGCTGCGCGAGCGCCTTGCGGCGGAATCGGCGACGGCCGTCGAGGTGGCGACCATCCCCGCCGCGCCGGCGCGGGCCGATCGGCGTACCCGCCCGGGCGGTCGGGCGTCGCGACCGGCCTGGCGCCTCGAGACCGCCCGGCACCGGGGCGCGCTCCTCCACCGCGATCCGGGGGTCGTGTTCGACCTCGACGGGGTCGCGAAGGGCTGGATCGCCGACCGTGCCCTCGCGCTCCTCGATCGACATCCCGGCGCCCTGGTCGATGCCGACGGCGACCTCGCCATCCGAAGCGCGGAGGGCGATGCCTGGGAGATCGGCGTGGCCGACCCACGGACCCCGGGCGCGGAGCTCGCCGTCTTCGTGCTGCCCGGAGCGACGCTTGGCGCACGCTACGGCCTCGCCACGTCCGGCATCAGCGTCCATCGCTGGGACGGACCGGACGGCCCGCGCCACCATCTCATCGACCCGCGGACCCGTCGCCCGGCCGCCACGGACGTTGTCCAGGCGACCGTCCTTGCCGCGACCGCGCGGGCCGCCGAGGCGTGGGCCAAGACCGCCGTCGTGCTCGGCCTCGTCGCGGCGCTCGACGTGCTGGACCGCGCCCCGATCCTGGGCGCCATCCTCCTCGCGTCCGACGGCCGCGCCCTTGCGGTCCCCCGAACAACCCGGTGGCTGGCGTGAAGTACCGCGGCCTCTCCCCCCTCCAGGTCGGCACGGTCTGGGTGATCCTCATGGTCGCCGTGGGCGTGGTGGTGGGAATCACCGGCCCGCGCGCGGTGGCGGCCCTGGCGGACCTCGCGCAGATCGCCCCGAATCGGCTGCCGTGGGTCGCGACTCGTCTCGTCGCGTTCCTCTCGTACTTTGCGATCACGGGGTCCGTCGTCTACGGGCTGCTTCTCTCCACGAAGATCCTCGACGCGATCGCCCACCGACCCGTTTCGTTCGCGCTGCACCAGGACCTCGCGGCCATCGGGCTTGGGCTCGCCGGCGTCCACGCCGTCCTGCTCGGCCTCGACGCGACGGTGCCGTTCTCGCTCGGGGACATGCTGATCCCGTTCGTCGCGCCCTACCGGCCACTCTGGGTCGGGATCGGCCAGCTGACGCTCTACCTCGTGGCGGTGGTGCTCGCGAGCTTCTACCTGCGGCGCCGGATCGGCCAGCGCACCTGGCGGCTGCTCCACTACCTCACGTTCCTGTCGTTCGCTGGAGCGACCGCGCACGGGATCCTGGCCGGCAGCGACAGCGGGACCGCCTGGGCCTGGTGGAGCTACGTTGGAGCCACCGCGCTCGTCGTCTTCCTGACCGGCTACCGGATCGTCACCGGCATCAGCGCCGCGCGCGAGCGGGCTTCGCGGCCCGTTTCGGCGCCGCTCTCCGCCTCTCGGCCCGTTTCGGCCGTGGCACCGCTCGACCTCCGCGCGCCCCACCGGACGCTCGCTGGCCCGCCCGAAGGGGCTCACCCGAGTCCCTGAGCGTCCCCCCGGCGCCGGACGGCCGCCAAGCCGTGGCGCCGGCCGGACCCAACTTCCTGACGCGCGCTGAGGCACCATGACGCCATGGCCTTCGCTCGTCCGTTGCCCCCCGGTCGTCCGGCTGCTGCCCTCGCCATCCGCGTGGCGGCCTGGGTGCCGATCGTCGTGCTCGCGTCGGGCACGGCCGTCCCCGTGCTTCGGCCGGTGGTCCTCGCCGTCCTGGCGGCCGTGGCGGTCTGGGCAACGGCCCGCGGGCGCGCTGGCACACCGACGGGACGGGCATGGCTGGCGACGGTCCCGGCAGCGGTCGGGCTGACATGGGCGAGCTTCGCCGGGACGCCGATGCCGCTCCCCGATGCGCTCCATTGCACGGACCTGCTCTCCCCGCCCACCGTGACGCGCGTCGTCCAGGCGTTCCTCGTGCTGGGAACGCTGGCGCTCCTGGTTCGGTTCGCGGGGGGCCAATCGGCGCTGCGGCTTCGATTGCCCACCGATCGCCGCGTGACGGCGCTCGCGGTGATCGCCCCGCTGGTCCTGGTACCGGGCGCGCTGTGGATCGGGCCGCTGCTGGCCAGACCGTTCTTCGGCGAGGTCGGGCTCGCGACCGGCGATCTTCGCGCGCTCATCCCGGCTGTCACGTTTGCCGTCGCCAACGCGGCCCTCGAGGAGACCGCCTACCGGGGCGCGCTGCTGGGCTGGTCGACGCCGGCCCTCGGCCTCACCGGGGCGATTGTCGGCCAGGCAGTGGTCTTCGGCTTCGCCCACCTCGGCGCGGACCTCACCGGTCCGGCGCCGATCCTGTGGCTGGGGATGGCCGCCAGCGGGGTGGTCGCCGGCCTCGTCGCCGTGCGCTCGCGCTCCCTGCTGCTTCCGTTCACGGTCCACGCCGCCCTGGACGTGCCGCTCTTCTACGCGTTCGCCTGCAGGGTGGCGACGTGACCGACGGTGGGCGTGCGGCTGGGGGCGATCGGCGTGGCGTGAGGCGCGAACCCTCCGGGACGGCAGGCATCGAGCTGACCTGGACTGGCAAGTACGAGGCCGACGGATCGCGTGCCCGGCCAAGTCGCCGCGTCGAGCCGCTCCGCGTCATCGAGCGATTCCCTGGACCAGCCGGCGCAGTCGCGAACCGGCTGGTTGCCGGCGACAACCTGCGGACACTGCCGTCGCTCCTGGCCGACTTCGCGGGCCGGGTGGACCTGGTCTACCTGGATCCGCCGTTCGGCACCGGCGACGCGTTCCACGTCCGAACGCACAGGGATGGGACGCCCCGCGCGCGGACGGCCGCTGCCGGCCCAGCCGGCGGACCCGACGCCGCGGCCGAACGTGGTCCCGCGGCGTACGCGGACCGGCAGCCGGGCGGGCTCGGCGGCTTCGTCGCGATGCTCGCCCCGCGGCTGGAGCTGATCCGCGAGCTCCTCTCGCCGACGGGTTCGTTCTACCTTCACCTCGACTCCCGAACGGTCCACGCTGCGAAGCTGCTCTGCGACGAGGTCTTCGGTGCGGCCAACTTCCGCAATCACCTTGTCTGGGTCTACGCCGGCCGCGAGCTCGCCCGCCGGCGCTACAACGCCAAGCACGACGACATCCTCTTCTACACGCGGGGTCCAGGCTGGACCTTCCATCCCGAGCGAATCCTGGAGCCGCTCCGCGAGACCTCGCGCCGGGCGCTGTCCCGCCACGTCGACGCGGATGGGCGCCCATACGTCATCCGGTATCGCGACGGTGGCGGCTTCGCCGGTCGCGACGAGCCGGGGCGCACGTATCGCCAGCTCGTGCCGGCCGGGACGCTGCCGCGCGACTGGTTCACGGCCGACTACGCCCGCAAGTCGCAGCGAACCGGCTATCCGACGCAGAAGCCGGAGGCACTCCTGGCACGGCTGATCGCCGCCTCCAGCGAGCCGGGCGACCTGGTCGCGGACCTGTTCGCCGGCTCCGGGACGACACCCGTGGTGGCGGCGATCCTGGGCCGACGCTGGCTCGCAGGGGACGCCAGCCCGGCCGCGATCGCCGCGACGCGCCGGCGGCTCCTCGCCATGCCCGGTGGCAGCGGCGGCTTCGAGGTGGCCGTGCTGGACGACGCCGTTCCGCCTGACCCGCCGCTCGACCTCGTCATCCGGCGGACCCCCGGGACCGGACCGAACGACTCCGGCCGCGCGCGCATCAGCGGCTCGGCCAACGACCTTCGGGCCGTGATCGCCTGGGCGTTCGGCACCCGCGAGGGCGGGCCCGGTGGCCCGTTCACCGCCGCCACCAGCGCCACGCGCGATGCCTGGACCGGCGATCTGGCGACCGAGCTCCGGACGGACGCACGGGCCGGGAGCGAAGCGGAGCGCAGCGGCGGCGGCGCGGACCCGGTGCACATCGGCCGCGCGTGGACGGCCTCCGGCAGCGCGACCGACGTGCCGGTCGACCGGTAGCTGGGCCGCCCCGGCAGCGCGACCGACGTGCGGTCGACCGGTAGCTCGGCCGCCGTGTCGACGGCCGCGATCCTTCAGGGCGCGGGGCTGGGCGACGGTGCCGGGCTCAGGCTGGGTTCGGCCGGCGTCGGCGTGGCGTCGGCCGGGGTCGTTGCCGAAGGCGCTGCCGCCGCCGTTGGGCTTGGCTTCGGCGTTGGCTTCGCGGTGGGCCTGGGTGTGGCCGCCGGCAGGCACGCCGATACGCCGCTCCCCGACGCGCGCGAGGCGGTCGGCGGCGGCACCGCGTAGGCCGCCGCAGGCAGCGTGCCGGGCGTCGGGAAGAGCTCCGCGGCGAGCGCCCGGATCCCCGCGACATCCGGGAGCTGGATGGAGCCGCGCACGTCGAAGCCGGGCCGCACGAGCGGATGCGTGACCACCGCGCGATACGTCTTCGTCCGGTCGACCCGCTGCGCGACCTCGGCCAGCGGGACGATCACGCTGCGCGGGACGTTCGTCTCCACGGTTCGCCCGATCGCCTGGATGAATCCGATCGGGTCGCCCAGGAAGCCGCCCTTCACCACCGCATCGCGGACCCCGGAGATGAGCTCCTGCTGCCGGGCCTGGCGGGTGAAGTCCGATTCACCGGCGGCCTTCCGGACACGCGCGTACGCCAGCGCCTGCGAGCCGTTGAGGTGGTGCCGGCCGGCGGTGATCGCGAAGCCGGCGGGGATGCCATATTCGTCATAGGACGGGTCGCAGAAGCTGTGAGCGACGTTGACGTCGACCCCGCCCAGGCTGTCCACGACCGCCACGAAACCCCCCAGGTTCACCTGCGCGTACCGCTGGATGTCCAGGCCGAGGAGCGTCCCGACCGCCGCCATCAGGACGTCGTGGCCGTCGCCGGTTGACCCCGGGAACTCGCCGGGGTGGTACCGCGCGTACGAGACCAGCGAGTTGATCTTGGGGGAGAACGTGCGGCCGTTCGGTAGTGGCACGTCCACCATGTCGCGCGGCAGGGACAGGAGCGAGAGCGTCTCGGTCAGGGGGTCCAGCGACGCGACGATGAGCGTGTCGGTCAGGAATGTCGAGCGGCCGACGCCCGCGTCAACGCCGATGAGGAGGATGTTCATGCGCGCCGCGGGGGGCGCGGATGACGGCGACGCGGCAGGCTCGGCGCCCGCGACGGCGCTCGTGTCGGCGCTCACGGCGGGATCCGCGGACGCGCCCGGAACGAGCGTCGGCGCCGCGGGCTTCCAGGCGCCGCTCCCCGCGGTCGACGGGGCGAACACGATGCCCACCTCCTCGCGCGCCACGTTCGTCGCGTACCCGAGGTACGCCTGCGGGCCGACCACGAAGAGCGCGAGCAGCGCCATCGGGATCGCGTCCCGGCGGCGAAGTCGCGGCAGGCGGGGGTTCAGCAGGCTGGATCCCATCGCCGCGACCCGCCACGCCAGGATCAGCGCCTGGAACCCGATGAGGCCCAGGAGGACGGTGTCGTCAAGCACCAGGCTGCCCAGCCGAACCGGCCCCGCGGAGACGGCGGCGCCAGCCAGGAGGCCCGCGAGCAGGATCGTCGGGAGGCCGAATAACGCAGCCCGCGCAATCCGTCCCGCGGCCAGGTGGCCGAGGCCGGGCACGACAGCATCCAGGAGCGCGGGAACGTATCGGCCGCGAGCAACGCCCCTCGGAACGACGGTGGACGGATCAACCTGGGCAGTCACGGGACGCGAGCGTATCACTCAGCGCGACCGGGACGCGCCGTGCAGCCTGCTCCCCTACGCTGGACCCACTCCGCGCGACGAGCGCCGCGGCGGGCGCAGGCACCGGCGCAGGCACGGGCAGGGAGGTGGCGGACGATGGCGGCGATGATCGATCGGGGGCGGCTCGCGGCGCGAATGGCCGACGAGGTGGCGCAGTTCGAGGCCGCGCACCCGCGCTCGAAAGCGCTCTTCGAGCGCGCCACGAGATCACTCCTCGGCGGCGTGCCGATGAGCTGGATGGTGAAGTGGGCCGGGCCGTACCCCGTCTTCGTCGAGGAGGCCACCGGCGCCCACTTCCGCTGCGTGGACGGCCATGACTACGTGGACTTCTGCCTGGGCGACACCGGCGCGATGACCGGCCACTCGCCGGAGGAAGCGGTTGCGGGGATCGCGGCCCAGCTTGTCCGCGGCATCACGACCATGCTCCCCGGCGAGGACGCGATCGAGGTCGGCGAGGAGCTGCAGCGGCGCTTCGGCCTGGCCTCCTGGCAGTTCACCCTGACCGCCACCGACGCGAACCGCTTCGCGCTCCGCCTCTGCCGCCAGATCACCGGTCGGCCGTACGTGCTGGTCTTCGACCACTGCTACCACGGCTCCGTGGACGAGTCGTTCGCCACCCTTCGGGACGGCGTGGTCGGGCCGTCGGATGGGAGCATCGGGCCCGCCGTGGACCCGCGCCTGACCACGAAGGTGGTCCAGTGGAACGACGTCGCCGCGCTGGAGGCGGCGCTCGCCCCGGGCGACGTGGCGGCGGTCCTCGCTGAGCCCGTCATGACGAATGTCGGGATCGTCCATCCGGAGCCCGGCTACCACGACGCGCTGCGGCGCATCACCCGCGAGACGGGCACGCTCCTGATCATCGACGAGACGCACACGATCTGCGCCGGCCCGGGCGGGTACACCCGGGCCGAGGGGCTGGACCCGGACATTCTCACGATCGGCAAGGCGATCGGGAGCGGGATCCCGGCCGGGGCGTTCGGGCTCAGCCGGCTGGTCGCCGACCAGATCCTTGCCGCCAACGATGACCTCGAGGTGATCGACATGGGCGGCGTCGGCGGGACGCTGGCCGGGAACGCGCTCTCGCTGGCGGCGATCCGGACAACGCTGGCGAACGTCCTGACGGAGGCCAGCTTCGCCCACATGATCCCGCTCGGCGAGCGCTGGACCAGCGGGGTCCAGGCCAGCATCGACGAGTTCGGCGTGCCCTGGCACGTCTCGCGCCTGGGCTGCCGCGCCGAGTACCTCTTCCGGACCCAGCTGCCGCGGACCGGGGCCGAGGCCGCGCAGGGGATGGACTTCGAACTGCAGCAGTACATGCACCTCCACGCGCTCAACCGCGGGATCTTGCTGACGCCGTTCCACAACATGGCCCTGATGTCGCCCGCGACCACGGAGTCCGACGTCGACCGCCACACCGCCGCCTTCAGCGAGGCGGTCCGCTCGCTGGTCCGGGGCTGACGCGACGGTTCACGGTGGGGTGAGGAGGCCTGGTCCCGGTACGTACGGGTAGTTGTGTCGCGGCCGGCGGAGCCTCCAGAATCGCCGGTGATGTTGGCCCTCACCGACCCCTACAAGGTTCTCCAGGTGGATCCGGACGCGGAGCCGGAAGTCATCCGGGCCGCCTACCGGGCGCTTGCGCTCAAGTACCACCCGGACGTGCCCACCGGCTCGCATGACCGAATGGCCGCGCTCAACCAAGCGTGGGGGATCCTGCGCAACGCCGCCGCTCGAGCCGCCCATGACCAGGCGCGGGCGGACGCACAGCGCAAGCCCGACGTACGCCAGCCGGAGGTAGCCCACGAGATGCGGGCGCCGATGCCCGCCACGCCGCCAGGCAAGCCGTCCGGAAGCGTCCTCGACTTCGGACGGTATGCCGGCTGGTCCCTCGGGCAGGTCGCCGCCTGCGACCCCGAGTACCTAGAATGGCTGGCGCGCACGCCGATCGGGCGAACGTTCAGCCGCGAGATCAATGGTCTCCTGCAGACGCACATGGCTGCCGCCGCGGCTGCTGCGGCGGCCGGCGCTGCCCAGCAGCGCCCAAGTCGATTCCGTCGCAACTGACGCCGCCCGCAACTCCCGTCACCCCATTCTGGCGATCCCGTGGCGGTTGGCGTTTGACGGAATAGCCGGCGTAGGCCATCCTTGGCGGCAGGGCGACGCGTCCGGCGCAGGTTCGAGCACCCAACGACCCGCTCCCGCGCCGCACGGACGCCCCGGCCGCTCCGGCCTCACTCGCCGTTGAGCGATCGAAAGATCACGATACGACCGGCGTGCCACTCGTGCACCCGGTCCGGAAAGGTTCCTCACCCCAGATGCTTCAAGCCTCCACCGTCCGCCGACCGGGCGGACCCATCGCGCTCGCATCGCGCTCGGCAGACAGCCGGCGCCTGCGCCGCCGCGTCCTCGCCGACGACCGCCCCTACTGCGGCACAAACGGCTGCACCACTCACCTCGAGGTGGACCAGCGCTCCGGCGTCGCCAGCTGCCCGATCTGCGGGTTCCGGCGCCGCATCGGATAGGCGCCGCTTCACCGGCGGGGCTCCCCTGCGCCGCGGTCGTCCACTGCCGGCGGCGACCGTGGACACCCGCGTGGATCACGCGTGGATAAGTCCCGCCCAGGTCCCGAATCTCGTGGACAGGCCCCCTTGCGCTGACCGGGCCCGCCGGGCGATCATCTGGTCAGCCCGAAGGGGCCGAGGAATTCGGATCGCGGGACCGCCGCAAGGCGGCCCGGGCCCACCGCAAGGTGAGCCGGGCTCTCCGCAAGGGGAGTTGTCTCTCCCGCAAGGGAGGCAAGCGATCCACCGGCTGACTCGTCGTCGGCAACGATGACGGGGACCCCGTCCGCAAGGATGGACGGCGAGCCGCAAGGCGCGCCGGAGCTCCCGCAAGGGGGCCGCGCTCCGCAAGGAGTCGCGATGGAGGCCGGAACCGACGGTCCCTTCGGGTTACTTCATGCCCGTCGAACCGCGCTGTAGACTCCGGGACGTGCACGCGGGTCCCAGTTTGCCCGCTTCCCGGAGGTGATCGTGTCCGCCGAGCCCGGCCGCGCGCTCAGCGAGCCCGGCCCTCCCGCGCGCGATGGGTCGGTGCCGGCCATCCGCCTCGACGGGGTCCGGTTCGGCTTCAAGATCGACGGCCGCCAGACGGAAGTCATCGGCGGGCTTCACCTCGAGATCGCGCCGCGCTCCATCGTCGCGCTGGTCGGCCCGAACGGCTGCGGCAAGAGCACGCTCCTCCGGGTCATCGCGGGCCTGCTCCCGGCCAGGACCGGTACGGTCGAGGTCGAGGGGCGGCCGGTGGCCGGCCCGGATTCGCGGGTGGGCCTCGTGTTCCAGGAGCCGCGCCTTCTTCCGTGGCGGTCGGCGTTCGCCAACATCGCGTTCCCGCTGGAGGTCGCCGGCCGCGACCGCGACGCCCGGGAACGGCGGGTCACGGATCTGCTGGGCCTGGTGGGCCTGCGCGACTGGAGCCGCGCGAGACCGGCGGAGCTGTCCGGCGGCATGCGCCAGCGCGTTGCGATCGCCCGCGCGCTGGCACTCGAGCCCGCCGTCCTCCTCCTGGACGAGCCATTCAGCGCGCTCGACTCGCTCACCCGGGAGCGCTTCAACGTGGAGCTTCTCCGCCTCTGGGCGCGGATCGGCGCCACGATCGTGCTCGTCACGCACTCGATCGCCGAGGCGGTCTTCCTGGCCGACCGGGTCCTCGTCCTCTCGCCGCGCCCGGCCCAGCTGGTCGCCGACGTGGCCGTGGACCTGGCGCGGCCGCGGCTGCCCGGCGACCTCGACGCGGCGACCGTCACGCGGACCGCGGCGGAGATCCGCGCGCACCTCCAGGGCGCGACCGACGACGCGTTCGCGGTCGCGGCCGGCGACGTCCCGGCCCACCCGCAGCCCGACCAGGCGATCCCGTGAACAGCCCACATTGGGGACCGATCCCGTCTGTTCGCCGCGACCGGGTCGTGCCGCCGCTGCTGGCGCTCGTTGCGTTCCTCGCCGGGTGGCAGCTGCTCGTTTTCGTCGGCAACTACCCGACGTTCATCCTGCCCGGACCGGTCGTCGTCGGGAGGCGGTTCGTGGTCGCCTGGACCGACGGCACGTTGGCACCCCACGTGATCGCGACGCTCGCGGAGATCGGGCTGGGGTTCTTCGCCGGGGCACTGGCGGGAATGCTCACCGGGTATGTCCTGGCGCGCTCGCGGCTTGCGAACCGGGTGCTCTCGCCCTACCTCGTCGCCGCCCAGGCCGTCCCCATCCTCGCGCTCGCGCCCCTCATCGCGCTCTGGTTCGGGAGCGGGTTGTTCGCGCACTCGATGATCGTGGCGCTGATCGTCTTCTTCCCGGTGGCAGTCAGCACGATGGTGGCCGTCAGGGGGGTCGATCGGCGGCTCCTGGAGATGGCCCGCAGCTACAGGGTCACCCGGGGCCAGCGGCTCCGGATGGTGGAGCTCCCCGCGGCCCTGCCCGGAATCCTGGGCGGGCTGCGGATCGGTGTCACGCTCGCCGTGGTCGGCGCGATCGTGGCCGAGTGGACCGGCGGAGAGACGGGCCTTGGCGTGCTCATCAACCTGGCTCGCGGGAGCCTCTTCGACATCCCGCTCATGTTCGCGGCGCTCCTGACGATCGCCCTGATCGGCGTGGCGCTCTACGGCGTCGTCCTGCTGGTCGAGCGGCGGTACGCGATCCCGGCGTCCTGATTGTCGGCGGAACCGGCCGGGTCGCTTCCGGGCCCGTGCTACCCTTCGGGGGCCTTCGGGGCAGGGTGCAATTCCCGACCGGTGGTCCGGCCCGGCGCCGCGTCGTCGGGCGAGCCCACGAGCGGCCCGGCAGCAGTCCGGCCGCAGATCCCGGGGTGACGGAAGCGTCGCCCGGCGGGAGCCGACGGTCAGAGTCCGGATGAGAGAAGGCAGGCCGCGAGCGCGCATGCGCCCGCGGCGCAGAGCGTGCCGCGCCCCGGGGCCGTGCAGTTCACGGAGGACCAGGATGCCGGCCAGCCAGACCCCCAGCAGCCACGCGGACCCGTGCGTGCCAGCCAACGGCCGTGGCCGGGCGCGACGTCCGGGTCGGCCCCACGCTGCCGGCACGCTCCTGGCGGCTCTCGCGCTGGTGACGGCCGCCTGCGGCGGCAGCGCGTCGGCACTTCCCGGCGCCCCGGTGAAGCTGGTCGTGGGGCTGGGCTACATCCCGAATGTCCAGTTCGCCCAGTTCTACCTGGCCGACCAGGCTGGCTACTACCGCGACGCGGGCCTCCAGGTCGAGTTCCAGAACAAGATCGACCCGGACCTCGTGACCCTCGTGGGCCAGGGCGCCGTGGACGTCGGTGTCTCCGACGGCACGAGCGTGATCCCCGCTGTCAGCCAGGGAATCCCGATCCGGTACGTCTTCACGGTCTTCGCCCAGTTCCCGAACGTCGTCTTCGCGAAGGCGACCAGTGCGATCGCCACCGTCGCGGACCTCAAGGGAACGAAGGTCGGGATTCCCGGCAAGTTCGGCTCGAGCTGGATCCAGCTCCAGGCGCTCCTGGCCGGGGCGGGGCTGAAGACAGCCGACCTGTCACTGGTGCTCTTCCCCGATTTCGGCCAGCTTGCAGCACTCGAGAAAGGCGCCGTCGACGCGGCGACTGGGTTCGCGAACAACGAGCCGGTCCGGCTGGAGCTCGGCGGGGAGAAGGCCAGCGTGCTCGCGCTGCCGCCGGCGAGCCAGTTGCCCGGCCCTGGCCTGATCGTCGGCGCTGCCGCGTTGAGCGGCCCGAAGAAGGACGCACTCATGGCGTTCGTGGCCGCGACCCGGCATGCGATGCGCGACATCGAGGCCGATCCGCAGAAGGGCGTCGACGCGTCCATCGCCCGGATCCCGGAGCTGGCGACCGACCGACCCGGGCAGCTCGCGGTCCTGCAGGCGACGATCCCCCTCTGGGAGAGCGACTACACCCGGGCGAACGGCCTGGGCGCCGTCGACCCGGCGCTGTGGGACCGCTCGATCTCGTTCATGGCGGGCCTGCCGGACAAGCTCCTCGCGAAGCCCGTCACCGCGGCGGACTGCACGAGCACCGCGCTGTTGCCGGGGCCCTGACGCCGGGTTCCCGACCGGTCGGACCGGGCCGCGCGACGGTCGTGTGAGCGGTGTCGAGCTGCCAGGTGTTCATTGCGGTGCCTCTGCTCCCTGTGGCCCGGCTGCGTGGGCGTCCTGCGCCTGCGTCCGGCCCGGTGTTAGTTGACGACGCAACCATATCACGCTATCGTTGCGTACGCAACCAAATGTTCGGAGGACACACCAACCTCGGATTGGGGTTCCCGAATCCCCTGCCACCACGTAGGATCCCGCAATGACCCAGACCATCGCCCGTCCCCTGGCCGAGATGCCGGTCCCGGACGCGCACGACCCGCGCCTCCGCGCGTGGATCGCGTTCCTCCGTGCATACGCGGCCGTGACTCGCCGGCTCGAGGCGGAGCTTCATGCGGAGCGCGACCTGGGGCTCGCCGAGTACGACGCGCTGGTCCAGCTCGCGCTCGCCGACGGCTGCCGCCTGCGCATGAGCGAGCTCGCGGAGCGGGTCGTCCTCTCGCGCAGCGGCGTCTCACGGCTGGTGGACCGGCTGGAGGCGACCGGGCTCGTGGCCCGCGTGGCCTGCCAGGATGACGCGCGGGTGGCCTGGGCCACGCTCACGGATGCCGGCTCCGCGCGACTTCGAGACGCCACGCCGGTGCATCTCCGCGGTGTCGAGACCCACTTCCTGGCCCAGATCCCCGAAGACGACCGCGAAGCGCTGGTCCGCGCGCTCGAGACCGTGATGCTCGGACTCCGCGACCAGGGCCGAGGGGCGCCGGCCGCCGCGATGGCGGAGGCCCCCTGCACGCCTCCGGGCGCCTGACGGGCGTTCCCCTGCCCGACCGATCCAGCGTGGGGCGCGGCACGCTCCGCGTCGGGACGAGTGGCTTCGCGTACCCGGGCTGGGCTCCCGCTTTCTACCCCGCGGGCACGCGCGGGGAGGCGCTGCTGGCGGCGTACGCGGCCCGCCTGTCGGCCGTGGAGCTGAGCACGACCTACTATCGCCAGCCGTCGGCCGACCAGGCGGCCACGTGGGCGGCGCGCACGCCGTCGGCCTTCCGGTTCAGCGTCAAGCTCCTGCGGACCGGCGTCCTCCGGGCGTACGCGGGCGACCCGAGCGAGACGCTGGCGTGGCTCACGGCGCCTCTCGCCGCCTTCGGCGCCCGACTGGGCACGACGCTCGTGCGCATCCCCGCGGATCGACCCCGCGATGACGCACGCCTCGCGGCGCTCCTGGCCGCGTGGCCGCGGCGGGTGCCGCTGGCGCTCGAGCTGCAGGCTGCCGCGTGGCATGTCGATGAGGTCTTCGCGATCGCGGGCGGCGCCGGCGCCGTGGTCGTCTGCACGGAGACCGACGACGCGCCGGATCCGCCCCTCACCGTCAGCGGGCCGTTCGTCTACCTGCGGCTGCGTCGCGAGCGGTACGGCACGGCCGACCTGGACGCGTGGGCGGCGCGCCTGGAGCCGTTTCTCGCCGACGGGCGGGACGCGTTTGTCTTCTTCCGCCACGATGCGCATGGCGCGACGCCGGGTTACGCAACGGCCCTGGCCGGGCGGCTCCCGGGGTACGCTGCCGGCGGGGATACCCCGCCGCAGACGGAGGACCTGGCATGACCGACACTATCCGGGTTGGGCTGGTCGGGGCCGGCGGGATCGCCCGCTCCAGCCACGTCCCCCGACTCCGCGCCATCGAGGGCGTCGAGATCAGCGGCATCGTGGCCAGCTCGCCGGCGAGCACGCGTCGCGCGGCCGACGAACTGGCCATCCCGACGGCCTACCCGACATGGGACGACCTCGTCGGCGACCCGGCTATTGATGCCGTGGTCATCGCGGCCTGGCCGTACCTCCACGCGCCGGTCACGATCGCCGCGCTGCGGGCGGGCCGCCACGTGCTGTGCGAGGGCCGGATGGCGATGAACGCGGACGAGGCGCGGGCGATGCTGGCCGCATCGCTGGCCCGGCCGGACCGCGTGGCCATGCTGGTCCCGGGGCCGTTCAGCTTCTTCGCGGACGCGGCGATCCAGCGGCTGTTGCGCGAGGGAGCCATCGGGACGCCGCGCTCGTTCCGGGCGACCTGGGCGGGTGCCGTCGCGCCGACGGGGCGCGACCAGTGGCGCCGCGAGCGGCGCTTCAGCGGCAACAACGTGATGACCCTCGGGATCCTCTACGAGTCCGTCGCGCGCTGGCTCGGCCCGGCCGAGGAGGTCGACGCGGTGCTGGAGAACTTCGCGCCGTGGCAGGCGGGCCCCGAGGGCTCCCCGGTCCCGGCCGATGTCGCCGACCACGCGATCGTGACCGCTCGGTTCCCGGGGAACGTGGTGGGCACGTTCGAGGTCTCCGCGTACGCCCGGTTCGCGCCGCCGAACGCCGTCTCGATCTTCGGGACCGAGGGCGCGCTCCATGTCGACCTCACCACCCAGCAGATCGGGCTCGCCCGCCCCACGTCCGCGTCCCCGGAGCCGGTCGAGATCACGGCCGGCGAGCGCGGTGCGTGGCGGGTGGAGGAGGCGTTCATCGGCGCGATCCGCGGCCTTGAGCCGGTCACGCTCAACGACTTCGCCACCGGGGTCGCCTACATGGCCTTCACCGACGCGGTCCACGCCAGCGCGGAGACGGGCACCCGCATCCGGCCATGACCCCCGCGTCGAGCGTCGTGGGGCTGCTGGCGACCGCAGCGCTGCTGGCTGCCTGCGCCGGTCCCGCACCAACGGTCACGCCGGTTCCGACGACCGCGCTGACCTCCACGCCGACGGCTCTCCCAGGGTCACCTCCGGCCGGGGCGAGCCCCGCGGCGACGGGGACGCCTTCGAGGTCCGAGCCCTCGCCGACGGCCGCGCCGTGGAACCCACCGCCGCTGTCGCTCGCGCGCGTGGTCTCCGGCCTTCAGCGTCCGGTCTGGGTCGGCGCCGCGGGTGATGGCAGCGGGCGCCTGTTCGTCCTGGAGCAGGCCGGCACGATCCGGGTGATCCGGGACGGGCGGCTGTTGAACCGGCCCTATCTCGACATCCGGGACCGGGTCTCGTCGGGCGGCGAGCGAGGCCTCCTTGGCCTTGCGTTCGCGCCCACCTTCGCGCGGGACGGGCGCCTCTTCGTCGACGCCACCGACCCCGACGGGAACACGTTCGTGGCCGAGTTCCGGGCACCGGACCCGACCGCGGACATCGCCGACCCGGGCACAGAGCGGGTCATCCTCCGGATCGCCCAACCGTTCGCGAACCACAACGGCGGCGGGATTGTCGCCCGGCCGGATGGCACGCTGTGGATCGGGACCGGCGACGGCGGGTCGGCGGGCGATCCGCAGGGCAACGGCCAGCGGATGACGACGCTGCTGGGCAAGCTCCTCCGTATCGACCCGCGCGCAGCCGGGGCCGCCGCGTACACGGTCCCGCCGGACAACCCGTTCGTGGGCAGGACCGATGCCCGGGCTGAGATCTGGGCGCTCGGCCTGCGCAACCCGTGGCGCTTCTCGTTCGACCGGGCGACCGGCGACCTCTGGATCGGCGATGTCGGGCAGGACCGCTGGGAGGAGGTGGACCGGGTGCACGCCGGCGATTCGAGCGACCGCAACTTCGGCTGGAACGTGATGGAGGGCAGGCACTGCTTCTCCCCGGCAGATGGCTGCCGCACGGAAGGACTCACGCTCCCGGTGGTCGAGTATGACCACGGCCAGGGCTGTGCGATCACCGGCGGCTTCGTCTACCGCGGAACGGCGATTCCCGCGCTCGCCGGCACATACCTGTATGCCGATTCGTGCTCCGGACGGATCTGGGGCCTCGAGGCAGCGGCCCAGGTCCCGACGTCCCGCCTGCTCGCGAGCACCGGGGCGAGCATCGTCTCCTTCGGGGAGGATGACGCTGGCGAGCTGCTCGTGGCCGACGTAGCCGGCGGCGCGATCTCGCGGCTCGTGGCTGCCCCGTAACCCGCCGACGACGGCGCCGTGGCGGTGCGACGTCGCCGCCCCGTAGCCGTGGCCGACGTTCAGGCGCGGAGCATCCCCTCGACACGCGTGACGGCGCGGCCGGCCACGCCGACCCGGTCGCCACGGAGCGTCACGTCCAGGACGCCGCCGCGAACCGAGACCTGGAGCGCCCGAAACGACGGCCCAAGGCGCGGCGCCCAGTGGACGGCGAGCGCGCAATGGGCCGAGCCGGTCACGGGGTCCTCCGGGATCCCACCCGCCGGGCAGAAGTAACGGGACACGATCGCGGCGCCGGGGACGTCGGCCAACGCCGTTGCGATGAGGCCGTCGGCGAGGCCCGCCAGCCAGCCCTGGTCGGGTGCAAGCCCGCGAACATCGGCCGCGGACGCAAGCTCCACGAGCACGTTTGCGGCGCCGCTGCCAACGAAGATCGGCTCGCAGCCCAGCGCCGCGGCAAGCCCGGCCGGCGGCTCGATGGGTCGGACGGGATCGACCGGGAGGTCCAGCTCGATCCTGCCGTCCGCAAGGCGGACCGCGGCAAGCTCACCGCCTCGCGTCAGGAAGCGCGCCGGCTCGTCGGCCGCCAGCCGGCCGGTCTCCCACAGGACGTGCGCGCTGGCCAGGGTGGCGTGGCCACACAGGTCAGCCTCGACGGTCGGGGTGAACCAGCGGAGATTCCACGACCGCGGGCCCGCGGGCTCCAGGAACGCCGTCTCGGAGAAGCCCAGCTCCGCGGCCACCGCCTGGCGCCACGAATCGTCGCGCGGCTGGTGGAGGAGCACGACGCCGGCCGGATTGCCGGCGAACGGCGGCTCCGCGAACGCGTCGACGATGAAGAGAGGAAACCCTGCGGGGAGTGACACTCCCCGCAGGATAGCGAGCCCCGGACCGTCAGTCGATCAGGTACACGACGCCGACCGAGACGTCCACCTCGTTGGTGCCGACCTGGACGGGCGTGGAAGGAGCGGCCTTGTCAGTCGCGGCGCCCCCCGCCAGGTACGGCATCGGGACCGGGATCGACCCCGACTGCTCGCTGATGGAGGAGACGCCCGTGATCGAGACGCCGGCCGCCTTGGCAAGCGCATCCGCCTTGGCGCGAGCATTCTTCATCGCCGCGTCGCGGGCCTGGGCCTCGGCCGCCGACGGGTCGTCCACGCGGAACGTGATCCCGTCGAGCGTCGTGGCGCCGGCTGCGAGCGCGCCGTCGACGACGTCCGAGATGGTGTCCAGCTTGCGCACGGTGGCCTGGACGGCATTGACAACCTGGTAGCCGGTCAGGCGCGGCGGGTTGCCGTTCGACGAGTAGTCGTACACGGGCTGGAGGGAGAGCGCGGTCGTCTGGATGTCCTTGTCGGCGACCCCGGCCTTGCGCAGGGCGGCGATCACGGCCTGCATCGCGGTCGCAGCGGCCGTCTGCGCGTCGCGGACCTTGACGCGGGTGATCATCACGCCGACACGGACGTCGGCGACGTCCGGCACGGTGGTGACCCGCCCGATCCCGCTCACGCTGATCGTGTGCTCGGGGGCTGTCGAGCTGTCAACGGCCCGCGCGCTGCGCGGCGCCAGGGCAGGGCCGAACGCGACGGCGAGGGCCAGGCCGGCCAGGGCGCCGGCCGCGAGCCAGCCCAGGCGAGGTCGGGCCGTGGAACCGGTGAGCATGGTCATTGGGGGCTCCTTCGGACCGGCTGCCGAGTGGCAGGCGACGGGTCCGAACCCCTGACGCGCCCACCCAGCATGCGGTTCCACGGCCGCGATGGGCGGGGACCGCGAGAGCGCCGCAGCAAATGGCCGGCCGCCGGCGCCTCGCCCGGCGGCGCGTCGCGCGTCAGAACGCGAGCGGGTCGATCTTCTCCGGGTCGATGTCGAGCGACGCGATCGCGGCCGCCACGTGGGCGGCGGGGAGCTCACCGCTCCGCGAGAGCGCCGTCAGCGCACCCAGGACGACACTCGGGGCGTCGATCTCGAAGAGCGCCCGGAGAGCTTCACGGGTATCGCTGCGGCCGAATCCCTCGGTCCCCAGGGACACGTACCCCGCGGGCAGCCAGCGGCCCAGCAGGTCCGGCAGCGCCTTGAGCCAGTCCGAGACCAGCACGACCGGGCCGCCATCCGGCCCCAGCACCTGGGAGACGTACGGGGTTCGCGGCGCTTCGGTCGGATGGAGCCGGTTCCAGCGTTCTACCTCGAGCGCGTCGACGCGGAGCTGCTGCCACGACGTGGCGCTGTACACCTCGGCCGCTATCCCGAAACGCTCCGCGAGGAGCGCCTGCGCGGCGACGGCCTGCTGCAGGATCGCGCCGGAGCCCACCAGGCGGACCCGTCCCTTCGCGCCGCCCGCGATGGCCGGGGCGGCCAGGACCCGGTAGATCCCGCGCACGATCCCGTCCGCGGCGCCGTCGGGCGCCGGCGGCATGGAGTAGTTCTCGTTGTAGAGCGTCACGTAGTAGTAGACGTCCTCGCCGCGACCGTACATGCGCTCGATGCCGTCGCGGATGATCGTGGCGAGCTCGTGCGCGTAGGCGGGGTCGTAGGCGCGGATGCTGGGGATCGTGGACGCGAGCAGCTGGCTGTGCCCGTCCTGGTGTTGGAGGCCCTCGCCGTTCAGGCTGGTCCGGCCGGCCGTCGCGCCCAGCATGAACCCGCGGCCGCGCGCGTCGGCCAGGGCCCAGGCCTGGTCGCCGATCCGTTGGAACCCGAACATCGAGTAGAAGATGTAGAAGGGCAGCATCGGCTCGCCATGCGTCGCGTACGAGGTGGCGGCCGCCTGGAGGGATGCCATCGAGCCCGCCTCGGTGATCCCCTCCTCCAGCACCTGGCCGTCCTTTGCCTCGCGATAGGAGAGGACCAGCTCCGAGTCGACCGGCTCGTAGTGCTGACCCTGGCTGGCGTAGATCCCGACCTCCTTGAAGAGGGGGTCCATGCCGAACGTGCGGGCCTCGTCGGGGATGATGGGGACCACGCGCCTGCCGAACCCCGGGTCGCGCATGAGGTTCCGGAGGAGCTTCGCGAAGACCATCGTGGTGCTGACGGGGGTCGTGGAGCCGGCCGCGAACTCCCGGTCGGTCTCCGGGGCAGGAGCCGGCAGCGGCCGGGCCCGAACGACACGCTTCGGGAGCCCGCCGCCAAGCGCGCGCCGGCGCTCCATGAGGTAACGCATCTCCTCCGACTCGGGGCCCGGACGGTAGTACGGGGCCTCGGCCAGCTGCTCATCGGGGATCGGGAGCTCCAGGCGATCGCGGAAGATCCGCAGCTCGGCCTCGGAGAGCTTCTTCGCCTGGTGGGTGATGTTGCGCCCCTCCACGCTGGAGCCGAGCGTCCAGCCCTTGATCGTCTTGGCCAGGATCACGGTGGGCGCACCCTGGAACTCCGTGGCCAGCTTGTAGGCCGCGTAGAGCTTGCGGTAGTCGTGCCCGCCCCGGCGGAGGCGGGTCAGGTCGTCGTCGGAGAGGTGCTCCACCAGGCGGCCGAGGCGCGCATCGGGGCCGAAGAAGTGCTGGCGGATGTAGGCGCCGCCAGCGACGGAGTACTTCTGGAACTCGCCGTCGACGGTTTCGTTCATCTTGCTGACGAGGGTCCCATCCGTGTCCCGGGCCAGCAGGTCGTCCCACTCGCGACCCCAGATCACCTTGATCACGTTCCAGCCGGCGCCGCGGAAGATCCCCTCCAGCTCCTGGATGATCTTGCCGTTGCCGCGGACCGGGCCGTCCAGCCGCTGCAGGTTGCAGTTGACGACGAAGGTCAGGTTGTCGAGCCGCTCGCGGCCGGCAACCCACAGCGCGCCCAGTGCCTCCGGCTCATCCATCTCGCCGTCACCCAGGAAGGCCCAGACCCGCGAGCTGCTGGTGTCCGCGACGCCGCGATGGAGCAGGTACCGGTTGAAGCGCGCCTGGTAGATCGCGGAGATGGGGCCGATGCCCATGCTGACGGTCGGGAACTCCCAGAAGTCCGGCATCAGGCGCGGGTGCGGGTACGACGAGAGGCCCTGTCCGGGGCGCACCTCGCGGCGGAAGTTGTCGAGCTGGGCGGCGCTCAGGCGCCCCTCGAGGAATGCCCGGGCGTACATCCCCGGCGCCGCGTGCCCCTGGTAGAAGATCTGGTCCCCGGCGCTTTCGTCCTTGCCGCGGAAGAACCAGTTGAACGCGACCTCGTAGAGGCTCGCGGAGCTGGCGTACGTTGAGAGGTGCCCGCCGATCCCGGGGGAGACGCTGTTGGCGCGCAGGACCATGGCCATGGCGTTCCAGCGGACCAGGCGCCGGATGCGGCGCTCGATCGCTTCGTCCCCGGGGAAGTACGGCTCCTGCTCCGGGCTGATCGTGTTGATGTAGCGGGTCTGCGTCAGCGGGGGCAACCCCACGTGGAGCTGGCGGGCCCGTTTCAGGAGCTTGTACATGACGAACCGGGCGCGATCGGCGCCCTCCTGGTCGACGAGGTCGTCGAACGAGGCGATCCAGTCCTCGGTCTCGCCCGGATCGATATCCGGTAACTGCTGCTTGAACTCGTCCGAGTACATCGCGAGCACTCCTGGCGTGGGACGCGGGTCGGGCTGCGCGGGACTCCAGGCGGCCGGCCTCGAGCGCCGCGACGGGCCCCGGGTGGAGGCGGGTCGGCAGTGCCCGGAGCGTAGCCCATCGCGCCGCGGGACGCTGACGGTCGTCCGCCGACCGCCGGACGTTGGTGGAATGGCTGGGGTACAGTCGCCACATGCAAGCGGACTACGACGCGACGACCGCGCTCATCGTCGTTGACGTCCAGAACGACTTCACCGATCCGGCCGGAAGCCTGAGCGTTGCCGGCGGCGACGCGATCGTCCCGTACCTCAACGGGCAGATTGCCGCGGCAGTCGCCGCCGGCGCCGTTGTCGCGTACACCCGGGACTGGCACCCGCCGTCCACCCCGCACTTCGCGACGGGCGGCGGCCCGTGGCCGGTCCACTGCGTGGCCGGAACGTGGGGCGCCGCACTCCACCCCGACCTGACGGCGAACGCCGGGCCGTCCGTTCGCAAGGGCGCGAACGGGGAGGACGGCTACTCCGGCTTCACGATGCGGGATCCGCTGACGGGCACGACCGTTCCGACGGAGCTGGACGGCATCTTGCGCGGCCGCGGCATCCGTCGGGTAGTCGTCTGCGGGCTCGCCACCGACTACTGCGTTCGCGACACGGCGCTCGACGCGGCCGGCCTGGGCTATCGAACCAGCGTTCTCCTCGAGGGCGTCCGGGCCGTGGACCTGCGGCCCGGCGACGGTGCCGCCGCGCTCAGCGCGCTGCTCGAGGCTGGGGTGGAGCTGGTGCCATCGTCCGGCGCGGCCGCCGAGGATGGTGCCCAGTGAGCCGACTGGGGACCGTGGCCTTGCTCGGCGCCGCGGGCATCGGCGCCGTCGTGGCCGCCGAGCGCTGGCTGGGGTCCCTCATCGCCTCCGGTGAAGGGCCGGATCCCACGCTGAAGATGGTGATCGCGATCGATGCGCCGATCGAGCTGGTCTGGGAGACGGTCGCGGACATCGAGCGCCAGCCACTCTGGATGCGGGAGATGCGATCCGTGCGAGTGCTGACGCCGGGTCCCGTGGGGGTCGGGACACGCGGCGAGGCCGACGTCAGGGTCTTCCTCGCGGGCGTCGTGGACGCGGTCCAGGTCGACGAGTACGACCCGCCGGTGGCTTTCGGGATCCGGCACGTCGGCGCGTTCGCCGGGTCGGGGCGGATCTCGCTCGAGGCGCTCGACGCGCGGCGCACGCTCGTCCGCTGGGATGAGCGGCTGATACCGCCGCTCTTCCCGAATCTCGGCCAGCTGATCCAGAAGCCGATCCTCGGCGCGATCTTCCAGGCCGACCTTGAGCGCCTCAAGGAGATGGTCGAAGCCAGCCACGCGGAGGCGATCGGCGGGACCGGCGCCGGCGCGGACGCGGGCTGACACAGCCCACGCGGGCGGCCCCACCCAACCCGCCACCGAGTTCGCCGATGGAGCTCCATCTCGTCGACGCAACCTATGAGCTGTTCCGCGCCCACCACGCTCCGCGCCCGGCGGTCCGCGGACGCGACGGGATGCCGCTGACGGCGGTTGCCGGCCTCGCCTGGACACTCCTGGCCCTGGTTCGCGACGAGGGCGCCACGCACGTCGGCTGTGCCCACGACCGCGTGATCCGATCGTTTCGCAACGAACGCTGGTTGAACTACAAGAGCGAGCTTGGCGTGCCGCAGGAGCTGCTCGCCCAGTTCCCCATCGCCGAGGAGGCGATCACGGCGCTCGGGTTCGTCCTCTGGCCGATGGTCGAGTGGGAGGCCGACGACGCGCTCGCCACGGCGGCCGCGCGCTGGGCGAACGCGCCCGGCGTGGAGCGGGTCTTCGTCTGCTCCCCGGACAAGGATCTCGCGCAGGTGGTCCGCGACGACCGGGTGGTGCTCCGCGACCGGCGGCGCGACATCACCTACGACGAAGCGGGTGTGCGGGCCAAGTGGGGCGTGCCACCCGCGGCGATCCCCGACTACCTGGCGCTCGTGGGGGACGCGGCGGACGGCTTCCCCGGGATCGCGGGCTTCGGGTCGAAGGGCGCCGCGGCCCTCCTCACCGCGTTCGGGACGCTCGAGGGGATTCGAAATGCGGCGGCCGAAACGTGGCCCGGCTCGGTGCGCGGAGCCGACCGGCTGGCAGCAACGCTGCGTGACCACTGGCCGGACGCCCTGCTCTTCCGGGACCTCGCCACGCTCCGCACGGAGGTCCCACTGGAGACGCAGGACCCGGACGCGTTGCGCTGGCAGGGCGCCGACCCGGAAGCCTGGCCTGCCTTCTGCGAGCGCTGGGGGCTACCCGGTCTCCTGGGACGGCCGCACCGCTGGCGGCGGACTGGCTGAGCGACCGGCGGGCGCTCCGCGCTTTGCCTCGCGGAGCAGTGCCAGCAGGCGAGGATGGTGGGACACCGGCGCGGCAAGGACGCCCATGCCGCCGGTGGGTGCCGCGAGGTTGAACCAGGGCCCGCCGCGGAGGTCCGTCACGACCGCGCCCGCCCGCTCCGCGATCAGGCCGGCCGCGGCCACGTCCCACGCCGAAAGTCCGGTCGTCTGGCTGAAGGCGTCGAAGCGGCCGTTCGCGACGTAGGCCAGCGAGAGCGCTGCGGAGCCCATCCTGCGCGACACGCGGATCTCGTGGCGCACGCGGGCGACCCGCCGGGCCGTCGCACGGCCGCCCACGGCAAGCGCCATCACGACGTCGGACAGGCGTTCCTTGGCCGAAGCCCGGACCACGCGACCGTCGAGCGTCGCGGGGCCATCGGCGGTGGCCGCGAACGTTTCCTGCCGGAGTGGATCGTGGATGACGCCAACAACAGGCCGGCCATCTGTCACCAGGGCCAGCGAGATGCAGAAGAACGGCAGGCCGTTGGCATAGTTGATCGTGCCGTCGACCGGGTCGCAGACCCAGACGCGCGTTGCGACCGTCGCGTCCCGGCCGGACTCCTCGCCGAAGAACGCGTCGAACGGGAAGCGTTCGGCAAGGCCGGCCCGGATCAGCGCCTCCGCCGCGTGGTCCACCTCGGTCACGATGTCGCGCTCCCCCTTGTACGCGACGGGCCCGCTGTCCTCGTAGCGGGAGGCGACGAGATGGCCGGCCGATTGCACCAGCTCGACGGCAGCCGCAAGCTCGGCGCTCCACTGTCCGCGCGAGATCGCAACCCCGGCCCCGGGCCGCACAGCGGTCACCGTGAGCAGTCCACGGCGAACGCGCGGGTCTCGGTCCCCAGGTCCGCCACCCGCTGCTCGAGCGTCATGGTCTGGCCGGCGGCGATCGGCGGCGTCCGGACGTAGGTTTCGACGGGCGGGTTGCCCAGGTAGGCCGGGTCCCAGACCCGGCAGGTGGCCGGGCCGTCACGGCGCCCGGCGTTCGCCACCGCCAGCGTCAGCACGAGTCCCCCGTCCACCGGCGCCACCGCGGTCAGCCGTCCGGTGAACGGGCCCACGCCGCCGATGAGGAACGTGGCACCCGCGAGCATCACGAGCACTGCCAGCGCGATCCCCGCGAAGACGGTCCCGTGGGCCTGCGAGGCGGCCGGCTGCTCCAGTCCGCCCGGGTTGCACGCGGCGCAGAGGGCATCCGTGAGCGGGACCTGCGCGCCACACCGGATGCAGGCGTGCGTCGGCGCGGCAGGGGCGGGCGCGCGGACGGGCGTCTTCGTCGTCACACTCGCGATCTTCCCACGCGGCGCGCCTCGGCGCCACGCGGCGCGTCAGCGTCGGGCGGCGGCCGCCACGCGGCGCGTCAGCGTCGGGCGGCGGCCGCCACGAGAAGGTCCACGTCGCCGGTCGTGCGCATCCCGATGACGGCACCGTCGGCGCCGGCCGTCCGCCAGCGCGCGGCCGTGCCGGCCGGATCCTCCACCCACGGGCTCCCGGCCAGCGATTCGCCCTTCCCCAGGTCGAACGCCGCGAGGACGCTCGTCGTGGACCGGGCTCGCCCGGTGCCGGCAAGCGCTTCGAGGTAGGTGGGCAGGCGCTCCGCGAGGAGCGGCGCGGGCACCGTCCAGCCGTCGCCGATCCGCCCGGCGAGCGCGGCACCGGCCGCCGACTCGCCGCCCACGATGATCGGTGGCGCCGGTACGGGGGCAGGCGAGGCATACGCTTCCACCAGCGGGTAGAACGGGCTGGGGCGCGTGACCGGCCCGCCGGCCCACAGCGCGCGGAGGACCGCAACCGCCTCCTCCAGCCGAGCGACCCGTTCGGGCGCCGCCGGGAACGGGATCCCGTAAGCGAGATGCTCGGCCGGGTGCCCGCCGATGCCGATCCCAAGCACCAGGCGACCGCCGCTGGCCTCCTGGAGCGTGGCCGCCATGCGGGCCACGACCGACGGGGGCCGGTTCATCACGTTCAGGACGAAGGTCATGAGGCCCAGATGGCTCGTGCTCCCGGCCAGCGCCGCGAGCGTCGTCCAGCACTCGAGGACGGGATCGCGCCGGGCTCCGCGACTGACGAAGTGGTCCCAGATCGCGATCCCGTGATAGCCCGCGGCCTCAAGGCGCCGGGACTGCTCGAGGAACCAGGCGTACGAGACGCCGATCGCCCGCAGGTTGACGAAGACCGGGAACGGGGCAGCCGCCACGGGGACGGCGATCAGAGCCCGGCCGTGACGGCCGGCGACGCCGCCGCTGCCAGGGCAACCCGGATCATCGCCGCCGTCCGCCGCTCCAGCTCGTCCAGCGGGAGGTAGGAGTCCTCCGACGTGACGTTCGGGCCCAGGACATCGCTCACCGTCAGGATGGCGGCCGCCCGGACGTCGTCCCCGGCCGCATGCGCCCGGGCCGCGAGATAGAAGAGCGCGGAGCTCTCCATCTCGAAGGCGAGCACGCCCCGTGCCGCCCACCGGCTGAAGTAGTCTGCGTCCGGGTTGTAGAAGACATCCACGGTGCAGATGGGCCCGACGTGGTACGCGGCGCCCTCGGCCTGGGCCGCATCGACGAGCGCCCGCGTGAGGACGAAGTCGGCAGCCGGCGCGTAGGGCTCCCCGTGGAGGTAGGCGGCCGTGGTGCCGTCGAAGGGCGACGCCGCCGTCGCGATCACGAGCTCGCCGGTGCGGATGCCACGCCCGATCCCGCCGCACGTCCCGACCCGGACCAGCCGGCGCGCGCCGAGCCGCAGGAGCTCCTCCACAACGATCGCTGCCGCCGGTGCGCCGATGCCGGTGGTCTGCACGCTGACCGGCACGCCGCGGTACGTGCCGGTGTAGCCGAAGAGCAGCCGGTGATCGTTGACCTTGCGGGCCGCGTCGAGGCCGCCGTCGAACAGCGAGGCGATCGCCGTCGCCCGGTTCGGATCTCCCGGGAGGAGGACGACCGGCGCGTAGTCGCCGGGCTCGGCGCGAAGGTGGATCTGCGGCATCGTGGCGGGCTCCTGGTGCGGGTGGGCGGTGCGAGTGTACGGCCCGGATGCAGTTGGCAGGGACCGGCGTGGACGATCACCGAGGGATTCGCCGCCGGTCCCCCATCTGCCGCGTCCCGTGCGGCGCACCTCGACGGGTGCTCCCCTCCCACAAGTGCGCGTAGTACGATCGCACGGAGAGTTGCTCGGTCTCTTCTCGGGGCCGCGATGGATCGGGAGCGGGCGCAGGAGGACGGGTCGTGGGCGAAGATTTCTTCTCTGAGATCACGGAGCCGATCCGCTTCGGCGGGCTGGAATCGACGGACCCGCTGGCCTACAGGGTGTACGACCGCGACCGGCCAGTGCTCGGCAAGCGGATGGAGGACCACCTCCGGATCGGGGTCTGCTTCTGGCACTCGTTTGCCTGGCCTGGCACGGACATGTTCGGGTCGGGGACGCTCGATCGACCGTGGATCGGCGCGCCGGGCGACCAGATGGTCGCCGCCCGCGCCAAGATGGCGGCGGCGTTCGAGTTCTTCACGAAGCTCGGCATCCGGTACTACTGCTTCCATGACCGCGACGTTGCCCCCGACGGGCAGAGCTACGCCGAGTTCGGGGCGAACCTCGACGCCCTCGCCGACGACGCGGCGGCCTACCAGGAGCGCACGGGCGTCCGCCTGCTGTGGGGCACCGCCAACCTGTTCGGCCACCCGCGCTTTGCCGCGGGCGCCGCCACCAATCCCGACCCCGAGGTCTTCGCCTACGCCGCCGCGCAGGTGAAGCACATGCTGGAGGTCACCCAGCGGCTCGGCGGGACGAACTACGTCCTGTGGGGCGGCCGTGAAGGCTACGACACGCTCCTCAACACCGATCTCAAGCGCGAGGGTGCGCAGCTCGCCCGGTTCCTGCACCTCGTCGCCGAGCACAAGCACAAGATCGGCTTCACGGGCACGCTCCTCATCGAGCCCAAGCCGATGGAGCCCACCAAGCACCAGTACGACTTCGACTCAGCGACCGTCCACGGCTTCCTCGTCCGCAACGGGCTCGACCGCGAATACCGCCTCAACATCGAGGCCAACCACGCGACCCTCGCCGGGCACAGCTTCCACCACGAGGTCGCGTACGCGGTCGCGAACGGGATGTTCGGCAGCATCGACGCCAACCGCGGCGATCCGCAGAACGGCTGGGACACGGACCAGTTCCCGAACTCGGTCGAGGACCTCGCGCTGCCGCTGTACGAGATCCTCCGCGCAGGTGGCTTCTCCACGGGCGGTTTCAACTTCGACGCGAAGCTGCGCCGCCAGAGCATGCACCGGACCGACCTCTTCCACGCCCACATCGGCGGGATCGACACGCTCGCCCGGGCGCTGCTGGCTGCGGCCGACATGCTCGAGCGCGGCGAGCTGGCCCGGATGCTCGAGGCGCGCTACGCCGGCTGGAGCGGCGAGCTGGGATCCGCAATCCTCGGCGGCGGCGTGACGCTGGCGGACCTCGCCGCGAAGGTCGAGGCGGGCGAGATCGACCCGCATCCGGTTTCTGGGCGCCAGGAGCTGCTCGAGAGCATCGTCAACCAGTCCATCTGGTCCGCGAGCGCGACTGCGGATTGATCCAGTGCGCCATGTCCTGGGCATCGATGTCTCGACAACCGCGACCAAGGCCGTCCTGATCGACGAAGCGGGTGCCGTCACCGGCATCGGCGTCGCGGAGTATCCGTTCAGCGCGCCCCGACCGCTCTGGAGCGAGCAGGAGCCCTCACTCTGGTGGGACGGCACGCGGACGGCTGTCCGATCGGTCCTCGCGTCCACCGGCGTGACGGGAGACAGCGTCGTGGCGGTCGGCTTGACCGGCCAGATGCACGGCGCGGTCCTGCTCGACGGGGAGGGCGACGTCCTCCGCCCCGCGATCCTGTGGAACGACCAGCGGACCGCCGCGGAGTGCGACCTGATCCGGGAGGCGGTCGGCCCGGAGCGGCTCATCGCGGTCACCGGTAACGACGCCCTCACCGGGTTCACGGCGCCCAAGCTCGTCTGGGTCCGCGACCACGAACCGGAGACCTGGCGCCGGATCGCGCACGTCCTCCTGCCGAAGGACTACGTGCGCCTGCAGCTGACCGGTGACTACGCGCTGGACAAGGCCGACGGAGCGGGAACGCTCCTCTTCGACCTCGCCGCCCGCGACTGGTCGACGGAGGTGCTGGCGGCGCTCGGGATTGACCCGGCCTGGATGCCGCCGACCTGGGAGGGACCCCAGGTCACGGGTGCCATCTCGGCGGCGGCGGCGACTGCGACTGGTCTCCGGCCCGGCACGCCGGTCGTCGCCGGCGGCGGCGACCAGGCGGCGAATGCAGTGGGCGTGGGTGCGGTCAGCGTGGGCACGATGGCGCTCTCCCTGGGAACCTCCGGCGTGATCTTCGCCACGACGGACCGCCCGACCTTCGACCCGGCCGGCCGCGTCCACGCGTTCTGCCACGCAGTGCCGGGGCGCTGGCACCTGATGTCGGTGATGCTGTCCGCGGCGGGCAGCCTCCGCTGGTTCCGCGACGTCCTTGCACCCGGGGTCGAATTCGGGGACCTCGTCGCTCTTGCCGCGGAGGTCCCGGCGGGAAGCGAGGGCCTCTGGTTCCTTCCATACCTCAGCGGCGAGCGCAGCCCCCACCCGGATCCCCTCGCCCGGGGGGCGTTCGTGGGCCTTACGCTGGCGCATGACCGGCGCCACCTCACGCGCGCCGTGCTCGAGGGCGTCGCATTCGGGCTGCGGGACGGCCTGGACCTCATGGTGGCGGCGGGCATGCCCGCCCCGGCCCAGATCCGCGCTTCGGGGGGCGGAACGGTGAGCCCGTTGTGGCGCCAGATCCTCGCCGATGTCCTCGGCGCCGAGATCGCGACCGTGAACACGTCCGAGGGTGCCGCCTATGGGGCGGGGCTCCTCGCGGCGGTCGGGGCCGGCTGGTACCGGAGCGTCGAGGATGCCGCGGCGGCGCTCGTGACGGCGACCCCCGTGGCGGCGCCCGGGCCGGACGCTCCGCGCTACGCGGAGGCACACGCGGTCTACCGGGGACTCTACCCGGCGTTGGCGCCGTCCTTCCGGAGGATGTGACCCCGGGCCCCGGGAGGGATCCGCGTCCGGGCCCGCGGTCAGCGTGGGTCAGGGGTCAGCGTGGGTCAGTGGTGGAGCGCGGCGAGCTCGGTCTGCGTGACCTCACCGGGCAACTTGCCGATGATGATCATGGCGAGGACTTCGTCGGGCGTCACGTCCGACTTGTTGACGGTCCCCACCAGCTTCCCGTGCAGCATCACGCAGATGCGGTCCGACAGGTCGAAGACGTCGTGGATGTCGTGGCTGATCAGGAAGATCCCGATCCCCTCGCTCTTCAGTTGCTTGATCAGGTCTCGCACCTGGGCCGTCTCGGCCGGGCCCAGGGCGGCGGTGGGCTCGTCCATGATTAGGATCCGGGCGTTGAAGTGGACGGCGCGGGCGATGGCGACGGACTGGCGCTGGCCACCCGAGAGCGACTTCACAGCCGTCTTGAAGTTCTTGAACCGCGGGTTCAGCCGGCCCATGACCTTCCGGGTCTCGGCCTCCATCGCGGAGTCGTCGAGCGAGCCGAAGCGCGTCATGATCTCGCGCCCGAGGAACATGTTCGCCGCGGCGTCGACGTTGTCGGCGAGGGCCAGCGTCTGGTAGATCGTCTCGATCCCAAGGGCCTTCGCGTCCCGGGGGTTCGTGATGGACACCGGGCGACCGTCGATCAGGATCTCGCCGCTGTCCGCCGCGTGAGCCCCCGACAGCGCCCGGATGAGGGTGGACTTCCCAGCGCCGTTTCCCCCGACCAGCCCGACCACCTCTCCGGGATGGAGGTCGACCGTGACCCCGTCGACGGCATGGACCCCCCCGAATGCGATCCGGATGTTGCGCATCTCCACGAGCGGGACGCGTCCAGGCGCGGCGGTGCCTTCTATCGCCGGGGTGGGTTCGATTGCAGTCATCGACTCGCTCATCACAGCATCCTCCCTGCCCCTCAGGCCGAGCGCCGGCGCATGACGGTGTCGAGGCCGACCGCCACCACCAGCACGCTGCCCGCGACGATGTCCTGGATGGGTGAATCGACGCGCAGCAGGAGCATGCCCGACCGGAGCGACTGCATCACGACGGCGCCCAGCACGGCGCCCGGGATGGTGCCGATGCCGCCCGAGAACGACGTGCCCCCGATGACCGCGGCGGCGATGACATCGAGCTCGTTCTGCGTCCCCAGGCTCGTCACCGCCGAGTTGAGACGCGCTGTCTGGATGGCGCCGCTGACGGCGCACAGGATGCCCATCAGCACGTAGGTCAGCATGATGGTCCGCCGGGTGTTGATGCCGCCGAGCTCGGCCGCCTCCGGGTTCCCGCCGATCGAGAAGACGTAGCGCCCGAAGCGCCGGCGCGTGGCAAGGAACGTGATGACGAGGGTGACCCCCAACATGATGATGACGGGGATGGCGATCCCGACAGGGATGTCCAGGCGGGCGTCCGGCCCGAAGTGCTCGATGGCGAGCTGCTCGGGCCAGAAGTAGCTGTTGGCGACCATGACCGCGCCCAGCACCGCGGCGCTGCCGACAACGCCCACCAGAACCTCCGCCCACATGGGGCGGAGGGGGAAGTCGTACCGACGGCGACGGCGACGGCCCGCGATGAGCGTGTAGACGATGCCGAGACAGGCAAGGATCCCCACCGCCCAGCTGGCCATCTCACCGATGGAGCCGACCGGGCCACCGCCCAGCAGGGCGAACGTCTTGTCCAGCGGGGCGATGGTCTGCCCCTGCTGGAGCTCGAAGATCAGGCCACGCCAGACCAGCAGACCGCCCAGCGTCACGATGAAGGCGGGCACGCCGGAGTAGGCGATGATGAAGCCCTGGAATCCCCCGATCGCCGCTCCCAGCACCAGCCCGACTGCCAGGGCGAGGATCCACGTGTACGGCTGGTCGAAGCCGAGCCCAAGGGTGGTCGGGATCCAGACGGTCTGGACCATCGCCATCGTGTAGCCAGTCAGGCCGAGGACGGATCCGACCGACAGGTCGATGTTGCGCGACACGATGATCAGGACCATGCCGGTGGCCATCACCGCGATGGAGGAGCTCTGGACCGACAGGTTCCACAGGTTGCGCGGCGTCAGGAAGCTCCCGCCCGACATGATGTTGAAGCCGATCCAGATGATCGCCAGGGCGGCGACCATGCCCAGCAGGCGAGTGTCGACCTCCAGGGCCGTCAGGAGCGAACGCAGGGAGCGGGGCGGCCGCTCACGCGTGGCGTCCTGGCGGACGCCGGAAGCCTCAGTCATGGTGGCGCCTCATCTGGCAACTCATGAAAGTCAGAGCGCCCTGCGCCGCGGCATTTCGCCGGGCGCAGGGCGCGTGGACCACGAGGGTCAGCTACGGGTTACGGGCAGGCGGGCACGGACCCGGCCGTGACGCCCTGGCAGAGCTTGTCCTTGGTGATCCAGCCGGCATCGAGCACGATGTTGAGGGTGTCCTTCATGATCGCCTGAGGCGTCAGGAGGATCGACGTCAGCGTGTTCTTGCCCGGGCTCGTGAACGGCGCGGTGCCCTTCACCGTGGTGATGTCCTTGTTGGCGCAGAGCTGGGCCGCAGCCTCGCCGGCTGTCTTGCCGAGCAGGCGGGCGTCCTTCCAGACGTCGACGGTCTGCGTGCCGAGGGCGACCCGGTTGAGGGCGGCGGCGTCGCCGTCCTGGCCGGACACCGCCACCTTGCCGGCGAGGCCCTGGGCCGCGAGTGCGGCGACCACGCCGCCGGCCATGCCGTCGTTCTCGGAGAGGACGGCATCAACCTTGTTGTTGTTGGCAGTCAGGAACTGCTCCATCTCGGTCTGGGCGTTCTTCGGATCCCAGTTGTCCGTGTAGGACTCGCCGACGATCTTGATGTCGCCGGACTTGACCGCCGGGCCGATGATCTCGTCCATGCCGCCGCGCAGGAAGTCGGCGTTGGCATCGGCCTTGTTGCCCTTGATGACGACGTAGTTGCCCTTGGGCACGGCCGCGAAGACCGCGCGGGCCTGCATGCGCCCGACCTCGACGTTGTCGAAGGTGATGTAGAGCGCCTTCGGATCCTCGATGAGGCGGTCGTAGGCGATGACCGGGATGCCCTGGCTGATGGCGCTCGCCACGGACGGCTTGATCGCGGTCCCGTCCTGGGCCAGGATGATCACGACCTTCGCGCCCTGCGAGATCAGGTTCTCGACGTTAGTCGCCTGCGTCTCCGGCGAGGACTTCGCGTCATTCGAGATGTACTTCGCGCCGGCCGCGGTGAGGGCAGCCTTGATTGCGGGCTCGTCCCACTTGCCCCAGCGCTCTTCCTGGTAGTTGTTCCACGAGACGCCGACGGTGCACCCGGCGGCCCCGCCGGCCGACGCCGCGGCCGATGCGCTCGGCGCAGGGGTCGCAGAGCCACTACATGCTGCGAAGACGACCGCGGCGGCCCCGACGAAGGCCCCCACTTTGCGATTGACCATAGTCGCTCGACTCCTCCTTAGAACCACACTTCGCGGCCGGACGGCCGTGGTTCGGCGTTAGGCTACCATCCTGCTCAAGCCCCGTGTAGATCCCGGACGGGTCGCCGGGACGACCATCCGGTGGCGGGGGCGGTGTCGGGAAGGGGACCCCATCGAGAGACTCCAGGGCACGCTGGCACTCGTGACCGGCGCGAGTCGCGGGATCGCCGCGGCCGAGATCGTGACGATCGCGAGCGAAGCCGGTCGTCGCGGTCTCCCGTCCGAGGCAACCTGTGTGACTCGAGATTCGCCGAGGTCGGCCTGACCCGGGCGCTCGATCAGGAGCGGCCGGAGCATCACGTCCGGCGCGCGAACGTGTCTGGGGGAGGGGTGGCAATGGACTTCGCGATGGGACACGGCAGGACCCCCGACATGCCGGCCCTGGCGGGAAGGATGGCGTCGGCGCGTGTGGCCGAGACGGTGCTCTTCGTGCTGACCCGGCCCCCGGAAGCACCGGATCCTAGAGGTTGCGCTCCGCCCCGTGACCGGGACTTCGTTGGAGGGGTAAGGCCGGGCTGAGGCTTCGTGAAGCCCGGGTAGCTCGCTACAGGGGAATCATCGAGATGACGTCACTCCGCTGGGGCATTCTGGGGCCCGGCCGCATCGCCCCGCGGCTCGTGCGGGCCGTGGCTGCCTGCGCGCGCGCGGACCTGGTCGCGGTCGCCAGTCGTGATCTGGCCCGCGCCGCGGCTTTCGCCGCGGCGCACGGGATCCCGCACGCGTTCGGCTCCTACGAGGCCCTGGTCTCGGCGCCCGACGTGGACGTCGTCTACGTCTCCCTGCCGAACCACCTCCATGCCGAGTGGACGATCCGCGCGCTCGAGGCCGGGAAGCACGTGCTGTGCGAGAAGCCGCTGGCCCTCACGGTGGAGCAGGTCGACGCGATTGCCGCGGCCTCCGAGCACTCAGGGCGGATCGCGGTCGAGGGCTTCATGTACCTGCATCATCCCCAGGTCCTCCGCGCGATCGAGTTCGCGCGCGGCGGTGCGCTGGGCCGGCTCGAGCTCGTGAACGGGACGTTCTCGTTCTTCCTCACCCAATCCGGCGACCCGCGCCTGGAGCCCTCGATGGGTGGCGGTTCGCTCTGGGACGTGGGCTGCTACCCGGTCAGTCTCGCGCGACGGATCGCGGGCGCGGAACCCGATCGAGTCGGTGCCTTCGCCCGGTTCGACGAGCGGGGCGTCGACCGAACCTTCATCGGACAGCTGCACTTCCCAGGCGGCCTGCTCGCCCAGTTCGACTGCGGGTTCGCCGCTCCCGATCGGCAGCGGGTCGAGGTCGTGGGCAGCCACGCGACGCTGGTGCTCGGCAGTCCATTCCTGCCGGCTCCTGACGGCCCACCGCCGACGCTGACGATGTGGCGTGGCCGCGACGCCACGGCCGTCAAGGTGCCGTCGGTCGACCAGTACGCGGCGGAAGTTGACGACCTCACGCGGGCGATCCTGGATGGCACGCCGCCGAGCCTCAACCTCGGGTTCAGCCGCGGTACCATCGCCGCACTCAGCGCGCTGGATCGAGCCGCCCGAGTGAACGCCGGGCAGATCAGCGCCTGAACCCGAGACGGAGTGACCGAGATGGAGCCCGAGGCGACCCCCCCGGTGAACGAGACGCCCACGGTTGCACCGGACGAGTGGCTCGCGACCGCGCGAGACGCGGCGCCCCGTCGATCCAGGCGCCCGCTGGTCGGCGCTGCGATCGCCGCGCTCGCATTTCTGGGCGTGCTGGTGGTCGGCCTAGTGGTCGGCACGCCGCAGGTGCAGCAGCCGTCGTGCGCTCCAATTGCGAACCACCCCGAGTGGTCGGTCGCCCGGCGCTGGGACGAGGCTTTGCTCGACGCGATCCGGCGCGCGCTCCCGGCACCGACCGTCCACGCCCGGAACCTCTTCCACGTGTCGGCCGCGATGTGGGATGGCTGGGCGGCGTACGACCCCGGGGCCTCTGGCTATTTCGTCACGGAGAAGCACACCGCGTCCGACGTGACCGCGGCCCGTAACGAGGCGATCAGCTACGCCGCCTACCGCGTGCTGACCGCGAGGTACATCAAGTCCGTCGGCGCCGACACGTCGCTGTCGGAGTTCGACGACGTGATGGACGCGCTGTGCTACCCGATCAGCGTCACCACGACCGAGGGCGACTCGCCGGCCGCGGTCGGGAACCGGATCGCCAAGGCCGTGATCGCCCGCGGCCTGACCGACGGGTCGAATGAGGCGACGGGCTACAACGACCCCGCCTACAAGCCCGTGAACGCGCCCCTGGTCGTGGCGAAGCCCGGGAATGTGATGACCGACCCGAACCGCTGGCAACCGCTCCAGATCGAGCACATGATCTCCCAGAACGGGATCCCGGTCACCAACGGCGTGCAGCAGGCCGTCGGGACGGTCTGGGGCCACGTCATGTCGTTCGGCCTGCCCGATGGCGGTGTCGCCGGCGTTCCGATCGACCCCGGCCCTCCGCCTCGCCTGGGGGATCCCGCGACCGACCAGGCCCTGAAGGACCAGGTCGTCGAGGTGATCCGGGACAGCAGCGCCCTGGACCCCTCGGCCGGCGTCATGATCGACATCTCGCCCGCCGCGCGTGGCAACAACACCCTGGGGACCAACGACGGCTCGGGCCACCCCGTCGATCCGGCGACGGGCAAGCCCTATCCGCCCGACGTGGTGAACCAGGGCGACTTCGGTCGGGTCATGGCGGAGTTCTGGGCCGACGGCCCGAAGTCGGAGACACCGCCGGGCCACTGGAACGTGCTCGCCAACCTCGCGTCGGACGAGCTTGCCCCGAACCTCCGGATCGGGGGCGCGGGCCCGTCCGTCGACCGGCTCCAGTGGGATGTCAAGCTGTACTTCGCCCTCAACGGGGCCGTCCACGACGCAGCGATCGCGGCCTGGGGCCTGAAGGGCGACTACGACACCTCCCGGCCCATCTCGCTGGTCCGCTACATGGGCGGGCTGGGCCAGTCGAGCGACCCGACCCTGCCGTCCTACAACAAGGAAGGCCTGCCGCTCGTTCCCGGCCTCATCGAGCTCGTCACGAAGGCAACGGCCGCGCCCGGGCAGCGCCACGCGGCGCTTGCCGGCCACGAGGGCCAGGTCGCAATCCGGGCCTGGGCAGGAACCCCGAAGGACCCGAAGACGCAGGTTGGCGGAGTCATCTGGATCCTCGCAACCACCTGGATGCCGTACCAGCTCCCCACCTTCGTGACGCCTGCCTTCCCCGCGTACGCGTCCGGGCACAGCTCGTTCAGCCGGGCGGCGGCGGAGGTTCTCGTCGGCTTCACCGGCAGCGAGTATTTCCCGGGCGGCAGCAGCGGCTACACGATCAAGGCAGGCTCGCTCAAGTTCGAAGCCGGCCCGACGACCGACATCCGGCTGGAATGGGCGACCTACTACGACGCCGCGGACCAGGCCGGCCAGTCACGGCTGTGGGGCGGGATCCATATCCAGGCAGACGACTTCACCGGGCGCATGCTCGGCTCGGCGTGTGGCAAGGCCGCCTGGGCGCTGGCGCAGCGGTACTACGACGGGAAGGTCGGGGCGTGATCAGCGGCGTGGGACTCACGGGACCGCCGGACGCGTCACCAGCGTGAGCGGTCGGAGGGCCGCGATCGTCGTGGCTGCCGCTACCGTGGCACTGGTCGCGGCCGCGGGCTTCGCGCTGACAAGAGGCAGCGGGACCACGCCCGCGACGGCGCTGGCTCCGCCCCACTTCGTCGAGGAGACGGCAACAGCCGGGATCGCCCAGGTCTACGACGGCGCGTTCCCGTTCCCGGTGGGCGGCGGTGTTGCCGTGTTCGACTGCAACGGCGACCGCGCGCCGGAGATCTACGTCGCCGGCGGGAGCGGGCCCGCGGCGCTCTACCGAAACGACAGCACGGTCGGCGGTGCGCTGCGATTCACGCGACTTCCCGATCCGGCCACGGACCTCACGAACGTGATCGGGGCGTACCCGATCGACATCGACGGCGACGGCCAGGTCGACCTCGTGGTGCTGCGGAAGGGCGAGACGATCCTCCTGCGGGGCCTGGGCGAATGCCGTTTTGAACGGGCGAACGAACGCTGGTCCTTCGATGGTGGGAACGGGCTGACCACGTCCTTCAGCGCGACCTGGGACGGCCCGGCGGGACTTCCGACGCTCGCCCTCGGCCACTACCTCCGTCTCGACGCGTCGGGCGCGACCACGCTGGACTGCGCGGACAACGCCCTCGTCCGGCCGAACGCGGCCAATCCCGGCTACGCCCCGCCGATTACCCTGACACCCGGCTATTGCGCCCTGTCGATGCTGTTCAGCGACTGGGACCGCTCCGGCCGGCGCGACCTGCGCGTCAGCAACGACCGGAACTACTACGACCCCGCCAGCGGTGAGGAACAGCTGTGGCGCACCGCCCCCGGCGAGCTGCCGCGCCTCTACACGGCTGCCGACGGCTGGGTGCAGGTCCAGGTGGAGGGCATGGGCATCGCCAGCTACGACGTGACCGGGGACGGCTACCCCGACGTGTTCCTGACGAGCCAGGCCGCGAGCAAGCTGCAGACGCTGACCTCCGGGCCGGGCCAGCCGACCTATCGCGACATCGGGGCCAAGCGTGGCGTCAATGCCGCGCAACCGTTCACCGGCGGCGACGTCCTGCCCTCGACCGCCTGGCACCCGGAGTTCCAGGACGTCAACAACGACGGCTTCATCGACCTGTTCATCTCCAAGGGCAACGTCACGGCGCAGCCGGACTTCGCCATGAAGGACCCGAGCAACCTCCTGCTGGGCCAGCCCGACGGGACGTTCAAGGAATCCGCGGACACAGCCGGAGTCCTGAGCTTCGAGCGCGGCCGCGGGGCCGCCCTGGCGGACTTCAACCTCGACGGGATGCTGGACCTCGTCGAGGTGAACTACGGCTCGCCGCTGCGGATCTGGCGAAACGCGGGTTCCGGCGACGCGGCGCAGCCCGCCCCGATGGGAAACTGGTTGGCCCTGCAGCTCGATCAGCCCGGCCCGAACCGGGACGCCGTGGGCGCCTGGATCGAGGTCAAGGTTGGCGACCTGACGATGCGACGCGAGCTGACAATCGGCGGCGGCCACGAGGGCGGCCAGCTCGGCTGGGTCCACTTCGGGCTCGGCCCATCCAGTGGGGCCCAGATCCGGGTCCAGTGGCCCGACGGCGAGACGGGGCCCTGGGTGCAAGCCAGCGCGAACCAGTTCGCGCTGGTCGAGCGCGGGGCCACACAGGTCACGCCGTGGCGGCCCGCGGGCAACTGACCGCTGCGAACTGAGACGAGAGGAGCGTCGGGGATGGCCAACGCGCGGCTCGCGGTAGTCGACCTGCCGGACTTCGGGGCGGACGAGGAGCGGCCGGAGATCCCGACATCGCTCTACGTGGCGCGCGTGGAGCGACTCCGGGAGCGTGCCGCCGAGCGCGGCTACGACCGGGTCGTCGTGTACGCCGACCGCGAGCACAGCGCCAACCTCGCCTTCCTGACCGGGTTCGACCCGCGCTTCGAGGAGGCCGTCCTGGTAGTGGGGCCAGCCGGCGACCCGGCGATCCTTGTCGGGAACGAGTGTTACGGCCTGGCCGGAGCGGCACCGCTGCCGATGCGACGGGCCCTCTTCCAGGACTTGAGCCTGCCGGGCCAGCCGCGCGATCGATCGCGATCGCTCGCCGAGATCCTCAGCGACGAGGGAATCGGGCCCGGCAGCCGAGCGGGCGTGATCGGTTGGAAGACGTACGCCCGCCCGGAGATGATCGACGCCCCAGCCTTCCTGGTGGACGAGCTGCGCCGCCTGTCCGGCGCAACCGGCCGGGTCGAGAATGCGACCGACCTGCTGATCGATGCCGCGGATGGCCTGCGGGTGATCAACGAGGTCGAGCAGCTCGCGGTGTTCGAGCACGCCTCCTGCCATACGTCGGACGGCGTGCGGCGACTGTTGCGGGGCCTGCGGCCCGGCATGCGCGAGCGCGAGGCGGTCGGGCTGCTCCGATGGAACGGGTCGCCGCTGTCCTGCCACCTGATGCTCAGCGCCGGTCCGCGGGCGACATTCGGCCTGCCGAGCCCGGGCGATCGGCGGATCGGGCGCGGCGACCGCTTCACGACGGCGTTCGGCGTCTGGGGCGCGCTCACCTGCCGGGCCGGCTTCGTCGTCGAGGACGCGGCCGAGCTCCCGGTCGGCATCGGCGACTACGTCGAGCGGCTGGTGGCGCCCTACTTCGAGGCAGTCGCCGAGTGGTACGGGGCGCTCCACGTCGGTCAGACCGGGGGAGCGCTGCAGGCCGTCATCGACCGCCGGCTGGGCGACCCATTCTTCGGGATCTTCCTGAACCCGGGTCACCAGATCCACCTCGATGAGTGGGTGAACTCCCCCGTGGCCCCGGACTCCGCGATCGAGCTCCGCTCCGGCATGGCCCTGCAGGTGGACATCATCCCGGCGACGGGGACCGACTACTTCACCTCCAACATCGAGGATGGCGTGGCGCTCGCGGACACGTCGCTTCGCGCGGCCTTTGCCGACCGCTACCCGGACGCGTGGCGCCGCATTCAGGCGCGCCGCCGGTTCATGGGCGAGACGCTCGGCATCGCCCTGCACCCCGATGTCCTGCCATTCTCCAACCTCGCCGCGTTCCTGCCGCCGTTCTTGCTGCGGCCGGACCGGGCGATGACGCTCTCGACCTAGATGCTTGTGCGGGGTGGCAGGCTGACGAGGCGCGCGTGACGTCGTTTCCCGACCTGCTGGCGATCGCGGACTGGCGACGCCGAATCGCGGAGCTCTACGCGGAGGTCCGGCGGGCGTCGGCGGCGGATCCGGCCGCCGCGCATGCAACCTGGCGTGCGGAGCGGGAGGCCCTGTACCGGGGACACCCGGCGTCGCCGGTGCCGATCGGCGAACGCGACGGGTTCCGCGCGCTCCATTGGCCCTACACGGATGCCTGGCGCCGGACGGCACGCCTGGAGGAGGCGGCGATGCCCGCGATCGGCGGGCCCGATCGGAGCCGCGCCCTCCCGTCGATCTCCTTCATCCCGGCGAGCGCCGGCACGCCACCGCCGTTCGAGCTGGCCGGCCACGTGACGCTCGCGCTCCCCGGCGGGACGGGGCGCCTGCCGGTGCTCCGGCTGCTGGAGTACGCGGGCGGCCTCTTCCTGCCGTTCGGGGACGCCACGAACGGCGGCACGACCTATGCGGCCGGGCGCTACCTGCTCGATACCGCCAAGGGCGCGGACCTCGGCGTGTCGGCCGACGGCGCGCTGATCCTGGACTTCAACTTTGCGTTCCAGCCGTCCTGCGCCTTCGACCCACGCTGGGCGTGCCCGCTTGCGCCGCCGGAAGCGCGCCTGGCAATCGCGATCGAGGCCGGCGAGCGAATGCGGTAGACCGCCGGTCGATCGGCCGCCGCCGCCGCGTCCGTCGCGCCCGCACGCCGCGTCCGTCGCGGGCTCGGCCGCGTCGGTCGCGGGCTCGGCCGCGAAGTCAGCCGCGGAGCGTGATCGCGCCCGTCGCCTTGTCGACCACGATGGGGAGTGCCGCCAGCGCGACGGGCGCGGGGCCCTGCAGGACGTCCGCGTTATGGGTCGGATCGAAGACCGCGCCGTGGCACGGGCAGAAGACGAGGCCCGACGGTTGGTCGTACTCGACCGTGCACCCCTGGTGCGTGCAGAGGGCATCGAACGCCACCACGCTGCCGTCGGCGAGCCGGACGAGGATGCCCGGATCGCCGCTCGCGGGGTCGGTGAAGCCCAGCGCGGTCCGCGGCTTCAGGCTCGCCAGCGTCGCGATCTGCCCGGCGACCGGGGGCGCGGAGGACCCGGGGCTTGTCGCCGGCGTCGGCGCGGCCGCGGTCGGCGCGGCCGCGGTCGCGCCCGGGCTGCCCGGCGCCGGACTCGGCGATGCCCCCGGAACTCGCGCGACCTGGTCGCGACCGTGGAGCAGCCCGGCGCTCATGCCCGCCACGCCCGCAACGGCGACGGCGGCCGCGGCCAGCACCCCACCCTGGAGAATCGCCCTGCGCTCCGGGGACGCTGCATCGGGATTTCCGTCCGGGGCGAGCAAGGCCGGGAACGGTACGCGGAGGACCGCCAGCCCGCCGTGGCCGGCCAGGGCAAGCGTCAGCCAGCCGAAGGCGTACGGAAGGTCCGGCCCGAAGTAGTAGGGATGGACGGTCCACGAGGCGGTCAGGAAGAACAGGCTGGAGACGGCGGCTCCGGCAGCCGCGCTCAACCGGTAGAGCAGCCCGGTCAGCGCCCCCAGGCCGATGGCAATCTCCGCGAGCGCCATCAGGACGCCGATGAGGACCGGGAAAGGCAGGGCGAAGGCCGTGACAAGGCCCGCCAGCGGGCTCGCGCGGGTGAAGGCGGTCAGCTGCTCCCCGATGGATCCCGGGCCTGAGGCGGTCAGGAAGCGTGGATCGATGAGCTTGTCGATGCCGGCGTACAGGAATGTCGCACCCACGAAGAACCGGAGCGGCAGCAGCGCCGCGAACACTCGCCGTTCCGCCGGTGACGCAGGAACCGGTCCGTCGCGCCTGCCACGAGCCGAGTCCCCGACGCGAGGAGGGGCCGCCTGCCCGGCATCCGGGCGTCGACTCGGGGGACGGCGGCTCTCGTGGCGGCTCATGGGCTCCTCTGGGGCTCGGCGGGAGGGCCCATCATGCCGGGTCCGGGGCGCGAAGCCGATTGCGGCTGGATTGAGATTCGACTATACGTGGCGGGCCGCCGCGAGCGCGCCGACGAGCTCCCGGCAGAATGCGGGGATGTCGTCGACGACCCGCCCCCAGACCAGGGTCCCGTCGCGGAACGCGGGCTCGTCCGCCCAGGTTGCCCCGGCGTTCACGAGGTCGTCGCGAATCCCGAGCGAACCGGTCGCGCGGCCGCCGGCCACGATGCCCGCCGAGATCGCGATCAGGCCACCGTGGCAGATGATGCCGATTGGGCGACCTGCCGCATGGACTGTCCTCACCAGCTCGAGGATCGCCGGGTAGCGGCGAAGCTTGTCCGGCATCCATCCGCCGGGGAGGACCAGCCCGTCCAGCGCGGCGGCGTCGACCTCGCCGACAGCCGCGTCCACGCTGACGGCCAGCCCGTTCTTCCCGTGGACGGTGCCCGGCGCGAGGCCGATGCTGGTCACCCGCGCCCCCTCCTCGCGGAGCCGCATCACGGTGACCCAGAACTCCAGGTCCTCGACGCCCTCGCCGGCAACGATCCCGACGTGCATCCCGTCAAGCTGCATGGCATACCTCCTGCGACCGAGGATACGCCGACGGCCGATCCCGTCGCGTGGCGGTCGGGCCGGCGCTTCGACCCGGCGCCGCGACTCGGCGGCCGGCCTTGCGCGGCGGCAGGCCTGGCGCGGCGGCCGATCGGCGCGCGCCCGGTCTCGTGGCGTGGCGTCGCCTCCCGGCCGGCTCGCGTACCATCCGGGCATGCCCCAGCCGCTGGCGCTTCCCGGTCCCGTGCGCGCCTTCATCGCCGCGCCCGGCTGTTTCGCCACGCTCGCCACGCTCGACCCGGACGGCGCGCCCCGGCAGGCCGTCGTCTGGTATCGCCTGGACCCGGACGGGATGCTGATGGTGAACAGCGCCGCCGGCCGGCGCTGGCCCGCGAACCTTCGCCGCGACGCGCGGGTGGCCCTGGCCATCGCCGAGCCTGGCGATGGCTACCGGTGGGTGGGACTGGAGGCGGAGGTCGCGGAGATCATCGACGACCAGGCCATCGCCCAGGCGGACATCGCCGATCTCGCCCGTCGCTACCACCCGGATGACCCGGCCAGGAGCGCGGCCGACATCGCCCGGTTCCAGGCCCAGCGGCGAGTGACGTTCCGGCTGCGGCCCACCTCGTTTCACGACCACCTGGACGAGTGAGCGAGCTTCGCTTCGGCGCCCAGCTCTGGAGCCAGGCGACGGACTGGCCGGGCTTCCTCGACGCCGCGCTGGCCGCCGAGGCCGCCGGCTGGGACTCGGTCTGGACGTGGGACCACCTCCACGCGATCTTCGGGCCGTGGGAGCAGCCCATCTTCGAAGGTCCAATGGCGCTGGCGGCCGTCGCCGCCCGAACGTCGCGCGTCCGGCTGGGCCTGATGGTGGGCGCGAACACGTTCCGGAACCCGGGACACACGGCCAAGATCACCACGACGCTCGACCACGTCTCCGGGGGCAGGGCGGTGCTCGGGATCGGCGGGGCGTGGTTCGGCCGCGAGCACGAGGCGTTCGGGCTGGACTTCGGGGCCGGCTTCGGGGAGCGCCTGGACCGCCTGGACGAAGCGGTCGGGCTGATCCGGCGCTTGCTCGACGGCGAGCGATTCAGCCAAGCCGGCCGCTTCTACACGTTCACCGATGCGCTGGCCGCGCCGCGGCCCGTCCAGGCGCACCTGCCCATCCTGGTGGGCGGGTCCGGGCCCAAGAAGACGCTCCGGACGGTGGCTCGCCACGCGGACGCCTGGAACACGGCCGGGACACCCGCCGAGGTCGCCGCCCGCGACGCCATCCTGCGCGCCCATTGTGCCGACGTCGGGCGCGACCCCGGGACCATCGAGCGGACGGTCTCCTTCCCGATCGTGCTCCGCGATGACCCAGCCGACGCGGTGCGCGCCTTCGCGGCGCTGTGTGACCACAACGGGACGCCCGACGCGGGCAACGTGCCCACGCTCCTCGGGCCACCGGCGCAGGTGGCCGACGCGATCCGTCCGTACGTGGCCCTGGGATTCACCACGATCATCGCGCGGCTGCCGGCCCCCCACGACGCCGAGACGCTCGCCCGCATCGGCGAAGTCCGGGCCGCCCTGGCCGGCTGAGCAGCGTCGCCCCGAATGCCCCGCGTCGTTGCGCTCGCCGGGGGCGTTGGCGGGGCCAAGCTGGTCCTCGGGCTCCAGCTGGTCCTCGCGCCGGGCGACCTGTCCGTCATCGTCAACACGGGCGACGACCAGGAGTTCCACGGCCTCCTGGTCTGCCCGGACCACGACACGGTCCTCTACACGCTGGCCGGCCTCGCCGACCGGGAACGCGGATGGGGCCTTGCCGGCGAGACGTGGGCCGCCGCCGGGCAGCTCGCGCGGCTGGGGGAGCCGACGTGGTTCCAGCTCGGCGACCGCGACCTCGCGCTCCACGTGCACCGGACGCGGCGGCTGCGGGATGGGGAACGCCTGACCACGATCGCGCTGGACGTGGCCGCCAGGCTGGGAGTCGCGACCCGGATCCTGCCGATGACCGACGTGCCGGTCCGGACGCGAGTGCGCACCGAAGACGGCTGGCTCGCGTTCCAGGACTGGTTTGTGCGCCTCCGCCAGGAGCCGGCGGTGCTCGAAGTCGCCTTCGACGGCGCCGCGCGGGCGCCCATGACGCCCGAGGTTCAGGCCGCGCTCGAGGGCGCCGACGCGATCGTGATCTGCCCGTCGAACCCGCTCGTCTCGATCGCCCCGATTTTGGCCGTCCCCGGGATCCGGGGCGCCATCCAAGACGCGCGTCAACGCGGGATTCGCGTGGCCGCGGTCTCCCCGATCGTGGGTGGGAAGGCACTCCGGGGGCCGGCCGACCGGATGCTTGCCGCGCTCGGCGAGGAGGTGAGCGCGCCGGGCGTCGCACGCCGGTACGTCGGGCTCATCGACGCCTTCGTGATCGACGAGGCGGACGCGGCCCTCGTCCCGGCCGTGGAGCGCCTCGGCATGCGCGCGATCGTTGCGCCGTCCGTGATGACCGACGACGCGTCGCGCGCCGCCCTCGCGCAGGTCGTGCTGGACGCCTGCCTGGCCTGATCCGAGGGCTCGCGCGGACGGTTGCCGCCGTGCGGATGGTTGCCGCGGGCCTCAGAGCCACTCGCCCCCCGACCTCGGTCGGTTCGGCACTGTTGACCGGTCGCCAGAACGGGCCACGCTGCTGCGATCGGACGAGCGGGCAGCGCTCTCACGCCACTCGGTACCTCCCGTCCCCGGGTGCCGCCCATCAAGGTGGTGACGCGATGAAGACGATCGTCGTCGACCCCGAACGGTGCATCGGGTGTCTCCAGTGCGAGTTCGCCTGCGCCGTCGAACACTCGACGATGCGCGACGTGCTCCTTGCCCTCGTCGAGCAGCCGCCACCCCGGCGGCGGGTCCATGTGGAGGCCGGCCCGCGGGCCGGAACGTCATTCCCGAACAAATGCCGTCACTGCGATCCGGCGCCGTGCCAGCTCGTGTGCCCCACGGGAGCGATCCATCGCGAGCGCGACCACGACGCCGTCCTGATCGACCTGATGCGCTGCATTGCGTGCGCGATGTGCGCGATGGTCTGCCCGTTTGACGTCGTCGGCTACCACGCCGTGGGCGACCGGTCCGTCGGCCGGACCGTGGCGATCAAATGCGACGCCTGCATCGATCGGCTGCGGGCGGGCGAGGCACCGGCCTGCGCCGAGGCGTGCAAGACCGGGGCGCTCACGTTCGCCGATCCGAATGACGTCGCGGTCGCCGGTCGGCGGCGCGTGACGGCGGCGGTCCTCGCCGCGACCACGACCGAGCCGCCGACCCCGGTCGCTGCGGAGACGGTGGGGGCATGGCGCGCGATCGGTGAAGCGACCGCGGCTGCCGGTCTATCAGGAGGTGCGCGATGACTGCGTTCGAGCGCAACGGCCATTCGAAAGATGGCATCGCGCGACTGACGATGCCGGAGGATGCCCAGCAGATGCTGGGGCTCGCCCGCTCCGCGGGAATCGAGACGGTTTGGGATCGGCTCGCCGCCCAGGAGCCACAGTGCGGGTATTGCTCCCTGGGCCTGTCGTGCCGGAACTGCGCCATGGGCCCGTGCCGGATCGATCCGTTCGGCCAGGCACCCCAGAAGGGCGTCTGCGGGGCCGGCGCCGACCTGATCGTCGCCCGCAATCTTGGTCGGGCGATTGCCGCCGGATCGTCGTCCCACTCTGACCACGGCCGCGACATCCTCGAGGTCTTCCTGGCGACCGCGAAGGGTGAGACCACCGGCTACCGCATCACCGACGAGGCGAAGTTGCGGCGACTGGCCGAGGAATGGGGCATCCAGGCCGGCGATCGGCCCGTCGAAGAGGTGGCCCGCGAGCTCGCCGAGGCGATGTTCGAGGATTATGGGTCCGCCAAGACCGAGCTCGGCTTCGTTGAGCGCGCCCCCGATGCCCGCCGGGCACTCTGGGAGCGACTGGCGCTGACTCCGCGCGGAATCGACCGTGAGCCGGTCGAGATGCTCCACCGGACCCACATGGGCGTGGACAGTGACTATGCCAACGTCCTGCTCCACGGCCTGCGGACCAGCCTGGCCGACGGCTGGGGCGGCTCGATGATCGCGACCGAGCTGTCGGACGTCATGTTCGGCACTCCGTCGCCCAGGATGTCCACGGTCAACCTGGGGACGCTGAAGGCCGATTACGTCAACGTCGCCCTCCACGGCCACAACCCGCTCCTGTCCGACGTCGTCGTCCAGGCAGCAGCAGATCCCGAGCTGGTCGCCCTGGCGAAGGAGCGTGGAGCGGCAGGCATCAACCTCGTCGGCCTGTGCTGCACGGGCAGTGAGCTCCTGATGCGCAAGGGCGTGCCGATGGCCGGCAACCATCTGATCCAGGAGCTGGTGATCATGACCGGCGCCCTCGAGGCGATGGTCGTCGACTACCAGTGCATCATGCCGTCCGTCACCGACGTGGCGAAGTGCTTCCACACCCGGGTGATCTCCACCTTCGACAAGGCGAAGCTGCCCGGCGCCATCCACATGCCATTCGACCCGCATCACGGCCTCGAGATCGGCAAGGCGATCATCCGGCAGGCGATCGACGCCTACTCGAATCGCAATCCCGATCGGGTCCGGATCCCCGTGGAGCCGGTCCCGATGATGAGCGGGTTCTCGGTCGAGGCGATCCTCGGCGCGATCGGGGGCACTCCGGCTCCGCTCGTCCAGGCGATCGCCGACGGGACGATCCGCGGGGCGGTCGGCGTGGTCGGCTGCAACAACCCGAAGATCACCCAGGACTACGCCCACGTCATGTTGACGCGGCGGCTCATCGAGAACGACATCCTGGTCCTCGTCACGGGCTGCGCGGCCGTGGCCAACGGCAAGGCCGGACAGATGGTCCCGGCGGCAGCCGAGCTGGCCGGGCCGGGACTGCGTGCCCTGTGCACATCGCTGGGGATCCCGCCCGTGCTCCACATGGGCTCGTGCGTGGACAACACGCGGATCCTCGTCCTGGCGGCCGCGCTCGCGAAGCACCTGGGCGTCGACATCAGCCAGCTGCCGCTGGCCGGAGCCGCGCCCGAGTGGTACTCGGAGAAGGCCGTGGCGATCGGGGCGTATGTCGTGGCCAGCGGGATCACGACCGTCCTCGGCGTGCAACCGCCGATCTTCGGCAGCCGCAACGTCGTCAACCTCCTGGCCGACGGCCTCGACGGCGTGGTCGGGGCGAAGTTCGCGGTGGAACCCGATCCGGAGAAGGCTGCCGTCCTGATCCGGCGTCACATCGAGACCAAGCGGCGGGGTCTCGGCCTCCCGTACATCGAACCCGATTCGATCGTCGCCCCCACGCCGGCCGTGCCGGCGACCGTCGGCGCCTGACCGAACCGGCGGCTCCAGCCGATGACCGGCGAACTGGTCCGGAGCCCCGCCCCCGGGTCGGGCTCCGGCGACCGGTCGCGGATCGTCGTCACGGGCAAGGGTGGCGTGGGCAAGACGACCCTTGCCGCGCTCCTCGCTCGCACCCTCGCCCGACGCGGGCAGACCGTCCTGGCCGTGGATGCCGACGCCCAGATGAACCTCGCATGGGCGCTCGGGATGCCCCCATCCGAGGCGACAGCGATCGTGCCGCTGAGCGATAACGCCGACTATGTGGAGGAGAAGACGGGGGCTCGACCGGGCTCCGGCTGGGGCATGCTCCTGCGCCTGAATCCCGAGGCGGAGGACGCGGTCGAGCGCTTCTCCGTCCGGGCGCCGGACAACGTCCGGCTGCTCGTGATGGGTTCGCTCCACCAGGCCGCCGCCGGTTGCCTGTGTCCCGAGAACACCCTGCTTGCCGGCGCGATGGCGGCGATCGCGCTGCGACCCGGCGAGCTCATCCTGCTGGACACCCAGGCCGGCATCGAGCACTTCGGCCGGGCGCTCGCGCGCGGCTTCGGACAGGCCCTGGTGGTGACCGATCCTTCGTTCAACGGCGTCTCGGTGGCGCTGCGGACGGCACGCCTGGCAACGGACCTCGGGATCCCGGTGGTCCGTCTCGTGGTCAACCGCGTCCGTGGTCCGATCGACATCGAGCGGGTCGAGGGCTACCTGGACGGGGCGGATGCCGGCACGCGCCCGGCGTTCGCGAGCCGACACCTCCTGCCGGAGGACGAACGGGTCCGGGCTGCCGAACCGGCCGTGGATGGGCTCCTGGACGGGACGGTCTCCCCGTTCGGCGCGGCGGTTGCGGACCTGGCCGATGCGCTCGTGCGGATCGCGGGGAGAGTGCCATGAGCATCGTCATCATCGGCGCCGGCCCGGCCGGCATCACGGTGGCTGAGACGATCCGGCGGTTCGACCGGGACGTCCCGATCACGATCATCACCGCCGAATCGTTCCCGCCCTATTCGCCCCCGGCGATGGCCGACCACTTCCTTACCGGCCGTGAGGATCCGCTCTACTGGATGGGCCGTGACGTTGGCGATCGGCTCGGCCTCGATGTCCGCGAGGACCGCGTGGTCGCGAGCGTCCGTCCCGCCATGCACGAGGTGGAGCTGGCCGACGGCTCGACCATCCCGTTCGACCGGCTCGTCGTCGCCTCGGGCAGCCGCCTCCACGCGGACCTGCCGGGCAACGAGCTCCGGGACATCCACGACTTCAAGTCGCTCCGGACGGCACGGGCACTCCTCGACCGCGTCCGGAGCGGCCAGGTCCGGACGGCCCTGATCGTCGGAGCCGGGTTCATAGGGATGGAGATCGCCCTGCTGCTGGCCGATCTCGGCGTCCGGGTGACGATGCTCGGCCGGCGAAGCTGGGTCATGCCGCGGATGCTCGATCCGGAGACGGCCGGCATCGCGGGGCGGATCATGAGCGAGCGCGGCGTCGAGCTCCGGCTGGGCGTCGAGGCCCGACGCTTCCTCGGCGCCGATGCCGTCGAGGGCGTCGAAATGGCCGACGGGGCGGTCCTGACGGCCGACGCCTACGTGGCGGCCACCGGCGTCAAGCCACACCTGGAGTTCCTGGCCGCGAGCGGCATCGACGCCGGCTGGGGCATCCGCGTCGACGACCATCTTCGGACGAGCGTCCGCGACGTGTGGGCGGCCGGGGACGTCGTCGAGGCAGCCGACCGCCTGACCGGCGAGCGATTCGTCCACGCGATCTTCCCGAACGCGGTGGCGCAGGGTGAGGTCGTGGGCCGGAACCTGGTCGGCCTGGACACGCCCTACCTCGGCGCCGAGAGCATGAACAGCCTCAAGCACCTGGGGCTGCCGATCATGGCGGTCGGGGCGATGACCGGCGACGAGGAGATCCGGTGGCGGAACGGCGACGTCCTCCGGAAGGTCTTCGTCACGGACCGGCGGATCGTTGGCTTCCGCCTGACCGGCGACATCGGTGGCGGCGGGATCCTCCGATCGCTGATGCTGACGGATCGCGACGTCGGCGGACGCCTGCGCCACCTCGCCGACCCGGGCCTGGGCATGGCCGAGACCGTCTTCGAGGCGCTTCCCGCCTGAACTTCGCGGCCCGATCCACGGGTGGGAGTCTCGGCCCGTTCGACGCCGCTTGCAAACGCCGGGCTTCACCCGGGCTACGATCACCCCATGCAGGATCTGGTCCCCTCCGAGGCGCCCCCGCCGGTTGACCTTGGGCACCTGGTCGCGATTGTCCCGGTGCGCGGGCTGGAGCGCGCCAAGACGCGCCTCGGCGAAGCCCTGGACCCGGAGGAGCGCCGCGCGCTGGTGGAGGGCCTCCTTCGCCGGACGATCCGGGCCGCGATCACCACGCCCGGAATCCGCGCGGTTGCCGTGGTGAGCCCGGATCCGGAAGCGCTTGCCGTCGCAGGGGATACCGGTGCGGTCACCCTGCCGCAGGGCGGCGGCGGCCTCAACGAGGGCCTCGCGGACGGCCGTGCCTGGGCGCGCGAGCTGGGTGCCACGGCGCTCCTCGTGATACCGGCCGACCTGCCCGCCGTCGGCCCCGGCGAGCTGGGGCTGGTGCTCGCGGCGGCCGGCGACAAGGTGGCGGCGAGCCGTGCGGCGGACACGCCGGCGACGTCGCTCGTGGTGCTGGTCCCGGATCGCGCCGGCGGAGGCACGAACCTGCTCCTGCTCGCCCCGCCAGGAGCGATCCCGTTCCAGTTCGGCCCGGGCAGCCGTGCCGCGCACGCCGGCGCCGCCGCGCGGGCCGGCGCCACCTACCTGGAGCTCGAAGGCCCGCTGGGCCTGGACCTCGACACGCCCGACGACCTGCTCGCCGCGGAGGCCGTGGGACTGGGCGGCTCGGCGATCGACCTGCCGTGAGCGACCCTGACGGGAGCTCCGGGGCGCCCGTCGCGCCGACGCACCCGACGGTTCGCCTGGAAGTCATCGCCCTGGACGGCGTCCCTGAGGTCCATCCGGGCGACGACCTCGCGGCACTGATCGGCGACGCTCTCGCGGCGACACCGGGCGCCCTGCCACTGCGACACGACGACGTCCTGGTCGTGACCCAGAAGGTCGTCTCGAAGGCAGAGGGCGCGTTCGTCGACCTCGCCGCGATCGAGCCCCGCCCCGAGGCGGTCGAGTTTGCCGCGCGCTGGGATCGCGACGCCAGGCAGGTGGAGGTGGTCCTTCAACAAGCGGTCCGGGTCGTGCGAATGGATCGCGGCGTCGTGATCGTGGAGACGCGCCACGGATTCGTCCTCGCGAATGGCGGCGTGGACGCGAGCAACGTGGGCCCGGGGAGCGGCGGGGTGGTGCTGCTGCTCCCCGACGACCCGGACGCTTCCGCGCGTCGCATCCGCGATGGGCTGGGGCTGCGATTCGGGACGGCGCCGGGCGTCGTCGTGTCGGACAGCCTGGGCCGCCCGTGGCGGTTCGGGATCACGGACCTCGCGATCGGCGTGGCCGGCTTCCGCCCGAACGAGGACCTCCGCGGTACGGCCGACGCCGACGGGCGGCCGATGAGCGCCACGATCCGCGCGGTCGCAGATGAGATCGCCTCCGCCGCGGAGCTCGTGCTGGGCAAGGCGGCCCACCGGCCGGTCGCGCTGGTACGCGGCGCATCTCCGCCGCCCGGCGACGGCAGCGTCGCGGCGGACGTGCTCATGCCACCCGCGTTCGACCTGTTCCGCTGACGCCGCGGGGCGTGCCCGGCGACCGCGAGCGAAGCTGCCGCGGCCAACGGCCCCGGCAGCCCCGGGCAGGCGGCGGTGTACGCTCACGTTCCCGCAGCATCGCCCACGAGGAGCCTCCGTCCGTGAAGATCGGCCTCCAGATCAATCGCTTTGCCTACCCCGGCGGCACGCCGGCCATCGGGCCAACGCTCGCACGGATCGCTCGCTCCACCGACGACGCCGGGTTCGACTCGATCTGGGTGATGGACCACTTCTTCCAGATCCGCGGCCTCGGACCGGCCGAGGACCCCATGCTGGAGGGCTGGACGGCGCTCGGGTTCATCGCGGCCAACACGAGCCGGGCGCGCCTGGGGCTCATGGTGGGCGGCATCCATTACCGACTCCCGGGCCTCTGGGTGAAAGCCGCGACGACGCTGGACGTCCTCTCCGGCGGCCGGGCGTGGCTGGGGATCGGGGCGGCGTGGAACCAGGAGGAGAGCGACGCCCTCGGCTTCCCGATGCCCCCACTCGGGACGCGCTTCGAGATGCTGGAGGAGACGCTTCGGATCGCCCGCGCGATGTGGCAGGGCGAGCGCGGGACGGAGGAGGCCTTCGCCGGCGCCCAGTACACCGCCGGCCGGCTCCTCAACTCCCCGCAGTCGATCAGCCGGCCGCGAGTGCCGATCATGATCGGCGGCGGTGGCGAGAAGAAGACGCTCCGCCTCGTGGCGCAATACGCCGATGCGACGAACGTCTTCGGCGGCGCGGAGACGGTCGCCCGCAAGTACGCCATCCTGCGTGAGCACTGCGAGACCGTCGGTCGGCCCTACGGGGAGATCGAGCGATCGACGCTCCAGAACACCCGGCTCTCGGCGTCCGGCGGCGACGGAACGGAGTCACCCGAGGCCGCCGCCGCGCGGTTCGCGGCGCTCGCCGAGGCCGGCGCCCAGCACGTCATCGTGGGGATCGGGAACATCGAGCAGCCCGGCGTCGACACCCTGGCGGAGCGCCTCGCCGCGTTGACACACGAGATTCCGACGACGTAGCGGCGCTGGCGAAGCGGCGCTGGGGAAGCGGCCCGCGGGCCGCGGGGCGTGGCCTCTGGCGCAGCGCGCGGGGAGCGGCGCGCGGGACGCTTCTACGGTTCCCACCGGTCAGGTCTCATCAGCGCAAGATCTGGTGCCGGCCCGTGGATTCTCCGAAACAAGCACAGGGTTCGTACTACGGGACGAATCGGGCCGTCAATTGCACCTTCGGACTCCTCGTGGGTCGGTCGGCGCCGATACTGAGCACGATGCGGGCAGCCCAGCGCCCGGGACGCGACCGCCCCCCGCTCGCGATCCTCCGTGGTACGAACCATGCGCGTATCTCGGAAGAACCGGACGCGAGGGTGACCTCCACGGGTGGGCGTGCCTTGCCGCGCTGACAGTCCCCGCAGGACTTGATACTCCCCGGGGGTATGGTCGGCATGCTAGGATACGGGTCCGCGCCGCGCGTGCCCGCGGCCGACCCCAGCACGAGACCTGCCCTTCCCATGTCCGACAGAACCTCCCCCTTCGGCGGATTCACGATCGACTTCGGCGCTGATGCCGCGGTCGCCGGCGGCCCAGCCACCGCGGCGACGGCCTCGGCCCAGGACGAGGGACCGCGCTGCACGCAGGTCCTGATCCTGGGCTCCGGCCCGGCGGGCCTCACCGCGGCCATCTATGCGGCCCGCGCCGACCTCGCCCCGATCGTCCTGGGCGGCCACCAGCCCGGCGGCCAGCTGACGATCACGTCCGAGGTGGAGAACTACCCGGGCTTCCCCGACGGGATTGATGGCCCTGAGCTCATGGCTCGCTTCCGCGCGCAGGCCGAGCGCTTCGGGGCAACGGTGATCGACGTGGAGGTCGACCACGTCGACTTCTCCAGCCGCCCCTTCCGCGCCTGGGCCGCCGGGGTCGAGTACCGCGGTGACGCGGTGATCGTCGCGACCGGCGCCTCGGCGCTCTGGCTGGGCCTCGAATCGGAGGAGCGGCTCCGCGGCCACGGCGTCTCAGCCTGCGCGACCTGCGACGGCTTCTTTTTCCGCGGCAAGGAGATCGCGGTCGTTGGCGGCGGCGACACGGCCCTCGAGGAGGCGCTCTACCTCACCCGGTTCGCTACGAAGGTCCACCTGCTGCACCGCCGGGCCGAGTTCCGGGCCAGCCGGATCATGCAGGGCCGCGCCGAGAACCATCGGGCGATCGAGATCCACCGGGGCGTGACCGTGGACGAGGTGCTCGGCGAGAACGCTGTCACGGGCGTTCGGCTGCGCGATGTCGCGAGCGGAGCCACGCGCGATCTGCCCGTCCAGGGCTTCTTCGTCGCGATCGGCTACCGGCCGAATACCGGGCCGTTCGAGGGGTGGCTCGAGATGGACGAGGCAGGCTACCTAGCTGTCCACGCCGAGACCCACTCCCGGATCGAGGGGGTCTTCATCGCCGGCGATGTCCACGACCACCGCTACCGCCAGGCGGTCACCGCCGCCGGGGACGGCTGCCGGGCGGCCATCGACGCGGAGCGCTGGCTCGAGGAGCACGTGCCGGCGGAGACCGTGGCCGCGACCGCCGGCTGAACGGGCCGCGGGGACGGCGACCGCCGCGACTACGCACACCTGACCGGCGGGGGCGCGCCGCGGGGGGCGTGTGGCGGCGCCCGGTGGTAGCCTCGGGCCGTGGGACGGGAGGCTTCGCGATGATGGGCCGCGGCTCCGGCATGGGCCGCGGCGGGGGCGGCGCAGGGGGCGCCGGCGCCGGGTTCGGCCGCGCCATTCGCGCCGAGCGCGATCCGTCCCTGCCGCCGGAGCTTCGCCGCAGGACGGCACGCCGGATCGTGGCGTTCTTCCGGCCGTACCGGGCGCAGGTGGTTATCGTCCTGGTCGCGATCCTCACGACGAGCTTCCTGGGCCTCATCAACCCGATCCTGCTCAAGCTGCTGATCGACGAGGTGATCACCGGCCGCAACTTCGACCGCCTCAACCTCTACGTCGGGCTGATGATCGTGATCCCGATCGGCTCCGGGCTGATCGGCGTGGGGCAGAGCTACCTCAACAATGTCATCGGCCAGAACGTGATGCAGGACCTGCGGAATGCGCTCTACGCGCACCTGCAGCGCCTGCCGCTCCGCTTCTTCACCGAGACCCGGACCGGCGAGATCCAGAGCAGGCTGGCCAACGACGTCGGGGGCGTCCAGACCGTCGTCACGGACACGGCGACCAGCGTGACGGCCAACCTCGCGGTCGTCATCTCCACGATCGTGGCGATGATCTACATCGACTGGCGCCTGACGCTCCTCTCCATCGGCATGCTCCCGTTCTTCATGTACCTGACGCTCCGGGTGGGCCGCGTCCGGCGCGAGGTCTCCACGGAGACCCAGAAGACGCTGGCCGACGTCACCGCCGTCACGGAGGAGACCCTGAGCGTCTCGGGCGTCCTCCTTGCAAAGACGTTCGGACAGCAGGCCGCGGCGACCGACCGCTTTCGGGGGCTGAACCGCAGGCTCGCCCGGCTGCAGATCCGCCAGGCGATGGTCGGGCGCTGGTTCTTCATGATCATCGGCACGATCTTCAGCATCACGCCGGCGTTCGTGTACTGGCTGGCTGCCACGCTGGCCATGAATGGCGACCCGAGCGCACCGACTGCCGGCTCCATCGTCGCGTTCACCACGCTCCAGAGCCGGCTCTTCTTCCCGATGGGCCAGCTCCTCAATGTCCAGGTAGAGATCGCCGGCTCGCTGGCCCTCTTCGACCGGATCTTCGAGTACCTGGACCTCGACCCGGAGATCGTGGACGCGCCGGACGCGGTGACGCTGGGCCCGGCCGACGTTCGCGGCCAGGTCCGGTTCCACCGTGTCTCCTTCCGCTACCCGACGAGGGCCGTCCCATCGGAGCGGGCGCTCTCCGCCGCGGTGGACGGCCACCGGCACGAAGACCGCTCCGCCCCGGACGAGGCTGCCGCGGACGCGGTCGTTGAGCCGATCGTCGAGGAGGTGCTGGTCAACCGGTTCCGGGAGCCGGGCATCGACCGGTCGGCGGACGCTGAGGCGGAGCCCGACGCCACGGGCGACGCGGAGGACGTGGCCGGGGGCGGCGCCGGGGACGGCGCCGGGGACGGCGCCGGGGACGGCGCCGGGGGCGGCAATTCGGTTGATGCCGGGGGCGGGATGGCGGGGGTGGCGGCCGACGCCGCAGACGGCCTTGCGAACGTGGCAGTCCCGGTGGCCTTCGCCCTCGAGGAGATCGACTTCGCGGCCGAGCCCGGCCAGCTCGTGGCGCTCGTCGGGCCGTCGGGTTCGGGCAAGACGACGACCACCTACCTGATCCCCCGCCTCTACGACGTCGACGCCGGCGCCGTGGAGATCGACGGGCGCGACGTTCGGCGGATCGCGCTCGAGTCGCTGGGGCGCGTCATCGGCGTGGTCACCCAGGAGACGTACCTGTTCCACGCCTCCATCCGCGACAACCTGCTCTACGCGAAGCCGGAGGCGACCGATGCCGAGCTGGAGGTGGCCGCCCGCGCGGCCGCGATCCACGACCGGATCACCGAGCTGCCGGACGGCTACGCCACGATGGTCGGCGAGCGCGGCTACAAGCTCTCCGGCGGCGAGAAGCAGCGGATCGCGATCGCGCGCGTCCTGCTCAAGGACCCCCGCATCCTCGTCCTCGACGAGGCAACCTCGGCCCTCGACACGGTCTCGGAGCGGCTCATCCAGGCGGCCCTCGAGCGCCTCATGGAGGGCCGCACGACGATCGCGATCGCCCACCGGCTTTCCACGATCCTGCGTGCCAACCTGATCCTGGTCTACGAGCGCGGCCAGATCGTTGAGCGCGGTACCCACGACGAGCTGCTGGCACAGGGCGGCCTCTACGCCAGGCTCTACCGGGAACAGTTCGTGGCGCCCGAGACCGCGTAGCGGCCGGGGCCGCGTAGCGGCCGAGACCGCGCAGCGGCCGGGGCCGCGTCCGCGCCGAGCATGTTCGTGTCGTTGCACACGATGCAACAAACCGGGCGTGTGGGGCGCGAGATCGGGCCCATCAGGCCCTGAGCGCACCATGCTGCCGGCTTTCGTTGCACCGCCTGAATAAGTGCCAATACATGCGGGCCGTTTCCAGTTGTGCGTGAGCTCGGAAGTGTCAGGACATGCGGGCCACCCAGGCGCGGTTCGCGGGCAGGACATAGGGCAGCTCGGCGAGCAGCGGCTGGAAGCCCGGGTCCCGCCTGTGGAGGGCGAAGCAGCGGATGACGAGGTCGTCGAAGTCGAGCTCGGCGCGCACCAGGCGGTGAACCCGCGTCGGGTCGACCGGGTAGAGCCGGCCGAGGATCTCGACCTCACCCCCGATCGTCGTCCGCCGCACGAAGACGACCCGTCCGCGGCCCGCCCGGGGCTCGGGGGCCTCGGGCCAGGGCCGGCGCGGGGGCGCGGCCTCGATCCGCAGGGCCCGTCGCGCCCGGACCGCCGCGAGGTACCGGTCCGACAGGGCGGCGATCTCGTCGGGCGGGAAGGCGAAGGCGCGCCCGTATACGCGCCGCTGCCAGCGGCCGTTGAACCCCTCGATGTCCGCCTGGAACCCCATCTCCCGGATCGGGGCGAACACGGGCGTCACGCCGAGGCGCAGGACGAGCAGGGGGACCCGGCCCAGGATGTCGGGATAGCCGTGGCTGCCCAGGAACCGGGTGTCGTTGTCGAACTGGGCGTACCCCGGGCGCCCGATCCGCCGCCAGCGCTCCTCGAGGGCCGCGCAGGTCCCCGACGCGGTGACCGAGCGGCCAGACCAGGCGTCGGGGTCGCCGCCGTGGAGCGAGATGCCGGTCAGCACGTCCATGTCCCCGTGCGCGAACACGGGCAGGTCGACGATCGCGTCGAACGCGTCGAGCTCGGCCTCGCCCGCGGCGACGTCCGGCAGGTACCAGCCCCGCGGCGGCGCCGGGCGGCGGATCCGGCGGGGACGCTCGTTGAGCCCCAGGCGGGTGACGATCCGGGCGATCGTGCGCACCGACGGCACCCGGTCGTCCCCCGCGGCCAGGAGCGCCTCGCGGATCGCGGCCGGGCCGTGGTCGCCCAGGATCCCGTCGCGCAGCTCCCCGCGCACCCGGGCGACCAGCGCCTCGGTCGACGGGTCCGTGCGCCGGGTCCGGTGCGGGATTGTCGGGCGGTCCGCCCAGTCCACGTGCTCGAGGTCGTCGTCCCCGGCGCGGAGGACGGCCCGCTGCACCGTGCCCCGGCCGACGCCCAGCCGCTCGGCGACCTCCCGCTGCGAGGCCCCGCCGCGCACCGCCTCCACGATCAGCCGGCGGCGCTGTGCGACCTCCCGCTGCGCCCGCCCCTGTTCGCCATGCTCCCCCCTCTCACGAACGTTTTGATAGCACGGTACCCGGCCCGCAGGTAGTGGCACTCAAACCCGGCGAAGTGGCCCGCATGTATTGGCACCTGGCC
>Ga0209048_10000086_pt1 | contig 88941 bp, 57 predicted proteins | sample FrelakmetCRP12CR_FD_187146 | JGI IMG/M metagenome (GOLD analysis project Ga0209048, IMG submission 187146) | Freshwater lake sediment microbial communities from the University of Notre Dame, USA, for methane emissions studies - CRP12 CR (SPAdes)... | ecosystem: Environmental > Aquatic >...
CGCTAGGCCGGAGACCGACCCGGTTTGCGGAATGGAGGTGGACCGCGGGAGGGCCACCTCTGCCAGCCGAACGGCCGAACATGCGGGCCACGCGTACTACTTCTGTTCGGACACGTGCCGCACGAAGTTCCTTGCGAACCCGGCTGCGTACGTCAAACCACCCGCGGCCCCGACCGCAGCCTCAGCCGTGCCGGTTCTGATGTTCACCCGTCCCGTTGTGCCGGCCACAGCACCCACGTCCCGCACGGTCCCGGAGCCTGCTGATCCGGTCGAACTCTCGAGCACGGCCACGGGCCGGACGATCTTCCGGAAGGACCCGGTGTGCGGTGCCGACGTGGACACGACCGACGTCAACGTGCTGAAGAGCACTTACAACGGCAGCACGTTCTACTTCCTCACCGAGCAGTGCCGCGCGGAATTCCAGAAGTCGCCGGGCCGGTACGCGAAATAGGCCGCCCTGGCTCAGCCCGCCCTATTGAGAACTCGGGAACGCCGCCTGGAAGTGGAATCCGAACGTCACCTGCGCGGCTCCGGCCCCATACGTCTGGGTGAAGTCCCCCACGATCCGGCCATTGGACACGGTCGCCGTCAGAGCGCCTCCGACCGCAGGCGCGACGGAATTCCCGGGGCAAGCCATGCCGCCGGCTCCTCCGAAAACGAACAGCGACGCCGAGATATCGCCCCCGATCATCGAGCCGGTGAATGTCTCCGGGCTCGCCGCCGTCGGGTCGCTCGGGACCGGAGGATCGGCCGTCAGGCCCAACGACACGCCGGAGGTCGACCCACAGCTGCCCTGCGGCACGACAGGGTGCGGTTCAGTTTCCAGCAGGATGCGGAAGAGCGTATCCTGAACGGAGAACGGCAAACGCCGAAGGTGGCTCCGTTTCACGGTCTGCATTCTCGGTTTCGCATCCAGGCCGGTGTTTCTCGGTCGTCTGCCAGGAGTCTGCCCGATGTTTGGATCAGACCGTGCCACGTCTCCTAGTCGCCACACGACGCTCCATCTGTTCGATGCCGACGCCGAGCCGTGCAGGCGCCTCGTCGTCGTCCTGGTGCGGCCGTCGAAATACGACGACGACGGGTACGTGATTCGGCATTTTCGCGGGACGTTGCCGAGCAATACCCTGAGCTGCCTCAACAGTCTGACCGAGGACGTGGTGCGACAGGGCGGTCTTGGTGACGTGGACGTCCGCGTCGAGGTGATCGACGAGATCGTGAGCCGCGTGGACCCGGCCGCGCTGGGCCGTCGCTTCCGCAGGGCGGGCACCCGCGCGGTCGTCGGCCTGGTCGGCGTGCAGACCAACCAGCTTCCCCGCGCCCGGGACCTGGCCCGCCAGTTCCTGTCCGAGGGCTTCGCCGTGATGATCGGCGGATTCCATGTCAGCGGATCGATCGCGATGTCGCCGGAGATGCCGGCCGAGTGCCAGGAGCTGATGGATGCGGGTGTGACGCTGGTGCTCGGCGAGGTCGAAGACGCGTGGGGCGCGATCCTGCAGGACGCAGTCGATGGCCGGCTCCGGCCGCTCTACAATTTCCTCGACGCGCCGCCGGACCTGCGCGACAAGCCCATTCCGCGCGCCTCGCTCCACACCCAGGGAAGGTTCGTCCTCAGGGGCAGCGGCACGATTGACGCCGGGCGCGGGTGCCCGTTCAACTGCTCGTTCTGCACGATCGTCAACGTGCAGGGGCGCAGGATGCGCTGCCGGAGCGCCGGGCGGATTCTCGAGCAGATCCGCGAGAACTACTTCCTCGAGGGACGGCGCGCGGGCGTCCGCCACTATTTCTTCACCGACGACAATTTCGCCCGCAATCCCGAGTGGGAAGCCATCTTCGACGGTCTGATCGCGCTGCGCGAACAGGATGGCCTGGCCGTCGGCTTCATGATGCAGGTCGATGTCCTCGCCCCGCGCGTCCCCGGCTTCGTCGAGAAGGCCGCGCGTGCCGGCTGCGTGCAGGTCTTCATCGGCCTGGAGACCATGCGTGACGACAACCTGGAGGCGGGCGGCAAGCGCCAGAACAAGGCCGCCGACTACCGGGAGATGATCGCGGCGTGGCACGAAGTCGGGGTCGTGTGCCACGTCGGGTACATCATCGGGTTCCCGAACGACACCTACGACCGCGTGATGGAGGATGTCCGTGCGCTGCGCGACGACCTGCTGGTCGATCAGGCGTCGTTCTTCATCCTCATGCCGCTGCCGGGGTCGCAGGACCACGCCGCCGCACGGGCGGCCGGCGTCCAGATGGAGACCGACTACAACCGGTTCGACGGCTCCCACGTGACGGCGCCGCACCCCAGGATGACCGGCGAGGAGTGGCTCCGCGCCTACCGCGACGCGTGGTCGGAGTTCTACGCGTTCGAGCCCATGCGGCAGTCGCTGCTCAGGCAGAACCCCCACACCTACTGGGCCGTCCTGAAGAACCTGATCTGGTACCGCGCCGGGATGAGCGAACACGCGCACCCGATGGTCACCGGGTTCTTCCGGCTCAAGGACCGCACCTCGAGGCGGCCGGGGTTCCCGGTCGAGGGCCGCGTCGCGTTCCGGCGACGGCGCGTTCGTGAAATCGCGGGCCAGTTGCGGGACTACGCGGCGATCTACCTCGAGATGCAGGAACTCTGGTTGCTCACACGGATTCGTCATTCGGATTACGAGTTCCTGGGGGATATCCGCAAGCTCGCGTCGAAATCGATGCAGGAGGCGAAACTGAACTGGGCGCGGATCCACGCCATCGTGGCCGAGCGGGTCACGGGGATGCGGGAGTCGCTGGGCCAGGTCCCGGCTTTCGACCGCGGCCCTCTGGCCGCGCGCCTCGAGGCGATGCGGCGGACGCTCGGCACCCGGGCCGACGCGATCGGCCATCGCGCGTCGGCGGTCGGCGCGAGTGTCGGCGCGCGCGCTGCCGCGGCCGGCCAGGCCATGGGGGCGTCGCTCGCGTCCGCAGGCCGCAGCTTCAACGCCCGCAGGGCGACCATCCAGATCGCCCTGGCCGATCTCAGGCTGGGCCCGCTACCGCCCGTCCGCCACCACTCCTGGCTGGCGAGGGCCGTCTTTCGTCTCAATCTGCTCTCGACCCAGCGCCTCGAAGTCCGCGAGCACCTGCGCGAGTATTGGAGTCGCACGTGGTCGTCCGCCCGGCGCCTGGAATTCCGCAACCTGAATCCCGTACGGGTGAGTTGGAACCTGGCGCGCGACACGCGCGAAGCGCTGATCTTCCTCCTGGCGATGTGGACCGAGAAGTACTAAGGAGGCACAGCTCTTGCAGTAATACTGTGAAGGAGGAGTTTCCATGACTCGCACTGGAGTCGTCCGAACAGCATTCATCCTGGCCGTGCTTCTTGGAACGGCTGGCGTTGGCTATGCGCGGCAGGAGCAGCAGCACGAGAAACAGGGCAAGCCCGCGAAGCCCGCCGAGGCCGACAAGCACAAGTCCAATCCGGCGCCGCAGGGGCAGACCAGCCACCAGCAGCCGTCCGCGCATCAAGCGCAGGGCCGGCCCGCGCCGCCGCCGCCCCCCGCGCATCAAGCCCAGAGCCAGCCGTACCACCAGCAGCAGCCCGCGCGTCAAGCGCAGGGCCAGGCCTACCACCAGCAACCGCCCGCGCAGATGCACCGCACGCAACAGCAGCTGTATTCACAGCAGGTTGAACAGCGTGCCGTGTGGCAGAACCATCGCGCCCACACCTGGGAATCCGAGCACCGCACGTGGCAACAGCGCGGCGGATACAACGGCTACCGCGTCCCCGACTACTATTTCCACACCTACTACGGGCCGAGTCATTGGTTCCGCGTCTACAGCGTCCCCTTCATGGTGGTGGGCATGTATCCGCGTTTCCAATACGGCGGGTATTGGTTCAGTCTCGTCGACCCGTATCCGGAATACTGGGGCCCCAACTGGTACGAAACCGACGATGTGTTCGTCGATTATTACGGCGGCGGGTACTACCTGTACAACCGCAGGTACCCGGGCCGCCCGGGGATTGCCATCAGCATCTCGTTCTAGCGAGGCGGGCCGCGGACCGCCAAGCATGTCCGGCGACGACGCCCGCCTCGCTAGAACCAGAAGCGCTTTTCGCCGCGCCGCGTGGCATACTGTACAAGGTTCTATGCCATGCCGCGGAAGACGCCCCATCTGTCCGACGCCTGCAGCCTCACGATCAACCCGTCTCTCCTGACCGTCGTCGTGAACCAATGACCGGCGATGCGTCGTGCGACCCGCAGGCTCCTGCCATCAGCTACCCGCTCATTCGCAAGCGTCGCCAGGCTGCGTCCTCTCCCGCCAGTGATCGGAATGTGGATCGAGCCCCGGGGACATTCGGGCAGGAGTCACGATGAAGTACAGCAAGTTGTTCCTCGTCAAACCCGGCAGCCACGTCAGCCTGGCGACAGTCGATCCCGACTTCACCGCCGAGCACCGCAAGAAGAAGAGAGCGGCCGGGCAGGTCGAGCAGCTCGACCGCAGGCTGCGCGAGCTGCAGTTCCTCATCTACAGCGAGGGCAAGCGTTCGCTGCTCATCTGCCTGCAGGCCCTTGATGGCGCCGGCAAGGACGGCACGATCAACCATGTGCTTGGATCCATGAACCCGCAGGGCACACGGGTCCACGGCTTCAAGGTTCCCACGCCAGAAGAACGGAAACACGACTTCCTCTGGCGCATCAGGCAGCAGGCGCCGAAGACGGGCGAGGTGGTGATCTTCAACCGCTCGCACTACGAGGACGTCCTGGTGGTGCGGGTGCACAACCTCGTTCCCCGGAACGTCTGGCAGAAGCGTTACGCCCTGATCAACGACTTCGAGAAGCAGCTCGTGGACAGCGGAACGCACATCCTGAAGTTCTTCCTCCACATCAGCCCGGAGGAGCAGCTCAGGCGCTTCAAACAGCGGCTGGACGATCCCGCGCGGCGCTGGAAGATCAGCGAATCCGACTATGCCGAGCGGCAGTTCTGGGGCGACTACACGCGGGCCTACGAGGATGCGCTCAGCAAGACCAGCACCGGTCATGCGCCGTGGTTCGTCATCCCGTCGAACCACAAGTGGTTCCGCAACCTGGCGGTGGCCAGGATCGTGGTGGAAACCATGGAGTCGCTGGGCATGACGCTTCCCGAGCCCAAGGTGGACATCGAGGAGATCCGGCGGAAGTACCACGAGGCGGAAGAGGAAGAGGCCGGGAAGAAATAATGCATGGCGGCGCGCGCATCCGCGGCGGCCTTCGAACGGTCGCGGTCTTCGAGGCGGCGAAGGGCGCCGTCGTCCTGCTGGCCGGCTTCGGCCTGCTGTCCCTGGTCCACAAAGACGTCCAGTTCGTGGCCGAGCGGTTTGTGGAGCGGATGCACCTCAACCCGGCAAAGCGGTTTCCGCACATCTTCATCGACGCTGCGTCGCGCGCGACGGATGCCCGGTTGTGGATGCTCGCGTGGCTGGCGTTCTGCTACGCGGTGGTGCGCCTGATCGAAGCCTACGGCCTGTGGCGCGCGCGCCGGTGGGCTCAGTGGTTTGCCGCCATCTCCGGCGGGATCTACCTGCCGATCGAAGTGATCGAGCTCTCGCGCGGCATCACGTGGGTCAAGGTGTTCATGCTCTTCGTCAACCTGGGGATCGTGGCGTACATGACGTACGCGTTGCGGCGGCCCGACTCGGACCGCTCGGGCTGACACCATGAAACTGCTTGCCAGCGCCTCCTGGCTGCCGAGCTACCGGCGCGATTATGTCCGCGGCGATGCGATCGCCGGGGTGGCCCTTGCCGGCCTGCTGATACCTGAGGCCCTGGGCTACGCGGGCATTGCCGGCCTCCCGCCGGCATCGGGACTGTACGCCACCGGAATCGGTCTTTTCGTGTACGCGCTGTTCGGGACGAGCCGACAGCTCGCCGTCTCGCCGACGTCCTCGTCGGCGGCGATCCTGGCCGCATCGGTGTCCGTCCTCGCCGCCGGCGATCTCCACAAGTACCTGATCCTCACGTCGGCGGTGACCGTGCTCGCCGGCATGTGGTATCTGGTGGCCACCGTCCTCAGGCTCGGGTTCGCGTCCGAGTTCGTTTCCAAGCCCGTGCTGAAGGGCTTCGTGTTCGGGATCGCGGTCAGCATCATCATCAAGCAGGCGCCGAAGCTGGTCGGCGTCGAGGCGGGCGGGGGCAACGCGTTGCACGAGCTCTGGCGCCTGGTCGGTTCGCTGGCGGACGTGGATCCGTGGACCATGGGCACCGGGGTGGTGGCGCTCACAGCGCTGTTCGCGATCCGGAGATTCGCGCCTCGGATTCCCGGAGCGGTGGTCGTGCTGGCGGCAGGGGTCGTGGCGTCGAAACTCCTGGGCCTCGACGAGCGCCACGTGCGCCTCGTCGGCTCCATCCCGGCCGGGCTCCCCTCGTTCACGTGGCCCCGCGTGTCCTGGTCCGAAGTGATGACGCTCCTCCCCGCGTCGGTCGGTCTGGTCCTCGTGGTCTACGCGGAAGCGGTGGGCGCGGCTCGGAACTTCGCGATCAAGAACGACTACGACATCGACGCGAACACCGACCTCTACGCGCTCGGTCTCGCCAATATCACGACCGGCCTGTTCGGGGGCATGGTCGTTGGCGGCGGAACGTCGGGAACGGCGATGAACGACGGCTCGGGCGCGCGGACCGAGATGTCCGCGATCACGGCCTCTGGCGTCGTGGTGGTGACGCTGCTGTTCCTCACGCGCTTCTTCCGCGACCTGCCCGAAGCGGTGCTGGCCGCGATCGTGATCCACGCGGTGTCGCACCTCATCGACGTGGCCGAGCTGCGCCGGTACGCCCGCATCCACCGGGCCGAACTGTGGGTGTCCCTCCTCGCCATCGCGAGCGTCGTGGTGTTCGGCATCCTGAACGGTCTGATGGTGGCCGTCGGCGTGACGCTCGTGCTCCTGATGAAACACCTCGCCCGGCCGCACCTGACAGAACTCGGTCGGCTCCCGGGCACGCGCGATTTCGTGGAGATTTCACGCCACCCCAACGCGGAGCGCGAACCGGGGCTGCTGATGGTTCGCCTGGACGGGTTCCTCTTCTTCGCCACCGCACACTACATCCAGCAGGAACTCGACGAGCTCATCGACCACGCCGCGCGGCCCCTGCAGGCGGTGATGTTCAACATGGAAGTCATTCCCGATCTCGACATCACCGGATTGGACGCGCTGGCGCACGTGCACCACCAGCTGGCGAAATCAGGGATCCGTTTGTTGCTGGCTAGGGTGAAGGACCCTGTGCGCGAACAGTGCGACCTCAGTGGACTGTCGCAGCGCATCGGCCCGGACCGGATCTTCCGGCACGTGGACGCCGCCGTCGAATCGTACACCCGCACGGCGTCGGCCGCGGCCTCGTAGCGCCGCCCCGCGTCGAAAGGCCGTCGCTTTCGCTACCCCGCAGAGTCCGCGATCGCGATCCGCTTCTTTCGCACCGCTGCCACGAAGGCGCGGTAGTCCGCCTCCGTCTGGTCGGCATACTGCCGGGCGAAGTCGCGAACGGCTTTGACGATTTTCGTCGTGCCCCCGCAATACCCCAGGATCATGCAGGCGTCCCCCGAGCGCGCGTGCCCGCGTGCAAGCAGTTCGCCCGCGACTTCGACCAGGCTCTGGAGCCCGGGCCCGCGCAGGTTCTCCAGTTCGATCGAGCCCTTGTGATCGTTCAGCTGCCGGACGACGAAGTGCTGCTCACCAATGGACGTCCAGCCCAGCAGCAGATCGGAGACCGGCTGGATGGCCCGTTGCCCTTCTGCCACCCTCTTGCCGTTGTGCGGGCAAGCGGAGCCCGGGAGATATTGGGCATACACGGAGGCCGTTTCCTGTTTGACCTGGAGGAACAACGGGTCGCTCGGGCCGTTGCCTTCCAGCAGGACGATGTAGTCGCGCATGCCGACGCTGCCGGTGCCGACCACCTTGAACCCGACGTCGATCGGCCTGAACAGGTTGAAGAGATGCCGGCTCTCGGGCCGCAGCGTCCTGCGGTAGACATCCAGGGACGCGAGCACCGCCGGCACCTCGGCGCGGCCGACGCCCCAGAACACCGGGCGGCCGTCGCGAAAGCGCGGCCGACCCTTGGCATCGGGCTCGGTGAATCGCTCGAGGGCGTCGGTCGGCGTGGCGCGCTGCGATTGCCGCAGCGCGGCGGATATGGGCCGGGCTCGCCGTTCCCGATGAATCTGGTGGCGGGCGGCCTCGAGGATCGACGTGCGGGTCGACGCCGCGATGGCATCGACGTACCGCGCAACGAAATCCGCCGCGGCGTCGTCGCTCGCCGCGGCGTTGTGGCCGGATTGCCGTCCCGCCAGGACGATGCTGGCGGCCATCCGCCTGACATCCCACTCCCACGGACCGCGGATGGTCTCGTCGAAGTCGTTGAAGTCGAACACCAGCGACCCGTCGGGCGCCGCGAACGAGCCGAGGTTCTGCACGTGCGCGTCCCCGCAAAGCTGCGCCTCGATCTTCGTCTGCGGCAGCCGGCCGAAGTCCGCCGCCATGATCGACGCGGCACCGCGGAAGAAGGCGAACGGAGACACCGCCATGCGGCCGTACTTGATCGGAAGCAGTCGCGCCAGGCGGCCCTTGTCAGCCGCGAGCAGCACGTCGAGCGGGTCGAAGGCGCGCTCCTTCGGCTTCAGCTCTCTCTGGGCGGCGCGGCTCACCAGCTCCCGCCGTCGTCTTCCTTCGGCGATCCGCGCGTCCGCCGACTTCGGCTCGTGCAGGACAGCGGTTCGGCCCATGGGATGTTCCTCTGGACTCATTGCCGGAGCGGCTTGAGCGATTCCGCAACGACCACGCTGAGCGTGGCGCGCGAGAACCCGACGTCGGCCGCCCCGTCGTTGATCTCGAACGTGCGCACCTCGCCGGGCTGCACGACGTCCAGGATGTACCCGATGCGGCTGATCACACGGCGGCCGCCGGCGTCCTCGTAGGTCGTTTCGTACAACAGGTCGCGGTAGGCCCGCGTCGAACTGCCGTTGCGGACCGTCACCTTCCAGAGGATTGCGCGTCCCGGCCCGATCGACCAGGCCGGTCCGACGAGCGTGATGTCCTCGCGGGGATCGCGCCGCGCGCCAGCGTCCACGGCCGGAATGGCGTCCATGGCGAAGGCGCGCCGGTGGGCGAACAGGTCCGGGTCGCGTTCGGCCACCGCCGCGGCGACCACCGCCCGGTTCTTGTACATCGAGCGCTCCGGCGCCATCGCGAGCGCCAGCCCCAGGTGGAAGGCGATGTTGACGCCGAGGACCGCGCCTGCGACCCGGCGCCACGCGGGCCGGTCGATGAACGACCAGCAGTAGGCCGCGAACACCATCGCGATGGGCGAGACGACGTAGAACGCGTGCGCCTGCGGCGGCTCCATGACGAAAAAGTACGCGGCGAACACCAGGACGACGGTGCCGGCAACGAGCACGCGCAGCGCCGGCCAGTCGTCCCGGGCCGGATGCCGCCGTTTGAACCACAGGCCCGCCATCACGAGCGGGTGCACGATGCCGGCCGTCCAGACGATCGCGAGCAGCGGCGCAATCCACAGGTGACGGCTGATGAACACGAGCCGCTTGGCCGTGTCGGTCCCGATGAAGCGGACGACCTCCAGGCTCGCGAACGACAGGAAGCGTGCCGTCGTCGTCACGAGCACCGCCGGCCCGAGGGCGTGGAACTGGAGGTTCCGCCCGGTGCCGCCCGACCCCGCGTGAATGCCGAACTTGATCAGCGTCGGCAACAAGAGCAGCCCCGGGACGGCTGCCCCGGCGACGAGCGCGCCGACATCGCGCGCGGCGGCCCGCCACCCGTCGCGTGTTCTCGCGAGCACGGCGATGGCCGCATAGGGCACCAGCAGCGGCCACGACATGTGGATCTGCATCACCCACCCGAGCCCCGCTCCCATCATGAAGTGCGCCAGCGGGCTCGAGAGGCGTCCAATCGAGAAGCGCGGATGGGCCTCGAAGAAACCGACGAAGAACAGGGCGGCGCCGGGCAGGATGTACGACGTGTTGATCAGCGACGTGGAGAAATTGAGCGTCCACGGAATGGTCATGAACCATCCCCAGACGAGCCAGCGCGGCAGCGTCGGCAGGCGCCTGCCGACGTACCAGGCCAGCAGCGCGAGCGCGGACATCGACAGGATGTTCAGGAGGACGAACGGCGCCTCGGGAATCGGCGCGATCATCATCGGGATGGCCACGAGCAGGCCCTGCAGCGCGCCCGGAATCTGGCTCTTCGTCCAGACGACATCCGCTCCGAAGTAGGGCCAGCTGTGGTTCGCGTAGGCCCTCAGCCCGATGAGGAAGATCTGGGTTTCGTCCTCGAAGAAGAAATCGTAGCAGAGGCCGAACAGCAGGCGCAGCGCGAACAGTCCGATGAGCGCGGCAATCCAGCGGGCCAGCGTGCGACGGCGATTGCCGGCGAGCGTGCCCGGGTTCCGATCGGTGGAGAGGGTCGGGGAAGCCACTGGGAGTGGTGCGGCCAAGGGATTGCGCCAACCTGTTCCTGTGGGCGCATTGTAGCAGGAAAGTGCGGGCGGCCTTCAGTCTCCGCGCAGCGCCGTCCGGACGCCGATTTCGTTCACCCGCTGCTCCACCGCGTGCGACATCAGCCCGTCGATGCCGAGGGCGAGCGTCGCCACGGCGACGAGGGTAAATCCCTTCTTCTGCCAGAGAAGCCGCAGCGCGTACCGGAGGTCGGCCAGCAGTCCGTGCATGAATCACTCCCGTGAAGTCGGACTTCACGGGAGTTGACGGACGTCGCACAGAATTAGTTCAATCGGGTTCTCCTATTTCCGGGGCTCCGCGTTCTTCACGTACTTGTCGAGGAAGTTGAGCATTTCAGTGATCACGTGCTTGTTCGACTCCGCGGCCGAGTAGCCGTGCGCTTCGAAGGGCAGCGTGACATACCGAACCGTGGCGCCGAAGCCCTTGAGGGCGACGTAGAAACGCTGTGACTGGATCGGGAACGTGCCCGAGTTGTCGTCCATCTCGCCGTGGATGAGCAGGATCGGGTCCTTCACCTCGTTCGCGCGGAAGAACGGCGACATCTTCGCGTAGATCCCCGGCACCTCCCAGAAGTTCCGCGTCTCGTTCTGAAAGCCGAACGGCGTCAGCGTGCGGTTGTACGCGCCGCTTCGCGCGATGCCGGCCCGGAACAGGCGCGAGTTCGCCAGCAGGTTCGCCGTCATGAACGCTCCGTAGCTGTGGCCCCCGACGCCCCAGCGATCGCGATCGGCGAAGCCCATCTCGACGCCCTTGTCGATGGCCGCCTGCGCGCTCGCCACCAACTGCTCGACGTAGGTGTCGTTGGCGGTCTCGCCCGGGCCGATGATCGGCATCGTCGCGTCGTTGAAGACCGCATAGCCCTGGGTGAGGAGCAGGAGCTGCGACGAGCCGCTGACGGTGAGGAACCGGTTCTCGTTGCCGCTGATCTGCGCCGCCTCGTCGGCGCTCGTGAACTCTGCCGGGTAGGCCCACAGGAAGACTGGCAGCTTGGTGCCCGGCGTGTACCCCGGCGGCAGGTAGACCGTCGCGTTCAGCTGCACGCCGTCCTTGCGCTTGTAGGTGACGAACTGCCGCGTGACGCCGGCCAGCTGCGGATGGGGGTCGGCGAACGTCGTGATCGGCGTGCGCGACTTCGACGCGGTGTCGAGCAGGTAGTAGTTCGGCGGGTCCTTCTTCGTCTCGCGGCGCGTGATCAGCTTCCCGCCGTTGTCGTCCACGAACGCGACGAATGTCTCGAAGCTGACGTCGTCGCACTGCCACAGCCGGGTGGATTGCAGCGTCTTCAGGTTGAGCCGATCGACAAAGGGCCGGTCGCCCTTCGGCGACGCGCCAGCGCCGCTGAGATAGACGCTGTCGCCCACCTGCATGATCTTGCCGGTGGACGGGCGCCCGACCGGCGCGCCGGGATCGCCGTAGCGGTCCTGCTGGCGAAGCTCCCACACCTTCTTCGGCGCTGCGGAAAGGCCGCTCTCGAAGAGCCACGTGCGGCGCATGCGCGTGTCGCGGTCGCTCTCGCTGAGGAACGCGCCGCCCTTCTCGGTGAACTGCAGACCGCCGGCGCGCCACTCGGTCTTCGCCACCTCGGTCGGCTGGCCATTGAACGGCGCGGCGAGCGAGAGGACGCGGTCCCGGAAGGGGACCTTGGTCTTCGGGTCGCCGCCGTCGAGCGGCTCGAAGTACAGGAGCGTCGCCGGTTCGATCGGGTGCCACCGGAATCCGCGCGGGCCCGGGAAGACGCCGTTGCGCGGGAAGGTGTCGGCCATCGGAACGTCGGCGAGCTTCTTCACCACGACGCCGGCCTTCGTCCACAGCTCGACGTCGCGCGGGAACTGGCCCGCCGGGACGACGTACGAAAACGGCTTCTTGGTGCGGTTCACGACGACGTACTTGCCGTCGGTGGAGACGTCCGCGCCCGAGTAGATCCCGGGTTTGCCGAACGGGGTCTTCGTTCCGGCCAGGTCCACCCACGTCAGCTGGCTGGTGTAGAAGTACTCGTAGAGCGCCTCGTCGTACGGGTTCTTCAGCAGGTCTTCGAACGTCGGCGCCGGCGCGGCGGTGCCGCTGTTCTCTTGGACCGCCGGGCCCGCCGGCAGGGCGCCTTCCTTCGGCATCGGGCCGCGCCCGGCTGGAATCAGGCTGCACAAGAACCCGGTCGAATTCTCGAGCCACCGGCATCCGCCGCCGAGGCCGTTGACGCCGCCGGGGAGCACGGGTTTCACGGCGCCGCTCGCGACATCCGCCACGTAGAGCTGGATGCCAGTCTTCGTCGTGATGCTGACGGCGACGTACTTGCCGTCCGGCGAGAAACTGCCCGAGTAGGAGACCGCCGCCGGCAGCACGAGGGGTTTCTCCGTGCCGGAGGCCACGTCCTTCAGGACCAGTTTCGTCGTCGCGCTCAGGATGCGCGGGCCGTTGGTCTTCGGGTTGATGCGCGATCCGCCGAGACCGAGGAACGGCTCGGCCACCTCGGCCAGCGACGGCATGCTCTTGCGATGCGTCAGGAGCAGCACCTTGCGGGTGGGCGACACCGCCACGCCGGGCAGCGGCTCGGCGGACATGATGTCCGCAATGACTTTCGGCGGCGTGAGATAGACGGACGGCTTCGACTGCGCCGACGGCGCAACCCGAATGAACAGGGCGATGGCGATGGACGCCACGACGACGAATGCTGTTCTTTTCACTAGCCAACTCCTCGTGGGCACGGTTGAACACGCTGGAGACAAACGGGGGACGGTTGCCGGACCTCGAAGAGTATCTCCATCCGTCCGCCCGGACGCAACAAGTTCACCCCGTCCGAGGTCCCGCGCCACAGGAATATTCACAGGAGGATGAGACGTTTCCAGGCGGCGCGGAAGGCCGAGCGAATTCCCTTGACGCGTCGATCGCCGGGGGAGTAATGACATTTGTGTACGCACCCCGCGTGGCCGCGCGGGCCGTGTCTGACAGCGGATCGCTTCTGTCAGCCACGCGAGGCCAGCCAACAGCGTTTCTGGTTCTAGCGAGGCGGGCGTCGTCGCCGGACGTGCTTGGCGGTCCGAGGCCCGCCTCGCTAGAACCTGCTGGTGAGGTCGATCGTCCCCCGTTGATTCGCTTCTCGAAGGAGGCCGTTTCATGTTCCAGAAGATCCTGGCCGGGCTTGCCCTGGCTGCCCTGGTCGCAGTCCCGGCATCGGCGCAGACACTCGAAGAGGTCCTCGCCAAGAACCTCAAGGCGAAGGGCGGCCTCGAGAAGATCAAGTCCGTGAAGACTATCCGGATGACCGGCACCATGACCGTGGGGCCCGGCATGGAAGCTCCATTCACGATGGAGCAGAAACGGCCGAACCTGATGCGGTTGGAGTTCACGCTGCAGGGGATGACCGGCATCCAGGCGTACGACGGGAAGGTGGGCTGGCAGTTGATGCCGTTCTCGGGCCGCAAGGACGCCGAGCCCCTGCCCGAAGACGCGCTGAAGCAAATCGAGGAACAGGCCGATTTCGACGGCCCGCTCGTGGACTACAAGGCGAAGGGCAACACGGTCGAACTCGTCGGCAAGGAGAAGCTGGAAGGCAGCGACGCCTACAAGCTGAAGGTGACCCTCAAGAGCGGCGACATTCGGTACATCTACTTCGATGCCGACCAGTTCCTCGAGGTGAAAACCGAGGGCAAGACGAACATCCGCGGCACCGACGTGGAGGGCGAAAGCACCATCGGCGACTACAAGGACGTGGGCGGCCTCATGATCCCGCACGCGATGGAATCCGGTCAGAAGGGCAGCCCCCAGAAGATGAAGATGACGATTACGAAGGTCGAGCTGGACGTGCCCATCGACGACGCGCGATTCAAGATGCCGGTTGCCAAGTAGCCTTGCCAGCCAGGAGCGAGTCATGAAGCGACTGCCGGGAGCGGTCCTGTTGGCGATGGCCTTCACCGCGTGGTTGCCGGTGTCGGCCGTCGCACAGGGCGTGAAGTTCGAATCGGAGATGTTCGGCGGTCTCGAAGCGAGGCCGATCGGGCCGGCGACGATGAGCGGGCGCGTCACGGCCCTCGACGCGGTGGTTGGCGACCGCCTGACGATCTACGCCGGCACGGCCGGCGGCGGCGTCTGGAAGTCGGTGGACGGCGGCCTGCAGTTCAAGGCGATCTTCGACAAGTACAACCAGTCGATCGGCGCGGTCGCCGTGGACCCGTCGAAACCCGGGACCGTGTGGGTGGGCACCGGCGAAACCTGGGTGCGCAACAGCGTGTCGGTCGGAGACGGCATCTACCGCTCCACCGACGGCGGCGAGAACTGGACCAGGCTCGGCCTCGACGCCACCGAGCGCATCGCGCGCATCGTCGTCGATCCGCGCGACGGCAACGTCGTGCTGGCGTGTGCGACCGGCCACCTCTTCGACGACCACCCGGACCGCGGCGTCTATCGCACGAAGGACGCCGGAAAGACGTGGGAGAAGGTGCTCTACGTTGCGCCGGACGTCGGGTGCGCCGATCTGGCGATCGATCCCCAGACCCCGAACGTGCTCTACGCCGCCATGTGGCAGTTCCGCCGCACGCCGTCGTTCTTCACGTCGGGCGGCCCGAAGGGCGGTCTCTTCCGATCGACCGACGGCGGGTCCACGTGGCAGGCGGTGCGGAAGGGGATGCCGTCCGGCGACATCGGCCGCATCGCCCTCGCCGTTGCGCCGTCCAAGCCCGGCGTGGTCTACGCCACCGTCGAGGCGACGAAGACCGCGCTGTACCGATCGGAGGATCGCGGCGAGTCGTGGGCCGAAGTGAACTCGTCGAGCCTGGTCAATTCGCGCCCCTTCTATTTCTCGAGGATGGTCGTCGATCCGGTGAACGTCGATCGCGTCTACAAGATGGGCCAGATCGCCGGGGTCAGCAACGACGGGGGCAAGACGTTCAGCGGCCTGGGCAGCTTGAGCGTGATGGGCAGCAGTTATCACAGCGACGTGCACGACATCTGGGTGAACCCGAAGAACACCGAGCAGCTGGTCATCGGCACCGACGGCGGCATCTACGTGTCGCTCGACCGCGGGGCCACCTGGCGATTCGTCGGCAGCCTGCCCGTGGGCCAGTTCTACCACGTCAGCTACGACATGGAGTGGCCGTTCAACGTCTACGGAGGGCTGCAGGACAACAGTTCGTGGTACGGGCCGTCGAAGCGGTCGGGCGGGATTCCAAATCGGCTCTGGCAGTCGCTGTCGGGCGGCGACGGATTCTGGACGTTCGCGGACCCGGCCGACGCCGACATCATCTACGACGAGATCCAGGGCGGCAACCTCTTCCGCATCCGCAGATCCACGCTCGAAAGCAAGGACATCAAGCCTGCGCCGCAGAAGGGCGAACCGAAGTACCGCTTCAACTGGAACACGCCGATCCACCTGAGCCCCACGCGCCCCGGGACGATCTACTACGGCGCCCAGTTCCTGTTCCGGTCGCGCGACCAGGGCGAATCGTGGGAGCGGATCTCCCCCGACCTGACCACCAACGACCCGGCGAAGCAGCGGCAGTCGGAATCGGGCGGCTTGACGCCCGACAATTCCACGGCGGAGAACCACTGCACGATCTTCGCGATCGGCGAGTCGCCGAAGAACGCGAACGTGATCTGGGCGGGGACCGACGACGGGAACCTGCAGGTGACCGAGGACGGAGGGAAGACCTGGAACAACGTGGCCGCGAATCTGCCCGGCGTGCCGAGGAACACATGGGTGACATCGGTGGAGCCGAGCCATTTCGACCAGGCCACGGCATACGTGACGCTGGACGGTCACATGACCGGGGACATGAGGCCCTACGTCTTCCGCACCACCGATTTCGGCAAGACGTGGCAGGCGCTGGCGACTGCGGACGTGAAGGGCTATGCGCACGTGGTCAAGGAGGACCTGGTCAACCGCAACCTGGTCTTCGTCGGGACCGAATTCGGACTGTTCATCTCGCTCGACGGCGGCGCGCAGTGGGCGCAATACACCTCGGGGCTACCGAGCGTGGCGGTCTGGGATATCGCGATCCACCCGCGGGATCACGACGTCGTCCTGGCCACGCACGGACGGTCGCTCTACGTGATCGACGACATCTCCCCGCTGCGCAAGCTCACGCCGGCGGTGCTCGACGCCGAGGCCGCGTTCCTCGACGCGCGGCCGCAGTGGATGGTGAACGGCGCGATGGAGTTCGGGTTCAACGGCGACGGCGAGTTCGTCGGCCGCAGCCCGGCCGAAGCGGCGGTCATCACGTACTACCTCAAGAAGCGCCATCTGTTCGGCGACCTGAGACTCGAGATCTACGACTCGACCGGCAAGCTGCTGAGCTCGATCAACGGCGGGAAGCGGAAGGGGATCAACCGGGTGGAGTGGCCGATGCGGTCCGATCCGCCGCGCTTCGCGTCCGGTTCGGGGATCATTCCGAACCTGTACGCCATGATGGGGCCGCGCGCGCTCGAGGGCACCTACACGGTCAAGCTGATCAAAGGGAGCGATACCTACACGACCGAAATGCGGCTGATCCCGGACCCGCGATCGAAGGCGACCGCCGAGGACCGGCGGGCGCAGCGGGACGTCGTCGATCAGCTCTTTGCGCTGGTGGAGCGGTCCACCGGCCTGATCCTGGGGATTACCTCGACGCGCGACCAGGCCGCCGCGCGCGCGGCGAAGCTGCCGGCGAACGACCCGTTGCGCAAGCGCCTCGAGGCATTTGCCGCGGCAATGGAGAAGCAGCGCACGTCGCTCGTCGCGACGAGCAAAGGCGAGGGAATCTCCGGCGACGAACGGCTCCGCGAGGAACTCGGGACCCTGTACGGCAACGTGAACGGCTTCGATGGCCGCCCGACGCGATCTCAGGTCGATCGGATGGGCGTGCTCGCGGCAGAACTGGATGCCGCGGCCGCCACGTTCAAGGCGGCGGGGGAGAAGGAACTGGCGCTCCTGAACGCGGAGCTCTCGAAGAAGAAGATGGACCCCATCGCCGCACCTTCCAGGTAGCCGGGAGGCGGAAGTCACCGGGGTCGGGACGGACTATCGACCGGGCGATTCTCGGATGCCTGGAATGTAATCCGAATTCCCCGACCGGCTCAGTCTGATATACTCCCCGCCCATCAATTCGACGAGCGGTCACTGACTGAGCCTGAATGTCAGTCATCCACGGTCGAGTCAACGCATTCATCAAGGCGGTTATCCATGGTTGTCCTCAACAGTTTGCGCCGGAGGGTTCGTTTGGCGAGATCGCTGGGCCTCGCCGCCGCGTTGGCAATCACCGTGGCAGGACCGGCGATGGCTCTGGAGATTCGCCAGGTCGCGGTCAAGGCCAACGACATTGTCTACGACACGGTGAGCGGCAGGCTCTACGTGTCAGTCCCCGGCAACGCAACCGCGTACCCGAATTCCATCGCGGTGATCGACCCGGAGACCGGCGCGGTTGAGACTTCAGTGTGGGTGGGGAGTGAACCGAACAAACTCGCGCTGTCCGGCGATGGTCAGTACCTCTACGTCGGGCTCGACGGCGCGGCATCGATCCGCCGGGTGCACCTGCCGACGCTCACTGCGGGCCTGCAGTTCAGCATTCCCGGCGGGGTCCTGTCCGGATCGAATCGCGCTGTGGCCATCGCGGTGCTGCCAGGCTCGCCTCAAAGCGTCGCCGTCGTGCGGGGGCCAATCGGTAACATTGCGACCAACGGTGTGGCTATCTACGACGATGGCGTGCAAAGGCCCGTCACGACCTCCGCCATCTACGGTCCGAGCGCGCTGGCCTTCGGAGCGGATGCCTCCCAGCTGTATGGGTTCAACACGGCCACCACCGGCGCCGAGTTCTTCCGCATGCAGGTGACGGCCTCGGGGGTATCGGTAACGGACACGACGGCGGGCCTCATCGAGGAGTTTGCGAAGCGGATCGACTACGTGGACGGCCACATTGTCAGCTCGGCCGGCGACGTCTTCGATCCCGGGAGCCTTCGCAGGCTCGGTCGATTTCGCACACAAGGTGACTATTCGCCAGCTGACATCGCCATTGACGCCGCGTCCCGCGTCGCGTTCGGTCTCGACCAGGCGTCGAATGTCGCCAACGGCGCCACGGCCGTGTGGGCATTCGGTCTGGACAGTTTCACGTTGAACTGGGCGCTGCCCGTCCCGGGCGCGGCACCGCCGGTAAATGGGTTGGATCGGCTCGTACGATGGCCAGGTGGCGTGGCACTGCGATCGAACACAAGCCAGGTGTTCGTGCTCGACCTCAGGGCATCGGCCGTGCTGAGCCTCTCGAAATCGGGCACCGGCCGTGGCGACGCCAAGGCGACGGCCCTCTCGATGACGTGCGGGGTTGACTGCTCGAGGCTCCTGCCGGAGACCACTACCGTGACCGTCACGGCGGTGCCCAAGTCCGGGTCCGCATTCGTGGGCTGGGAGGGCGATGACGATTGCAGCGACGGCGTCGTCACGATGGCCGGGGCGCGCTCCTGCGTGGCAGTTTTCCGAAGTCTGACATCGGGACCAGAGACCACCGTCAGCGTGCCGACCAACGACCTCGTCTACTCGGAACTGACCGGCAAGCTCTATGCCTCGGTGCCTGGCACCGATTCGGTTCGGGGCAATTCGGTCACCGAGATCGATCCGTCCACCGGCGAGATCGGAGCTTCGGTCTGGGTCGGCAGCGAGCCAGGCCGGCTGGCCGTGTCAGACGACGGCGCCACCCTGTATGTGGCGCTGAACGGCGCCGGGGCCATCCGCCGGGTCGATCTGGTCACGCTGAGAGCGCTCGGTCAATTCGGGGTCGGCCCGGCTGCGTGGGCGGAGGACCTGGCCGTGCTCCCGGGCGACTCGGACTCCGTCGCGGTCGTGCGGCGTGACGAGTGGGGCTCGATCGACTTCGGCACGGCCGTCTACACGAACGGCGTCATGCGACCAGTGACGACTCCGGGCTTTTACTCGGCCCGTTCGCTGGCGTTCTCTGCGTCTTCGTCGCGGCTGTACGGCTACGACAACTACACGTCTGGCTTCGAGTTGATCAGGATGAACGTCGGGCCCGGCGGCGTGACGACCGCGGACAAGACCCAGGGTCTCGTGGCCGGTTACGACACGATGATTCACTACGCAGGCGGACGTGTGTTCGCCGATTCCGGACAGGTTGTGGACCCGGAAGCCCTGAGCCTGCTCGGGACGTTTCCTATGGCTGATCTGGTGTGGAGCCGGTTCGTCGCGCCAGACCTGGCGTTCGACGTGGTCTACGCCGTTGGGGAGACATCGTCCGGCGTCGTTGCGCGTCGGTACGATCCTTCGTCCTTCACGCTACGGGACTCCGTCACGTTACCCGGTTCCTACGATGTGATCGGGAGCCTGAGCGTGGCCGGCTCGAACCGCGTGGCATTTCGCGCGGGGAGCGTATGGAACGCAGAGTTCGTGGTGCTGTTCTCGTTCGATGGGCCCGCGAGCCACACCATCAGCATCGCGTCCGTCAACCCGGCGACGGGGGTCACGATTGACGTGTCTCCAGCAGACGTCTCGGATGCAGGGCAGGGCTCCACGCCGTTCGAGCGGACGTTTGCCACGGGTACTTCCGTGACGCTGACGGCGCCGGCCGTTGCCGGCGGCAAGGTCTTCAGCCAGTGGCAGCGGAATGGTGAGTCGTTGTCCTTGAATCCGAGTGTCAAGGTGACCATCGGCTACGACGCGATCTTCACGGCCGTCTACTGGATGCCCGCTCCGAGCGTCACGGCCGTCAGCCCGGCGTCGGGGCCGATGTCCGGCGGCACGCCGATCGTCATCACGGGGTCTGCGTTCGTGAGTGGGGCGACCGTCAGCGTTGGCGGGAAGGCGGCCACGGCCGTGTCCGTCGTCGATTCCACGACGATCACGGCGCTGACGCCGTCGAATCCGACCGGAGTCGTCACCGTCCGCGTCACCAACCCGGATCTGCAGACGGGTTCTCTGCCGTCCGCCTTCACCTACCTCGCTACGCCGGGGCAATTCGCCAAGGTCCTGCCGGTGGATAAAGCGACCGGCTCGAGCGGAGTGGCCTCCCTCGCGTGGGCGGCGACCAGCGCCGCCCTGCGCTACGAGTACTGCGTGGATGCCACGGTGAACGGGTCGTGCGACGGCACCTGGGTGTCCACCGGGACCGCCGTTCGTGCGCTGGCGGGCGCGCTGACCGCGCTCACCACCTACGAGTGGCAGGTGCGCGCCGTAAACGCGGCGGGCACCACGGAGGCCAGCGGCGGCTGGTGGCGCTTCACGATCGCGGCCGACTCCGGCTGCGTGCCGGGCACCTCGACCGTGCTGGCCAAGCCATCGGGCGCCGGCGTGGAAGGGATGTGGCAGAGCACGGGGGTGTCGGCCGTCGCCGGCCGGACGCTCTCGCTGCTCGTGGCGACCGGGCAGACGTGGACCAAGAACGCCGTCGCCTGGACGGCGGACGGCGACCCGGCGAACGTCACCATCGGCCCGAACTCCCCACTGCCGGGCGCGGCCCGGCTGTCGCTCGTCGGGCGCATCGGGTTGTCGGGGACGCCGTTCCTGGTGGGACGCGGGTACCAGGCGCCGGCGGCCGTGAGCGGCCAGCTGTTCCTGGCGCCGAACGACGACTGGTATATGACGTGGGGCAATGCCGGCAGCCTGCCCGTCACGGTGTGCCCCGGTGAGATGCCCTGCTCAGTCGATGCCACGGCGACGGTGCCCCCGACGGCGGAGCCGGGGGTGTCGGTGGCGCTCGCCTCGACGGCTACCGCGACGAGTTGCGCCGGCGCAGCGACCTTCGACTGGGATTTCGGCGACGGGTCGCCGCACGGCACCGCGCAGAATCCGACGCATACCTACGCCACGGCCGGGTCATTCACGTGGGTCCTGACGGCCCGTGCCGGGTCGGCCAGCGCCACGCGCACCGGCACCATCCTGGTGCAGGTCCCCGGCGCGGCCACGTGCACGTCGGTGACGATTGGCGCGGTGCCGCCGCCGCGACCGGGGGTCGGCGGCGTGGAGGCGATGTGGCAGTCAACCGGGATCACGCTCACGGCGGGAGAGCTGGTGACCGTGACTGCAACGGGGACGTGGTCGAACGGTGGACGCTCGGCAACGGCCGATGGCGACGCGACGCAGCCGTTGACCGGCGCGAACTGCCCGTTGTCGGGGCAGCCGACCTTGGCCCTGGTGGGGCGCATCGGCGCGACGGGCGCGCCGTTCCTGGTGGGTGCGTCGAAGACGTGGACGCCGGCGGCGGGCGGCGTGCTGTACCTCGCGCCCAACGACAACTGGTATGCGACGTGGGACAACGGCGGCTCGCTCAGCGTGTCGGTGTGCGTGGGCGGCGCCGGGAGTTGCTCGTACACGCTGACGCCGGCGAGCAGCGGCGTGGTCGTGGCGGCCGGCGCGAGCGGCAGCTTCGCGGTCGCGGCGGGCGGCGGGTGCGCGTGGACGCCGGTCAGCGACGCGGCGTGGTTGCACGTGACGGCCGGGAGTGGCCCAGGGAATGGGACGGTGAGCTACGCGGTGGACGCTAACCCGGGCGGCGTACGCGCCGCGACGATCACGGTCGCCGGCCAGGTGTTCGCCGTCTCCCAGGCGGCGGCGCCGGGCGGGACGACGTGCACCGCAGCGACGGTGATGGCGGTGCCGCCGCCGCGACCGGGGGTCGGCGGCGTGGAGGCGATGTGGCAGTCTACCGGGATCACGCTCACGGCGGGGCAGCCGGTGACCGTGAGCGCGACGGGCACGTGGTCCAACGGGGGACGCGCCTCGACGGCGGACGGCGACGCGACGCAGACGTTGACCGGCGCGAACTGCCCATTGTCGGGGCAGCCGACCCTGGCCCTGGTGGGGCGCATCGGCCCGACAGGCACGCCGTTCCTGGTGGGCGCGTCGAAGACATGGACGCCGGCGGCGAGCGGTGTGCTGTACCTCGCGCCCAACGACAACTGGTACACGCTCTGGGACAACGCGGGGTCGCTCGCCATCTCGGTGTGTGTGGGCGGCGGCGGGGGGTGCTCGTACACGCTGACGCCGGGCAGTAGCGGCGTCGTCGGGTTCAACGGTGCGAGCGACAGCTTCGCGGTAACGGCGGACGGCGGGTGCGCGTGGACGCCGGTCAGCGACGCCGCATGGCTGCACGTGACGGCCGGCAGCGGCCCGGGCAGTGGGACGGTGAGCTACACGGTGGACGCCAATCCGGGCGGCACACGCACCGCGACGATCACGGTCGCCGACCAGGTCTTCGCCGTGTCCCAGGCGGCGGCGCCGGGCGGGACGACGTGTACCGCCGTCACGGTGGCGGCGCTGTCGCCGGCGCAACCAGGGGTGGGTGTGGTGGAGGCGCTGTGGCAGTCTAGCGGGATCACGCTGACGGCGGGGCAGCCGGTCACCGTGAGCGCGACAGGCACGTGGTCCAACGCTGGGCGCGCGGTGACGGCGGATGGCGACGCGACGCAGACGCTGACCGGCGCGAACTGCCCGTTGTCGGGCCAGCGACTGTTGGCCCTGGTGGGGCGCATCGGTCCGACGGGTGCGCCGTTCCTGATGGGCGCGTCGAAGACGTGGACGCCGGCGACTGGCGGGGTGCTCTACCTGGCGCCCAACGACAACTGGTACACGATCTGGGACAACGCGGGAACCGTGACCGTTACGGTCTGCCGGTAGCGGCGGCTCACTCGAGGGCCGTCCGGAGCGGCTCCTGGATCAGAGAGGCAGCCAGGTCCCGAGGCCGCGGGACCTGGCGCGGCGGTAGATCTCGGGTGCCACGGCCATATCGTCCAGCGCCAGGCCCAGGTTGATCGCGATCGTCCGCTCGCTGTCTTGCTGCCGCCCGGGTTTGAGGCCGGCCACGAGTTCGCCGAGGTCGGCGTACGGGTCGGGCGTGTGCTGGAAGTAGCCGGCGCGGCGGTAGTACTGGAATTGCGCGTGGTCGTCGGTGCTGACTCTGTCGAATTCCGCCAGGGCCGCCGGCGACCAGTAGCTGTCGAAGTCCACGGCGCTCGCAAACGCCCCCGGCCGCAGCCAGCCTTCCTGGATCGTCGGTGTCGGGTGCTTCAGAATCGGACCGGAGGTGACGACGATGTCACTGTCCGCGACCGCGGCCCTGGGGTCGTCCGCCGGAACGATGTCGATCCCGAGTTTCGTTCCCATCTCCTCGACGAACCGCCGCTTGACGTCCGGCAGGACGTCGTAGGCATAGGCGCGCGTTATTGGAAACTGCGTCGTCATCGCCTCGAGATTCGTCCTCCCCTGCACACCACACGCAAGGACGCCGACGGTCCGGCTCTCGGGGCGAGCCAGGTAACGCGCGGAGATTGCCGATGCCGCGGCCGTCCGGTAGGCGGTAATCCACGTGCAGTCCATCACGGCGTAGGGCAGGCCGTTGTCGACGTCGTTCAGGATCAACAGGCCGCTGATGTACGGCAGGCCGTGACGGTAGTTGTTCGGGTAGCCGCCGACCCACTTCACGCCCGCCGACTGGAGCGCGGGGATGTACGCCGGCATCGCGTGGATGAACGCGTCGGGGCGCGTGTGCACGCCGGGCTTGGGCGGCATCTCGACGCGGCCTTCACCCTTCTCGCGAAAGGCGGCTTCCAGCAACTGGATGATCGCCCCGAAATCCAGCGCGACGCTGGCTACGTCTGCGGCCGAGAGGTACAGCAAGCGCGGAGTGTTCATGTGTCGCTCCTCCGCCGGTTAGTGTACTCCCCGCGGCCGCACGTATTCGCGTCCGTCAATGACCTGTTACACTGCACCCGCTGGCGTATGTCGGCATACTCGGAGGACGGAGGAGGTTGACCATGGTCGTCGGCCCGCTGGCGCGCAGGAAGCGATTGGCGCGAGTCGTCGCGTGGACCGCTCGAGCCCTGGCCTGTGTGTTGCCCGCCGTGTCGGTGGCGATGATGTCGGCGCAGGATCAGTCGCAGGCCCGGCGCGACGAACCGGTGACCCCCGGCTGGTGCAAGCAGCTGCCGCGCCCGGAGTACCGGACGCTCGTCAGGGTGAAAAGCGCCGACCCGTGGTTCGAGGTCTATCGCATCCGCCCCGGGGTGTTCGCCATTTACGAACCGCACCAGTGGGAGGAAGTCATCTCCTACCTGATCGTCGGCGAACGCGGGGCGATCCTGTCCGACACCGGGATCGGCGTCGGGAAGATACGCAACGTCGTATCCGGCCTGACGGCGCTGCCCGTCACCGTGCTCAACTCGCACACGCATTTCGATCACGTCGGCGGCAACGCCGACTTCGCCGCGATCCTCAACGCCGATTCGGACTTCGCCCGGGCCAACGCGTCCGGCGGCGCGAATCGGTACGGCGCATGGGACGCGCTGGCGCCCGAGCGCCTGTGCGGACCGTTGCCCGCCGGCGTCACCAGGGAGACCTATCGCATCCGGCCCTGGAAGGCGACGCGCGTGGTGCAGGACGGCGAGCGACTGGATCTCGGAGGACGTGAAAGCCGGCCGGTTGAAGCCCGTGTTGGCCGAGGGCTACCGCGAGTACCGCTTCCAGGGATTCTCTCTGCTGCTCGCGGCGGAGAAGAAGTAGCGCCGGGCGGCTGGACTCCGGCACCGCTCAGAAGCTGAAACCCATCGACAGGTTCATCGTCCGCACGCCTTCGACCGCCGTCGGCTTGAGGAAGAACGGCGAGGTCATCGTGCCGCTGTAGTTGACGTAGTTGGCGTGGTTGGCCAGGTTCTCGACGTTCAGCGTGAACGACAGGCGGTAGCGCGACTGGTCGCCCATGTTCAACGACGTCACGCTCACGCCCCCGGGGCCGCCCTGAATGGCGAACCCTGTGCCGCCTGGCACTTTCTTCCTGCCCATGCCGATGGTGTACGTGAAGTTGCCATACGAGTTCCACGACCCCGCGCCCCGGACGGTGTTGCGCCCGACGCCGGCCGGCCGGTCGTTGAAGAGCCCGTCGCCGTTGTCGTCGTAGCCGGTGCGAATCGTGTACGGCGTGCCGGACGACACGTACACCCCGATCATCGCCGTGAGGTTCTTCAGTGCGGTGCTGAACATCGACAGGCTGACCCGATGCCGGACATCGCTGGACGACGGTCCCCATTCGGTGGCGTAGGTGCCGCTCGCGGGCACGCTGAACGGTCCGTCGGTGTCGTTCTCCGACTTCGCCAGCGTGTAGCCGGTGTAGAGCATGAGCCCCCGCTTCCAGCTGAATCGGGGGCCCGTCGTGGCCGGGCCCATGAACATCTGGGCGAAGTTGAGGCTGGCGTTGATGCTCATCGCCCGCGAGTGCTGGCTTCCCTCCGACACCGAGTCGATGAGGTTCGCGAATTGCGGGTAGGGCCTGCCCCCATTGACGGGCGAATTCAGGTCAACGCCCACTAGGACGCTGCTCGTGTGGGTGTCGTAGTAGAGAGCATTGACGCGGAACACCTTGGTGATCTGCTGATCGACGCCGACGCTCAGGCGCGTGTTCGCCGCCATTTGCATCCCGCTGTCGAGCTGGTACCTGTTGGTGGGCGGGATGACGCCCTCCGAGCCCGGGTCCGGGTACGACGGATCACTGATGTTCAGCTCCTGCTGGTGGTACCCGTCGATGCGGAGCGTCTGCTCGTACGTGCCCGCGCTCAGCCAGTCGTAGAACCGTCCCGCGCTCGCGCGCAGCGTGGTCTTGCCGCTCTTGAAGGGCGCCCACGTTACGCCGATCCGTGGGCCGAAGTTGTTGTAGTCGGCGAGGTGCGTCTGCGCCTCGATGCGCAACCCCGGGCTGATCGTGAGGGTCTTCGACAGGCGGATGTCGTCCTGAACGTAGAAGCCCGCCTGGAGGTTCCAGTACGAGATGTTCGGGTCGCCGATCCGGCGCGTGAACGTCGTCGGAAGGCCGGCATCGTAGGCGTCGAGGCTGGTGAACGTGTACGAGCCCAGGTAGTTGGATGCCTCGTCGGTCCCGTAACTGCCGCCGTTGAGCGATATGCCGCCCCGCCACGAGTGGCGGCCGCGGACGTAGTCGAGGTCCGACTGCAGCGAGAACGTCCGGGTGTGCCGCCCGCCCGCGCGCTGCGCGCCCCCGCCGGTGAACGCGTCGAGCACGGTGATGGTCATCGCCTCGACGTTCGACGTGCTGGTGGAATCGGCCCAGTTCAGCAAGAACCGCGTGTTGATGAAGAAGCGCCGTCCGATCGGGCCCGCCTCCTGGACGCGGAGGCCGAAGTTGCTGTTGTCGTTCGAGTAGCCGCGTCCGGGGAGGTCGTACGCCCCGACACCCTGGTTCTCGCTCCTGCTCGACTGCCGGTTCGCCGAGACGCGAAGCGTCTGGTCCTTCGTGAGCGCGTAGTCGAACAGGCCGGAGAAGTAGAGAGTGTCCGTCGGCATCCGCACGTTGACGTTCTGGGCGATGACGCCGGCCGGGACCGCGGCGTAGAGATTGGGTGTCCGGTAGCTGCTCGTACCGCCGACCGACACGTTGAAGCTGCTCTTCTCCTTGGCCAGGGAACCGCCGATGCCGACCGAGAAGTTCTGCGTCCGGGCGGGCCCCTTCTTCGGCACCAGCGGGTTGCTCCCGTCGAAGGCGCTGTCGTAGAAACTGTACCGGGCGTTTCCGCGCAGCGCGCCCAGCCCCGGCTGGGTGATGATGTCGATGAACAGGCCGCCGGCGCTGTGGTTCTCGGCGGCGAACATGTCGCGAGTGATGTGAATCGACTTGATCTGCGCCTTCGGCGGCAGCTGCGACCCCTCGAAGCTGTCCACCCGGATCGCGGCGCCCGGGCCCGCCATGTCCTGCAGCTGGCGCGCCATCTCGTCCGGGTCGTCGGACAGCGCGGCGACCTGTTCGCGCGTCAGCGCGGTGCCGAACGTCGAGCCCCGGTCGGAGGCCGCGGCCTGCTTGTCGCGGCCGACGGTGATCTCCTCCGTCATTTTCGCCATCGGCAGCACCAGCAGGTGCCGGTTGTCGCCGGCCTTCAGCCGCACCTCTTTGATCAGGCCGATTTCGAACCCGGGAAACTCGCCGCTCACCGAGTAACGGCCGGGCGGCACCCGTTCGAACGTCGCCACCCCTTTGTCCGACGACTTCACCGGCGGGATTGTCGCTTTTGCGGTCGCAGCCTCGAGACCCACCACCGTGACGGTAGCGCCGGGGACGACCAGCTTGCTCGGATCGACGACGGTGACGATGAGCTTCGCGGCCGACGCGGGCTGCGCGACCGCCGGTGCCGCTGACGTGCCGAAGACGATGAACGCGAACAGAAGGAGGACGGCGAGTCGCGGCACGAGACACCTCAGGGGTGCGGGACTACTTCAGCGCCTGGAAACGCTTCGGGTCGATGCGCCGGTTGACCTGAAAGCCGTCGAAGTTCGTTTCTTCGACGGTGTCACCCGAGATAGCGCGACGGAGGCGGAACGGGAATCGGAGGCCGTTGCCGGCGTCGCGATAGTCGGCATAGTAGACGCGGTGTTCGACCAGCCTGCCCGCGAGGGCCTTCCGCCTGAGATCCTGGACCTCCGCCGCGTACTTCAGCTGCTCCTCTTTCGACGCGGTTGCCGCCGGCGGCGCGGGCGCCTCCACGATGATCGAGCCCGGCGGGACGTTATCCGGCGGCTTCTGACCGGGCACGGTGACGATGGCGCTGGTGGCAGGCACCGTCCAGCTCACCATGATCGGCAGGTGCGTCTCGCTGTTGATGAACAGCTTGACCGCGAACGTGCCTGGCCCCGTCGCTTCCAGGATGTCGGCCTTGCCCTGCGGGGCTTCCGCCTGGCCGATGAGCGTGAAAGTCAGCGGGTAGCTGCTGAACGACGTCGCGAACATTCCGAGCGTCAGCTTGACGAAGTCCTGCTTGAGCGTGGTGACACGTGCCTTGCGCGGGTCGGGCGGGGGGCTCGGCGGGGGGCCTGCCGTTCCCTGTGCGCCGGCGGCTGCGCCAGGAGGTGCCACGGCAGACGGCGCGGCAGACGGCGCGGCTGGCCCTCCCGGCCTGGTCGCGTCAGGGGGCGTCTCGGGCGGCGGGGGGATCTGGATCAGGCCGTCACCGTTGAACCCGCTCGTGGTGGGTTCGCTCTCCTGCGCCGGGATCTCGTCCTTGCGCACGTACTTGTCCGGCAGCTCGCACAGCACCTCGAACACGATGGGGACGAGATTGTTGCCGCGCAGCTGGCGTGTGCGGCCGGTGGCGACGAACGACTTGACCGCGGCCAGCTTCTCTTCGCCGCCGAGCGCGGCGCGCGCGGCCGCGAGGATGGCCGTCGCGTCGGCAGCCGGATCGGTCGGTGCCGCCAGCATTCCGGGCGCCAGGCAGAGTGCGAGGGCGACCGACCACATCACGCGCATGCGAGCACCTCGTGCCGGAAGGGGGTGTGCGGGCTCGCGGAAACAGCCCGAACATCGGGGAAAACGCGGATCTGATTCGCGGGTCCAGGGGGGCGGGACGGACCCGCGGGATGCTACGCCCTCTATAGACGAGAATCAAGCGCCGGAGGTTTGGCGGAGGTGAATCTGCCCGGCCGCGCCCGTCAGAATCGAACCCCGAACGTGGCGTCCACGCGTCGGGCCGACATCAGGTAGTACTGGGCGTCGCCGAGTTCACTTTCCGATACCGGATCGCGGCGATCCGTCAGGTTGCGGCCATCGACACGAAGTTCCCACCGCCCGGCCCGGTAGCCGGCGCCCATGTCGAACGTCGTGAAGGGCTCTGCGAGGGAGCACTACGGAGCTCTACGGGGTCGGAGCGGATTATCGATCGGGCGATTGTCGGATGCCGGGAATGTAATTCGAGGGTGGCGCTCCGGGTCGGAGCGGTCTTCGACACTGCGGCCGGACGAACTGCGAATTCGAGGTCGGCTCTCCCCGCCCATCGCGGAGACTGCAAATCTGTCAGCCCAATAGCGCTGGAAAAAGAAACCGCTCCGACCCCGTTGTCGTTGCGCTGTAGAATGCACCGCAATCCGCGCCGCCCGCGGAACGCGGCATGGCGGCACCGAACGACATCGCCAGCTGGCCGCGATGCCCAGGAAGGAACTCACATGTACACCTCTATAGCAGAACTCCTGTCTACACGCCGCCGGGTTGCGGCCCTCGCGCTCGCCCTGGCGCTGGTGATGGCCTACGCGCTGCCCGAGGCGCAGACCGCTCAGAAGAAGGCCCTGACCGTTGACGACTACACCAAGTGGCGCAGTATCGCGAGCCCGGAGATTTCCGCCGACGGGAAGTGGGTGGCCTACACGCTGGAGCTCACCAACACCATTCCAGCCGAGGCCAAGCCGGTCCTGCACCTGCTGAACCTCGAGACCAGCGCGGACGTGACCGTGGCGGACGCCACTGCCCCTTCCTTCTCGGCCGACTCCAAGTGGATCGCCTATCAGGTGGACCCGGCCGCTGCACAACGCGCCCGAGCCGCCCGCAACAGCTCTGGGGCGGCCGGAGCAACCGATGCCGCCCAGCCACCGGCTGCGCCGCCGGCCCAGCCCGCCGCCGGAGGTGCGCCGGGTGGCCAGGGAGGCCGCGGCGGTGCGCCGGCCGCGATTCCGCCGCGCCGCGTCGAACTGCGCAACCTGGCCACCGGTGAGGTGCGATCGTGGCAGGACATCGGGACATTCGCGTTCTCGCCGACCTCCACGCACATGTTCCTCCGTCGCCGCGGTGGAGAGGCGGCGCCGGCCACGGGAGGCCGCGGCGGCGGCGCGCCCGGCGGTCAGCCGCCAGGCGGTGCCGGCCAGGCCGCGGCTGCCTCCGGTGCGACGACAGGACCGCGCGGGGTGGACGCCATCCTCTTGGACCTTCGTACCGGTCGCCAACAGCTGCTCGGCAGCGTCGCCGACATCGCGTTCAGCCGCACGGGCGAACTGCTCGCCTACACCGTGGACGCGGCCGTGAAGGACGTCAACGGCCTGTTCGTCTACGACACCCGCAACGGCCGAACGACGACGCTCGACACCGACGGCAAGAACTACAACCGCCTCGTTTGGAACGAGGACGGCAACGCCATCGCCGTGCTCAAGGGGAGCGACGTCGAGAAGATGCGGGAGCGGGACAACGTGCTCGTCGCCTTTCCCGATGTGGCGCCGGCGCTGAAAGACGGCGGCACCGTGCCGGCGCCGGTCGTTCTCGAACCCGCGAAAGCGGACGGCTTCCCGAAGGGCTGGGTCGTCTGCGACCGCGCGCCGCTCGCCTGGAGCGAGGACAACAAGCGCGTGTTCTTCGGGATGAAGGAGCAGGTGGCCTCGCCCGACACGACGCGCCGGACGACCGACGAGGCGCCGGACGTAGACGTGTGGAACACGTCCGACGAGCGCGTGCAGTCCCTCCAGATGATTCGCGCGAACCAGGACCGCAATTTCACGTTCCGCCAGGCGTTCGACGTCTCGGCAAAGCGGTTCGTCAAGCTCGCCGACGAGACCATGAGAGACCTGGATGTCGCACCCGACGGCAAGTGGGCCGTGGGCCGCGACACGCGAGCCTACCTCCTCGACCAGAAGAAGCTCCCCGCGGCCGACTTCTATCGCGTGAACACCTCCACCGGCGAGCGGACGCTGATCGCGAAGGGACAGCTGACGGGCAGCCACGCCTTCGGCATCTCCCCCAACGGCACGCGTTTCCTCTACTGGAAGGACAGCAGGTTCCAGGCCTACGACCTCGACGCGAACACGACACGAACGCTCGGCGGCGCGGTGGCCGTGAGCTTCGTGGACATCGAATACGACCACCCCGGGACGAAGCCGTCTTACGGCGTCGCCGGCTACACCAGCGACGGAAAGGCGGTGATCGTCAACCACCAGTACGACCTGTGGCTGCTGCCGCTCGACGGCTCCGCGGCGACGAACCTGACCGGCGGCCTCGGCGCCAGGAACGAGACGCGCTTCCGCCTCGTCCGGACCGCGCCGGTGGATCCGACGGTGCCGCGCGCGGTCGGCCCCCGCGGGACGTTCGACCTGACCAAGCCCGTCACCCTCTCGGCCTACGGCCAGTGGACGAAGAAGGCCGGCTTCTTCGAACTCGCCGGCGGGCAGATGAAGGAACTGGTGTACGAGGACGCGTCGTTCAGCACACCGACCAAGGCGCGGAAGGCGGACCGGTTCCTGTTCACCCGTCAGACGTTCGTCGAATTCCCCGACCTGCGCGTCTCGGGCCCCGGCTTCGCCGACTCGAAGAAGATCACCGACGCCAACCCGCAGCAGAAGGACTTCCTGTGGGGCCACCGCGTGCTGTTCGACTTCAAGAACAAGGACGGCGTGCGGCTGCAGGGCATCCTGGCGGTGCCCGACGACTACAAGCCAGGGGAGAAGCGTCCGATGATCGTGACGTTCTACGAGAAGAACTCGCAGAACATGCACGTCTACACTCCGCCGGTGTACATGGTCAGCATGGGCCGCATGCCGACGCAGGCGGTCAGCGACGGCTACCTCACGATGATGCCGGACGTCCACTTCCGCACCGGCTCGTCGCACAGCGACATGCTGGAATGCGTCGAGGCCGGCACCCGCAAGGTGATCGAACTCGGCTACGCCGACCCGAAGCGCATCGGCGTCATCGGCCACAGCTACGGCGGCGAAGGCGTGGCCTACATCGGGACGATGTCGAAGATGTTCGCCGCCATCGGCATGGGCGCGGGCGTGGTAGACCTCTACAACGACTTCAACATGAACTGGGGCTGGTCGTACGCCGCCCAGGGCGGGAGCGGCGACACGGCGTTCCAGTACTACCTCTACGACCAGGGGCGCTGGGGCTTCTCGCCGTGGGACCAGCCCGACCGGTATCACAACGAGTCGGCGCTCACATGGGCGCCAAAGGCGACTGCGCCATTCCTGATCATGCACGGGACCTCCGACCCGACGGTCGGCTTCATCAACGGCCTCGCGTTCTACAGCGCGCTCCGCTACAACGGGAAGAAAGCCGTGCTGCTGGCGTACCCGGGCGAGGGGCACCACCTCGGCGGTCTGGCGAACCAGCGGGACCTGACCGTCCGGTTCATGGAGTTCTTCGACCACTACTTGAGGGGCGCGCCCGCGCCCAAGTGGTTGACCGAGGGCGTACCCTATCTGAAGAAGCAGGCCAGCCGGGAACCGGCGAAGTAACGGAGCGGTCAGGAGAGGCGTCTCAGGGGGGGTACCCTTCAGTCCCCGAACGCTCGAGCCGATACGAAGACAAGGGGGCTTCCGCCGACCCGAAGCGGGTCTTCCGGTGGCGGTCGCCCCGGCTCGTTGTTCCGGAGATTGAACCTGGTGATGCCAGCTGACGCAACCGCCACGCGGCTTCCCAACGAGGCGGCGGTCCTGGAGTTCGCGCGGGCGTTCCGATCGGCGGCCCGTGCGGTGAGCTTCTATCCCCCTGCGCACCAGACCGTCGTCGCGGCGCTCGAGCAAGTGGTGGCCGCGGCGCGCGCCGCCACGGTGGACGGTTCGATCTGCCTGACGATCCTCCCCAAGACCTTTCTCGCCCACGGCGTGCCGATCGACACGTCCCAGACCGCCGTCGCCGACGTCGCCAACCTCTGCCACCGGCACGGCGTCGGGGCCCTGAACCTGGACCGCCGCGACACCCCCGACGCCTGGCGTGCGCTCTTCACGCTTCTGGCGCGCAAGCCGGAGGACGTGCGCGCCGCAGGGGGAATCCAGCGCCAATGGAAGGCCCTCCGCCACCTGAGCCCGGCCATCCTCGAGATCGACTTCGGCGCGCTGCTGCGCGGCCAGGTGGGCGGCGACTTCATCGAACTCGCGGGCGTGATCAGCCACTACCTGGAGACGGCCGGCGTCGGCGGCTCAATCCTGGACGACCCGTGCGGCGCCCTTCGCCGGACCATCGAGAACGCGCCGGACGACCCCCAGGCGGTGGCGGCCGTGCTTCGAGAATTGAGGGCGGCGGCCCAGCTGACCTTCACGCAACCCGATCAGCTGGACGACGTGTTTCGCCGCGCCGCGGCCGTCGGCGAGCACCTCAGCGAGGGCGTCATGAACGGGCTCCTCGATCGTCGAGGGACCCCCGACGCGATGGTCGGTGCGGTGGACGTCGTGTCCGCCCTTGTCGAGCGGATGGCCGACGCCACCATCTCGACGTTCCTGTCGAAGGTCATGGGCGAGGCCGACGCCGCGTCTGCGCGCCTCACCGACCTGTTCAAGCGGCTCGTCCCGGATGCCGACCGACGCCGGACGATACTGGTCGGGGCGCGTGATGTCACCCTCGCAGACAACGTGATGGGGCAGTGGGCGGAGCTCGAGCGCAACCTCGAGGCGTACTCCGACCGGCGATTCGTCTCCGACCAGTATGTGAACGAACTGCATTCGGTGCAGACCCGTTCCGATCGTGCCGGGGAGGATGCGGCGGTTTCCCAGGAACTCCTCGCCGAGTGGGTGCGGTCGGTGGACGACGAGGCGATTCGCGAGCTGGACCTCCAGTTGCTGGCGGACCTCGCCCGTCTCGAGACCGAGCACGGCCGATCGCGGAAGGTCCTGGAGATCCTGCACGCCCACGCGCTCGACGCCGCGGATGAGGACGACTGGCCGGGCGTCGCGCGCGCCGTCGAGTTAATCGGCGGCGTGGCGTCGGGATCGGCCGACGGCATGCTGCGCCGGTTCGCGACGGATATCCTCCAGAAGCTGTCGACGGCCCCGCTGTCGGACCGCGCGCTCGGGATGCTCTCGGACGCCGATCCTCCACTGTGCGACACGCTGTCCCGCGCACTCTCCGCCATCGGGGCCCCTCTCGTCCCCGACATCACGGCCCGGTGGGCGGCGCACGACGCTCCGGCGCTGCGTTCCCGCCTCGAGCAGGTGGTGGCGGCGACCGGGCGGCAGGGTCGCGAGGCGCTCCGGCGCCTGCTCGCGTCGGAGGACGTGCCCGCCGACATCCGCGTGGCCGCCATTCGCCTGCTCCAGCTCACGGCGGGCACGGACCATCTGCCGGCACTCGAGGCGGCGTTGTCGGACCCGCAGGAGGAGATCCGCCGGGAGGCCTTCGGTGCGCTCGTCGACTCGTCTTCCGAGCGCGCGTTCGACATCCTCGCGCGCGGCATCGCCCGGGCCGACGCGTCGACCCAGGCCGTTCTGCTGGGCTGGCTCTCGGATCTCGGTGACCGTCGGGCATCGCCTGTCCTCCAGCGCCTGTTTCCCCAGGTCGATCCGCGGACGGTGTCGGTGCCGATGTACCTCTCCCTGATCGCCGCGGTGCAACGGACGGGAAGCGAAGACGCCGCGCCGCTGCTGACGACGGTGCTCCACCGCACGCACTGGAGCGCGCCGCTCCGCACCTGGCGCTTCCGGGCCGCGGCGAAGTCGGCCCTCCGGGCGCTGCGCAATCGCGCGGCGACCGTCACGCGCGAGACACCGTCCGCCGCCGACCGGGAGGCGAAGCGTGCTCTGGCCGTCGAGGAACGCCGCCGATGATGGACAGGACGACCCGCCTCAATCACTACGCCGAAATCGTGCAGAGGCTGAGCGGCGCGCTGCGTGCGGCCAGCCTCTATTCGATTACGCACCCGGGCGTGGACGAGCACGTCCGCGCGCTGCTCGAGGCGGTCCAGCGCCTGCACAAGGTCGAGTCGTCGGTTCTCATCGGGTTCATCGGTGGAGAGGTGATCGCCGACGACACGCCGCTGCTCGCGATCACCTCGTATCGGACGGAACTCATCCGCTACATGCAGGCGCTCGGCATCAACCGCGTGCTGTTGAATCGCGGGGTCACGCTGGAGGAGCTCCGGGCGTTCGTCCACGCGGCGTCGCAGCCGTCCCGTCCGGGCTCCCGCACCGAGGAAGGCGGAGCGGAGGCGGACGTCGACTTCCTGAAGCTCGAACATCTGCGCGCGGGCCGGATCCCGGTTGACACGACGGCGGGGCACTGGGGCTCCAGCGCGGTCACGATGCGGCAGGTGTACAGCGGCTCGATCGAGGCGGCGCGCATGATCTGGGAGAGCACCAGGCTCGAGGGCGCCCCCGACGCGCCGACGGCGCACGAGACGGTCGAGCACCTGGCCGAGGCGGTCGGCACGTCGCAGCCGACGATGATCGGCCTCACCGGGATGAAGGAGCACGACGAATACACCTTCACCCACATGGTGAACGTGTCGATCCTCACGATGGCCCAGGCGCGGACCGTGGGCATCGACGGCCGGGAATTGCGCGCCCTCGGGCTGGCGGCCATGCTGCACGACATCGGCAAGGTGCTGACGCCGCTCGATGTGCTCAACAAGCCCGGGGAGCTGACGCCGGACGAACGCGCGATCATGAAGCGCCACCCGTTGGATGGAGCGTCCATCCTCCGGGGCTCCCGCGACATCCCCCGCCTCGCCGCCATCGTGGCTTTCGAGCATCACCTGCGCCGGGACGGCAAGGGGTACCCGGCCGGCGTCGTGCGCCCCACGATCAACCTCGGAACCGTCCTGTGCGGGATCTCCGACGTGTACGACGCGATGCGATCCACGAGGGTGTATCAAGCCGCCTCGCCGACGGAACGGATCATGGAGTTCATGGTCCACAAGGACGGCGGCCAGTTCGACCAGCACCTCGTCCGCCGGTTCATCGACCTGATGGGTGTGTACCCGCCGTCGACGCTCGTGCGGCTCACCAACGGCGAGGTCGGGGTGGTCGTCGGGACCGGCGGTTCGGATCCCGCGCTGCCAACGGTCAACGTGCTCTTCGACCTGGCCGGCATCCGGCTGGATGAGGCCCGCGTCCGGCACCTGTGGGCCCGCGTCGAGGGCGAAGAGGCGATCGGCGTCGAGACCACGCTGGACCCGACAGCCTACGACGTCGATCCGATGGCCTACCTGTAGCGGTCCGGTCGCCGCTCTACTGGCTCGGACGCCGGCCGCCTCCTGCTCCCTGGTCATCCGAGTTCATATCGATCGCCGGCGCTGACTCGGAAACCCGTGGCTGACGGCAGCGTTCCAGCCAGTTGAGGTGTCATGTGGCCGGCACACAGCCCGCGGCAGCTTCGGCACATCGTACAGCAACGGTGATATCCAGGCGGCTGACATACGCCGCCACCGCCATGGGTGCCATCGTGGCCGTGGTGGGCGCCGGCCATCTGGCCGCCTGGCTCGGGGGCTACCTGACCTATCGAGGTGCGACCGCCTTGATCATGAAGACCAATGCCTCGCTGTGCCTGCGCGTCGGGTGTGGCCCTCCTGCTCGTGATTCCGCCGGACGCGGGCACGGCCCGCCGACGGGCGGCGCGAGGGCTGAGCTTCCTGACGGTCGTCATCGGCCTCCTGACACTCGGGGAGAACCTGATCGGCTGGAACCTGGGCATTGACCAGTTTCTGGCCGAAGAGGCGCCCGGGGCGTTAGGGATCATGTCCCCCAACCGGATGGGCACTCCCGCTGCGGCCAGCCTCGTGCTGGCCGCGCTGAGCGTGATCTTTCTGAGCCGCCGGGACCGGCGAGGGGTCCGACCGGCCCAATGGGCGGCCATTGGCGCGGTGTTGATCGTGTTGCCCGGGACGCTTGGCTACGTGTACGGCGTCCGGCAGCTCTACATGATCGCGCGCGTGACGGCGATCGCGTGGCCGACGGCCGCAGCGGTGCTCGCGTTGGGCCTGGGCCTGCTGTGCGCCCGCCCCTCGGAGGGCGTGATGTCGGCCGTCACGGCCAATGACGGGGGTGGCCGCCTCGTGCGTCGGATGCTGCCGGCGTGCGTGGGCCTGCCTTTCCTCGTCGGCTATCTGCGCGTGGTCGGCGAGAGACTCGGGGTGTTCGACGCCGCGACGGGAACCGCGCTGGTGATGCTGCTGGTCGCTGTCGCATTCTCGTTCCTGGTCTACGGGCACGGCCGCGGCCTGAGCCGCCGAGAGGCTTCGGATCTTGCGGCGCAGGAGGCGTTGGGTCGGGTCAATACGCAGCTGGAACTGGCGCTGCGCAACGCGCCGGTGTCGGTGGCGGCGCAGGATCGCGACCTGCGGTACATCTGGGCCTACAACCAGCGGACGGTTCGTCCCGAAGAAATTGTCGGCCACTTCGACCACGAGATCTTCACTCCCGAGGAGGCGGCCCGTTTCACAGCCATCAAGAGGCGTGTGCTGGAAGAGGGGACCGAATGGCGCGAGCAGCTGTGGGTCGAACGACCCCGCGGCCGATCATTTCTGGACATCAGCTGGGAACCGATCCGCGACCCCGACGGGAAAGTGATCGGCGTCGGCAGCGCGACGGTCGATCTGACGCCGCTCAAGCTCTCCGAGGAGGCCCTGCGCGAGAGCGAGGCCAGCAATCGGGCCGCCGAAGTGCTGGCTGCCAGCGAAAAGGAGTTTCGCCTGGTCGCTGAGGCCATGCCGCAAATCGTCTGGACGACCCGGTCCGACGGCTGGAGCACCTATACCAACCATCAGTGGGTTGACTACACGGGACTGACGCTCGAAGAGAGTTACGGCCATGGGTGGAACAAACCGTTCCACCCTGAGGATCAGCAACGCGCCCGGGATGCCTGGCAGCACGCCGTGACGAACCGGGCCTCCTATTCGATTGAAGGTCGGCTCCGTCGGGCGGACGGGGTGTACCGCTGGTGGCTGATTCGTGGTGTGCCTGTACTCGATGAGAACGGCGATATCCACAAGTGGATTGGCACGTGCACGGACATCGACGATCTCAAGCGGGCCGAGCAGGCGCTGCGGCAGGCCAATGCCGACCTGGAACACCGGGCCGCCCAGCTTCGAGCCCTGGCCGGCGAACTCACGCTTTCCGAGCAGCGCGAGCGGAGCCGCCTGGCGAAGGTCCTGCACGATCATCTCCAGCAGTTGCTGGTCGGAGCGAAGTTCCGGCTTTCGATCCTGGGCCGCCACGTCGATCCGGTCGTCCAGGAGGCGTCGAAGGAGATCGAGCAACTGATGGACGAGTCGATCCAGGCGTCGCGCTCGCTGACTGCTGAACTCAGCCCGTCCGTTCTGCACGAAAGCGGGCTGACGGCCGGTCTGGGATGGCTGGCCCGGTGGATGGCCGACAAGCACGGTCTGGTGGTGGACCTGTCGACGGACGGCGACCTCCCGCCGGTGACCGAGGCCGTCAAGGTCCCCCTGTTCGAGTCGGTGAGGGAACTCCTGTTCAACGCCGTCAAGCACGCCCACGCCGGGTCGGCGAGTGTGAGCGTGCGTTGTCCGGACGGCGGGCAACTCCGCATCACCGTCAGCGACGACGGTTCGGGCTTCGATCCAGGCCAGTTGAAGGCGGTCGGCAAGGCTGGCCGCGGGTTCGGCCTGTTCAGCATTCGCGAACGCCTGGATCTGATCGGCGGGCGAATGGAGATCGACAGCGCCCTCGGCAACGGCAGCCGATTCATGCTGACGGTCCCGTTCGGCGCCGTCACCGAACCGGAACCGACTGGCGTTCAGTCTGCCGTGCCAAAGGCAGCCGACCGTCAGGCCGGGCCGGTGACGCCGGGGAGGGGAGACCGGCATCCGATCCGCGTGCTGCTGGCTGACGACCACGCGGTCGTGCGGGAGGGGTTGGCCCGGCTCCTGGGACAGGAACCCGACATCGAGATCGTCGGTGAGGCAGCCGACGGGCAGGAAGCCATCGAGATGGCCCCCGCGCTTCTGCCCGACCTGATCCTGATGGACGTGAGCATGCCGAAGCTCAACGGCGTCGAAGCCACGCGGGCGATCGTCAGCCGCTACCCTGGCATGCGCGTCATCGGCCTGTCCATGTTCGAGGAGCTGGAACATGCGCAGGCCATGCTCGACGCGGGCGCGGTGAAGTACCTGACCAAGAGCGAGCCGTCCGACGCGATCGTCAACGCCGTGCGGGCCTGTGCCGCGAGAGTGCTGGCCGATGACTGACGCTGCCCAGTGAGCAGGCGATGGCCGGCTCGCGGCGAGCCGGCCATGCACCGAATGCTCGTGGCCTCCCTCAGAACGAGAACTTGAGTCCGAGCTCGATCACGCGCGGCGAGCTGATCGTGCTGGTGATCGTCCCGAACGTATTCGGCACGGAGATGTCGCGCGCGGGCGGCCCGAAGCTCGGGTGGTTGAGCACGTTGAAGGCCTCGACGCGGAACTCCGCGAAGGTCCGCCCTCCGGTGTTGAATCGCTTGGAGAGCACCGTGTCGAGATCCTGGTACCCCGGCGCGCGCGCGACGCCCACCGAGCAGTTGCCGAAGGTGCCGAGCGGCACCATGGCGAACGCGTTGATGTCCAGCCAGTTCGTCAACGACTGGTTGCTCGGCTCCCAGTTGCCCACGCAGTTCGGCCGCTCCGCGCCGCGCTCGCCCTGGAGCGACCGCGCGCGGCCGTCGATGACCGTCACCGGCAGCCCGGATCGGGCCTGGAAGATCCCGCCGAGCCGCCACCCGCCGAGGATCGCGTCGAGCGCGGTCGACCAGTTCGACCCGTACGCCCGGCCTTTGCCGAACGGCAGCTCCCACGCTCCCGAGATGATCAGGTTGTGCCGCACGTCGTGGAACGCCGGCCCCCACTCGGCGTCCGGGTTGTACGTGTTCTGCCAGTACGCCCCTTCGGTGGCGCTCGTGACGCCCTGCGGGCCGGTGCCGCCGAACACGCCGTAGAAGCCGCGGTTGTTGGTAGTGCCCTTGGCGAGCGTGTAGGACACCAGGAACTCCAGGCCGTGCTGCATGCGCTGGCGCACGCTCGCCTGCATCGAGTTGTAGCGGCTGCCGCTCCGGGCCGCTGTCGTCGCGATCGTGGTGACCAGCGGCAGCGCGGCGTAGAGCGGCCGGCGCGTGGTCTTCGACGCCCAGGTGGACGGGTCGCCGACGCCGGGCAGCGCCTGGTTGCCCTCCACCGGCGTCACCAGGTAATCCGCCTTGTGGCCGACGTAACCGACCTGCGCCGACATGGACGCGGTGAGTTGCCGCTCGACGAAAACGTTCCATTGCTGCGTGAACTGCGGCCGCAGGTTCGGGTCGTAGGCGCGGACGTTGCCGGACGGCTTCGTGCCGGGCACGAGGTCGGCGAAGCCGCTTGCCGCGTTGCCGGCGCCAGTCGTGACGTCGTACGTCACCGCCGATTCGTACATGAACGGCGGGTTCATCGGCAGGCGGAGATTCGCGCCCGTGCCCTCCATGAACTGCGAAATCCCGTAGCCGCCGCGGGCAACCCAGTTCGGCGCGAACTTCCACGCGGCGCCGAGGCGCGGCTCCCAGCCCTTGTAGTACGGCTGGTAGAGCGCGCGGTCCGCGATGCTGCCGTCCTTGGCGAAGATCTGCTGACCGGTGACCAGGTTGAAGTTGGTCTGCCGGTTGTCCTTTTCGACGAGCGGCGACGTATACGCCCACCGGAGGCCGAGGTTCAGGGTCAGGCTCTCGGTGACCTTGAAGTCGTCCTGCGCGAAGACGCCGATGCGATCCTGCAGGTGGGTCCACGGATTGTTCGGGTCGCCACCTCCCCGGCCCTTGCTGGACGAGAGGTCGAGGAGGAAGTCCGAGAAGGCGTACCCGGTGAACGCGCCGTTGTAGTTGATGAAGCCGAGCAGGCCGTTGTTGCCGGCGTAGAAGCGCTGCTGGGTGTAGTGCAGCCACTGTCCGCCGAACTTCATCGTGTGGCGCCCCTTCAGCCACGTGAACTTGTCGTTGACCTGGAACGTCTTCGCCAGCGTGTCCGAGTCGGCCGCGATCGCGCCCGGCAGCGTGAGGCCGCTGCCCCACCCGATGTTGGTGAGCCCTGCGATCGGCTGCCCGCCGGCGATGCCGTACGCCGCATTCGCGTTGCCGATGCCGGCCCAGTCGTCGGTCTGCGAGAGCACGCGCGTGTGGCTGAAGCCGATCAGCAGCTCGTTGACGGTCGCGGGCCCGAAGATGCGGTTCCACGCCCCGCCGATGTTCCAGAACGGCTGGTCGTTGAGCGCCGTCTGCACGAGCGGGAACGCGTTCCTCGCGCGCGAGTCCTGGTACGTCGCCGCCGAGTAGCGGACGAAGACCTTGTCGTTGGAGGAGAGGTTCCAGTCGAACCGGGCGTCGCCCTGGTTCGCGCGGATCTTGAAGTTCGACTCGCCGACGTAGTTGCCCGAGATGCCGCCCGGCACCGTGCGGTTCGGCAGGGGATAGTTGGTCGTGTTGCTCAGAATGGCCCTGGCCACCGAACTGATGCGATAGGCCGGGATCTGGTTGCCAGGGAAAGGCAGGCCGGTTTGCGGGTCCTTGATGGTCACCGACACGCTCGACAGGTCGCCGTTGCGCCAGGCCAACGGCGCCACCGACGCGGTGCCGGCCCCCGGCGCGTCCTGCTGCGAGCGCTGGAAGTCGCCGAAGAAGAACAGCCGCTGCTTGACGATCGGCCCGCCGATCGTGAAGCCGTAGATGTGCTGCTTCCGTTCCTGCTTCGGCGCGGCGGACCTGTTGTTCTCCCACGTGTTCGCGTCGAGGGCGCTGTTGCGGTAGAACTCGAACGCGCTTCCGCGGATCAGGTTCGTGCCGGACTTGATCACGCTGGAGACGACCGCGCCGCCGACGTTGCCGGTGTCGGCCGAGTAGTTGTTGGTCTCGACGCTGATCTCGGCGACCGCGTCCGGGTTCGGCTGGTAGGCGACCCGGTTGTCGATCGTCTCGTTGACGTCGAAGCCGTCCACCGTGAAGTTGTTCGTCTGCTCGCGGTTCCCGTTCACGAACGGCCGGTTCGAGTTGATCGCGCCGATGTTCGTGAACCCGCGCGGGTTGTACGTCATCGTGCCCGGCAGCAGCAGCGTGAGCTGCGCCGTGTTGCGGCCGTTGAGCGGCAGCGTCTGCACCGTGTCGCCCGAGATGACCTGGCCGACGGTCGTGGTCTCGGTCTGCATGATGGGCGCGACGCCCGTCACCTCGACCGTCTCCTTCATCTCTCCGACCGTCATCTTGAAGTCCAGGCGCGCGACCTGCTTCGCCTCGAGCTTGATCGGCTGCGTCGCCGACTTCCGGAAGCCCGCGAGTTCGACGGTGACGATGTACATGCCCACGGGGACGGACGTGATGGTGTAGTTGCCAACCCCGTTCGAGACCGCCACGTACGGGACGTTGGTCGCCTGGTTGGTGGCGGTGATGGTGACGCCCGGCAGGGCGCCGCCGGTCTGGTCCGCGACGAGGCCTGTGATCGAGGCCGCCCCGGTCTGGGCGCGGGCCACCGACGGCAGCAGGAGCAGGAACAGGATGCAGGACGCGAGCACGCACCGACTTCGGGCAGGCAGCATGACGACTCCTCCAAGGATGAAAACGGCCGGCAAGTCCGGCCGACAACCCGGACCGACGAATCGAGATGCAGAACCGGCCATCGGTCGAAAACGCGCGTCGACCGGACGGCCAGGACAGGAGCCTGCGCGAAATGTCGCTTCTTGGTATACCAACGCGAGCGCGATGTCAAAGGGAATCATGTCGAGGGGTATGATGTTCCCGCGCGCAACCGACCGCAAGGAGTTGTCATGCGTTTCACACGAGCTCTCGCGTCGTTGTCGATCTCGCTCGCCGCGCTGACCGCCGCGGTGCCGGAGGCCGCGGCCGCGCCGACACTCAAGGGGCGCGCCGTCTGGGCCCACCCGGGCGACGCGGGCACCACCGAGGCGTCGGTCCGGGCGTTCGTCGATCTGCTGGCGCGAGCCCACGTCAATACCGTGGTCATGGAAGTGAAGACCTCGGCGGGCGTGTTCTGGCCCAGTCAGCGGTTCGCCGAGGCCGTCGTGCCCGAGTACCGGGCGTTCGACTTCCCGGCCGTGCTGATCCGCGAGGCGCACGCGCGCAAGATCCAGGTGCACGCGTGGTTCTTCGATTTCGCCGAGGGAGCCGACTCGTTCGTGGTCCGGAAGCATCCCGAGTGGCTCATGCTCGGTCCCGACGGCAAGCCGACGACCGCGGAAGTCCTGCGGGGCCGGCCGTACCGGCTCGCGTGGATGTGCCCCGCGCGTCGGCCAGGTTACACCGACCAGTGGCTGATCCCGCTCATCAGGGAGTTCGTGGAGCGGTACGACGTCGATGCGATTCACCACGACTACGTCCGCTACCCGGGAGACCTGGCGCCGGACACCTATTGCTTCTGCGACTACTGCCTCCGTGAGGTTCCGACCTACGCGTCGTACTTTTCCCAGGCGCGGCCCGGCGACCCACTGCTCGGCCCGATGGATCGCCCGCACCTCGAGGCGCACTGGGAGCGCAGCCCCCGGGTGCTGCCGCCCAACTGGGACGAGTACAGCCGCGAGATGAAGAGCCGCCTGCTGCTCGAAGGCAGCTTCTTCCCAGGCGGCCATCGCGATCTCGACTACTTCTTCTACGAGTACCGGACGCACCAGATCGAGGAGTTCACCCGGCAGGTGTTCGAGGCGGTCCGCGCGGTGAAGCCGCGCGTCGAGGTGTCGGCGGCGGTGTTCAAGAACCCCGTGCAGAGCGGGCGGTTCATCGGCCAGGACTGGCGCCGGTTCGCGCCATGGGTGCAGTACCTGATGCCGATGGACTACCGATCGCACTTCGGCGGCGACTTCGAGGAGCACCTCGACCTGCTCGCGGAGGCCGTCCAGCAGCAGAAGCAGTGGGCGCGCGACTTCCCGCACCTGTGGATCGGCGTGGCCGCGTACCAGCTCTACGACGAGGAGCGCCAGCCGCTCGTCCGGCTGCGTGCGCTCGCCGCCGCCGGCGACTCGGTGCCGCCCGAGTTGCAGCCGATGCTGAACGGGGTTGCGGCGCGGGTCGGGCAGTTCGCGCCGGCGCTCGGCGACGCGATTGCGGCGTACCAGCGGGCGCCGGCCGCCAGGGCGGACCTCGCCGCGAAGCTCGACGCATTTCTCGCCAACACACCGGCTGGCTACTACCCGCCGGAGAAGCTGTCGAAGGTGCTCGATCGCGTGCGCGCGCAGCAGGTGGAAGGTGTGGTGGTGTTCTCGACGTCCGGCCTGACATCGGCGGGGCTGTGGGGAGCGCTCGGCGACTTCTTCGGCCGATGACGTCCCCGGCCTACCAGCGGTTGCGGAGAATGGGCGGGGCCACGGTCGCACCCCCGGCAGGTGCCGGCGGCGGGGCGGCGGACGCCGCGGCGCGCGCGTCAGTCTTGACCGGCGCGTCGCCCGGCAGGGCGATTTTTGCGCTGAACGCGAGGCCGATGCGGTAGCGCATCGAGCCGTTCGTCGCGATTCCGATGACCTCGCACCGTATCACGCGGCCTTCGATCGATGCGGGCCTGAACGTCCCCGCGAACTCGACGGTCAGCGCGGCGTCCGGCAGCAGACGGTCCTCGCACTCGACCAGGACACCGGTGGCCGACAGGTTGACCAGCGTGGCCGCGGTCCCCGGCGGCACGAGGCGGACGCCCTGGATCTCCGGAAACGCGGAGGCGGCAAAGCGGCGGGCCGGTCGCTCGCTGGTCGTCATCGTCGTTCCTCGCCGCCGACAGGCGGTGCGGCGGACCCTTCGGCCGCCACGGCGCCGGCGCCAGGGATCCCGTTCGCGAGGGTCTCCAGGTGCATCGCGTGCTCGCGGAGTGCGCTGGCGACGCGGTCGCGTTCGACCGTCGCTGCGGCGGCAGCCTGTTCGAGCCGGCGCTGGAGCGCGTCGCGCTCGGTGCTGATCTCCTGCTCGCGCTGCTCCGACTTCGCGAGCGCCTGCTGTGCCTGCTGCAAGCCGGCTTCGAGCGCCTGGAGGGACGCCTCGCGATCCTCGAGCCTGGCGGTCAGCCGATCCAACTCGGCGGCGTGCCGTTCGGTGCTCACCTGCTCCTGGCGTTTGGCGAAGTCGTTCAGGGCCATCTCGAGCTGCTGGACGTCGCCACGCGCCCGGGTGCAATCCGCTTCGGCGACGCGGCGCGCCGCTTCGGCGGTCGCCAGCGCCTCGTCACGAGCCCGGAGCTCGGCGTCGCGCTCTTGAAGCTGTTTCCTGAACTCGCCCATTCCGGCTTCGAGCTGGCGCTGAGCAGAGGTGACGCGAGCCGCGACGGCCATCGAGGCCACGCCGTCGGGATGGTCGGTGAGCGGGACCCCGTGGAAGACCGCCGGGTAGCGGGCGCCGGACGGCAGGGCAATGTCGCATTCGATGGACGAGGGCGAGCCCTGAAGGACCCCGAGAGCGAATGCTCTCCACCGATCGTGCTGGTCCGGCGGGATCCAGAGGGCGAAGTCCCGCCCGAGCGCCTCCGCGGGGGACCTCTCTCCCAGCAGCATCAGGGCGGCGTCGTTGGCCGCGAGCACCCTGCCGTCTGCGCTCACACGCAGGAGGCAGCCGGGCTGGATGTCCAGCAGGCGCCGGAGGTGGACGACCTCCACCGTCGGATCGAGTTCCTGGATGTTCACTGTGGCTCACACGCCGGGCCCCGATGAGACGGGCCCCGGACCCCGACGCGCCCTGTCGCCCGCGTGCGTGCGGGTCAACACACGGCTATCGCCCTTTCTATCGGCATTCAGCCGCCAGGACTTCAGAAGCGTCCGCCGGGACCCTCCGGAGCGGAGGCGTTTACTTCGGCCTTCGTTACTCCGCTCGCAGGGCGGTCATCGGATGCACCCTCGCCGCGCGGAGGGCAGGCACCAGGGCGGCGACGAGCGAAACGACGGTTGCCACGGCCAACACGACCGCGTAGCTGAACGGATCGTGCGCGCTGACGTTGAACAGCATCCCGGCCAGGACGTCCCGGCCAACCGTCGCGAGCACGAACGCCAGGGCGAAACCAAGCGCCAGGCCTGTCGCGATCTGGCGGCCGCCTCGGCGGAGCACGATGCCAACGATCGAGCGGCGATCGGCACCGAGGGCCATGCGCACACCGAACTCCTGGCGGCGCCGGTTGACCGAGAACGACATCACCCCGTAGAGGCCGACCGACGCCATCACGACGGCCACCAGGCCGAACGTCGAGAACATCCGGGCGATGACGCGGTTCTGCGCGAGCGCGTTGTCGTAGTGCTGCGCCGGCGTGCCGACGTAATAGAGGGGCAGGTCGCGATCGACCTTCTCCACCGCGCGGTGCAGGGCGGCAACCATGGTGTCCGCCGGGACGTTCGACCTGGGTCGCACGACGACGGTGGCGAACTGACCGGGCGCCGGCGCCGGCAGGACGGGACCCTCGACGGTGCCGTAGAACGGGATGTAGAAGCCGGAGTCGTCAGCCGTCGGGTCGTTGTGGACGCCGAGCATCCGGACGGTCCTGGTCACCCCGACGACCGTGCGCCACGGCCAGGGCTGCTCGTCTTCGCTGACCGTCCGGAAGCGGCGCCCGATCGGGTTGTCGCGGCCGAAGTGCTGCCGCGCGAACGCCTCGTTGACGACCGCCACCGGCAACTTCGAATCGACGTCGTCGTCGGCGATCGCCCGGCCCTGGAGCACCCGCTGGCCGATCGTCTCGGCGAACCCGCTCGAGACCTTCTCCCAGTTCGTCACCGGGCGATCCCGCTGCTGCTTGTAGATCCTCCCCTCGATCTCGATCCGCGCCGTGCCGGACGACACCATGCGGTTGCGGTTGGTTACCGCGGCGGCGCCGAAATCCGGCGAGTTGCGCAGGGTGACGAGCAGCCGGTCGTAGAACAGCTGGCGCGCCCCCGGGTCGTCGTACCGCGCATCCGTCCGGCCGATTCGCGCCGACAGCACGCCCCGAGGGCCGCGCCCGCCACCGCCACGATGACGCTCTCCGTCAGCATCTGGCGGACGAGGCGGTTGCGCGTCGCGCCGAGCGACGCGCGCACCGCCAGTTCCTTCGCGCGCACCGTCGCCCGCGCAAACTGCATGTTCATCACGTTGACGCGCGCGATGAGCAGCACGCCGACGCAGAAGCCGAGCATCGTCAGCAGCGTGCCTTTCAGCCCCTCGGGCGTGTAGACCCGGATGAGCGGCAGTACGAGGCCGGCGGTAAAGCGCTTGTTCGTGGCCGGGTAGGCGTCGGCGAAACGTCTGGCGATCGTCGTCACCTCCGCGTTGGCGCTGTCGGGCGAGATGCCAGGCTTGATGAGCGCGAGGACCATGGCCGTGCTGTCGCGGGGATCGTGGCGCGGGAGCACGGGGAACTGGCTGTGGAGCGGAATCCACCGGGACGGGGAGACGAGAGATCGGCCGGATGGGCGGCCGATTTCCAAGAATTACGACGGCTGGAACGCGCCCATCAACGGCTGCGAGTCTGCACCCGCTGGGGACCGGCGAGTGCCGTGCGATCGATCAGACGGATGAACCGTCCGGAGAGTTCCCGGCGCGCGGGCGCCGAGGCAGGCCTCTTCACTCCTCGGGGCTTCAGGACATCCACCAGGGAGAGGGGATCCACTCGGGCCCCTGCCAGCCGCACGGACCAGTGGAGGTGCGGACCCGTGACGAGCCCCGTGGCTCCCACCTTGCCCACCACATCACCGCCTGCGACCATGTCTCCCTCGCGCACCGAGAACGCCGACATGTGGCCGAAGTAGGAATACAGGCCGTGCCCATGATCCAGGATGATCGTGTTTCCCGAGTAGTACAGGTTGGTCGCCAGCACGACTCTCCCGGCGTTCGGGGCCTTGATCGGCGTCCCCGTGGCCCCGGCGAAGTCCGTTCCAGTGTGCGGGCTGCGTGGTTGTCCGTTGTAAACGCTGCGCTTGCCGAATTCGCTGATGGGTCCCCCGGGGACAGGCAGGATGAACGGCCCGTTCCAGTACCGCTCGGGTGAGACACGATCGAGGATTGCGCGCACCTGTTCCGATTCCTTCTGAATGCGGGGCAGCACTTCACGTAGCGGGAACACGTATTTCTCGTCTACGGTCAATGCGCGGGTGGGGAATTTCTTGGGAGCAACGACCAGAGGATAGTCGGCCGTCACCGGCTTGCCGTCGGCATCCAGTCCACTGACTGTGACTGCATAATGGCCCGGTTCCGTGTCCAGATCGATCCCGATGAGCGCGAACCACTTGTGGGGATCCCCGGTATCGAAACAGAGGAATGAACGATCGAATGCGCTGACCCGCAGCTCGCGGATTGGCCGGGTGCTCTGCACCGTCACCATCACCACCTCGCCGGGCTGAAGCGATCGTGCCCGGTGCCCAACCGTCACATCTGCCGATGGTGCCACGGCGGGAGACAAGACCATCAGCACGGGGATCCACAGGCAGTCGATCGACATGCGCCGCGCGCGCGGCTGCTGATCGTGCCAGAGCTTCCCGGAGAGGATCGAGATGAAGCTGATGTTGTCGATCCCGAGCACGATCTCGAGGAAGGTGAGCGTGGCAAGGGCGATGAGGTTCTCGATATCGAACATGATCGGCGTCTCCTGATGTCAGGGAACATCGGGCTTCGCACGGATCAGGTACAACCGATCTGCGGTGGCCAGAAAAAGCTCGTTCCCGACTATCGCCGGGCGCGAATACAGCGGCGCGTTCATCTCGATCCGCGCCAGCTCCCTCTTCCGGCGCCCCGTCTGCAGCACGGTCATGACGCCATCGGCGTTGCCCACATACAATCGGTCCTTCGCCGCGATCAGGCAACCCCAGATGGCCGCCCCCGTATCATGTGTCCAGACGACCCTACCCGTTGCTGCATCCAGGCAGTGCACGACCCCACCCAAATCGCCCACATAGAGCAGCCCGTCCTTCAGTACCGGGGTTCCCACTACGCGACCAACCTGTCTGGAGGTCCAGAGCGCCCGGCTGTTCGTCACATCTCCCTGCCCGTTGGGGCTGACCGCATGAAGCAGCGACGGCCCGTTTCCATGCGACGGATCCAGTCCCATTACGATGAAGACGCGGCCATCGCCGTAAACCGGCTCGGATATGATCGAACTGCGTGAAAAAACGCCGGGGCGCGGAAGCCACTTCGCATCCGGAGGATTCCCGTTGAATCGCCAGAGCTCACGCCCTGAAGCCGGATCGTAGGCACGCAACCATCCATCGCCTCCGCCAAAGAGCACCTGCGTGCGTCCGTTCACGTTTGCAGGGACGGGACTGCACCATTGCCCGTGCAGAACGTTCGCGCCGGGCCCAATCGCGCGCCAGACAACAGTGCCGGAACGCCTGTCGACTGCAATCAGGCTCGGCGCGCGCGGCGACTGCACGCGCGTGTGGCCCTGGTTCTGACCGTTGGACGTGGCAACGATCAGCAGATCCCCCCACGCCAGCACGTCACTGTTTGTCGCTTCATGAGGGAAGACGCCCAATCGCCCGCAGATGTCCAGCTCCCAGACGATGTCGGCCGCATGTTCATCCCGGAACGGCTCATCCCGAAAAGGACCGTCGTTCTTGCCGTCGCGGAAGCCCTGCGTATCCAGACAGCGGAGCTGGCACTCGGCGGTGACGTAATAGAGCTTGTCTCCTTCGACATACGGCGCGCTGGTCGTCGAGGGGAGCAGGAAATCGCCCAATCCCCGGTCTACTCGTGGGGCGACATCCTGCCAGAGAAACGCACCGTCCTTCGCTCGAAACGCCAGGAGCACACCGCTCTCATCCCGATACGCCGGGTTCATCCTCTGCCCATTGTCGGTTCCCACGTACACCACTCCGCTCGACACCACCGGGCGACCAAACGCCTCGTTGCCCAGGCCGACATTCCAGACGATATTCCGGCCGGATTCTACGTCCCAGTCGTCCGGCGGATGGCCGCTGTCGATGGCAACCTCGTGCGATGCAGCATTTTCCTGTCCCGGTAAAACGGCGACTTCCCGGCCCACACTCTCGTCAGGCTGCACCCAAGCGGCTGAACCCGCGCCCGGCGTGGCATGCGTGACCTGATGCAGCGCCCATTCCGCTTCTGAACGCATCGCCGGATCATTCGCGGCCGCTTTCAGCGCCAGAAGAACCGTGTCGGTCTTCGATCCGATGCTCCCCAGAGCGCCGGCCGCGCAGATGCGAACGTAAAGAAACTCGTCCTTCAGGGCCTCCACCAGGTCGGGCACGGCGGGCGCTGCAGGCGGCCCGATGGCCTCCAGCGCCTCACTCGCGGCCCACCGCACACCGGGACTCGGATCGTGAAGAGCTTTTGCGAGGTCGGGCGTCGCTGCGGCCGCATTCGGCCCGATGGACGACAACGCCTCTGCGGTATACAGGCGAACCAGTGAATCCTGATGTGAGAGGGCCTTCACCAGCTGCGGCACCGATGGACCGGCCCGCTCGCGCAATGCGCCCAATGCGCGCGCGGCATCGCGCGCCAGCGGCAGGTCCTCGCTGCTCAACGCGCGGACCAACGCCGGTTGTGCCGTTGCCGTATCAGGCGCCAGATCGATCATCACGTCGACGGCTTGTCGCGCGACAGGCAAATCACTCCATCCAAGCAACTCGACCAGCAGCGGAACGGCACCCGCACCAATGCGGCGAACGATCTCGAACGTTTCCTGATTCAGCCCTTCATTGCCATCGAGCAGAAAACGCCGCAGCAGAGGCAGCGATTTCGCGCCGCCCTGCACCAGCTCCGCCGCCGTACTCGCGCGGACCTTCCGGTCTTGCGCCAGCACACGCTCAGCCCAGGCCCCGACAAGGCGGGGCTTCGCGAGCAGGTCTGACTCCGTAGGCAACGATTGCGCCTCCAGCCGCAACCACTGCGTCTGTGACGCAACGATGCAGACACTCAGGAAACACAAACCGGTCCTGATCAACCCTGCCTTTCCTTGAGACACGCCTCTGATTGCGCCGCTCATCGGTCAGGCCCTGGAGCACATCTTGTTGTCCCCTCCCGAAAGCACGCAGCGCAAGTCGATTCGATATCTGTTGATGACACTGTCATAGCATACGCAAAGTGGGCGTGACGTTGGGACGCGAAACGCGGACGGGCTGGTGGTAAGATAGGCGCTCTCGAGGAGGTATCGACATGCGGAGGATCATTGTATTGGCGGCCGCCTTCGCGCTGGTGGTGGAGGCCGGGTTCGTGGCGGCGCAAGCGCAGAAGGGCGAGAAGCTCGAAATCACGGCCTTCGCCATCAACATGGGCACGACGCCGTCGGTGAGAAACGCCATGCCGGTCGACATCACGATCAACAGCTGGTCGTCGCCGGAGGAGCGCGACGCACTCATCAAGGTCATGCTGGAGAAAGGGCCGAACGACCTGCTCAACGCGCTGCAGGACAAGTCGGAGAAGGGCCGGTTCCGGTTCCCGACGTGGCAGGGCCCGGATCCCCACCAACTGGGGCTCGGGCGCGCGATCAACTACGCCTGGCAGGTCCCGCTCGAAAACGGCGGGCGCCGCATCACGCTGATCACCGACCGGTACATCGGGTTCGAGGAAGTGCGCCAGTCGGCGCGCACGATGGATTATCCGTTCACGTTCATCCAGATCCAGGTCGACGCGAAGGGTCAGGGCGTGGGCAAGTTCGCCGTCGCGACCAGGATCGAGTTCGACAAGGAGAAGAAGAAGATCGAACTCGAGAACTGGGGCAGCGAGCCCGTGCGCCTGAACGAGCTCAAGGTGAAGGTGAAAAACTAGCGCGTCGCGCGCCGCGAGGCGGGCTCAGAATCCCTTCGCCTGTAATCCTCCGTGCACAGAAGAAAGGATGCTTGCGATGCGCAGAACGGTGAATCCGCTGTGGGCGACACTCATCACGGTGCTGGCCGTCGCGGCTGCGACCTCGGCCCAGGGTCAGAAACCGGGCACAAAGGTCCAGGTCTCCGGCAAGCCGGTCGTCACGACCAGCGTGATGACCGGTGAGGTCGTCCAGGTCGCCGGCAACGACCTGGTGGTGAAGCTCTCGGACGGCAAGATCGAGACCTTCCACGTGCCGCCCGCAAAGACGTTCGACATCGACGGCACGGCGGTCACGGTGGGCGAGCTGAAACCAGGAACCGCGCTCAGCGCCACGGTTACGACGACGACCACGCCGGTGACCGTCCGGACCACGTCGGTGCAGAGTGGCCGGGTCGTGTATGCGGGTCCCCCAACCGTGATCCTGCAGATGCCCGACGGCCAGAACAAGCAGTTCACCGTCCGTGAAGAGGACAAGGTGGAGTTTGCGGTGGAGGGCCGGCCGGCGACCGTCTTCGATCTGAAGCCAGGCATGAACGTGTCGGCCCGGAAGATCATCGAGGCACCTGACGTCCGGATCACGACGGACGCCAAAGTCACAGGCCACGCTCCCCAGCCGGTCGCCCCGGCGGCCGCGCCGCCTGCTGCCGCGCCAGGCGCCACGCCTGCTGCCGCGCCAGGCGCCACGCCCGAGAGCGCCCCGCCCGCCGGGACGGCGCCCGCCGCCGGCGGCACAAGCCCGCTCCTGTGGATCGGCCTGTTTGCCGTTCTGGTGATCGTGGCCGTGCTGCTCTTCCGCAAGCGCGGGAAGCAGTAGCCTCCCGGCCTTCAGCAGGGACATGAGCGGCGCGACCGTCGCCGGTCGTGCCGCTCCGCCTCAACTTCCTGCGTGGCCTTCGCCACGGCTCGCCGGTGTGCCCAGCGGGTGATGAACAGCGGGTCTACGCGGATGCTGCCTTGGCGGACCCCTCCTACGAGCGAGCCGCCGCCAGCCGGTCCACTGGCTTCAGCTTCATCCTGGCCAGAAGCGCCGCGAAGCGCGGGTCGCCCCGGAGCGGATCGAAGAAGGGATAGAGCTGGATCGGCACCATCATCCGATCGCAGGCCTCGACGCTGCGATCCAGCCACACGAATGCGTTGTCCACGTCGCCGAGGCCCAGGTAGGTCCAGGCGAAACAGGTAGGCGGGACGTAGACCTGGCGGTCGGCAGTCGCGTGCAGCTGGGCGAGCACCTCTCGCGCCTCGTCCGTCCTCCCGGCCTCGCCGAGCGCGAGGCCGAGCCACCCGAGCATCAGCATCGAGCCGCCCGACAGTTCCACGGACCTGCGGTGCGCGGCGATGGCCTCGTCGAAGAGCCCGGCCCCGCGTGCGGACGCGCCCAGCAGCCAATACCCGACGTAGTTCTGGGGCTCCAGCTCGACGATCAGGCGCGCCTCATCGAGAGCCGGTTCGTTCCGGCGATCCAGCTGGAACATGATCGACAGCCAGGCTCGGATGAGGACCGAGAGCGGGTCGGATTCCGCCGCCGCATGCAGTTCGTCGATCGCCTCCTCGAGCCGGCACTCGGGCGCGAGGAGCGGCCCCATGGCGTACCACAGCCGGACCATGGGCGACGTCGGGTTCAGCTCGCGCGCCCGGTCGATGTGACGCCTGACGGTGGGCCAGTCGTAGTCGAAGAGCCAGCGGAAGTGCCCGAGGAGCGCGTGGGCTTCCGCGAGGCTGCTGTCGATCTCCAGCGCCCGCAGCGCGTGCGCCATCCCCACGCCGGCCACCACCTTCGACGGGGCGAACCCCATGAAGTCGGAGTACCACCACAGCTCGGCGAGCGCCTCGTGCGCCATGGCGAACTGGGGGTCGCGCGCGATCGCCTGCTCGAAGCACCGTTTGGCGGCGGCGAAATTTTCCGGCGTCTGCACGATGAGGTAGTGGCGACCCTGGCGATACAGGGTGTGGGCCTCGAGGTCCTCGGTGGGTCTTCGCGACGCGGTGCCGGTCCGCATCCCGGGCGTCACCTTGAGCGCAGCCCCGACCGCCTGCGCCACCGCGTCCTGGACCGCGAACAGGCCGTCGAGCCTGGCTTCGTACCGGGACGCCCACACGTGCGCCTGGTCGGCGGCGCGAATCAGCTGCAGGTTGAGCGTCGCGAGATCGGCGCCGCGCCGGGCGCTGCCCTCGACGACGTAGTCCACGCCGAGCTCGCGGGCGATGCTCGCCAGGTCCTTGCGCGTGTCCTTGTAGTGGAAGCTCGTGGTGCGCGCGATCACCGCGAGATCGTCCGGGGCGAACAGTGCGAGCGCCGTGATGATCTCGTCGGTCATCGCGCTCGCGAAGTAGTCCTGCCCGGAGTCGCCGCTCGAGTTCATGAACGGCAGCACGAGGAGCCTGGGCCGCCGCGCGGGCGCCCCGCCCGCGGGGACGGCGGCCTGGACCGGCGCGATGAAGCGGTAGCCGTGTTTGGGAAGCGTCTCGATGAAGCGAGGGCGGTCGGCCGAATCGTTCAGGACGTCGCGCAATCTAGCCACCGCGGTGTTCAGCAGGTTGTCGAAATCGACGAACACCTCGTCCGGCCACAGCCGGTGCCGAAGCTCCTCGCGCGTGACCACCTCGCCGGGCCGTTCGAGGAGGGCCACCAGGACGGTGAGCGGCTGGTCGCGGAGGTGCAGGGTGGCCCCTCGCTTGGAGATCCTTCGCGTCTGGAGATCGACCTCGAAGCAGTCGAAGCGGACGATGGAGGCCATCGGGTCTCTTTCCGGAGGTTGAATGGCGGAGTGTATTCCTCCGGGACGAAACGGTCAACTCGGATCTCGCCGCGGAGGACGGACGGGACCTCCTGGCGTAAACGCTTCGCCTTCAATCACTTGCCGTTCAAGAAGAAATCAAGGCCGGATCAAGAGTTTGTCCATTGCCGGCCTCCCCGGCGGTCTGCCACGATGGGCTCCGCGACAACCAGCCATCCATCGAACGAGGTGACTTATGAAGCGGCGCGTTCAGATCGTCGTGCTCCTCGTCCTCGCGTGCGGAGTGTTCGCGGGCGGTACGGCCGCCGGACAACAGCCGGCACCGCCTACCGACCTCACCGGTACGCTCGACGGCACCGCGTACAAGATCCGTGTTCCGGCGAACTGGAACGGAACGCTGCTCGTCTTCGCGCACGGCACGCAGCTCGGCGATCCAACGCCGGTCGTTGCCCCACCGAACGTGGAGGCGCAGTTGCTCGCCGCCGGCTACGCGCTGGCCGGTTCCGGCTTCAAGAACTCGAACTACGACGGGGTCGTGCAAACGCACGCGCTGACCGGCTTCTTCCGGGAGAAGGTGGCCAACCCGCAGCGCATCATCATCTGGGGCAATTCGCTCGGCGGCGGCATTACGCTGAACCTGATTGAGAAGTACCCGGGCATCTACGACGGTGCCATCGCGAACTGCGCCCCGGCGGCCGGGGCCGTCGAGAACGTGGACTCGGCGCTGTCGTTCAGCCTGGCGTACGACGCCGCGTTCGGGTGGCCGGTCGACCTGTGGGGGCCCGTCGGGGACGTGCGCGACGACCTGGCTGTATCGGACGTCCTGCCCCTCGTGCCGTCACCGTCCGTACCCGCGAACAAGACCAAGTGGGAGTTCGTCCGCCTGGTCATGCATCTGTCCCCCGAGGCGTTCTGGACCAAGGACCCGGGGTCAGGCTACCCGTTCTTCATGCTGCAGCTGTGGAAGGCGACCGTGCTACGGTCGGGGGCCGAGCGTGAGAACGGTGGCCCGGTGGCCGAGAACATCGGCATGGAGTACACCGTGGACGCGGACGACCTCACCCTCGCGTCGCTCGGCCTGACGCGCGAGCAGGTGGACGCAATGCTCAGCTACATGAATGCCCGCACGAACATCGCGGCCGATCGCCCGGCCAGGAAGCACCTCGCGCACTGGGGCGCCCCGACCGGGTCGCTCCGGCGGCCGGTGCTGACGATGCATTGCACGAACGACGGGATGGCGTTCGTCACGCACGAGAGCTACTACAAGGCGCTCGTCGAGGCGGCAGGAGACGGGGACCTTCTCGTGCAGACATACGTCAATGGCCCGGCCGGCCACTGTTCGTTCACCCCCAACCAGTACACGACCGCTCTCGCGGCGATGAACTCGTGGCTCGACACGGGCGTGCGGCCAGGCGCCTCGTTCTTCCCGGCAGCGTCGCCCTACTTGTTCAATGTCACATTCACGCCGGGGCCGTGGATCTTCTGAGGCGACGGGGACTCTCTGCCCGCGGAAGACGGGCTCGCGGCGCCCGGCGTCCGCCACGCCGGCGGCCGCATGACGGCCGGCCTATGGAAACTGCCGGAGCCGTGGACGCCGCAGACGTCGTCCACCGCTCCTTCGAAGACCCCAGAACAGGTCTTCCACGGTTCCCACCGGTCATAGTCATCGTCCTTGTCCGAATCGGAGATCGAAAGCGCTAACCCGTCTACGAAGACGGGGCAACCTCGCGCCCGGGAAGCTCAGGGCGAAGCGACAATGGCTTGACACGTTGATTTCAGACACGCGCGCGTTGGAGGAACGGCGACGGCCGCGGGCCTGATATCCCTCGCCGCACCCGCCCTAGCGGGCCGCTGCCGTTGAGTCCGCCCGCGATCGGCGGTACGCGCCAAGTTCCTTCGCGACGGTTCGACCAGCTTCGAGCGCGGCTTCGGTATCGTAGTAGCCGCCGCCGCGGCCCTTGGTGCCGATGCGCTTGTAGGCCTGCACGAGACTGGACTCGTCGCGAACATCGGGCATGCCGGCGATCTCCAGCGCGTGCCGCAATTCGTGGCCGAGTACCGCGCTGATTGCGTCCTCGCCGTTCGGGACATTCAGCCGCACCCGCAAATACCTCACTCCGGGCGCCGCCGCGACAATCCGTACCTCACCGTGAAGGAAACGCGGGAGCGGGGTTGTCTCGATTCCGACGATGAGGTCGGTGGACTCGAGCTCGGCGAGCATCCGGACGATCGTCGGTGATGCCTTGGCTGCCCGCTGGAGGATCCGGCGGGCCTCGCCGTCGACGCCGCGGACGCGCGCGTCCGGCGATCCAATGGCGCGGATCGGCGTCCCAGAGGGCTGCGCAAGGCCCGTATCGGAGACCGTCAACAGCATCACCGCACCCGCGACCATCGCTCGGACAGTGACTGGGCTCATCACACCGGCCTCCTTCGTGATGAGCCCAATCTGGGCGTTTAAGAGGCCTCACAAAATGGACGAGACCTTCTCCGTACATGGAACCGCGAAGACCATGTGACTGGTTGATGCCTGGTGGGTTAGCCGCGCTGATTCCCTGGGGGAGACCCGGCGAGGACAAATGGGAGGAGCGGACGGCCTACGACTGGCCGTCGGAGGGGGCGGTCACCGTCAACTGGCCTGCCGAAGGGGCGTGGACAATGAAGCGCGCGGGGCCAACGCGGAGCTCGTCGCCATGGGCGAGTCGTGACGTCTCGATGATGCGGGCGCCGTTGACGAACGTGCCGTTCCGGCTCCCGAGATCCTCGACGGTGATCGAGGACCGCGTGACGACGAGCGCGGCGTGGCGCCTCGAGGCGAGCGACGAATCCACCCAGATGGTCGCGGCCGGATCGCGGCCGATCACGTGGGTGCCCTCACCGAGCGGCAGGCTCCGGTCACCCCACACGAGCCTGACTACCGTCACGCGCGCATCGCCGGACGTCGCCGGCCGAGGAAGCGGGCCGACGAGTCCGACCGGCGCGATGAACCGATATCCTCGCCGCTCGAGCGTTTCCACGAAGCGAGGGCTGGCGGCGAGGTCGCCGAGCGCGCTCCGGATCTTGGTTACCGCCTTGTTGAGGCCCTGGTCGAAATCGACGAACACCGCGTCGGGCCACAGCCTGGCCCGCAGCTCCTCGCGGGTCACGAGGTCGCCGGGGCGCTGGACGAGCATCGCCAGCACCTGGAACGGCTGTTCTTGCAGCCGGACCCTGCCGCCTTTCTTGCGCAATTCACCGGTCGCGAGATCCAGCTCGAATGAACCGAACCGAACGATGCGCGAGCAATTGTCTGGGGCCATCGCAGGTGAGCCTACTCTACTCTCCTCCAGGTCTACCTGACCGGCACCTTCGTCTTCAGCTCGTTGAACCAGTTCTCGACGATGTTGATGTGCGTGACGGGCGGGTGCGTCACCGGCGTCCGCGCCTGGACGGCGTAGAACCGCTGGCCGTCCGGGCCAACGTCGTAGCACCGGGGCGCGTCGCCGCAGAAGAACCCGAGGTCCTTTGGGTCGAAGGTGAAGAGCTCCTGCGTCGGTCCAACGCCGGGCGGTCGGCCCGCCTGGAATCCGACCGCCACCAGCCTCAGCTTGCCAGCCGGATCCGGTAGGGTCGTCACATAGAATAGCTCTCGCCCGTTGGCCCGATTCCAGGCCGGCTGCTGCCCGCCGCCTATCGACACCTGCGTAGCGGGGCCGAGACTCGGGTACGGCTGGACGTAGATTTCGCTCCGGCCCGAGACGTTCGATCCATACGCCAGCCATCGTCCATCCGGTGAAAACTCCGGCCAGTACTCCGTGCCCCCCTGCTGAAACAACTGCCGTACGGTGGCGCGTTCATTCTCGAAGGTCGCAACGACCACGTCGCCCGCCGGCGTCGTCCCCGCCAACTCACGGGCATCCGGTGTCCACGAAGACGGAACGAACGCGCCGTTCAACAGCACCTGCAGCGGCAACGTCCCGTCGGCGCGTCGCGACGCGAGTGAGTACCGACCGTCCTTGAGCCAGCCGAAAACGACGCGCTGGCCGTCCGGCGTCCAGGCCGGCCAGTCGACCTCCCCGCCCAGCGCCAGGGGCGTCGGCGTGCCGCGATCCAGGTCGTAGAGCCACAGCCCAACCTCGGTGAGGGTCCGAACCGTCACGGCCACACGCCGGCTGTCGGGCGCGATCCGGATCGTCCGACGGTAGCCTCGAGCAGGCGTTGCGAGTGGCGAGACACGTCCATGACGATCAACCGACACCAGGACGCTGTCCGGGTAGGGTACCAGCCGGCCCTGCACCCAGGCCAGCGTCCCCGTCGCAGCGATGGCGAACTGTCCGGCGCCGGTGCAGTCACGATCGTCGCTGGCCATCAGCGCCTGGGCCACCGTGTCGAGTACAGGTACCGGCGGCCCTGGAACCTTCAGCCGTTCGACGTCGAACGGCACAGCGAAGAGTTCACCGTTGCGCATGAACACGAGGTGACCGGTGGGCACGTACCGCGCGTCGGAGGCCTGCTGCAGCAGGACGTGACGCTCGCCGGTCGCGAACTTCTGCGCCACGATTTCCTCGTCGCCCCACGTCCAGCCGCGCTTTCGCACGGTGTACAGCAGTGCCTCGCCGCCTGGCAGAGGCCAGGGCAGGCTGTGCGCCAACTCGGCGTCACCCAGCTTCGTGACCTCCGAGAGGAGGCCATCGACCGAGAGCCGGCAGATGCGGCTGCCCAAGAAAGACTTGCCTCCGACCCTGCCGAAGTAGAGTGCGCCGCGTCCGTCCCAAGCCAGGCCCGAGGGGGCGTATTCGAGGCCGCCCACGAGTTCCATGACGGGCCCGCCTGCAAGCGCCACCTTCTGAATTGCCCCTCGCGACCAGAACGCAATCCACTGGCCGTCCGGCGAGACGGCGGGCTCTTGCGCCCCCTCGGTGCCCGGGACGGGTTGGGACTCCGCTGCGTCGAGCCGCCGGAGGTACAACTGCTGCACGCCGTTCCGCCTGCCGACGTACACCAGCGTCGCCCCGTCGGGTGTCCAAGCTACCGCTGTCTGCGATCCCCCGGCCGCAGGAACGAACTCGGTCGTCGACGGTGACGCGTATCCCCCGGCGTTCAGCTCCTCGGCCGGCCCGACGTCGAGGCTCGAGCGGACCACCGAAACCCGCAGCCCCGGCGGGCGCAGTAACGACATCACAACCAGGCCGGCCACGAACAGCAGGGTCCCCGTGGCCACCAACAACCCGGTCCGCAGGCTTTGCCGGCGCCCGCCCCCGACGCTCGTCACGGCGCCGGCACCGCCCCCTTCACCGATCCAACGCAGTTCGCTGGCAAGATCGTGCGCGCTGTCCGGCCGGTCATCGGGCGACTTCGCCAGACATTCCCGCACGAGATGATCGAGCGCAGGCGGTGTCAACGGTTGGATCGACGAGATCGGCGGCGGCTCGTGCTCCAGGATCGCGGCCATGGTGCTCGCCGGCGTCAGGCCTTCGAACGCCCGCGTTCCGGTGAGCATCTCGTAGAGCACCGCGCCGAACGTGAAGAGGTCGGTGCGCGCGTCGGTCTCCCGCCCCTCGATCTGCTCCGGGGCCATGTACGGCGCGGTGCCCTTCGGCACGCCCGCGTCGGTGAGCGTCCCACTGGCACCCGACGCGCTCGACGCCTGCGTCAGGCGGGCGAGACCGAAGTCGAGCAGCTTGGCCTGCCATGGGCCGGACCGTGCTCCGCCCACCTTGGTCAGCATGACATTGGCTGGCTTGAGGTCGCGGTGGATGATGCCGTGCTTGTGCGCGACGGAGAGAGCGTCGGCGATCTCGCTGCCGATCTGCAGCACCTCGGGTAGCGGCAGTGGCCCCTTCGCCAGCCGCTCGGCGAGCGTCTGGCCTTCGAGATACTCCATCACGAGAAAGTCGGTGTCACCCTCTCGGCCAATGTCGTGGAGGACGCAGATGTGGGGGTGGTTCAGCGCGGAGACCGCGCGGGCTTCTTGTTCGAAGCGCCGTCGCCGCTCTGGGTCAGCTGCAACGTCCGCGCGTAGGACCTTGATGGCGACAACACGCCCGAGGCGGGTGTCACGGGCGTTGTACACCTCGCCCATTCCGCCGGCCCCAATGGCAGCGAGAATCTCGTACGGGCCGAGGCGGGCACTGGGCGAGAGGGGCATGGGAAGACCGTGGGCATTGTAGCACCGGAAACCGACGCGTGGGGGTGACCTGGTGGCCGCTTGGCGGCCGCGCAATCGACCGGCCGTCACGGTGGGGCAGGAAAGTGACTGGGTTCGTTTGATCGAATACACGTCTCCGGAGACGCTGGGTTTCTCACAGGTGCCCCAGCGAGTCCCACCGCTTCTCCCACCGGCCGCATCGGTACGACACCGAAAGGCGTCCTGACGATGTAGTCAAGTTTAACTGCAATAAAACTTGACACACACACGCGTCGGAGCGACACTTCCGTTCATGGGACAAGCCTCGAGGACGAGCAGGCGAACTCCTGTGACCGACAGCGTCCGGCGACGCGTCCGGCAGGGCGGCGAGCGGTTGTGGCGCATCGCGGACTTCCGCGGCGCGTCCTTCGTGGCCGTCGCGCAGGCGCTCTCGAGGTTGACCCGGGCCGGCGAACTGCAACGGCTCAGCAAGGGCGTCTACTATCGCCCTCGAACCACCGCGTTCGGACCGAGCACGCCGAACCCTGCTGACGTCCGCCGCCTGGCCGAGCACGACTGGACGGTCTTCCCGGCCGGCGTGCCCGCCGCGAATCTCCTCGGATTCACCACCCAGGCGTCCGCCCGCAGCGAGGTGGCCACGAGTGGGCTGAGCCTGCCGCGCAAGCTCGTCGGCGGCGACACGGTCGTCCACACCCGTCGACCTGCGGCCTGGGCCCGACTTACGACGAGCGAGGCGGCGCTGCTCGACCTCCTCCGACGTGGTGCCAGGACGAGCGAACTGCCACCGGAGGAAACCGTGCGACGCACCCTCGCGCTGTTCGCTGAACCCGGTCGCTTCGAACGTCTGGCTCGCGTCGCCCCTCACGAACCCCCGAGGGTCAGGGCGATCCTCGGCGCAATCGGCGAGCAGATTGGAACGAGGCGAGTGGTTCTCGACCGGCTGCGTGACTCCCTGAACTCGCTCTCGCGGTTTGACTTCGGGCTGCTCGCCGGCCTGTCGTCCGCCCGGCGGTGGCATGCGAAGGAGCGCAAGCCATGAGGCTCTGCGAGCACCCCGATTTCGTGCAGGCGATCCTTCGGGCCTCCGATCATTTCCGGTCTCGCGGCCTGAGGCCGGCGCTCGTCGAGAAGGACTATTGCGTGACCGAGGCCCTGCGTCTCATCGCGGGCGCGGTCGGCAGCCAGGTGATCTTCAAGGGCGGGACGAGCCTCTCGAAGGGCTGGAATCTGATCCAGCGCTTTTCCGAGGACATCGACATCTTCCTGGACCCCCGCGCGTTTGCCCCGGAACTGCGGGGACGCGCGGTCGACCGGGAACTGAAGCACCTCCGGGACACCGTCGCCCTCCCGCGTTCCTTCTCCCGCGTTGCGCCTCGCCCTCTCCGCCTTCCGTCTTGCGCTCGAACTATCTCGTCCACCACGGCGTTGTCGCCCCATCCGGCTTGTGCGCCATGATGTGCTCCGCCATCTCCTTGAGCCGTTCGCCCTGGTTGAGCGGGCCGCTCCAGCAATGCGGCTTCCCGTCGCCGTAGAGAAAGAACCCCTCGTAGTGCGGACTCGTCGTCGTCTTCATCCAGTCCTGCAGCTCGCGCGTGGAGTTGTTCAGGAAGTACGTGTCCGCCGTCCCGGTGTAGACGTGGATCTTGTCCACGAGTTTCGGCCCCACGGCCGACCAGTTCCGCTGCAGGTAAGTGAGCAGGTCGAAGTGCTCCTTCCAGTACTGCGCCACCGCCGGGTCGATCTCGCCCGTCAGCTTGTTGAAGAGCGGTTGGAAGTACCCGTCGGCGCCGAGCGGTCCGTAGACCGCCGACCAGATGTCGAGCTGCTCGCCGGACCGGCCCTTCGTGCCCTGCACGAGCTCGAAGTGGTTGCGTTGTTCGGACGTCTGGCGCACCTGTCCGTTCACCTCGCGGCTGTTGATGGTCGGCACCTTCAGCCAGCCGTTCGCGTTCATCTTGTAGAAGGCGTTCGTGTCCTTGTAGACGTTGATGCCTTCGACGTCGGTGAACGTCACCGAATCGGGGCACGACGACCAGGTGCCGCCGAAGAAGTCGGGATGGAAAATCTGCAGGGCCAGCGATTCCCAGCCTCCCGTCGATCCGCCCGAGAGCACGCGCGCGTACGGCTCGCGCATCACGCGGATGCGCTTCTCCACCTCGGGGATCAGTTCCTGCATGATCGCGTCGCCGTACGGTCCGACGTTCACCGAGTTCACCGCGTACGAGTCGTCGAAATACGGCGTGGGATGCTGGAACGTGACCACGACCATCTTGGGGAAATCGGGCTTCACCCAATCGGTCGAAATGTTGTACGGCTGCTGTACCGTGGGCTTGAAGCCGGGATCGAAACGAAGCGGCGCGCCCGTCGAGAAGTGGCCTTGATCGTACAGCACCGGATAGCTGATGGTCTCGCGGTCGTAGTCGCGCGGCAGCAGCACCGTGGCGCCGATGTAGATGGGGCGCCCCCAGAACGTCGTCAGCATCGGGCTCTGGATGCGAAAGCGCTTCACCCACGCGGTGTCGGCCGGTGTGGCGAGCGGAGGGACGGCCTGATCCGCGACGAGCGCGACGACGCCGCCGCGCGCGGGATCGAGGTGAACGGTCTTCGGCGCGCTGTAGAGATTTCCGGGCGAGACGTTCCAGCGCTGACCTTCCCATTGGTCGTCGTGCATCCACACGACGTGCCCGTCCGCGCGCCGGAACTCGGTGTAGACGTTCAGCATCGCCTGGACGATGTAGTCGCCGGCCGGAACGTCGCGCAGGTGTTCGACCGGAGTGCCGAGATCGGTGTCGTCGACGATCGCCGGCTTTCCCGGGGCCAGCGCCACGACGTCGCGTCCGAAGAAAGGCGTGCCGGTGCGGCCAACCTGCAGGCGCGGTTCGCGATCGCCCGTGCGCGCGATGATCACGAAGAGCCGGCCGGTAAGCGGCTGTGGGCGGACGGCGGCGGGAACCGTGACCTCGAAGCGGAGCGACGGCGGCGCGGCGGGCCGTCGCGCCCGATTCGGTTGCGGATTTTGAGGTTCTGCCGCCATGGCCGGGAATGCGGGTGCTGCCATCAACAGGCAGGCCAGCCAGGCGGCCTGGGTGGGGCGAAACCAAGTACCGGTCGCACGAGCGCGCATCGAGCCTCCTGAGTGGGGGAATCGAGTGGGGATCATAGTCGGTCCCGGCGCTTTGCGGAAGGAAGAAGGCGGAAGGCGGCGAGGCGGGCAGAAGCCCCACCGTTTCTCCCACGTCAACGCGTACCGGCCGCGGGCCGACTTCAGACATAATAATACACGTAATTGACATATGTGTTGAATATGAGTAATATCATTCAGTTCGGAGGACTATCATGGCGGCCGCCAGCTCGATCCGATTCGTCGAGCAGTTCCACTTGCTCTTTCTGGCCCAGCTCAGCCGCCGGCTGAACCCCTCCCTGTTCGTGCTCAAGGGCGGCTGCAATCTCCGATTCTTCCTCGGCAGTGTGCGGTACTCGGAAGACATGGACCTCGACTTGGGGGAGGTGGGACCCGACGTGTTTCGCGACAAGGTCCGCGATGTTCTCGCGTCGCGTCCGTTCGCTCAGATCCTCGAGGCGAGGGGGATCGCGATCGAGCGCGTGTCAGCGCCGAAGCAGACCGAGACGACGCAGCGGTGGAAGTTCGGGCTCCGACTGACGAATGCCAGTACAACGCTGCCAACGAAGATCGAGTGTTCGCGCCGCGGCCTGGACGCCGGGGTGGCGTTCGGCAGCGTCGACCCACGCGTCGCCCGGGACTACCAGCTGCCGCCGCTCATGGTCAGCCACTACGACGCCGGAGCCGCGCTGCGACAGAAGGTCGGTGCGCTCGCTGGACGCCCCGAGACGCAGGCACGCGACGTGTTCGACGCCCACCACCTGCTCGGCAGCGGCGCCGCGGGTGTTGCCGCGCTCGACCTCGACGGGCGCCTCGTGGAGCGGGCGTGCGCAAACGCGATGGCCATCGATTTCGCGACCTTCAAGAGCCAGGTGCTCGCCTTCCTGGAGCCCGACGACCAGGCGCGCTTCGACTCGACTTCCGTCTGGGACACGATTGTTCTCGAGGTGGTGGACGCGCTTCGGGGAGGCCGGCGATGAGGCTCGTCGACGTCCTCACGACACTCAGGTCCACGGACGCGCGGGTGTTCACGACGCGGCAGGCCGCGACAGGCCTGCGTGTGCCGAATGCGCACGCCAGCGTGCTGCTCGCGCGCCTGGCGGCGGCCGGCCACCTGGTGCGGCTGCGTCGCGGTGTGTGGGCGGCGCCAGGCGGCGTGGACCCGTTGGCGCTACCGGAGTTCCTGACCGCTCCGTTCCCTGCGTATGTCTCGTTGCAGAGCGCGCTCTATCTGCACGGGATGATCTCGCAGATGCCGGTCGTGACCTACGCCGTGACGCTGGCCAGAACGAGGCGCTTCGTTACCTCGTTCGGCGTCGTCTCGCTCCATCACGTCCAGCCGTCGTTCTTCTTCGGCTTCGAGGACGCGGCGCGCCCCGGGGCCCGCCTCGCGACGCCGGAAAAGGCGCTCGTCGATTTCCTCTACCTGGCGCCGGCCCGGTCCAAGCTGTTTCGCGCCCTGCCCGAACTCGAGTGGCCAAAGCGATTCCGCGCCGGCGTCGCGCGAGACATGGTACGGCGGATCGAACCGGCTCGCCGACGGGCGTTCGTCGCCGCGAAGCTCGACGCGTTGCTCTCGGCCAGGCACGGGAGATAGGCTCGTTCTCAACGAGGCGCGTTACCAGGCTGGGCGTGAGGGCTACCAAGGCGATGTGAGGCGGAGTCCTCCTGCTGGTGCCCGGCCGCTTGGACGGCGAGGTCCACACGCATTCTTCGGAAGGCCTCGATCGACGGCCGCAGGCGTTCGACCTCGCGGATCTTCTCCGGCCAGGACAAACTTCGGCGCGATCGCTGCCACTGGGCCTGGCGTTCGAGGAGTTGGGCGGCGTCGGCCTTTTCCACGACGACATCGTACGTGGAGGAAGTGGTGGTGCCAAGCGTGCACGCACGAGGAGCGCCGTTGCACACGTACCAGCCGTCGCGCGGCTTGAGGCCGGCGCTCGTAGTGCGCAGCGTCGCGACCGCTTCGGTGTCAGGGATCGGCACGCCCTGAATCCGTTTGACAGCGGCGCGTGGGACTCATAGTGTGAGCAGGGCTATTCGGTGCGTGGGCGAGAGGCCGTGGCGTCCGGTCAGGAGTCCGGTGTGAAGTTTCAGGTAATCGGCGACATCGAGGCGATTGAAACGATTGCCGCCGGAATCGGCGTCAGAGTGCGGTCGTCCCTGCGCAAGCTGTACGGCAAGGGTCGGTGGCGAAAGCTGAAGGGCATGGCGACGGTGCGCCTTGCGAATGGCAATCTTCGGCGGGTGGAGTTACATTGGTACGAGGCCCACGGCATCGGGCGACGAGACCTCAAGATCAAGACCTACGTGGACGAGCGATGAAACGTGTGACGAAACGACTCGCGGTCTGCCTGGAGAACGATGGGAACGAGTCGTCGCTCATTCCCGGAAAGATCTACCAGGTCATCCCGGACCCACGCGCTGCCAAGGACGAGCTCCTCCGGGTCATCGATGAAAGCGGAGAAGACTACCTCTTCAGTCGAACGCAGTTCGCGCTCGTAGACTTCCCTCAGGCCGTCCGCAGGAAGATCCTCGCCCTGCAGCGCGCCAGTTGATGCGCGCCTCGAGGGAGCGTGCCACCGCACCGTGCGCCAATGGCGCACCCATCGCGGGGCCGAGCGGAGAATGACCGCCACCCACTCACACTCGCGCCTGCCCTGAATCGCCAAGGGCCTGGGCGAAACTGCGGTCAGCCGTCTCGGAAATCACACGGGTCGCTGGCTGGACCTTCGCCCACATTGGCGCAGCAACACCAGCCACGTCCCGTTGTCTCGAGAACCGGTTGTTTGTTGGGACGGGAGGACACGCGCCTATCGCTTCGCTGCCGCCATCTTGGCCTTCACCTCCTCGAACCAGTTTCGGACAACGAATAGAGTGTGGAGGAGGGGCGCGCGCGCGTCCGTCTGAATGACCAGCACCCGGCGGCCGTCAGGCGTCAGGCTGAAGCTCCGAGGTTGCCAAGACCGGCCGCTGCCTGGAGCAAAGGGCAGCGCGAATGCGACGCGCGGTGGCCCCAGTCTCAGGGGAGCGAGCGACTCCACCTGACGGCTCATGATGCGGGCGTCCGGCAGATGCTCCACGTAGAAGATCTCGCGTCCATCCGCCGACCACACCGGGTCGAACCCTCCGCTGCTGCCGGAGACCATCTGTTTCGGCCCCCGCCCGGGAAGCGAACGAGCCCACACGCCTCCTGCATGCTGGTAGGTTAGCCATCGGCCGTCCGGGGAAAACGCGGCCACCAACGCATCGTCCGGTAACGACTGAGGAGAAGTTTGCCCATCCACCTCCACACTGAAGCCGACCCACCCGCCGCTCGACTGGTCGGCGTACGTCACGAAGCGTCCATCGGGCGACCAGGACGACGCGAACTTCAGCCCACTGGACCGTGTGAGGCGCGTCCAGGGCCCCTCGCCGTCTGACGCGACCACGTACAGCTCGAATGGGCCGTCTCGATTCGACGAGAACACCAGGCGGTTGCTGCTGGGTGACCAGACGGGCCAACGACAGTCGGCGTCCGCGCGGACCTGCTGCCAGCGCCGGTCACGGATGTCGTACGTCCAGATGTTCGTGTACTGGCTTCCAGCGATTCCGACGGCCACACGCCGGCCGTCCGGCGAGAGGGAGGCCCAACCGTCGACATAGGCTTGTCGGTCCGGCACCGCGGGTTCCAGCGCGCCGTCACGGGTGACCCAGACCAGGGCGTTGCTCGGCGGTTCCTCCTTCCAGGGGGCGTAGACGAGCGTGCCGTCGGTGGTCACGTCGTAGGCGGCCGACCAGGACTCCGCCCGCACGTAGACGTCCGCCAGCACCGGCAGGGGACTGCCGGTAGCCTTCAGGGTCTTCAGGTCAAACGGGATGGCCAGCAGCGCCCCTCTGCCGGCGAAGGCCAGATGGCCGCTCGGGAGATAGCGGGCGTAGCTGCCACCTCGCAGGATCTTCGTGACCCTCCCGTCGGTGAGCGACAGCACGGCCAGGCAAGACTGCTCCACACGGTCTGAGACGTGCAGGATGGTAAACAGGACTTGCTGCCCGCCGGGCAGGAAGCTCGGCCAACGATGGTCCCACTCTCCTTGCGAGCGATCGGGTGCAGTCAGTTGTCGTACGCTGCCGTTCTCTAAGGAGACACTCCACAGACCCCCAGGGGTGGCACCGACGATAATGGTGTTGTCGGGCCCCCAAGCGGCCCCGCGTTCATTCTGAGCGAAGGTCGCGACCTCAACGGGGTAGCTCCCTTCCAGGACTCGCCCAGCCATCACGGGCAGCTTGAAGATCTTCCCGGACCGGAAGAACGCAAGCCAGCGGCTGTCAGGGGAGAGAACCGGTGTGTGTGCGTCCTCGGTCCCTGCTAGCGGCCAGCTCTCCAGGCCGCCCAGATCGTGCCAGTACAGCCGCACCCGGCCGTCCCGCCCGCCGTACACGACGCCCCTGCCATCCGCCGCCATCACCGATCGCCCCACCGAGATCACCTCCATGCCGGCCGGCATCGCGAGAGCGAACCGAGCGGGGCCTTCTGAGGGCGGCCAGACTCTGGCAGTGATGATCCACGCGAGCGCCGCGACGACGAGCACGGCCGCCACGGCCACTGCGGCGAACATCCCGTGAGGCCATTTCCGGTGCCTCACGCCCCGCATGGTCGTGGGCGCGAGTGCATCCTGCGAAATGCCGCGCAGCTCTTCAGCCACGTCCGCCGCGTGCTGCCAGCGGTCGTCGGGGTCCTTCTTCAAGCAGCGGCGCACGAGCCGATCGAGCGCCGGCGGCGTCAGCGGCTCCAGCGCGGAGAGCGGCGCCGGCTCGCCCGTCATGATCGCCGAGATCACGCTCGCCTCGGTGTTTCCGCCGAACGCGCGCCGCGCTGTCAGCATCTCGTAGAGCACACACCCGAAGGCAAACAGGTCCGTGCGCGCGTCGGTCTCCTTCCCTTCGAGCTGCTCGGGTGCCATGTACGGCACCGTGCCCATCACCGCGCCCGGCATCGTCGCGGGCGCCTGCGTGGAGAGCGCGGACAGGCCGACGCCCGCTGCCGCAGGCTGCGGCCTCAGCTTCGCCAGGCCGAAGTCCAGCAGCTTCGCGCCGGCCTTCGTGAGCATGATATTGGCCGGCTTGAGATCGCGGTGGAGGATGCCGCAGCGGTGGGCGGTTGCGAGCGCATCAGCGATCTGCGCGCCGAGCTCGAGCACCTGGGTGAGCGGCGGCGAGCCCTTCCGCAGGTGATGCGCGAGCGTCTGGCCCTCGAGGTGTTCCATCACCAGGAAATCGACGCCGTCCTGGGACCCGATGTCGTGGAGGACACAGATGTGCGGATGGCTGAGGGCGGAAGCGGCTCGCGCCTCCTGCTCGAAGCGGTGGCGGCGCTCCGGGTCCGAGGCCGCGCCCTCGGGCAGAACCTTGATGGCGACCGTCCGGCCCAGTCGCGTGTCGCGGGCCTTGTAGACCTCGCCCATGCCGCCGGCCCCGATGGCGGCGAGGATCTCGTACGGGCCCAGGCGGGCGCCGGTCGAGAGGGGCATGGTGAGACCGGAGGGATTGTAGCACCTATCACGCTGAGGTAGGTCAGCCTACCGTGATGGCCTGTCGGCGGTGCAGCCGGCTGCCATGTAGCCGGCGGGGCGGGCCGGCCGTCACCTCGGGCAGGACGGTGACCGGGTCCGTTTCACAAATCACATGTCTCCTGAGACGCTCCCGTTCCGGAGCAGTTCCGCGTTTCTGTTCCACGTATCGAGCGTGGGCGAGGATCGATTGACGATTGTCGAGACAGCTGTTCCGAGCGAGGTACCGTCTGGCCCGCATCGTTGGCGTTCTCAGGAGTACCCGGATTTCCTCGGGCTTCTCACCCGTGCCCGAGCGAGTCCCGCCGTTTCTCCCACCGGTCACTTCCCGCCTGGAGGCGCGCCGACGTCCTCGGCATGTAGATTCGATGTTGGACGCCGTCGCCTCACCGCCGTCGGCGAACGGTATCCGGTGGTGCAACTCGAGCATGCCGCTCTTGGTGCCACGGCCGCCCAGACCGGAGAACGGGCATCGACCCTGATCGCGGGCCCACACCTCCCGCTTCACGGCAGCCGGGATGTGGCGGGACTGTCTTCAGCCGGGCATCGGCGGATGCCGCGAGCCGTGCGGCCACCTGCGCCTTGACGGCGCGGAGCCGCAGGACGGCGTTGTGAGCGTCGCTCACCTCGTCGCGGATGCGAATGGCGAGGTCGACCTGGGCGACGACGTCCGCGCCGGTTTCTCCAACTCGGGGAACCATCTCAAGATCAGCGCCCTCTCGTCTGGCGGCAACGCATCGAACCGAACCGGGGCGTCCTGCGGCCGTGTCAGCTTCTGGTTGATCCGGCCCAGCAGGCTCCAGCGCCGTGTCAGTTCGCTGGGTTCGCGCGCAGGCAGGTCATACCGGGTGAAGTCGATGACGCGTTCCGTCTCCGGAGCCTTCCAGTTCCGCAAGACGCCCAGGCGGAACTCACGGCACATGAACCAGCGGACCTCGAGAGACCGGTCGGACCCGCCGATGCCCGTGCCCTTCTGGAGGAACCGGTACTTCAAGTCCTCGTTGTCCGGGTAATGCGCCCGGAAAGCGTTCCCGAAATCGCCCAGGGTCAGGCATTCGGCGGCCGGCCAGCGTTCGCGGATGCGCCTCGCCCAGCGCGTCAGGACGTCCAGGTGACCGATCTGCGGGACGAGCGAGACCTCCCAACAGTTGGTGACCCAGCCCCAGCCGTTGAGCTCGACGCCCGCGTCGAAGTGTGCCGCCGTCGTCTCGACCATCTGGGCCAGGCCGACCTCCGGACCGAACCAGCCGATCGTCTCGATGGGTCCGACGCCCATGCGGCTGTTCTGGCCCTTGGCCCAGTCCAACCCCTCGCGCCGGGCGGCCAGGAAATCGCAGGTCCAGCCGTCGAGGTTGACGCAGTCGATGAAATCCCGGCGTCCCTGGGCCGGCTTGCAGAAGTGTTCGGTCGAAGGATAGTACGGGTAGCAGATTGATCCGTCCCCATCCTGGTTATCGATGGCATATTGGCTCCAGATGTTGCCTTGGCAGACGTGGATCCCTTCCGATTCAGCCAGGGTGCGCTGGTTAGCCGATGACAGGAAGCCGGCGATGACGCTGCGGGGCCGGAACCCGGCGCCCATGATCCCCGAGACGCGGGCCAGGCCCTCGTGGAGGTCACGGTCGACCTGCTCCCGCGTGTTGTAGGCATTGGCGAAAAACGCCCCGGGGATGAACGTCACATCGTCGCCGAATCGGGCATGGAACTCGGAAATGAGGGCCCGGATGCGGCGGTAGTTCTCGCGTTCATCGAACAGGGCCCGCCAGCTGAAGGCCCAGGTCATCGGCGCGCCGGGCCAACCCGCGGCGAACGCTTCGCGGAGCGCCCTGACGTTCTCGGGCGTGTGGCGTTCGGCTTCGTCGAAGCCGTCATTCCGGCTGCGAGTGACCTCGATCTGGTTGACGCGGATCACGGAATTGAAGGTCAGGATCCGGCGCCCGTCGAGGGATCCCCTGGCCGTCGGCGTGGCGCTTCCGGCCGAACCGGAGCCCGGAGGCGGGAAGACGGCGGCCCCGAGCAGTCCGGCCGCGGACCTCTTCACGAACTCGCGTCTGTCCAAGCTGTTCGTCGTCTGCCCTTCGCTGGTCACGTCACCTTCAGTTGGTCGGCGCCGATTGACTGACCGGATTCGAGTGTATACGCTTCTGAATCCAAAAGGCCACTGCATGAGGACGGCTGCCATCCCGATTGTCGCGAGTCTCCTGGCCGTCGCCCTGATCCCGGCCGGGGCGATCGAGGAGCACCCACGGCATCTCGAGGCGGTCCCGTACTCCGTCGTCCGGATCACCGACGGTTTCTGGGCTCCGCGCATCGAGCGCAACCAGCGCGTCACGATCCGGGCGGCCTTCGCGGAAGCCGAGAAGGCGGGCAACCTGGCCAACTTCCGCATCGCGGCGGGGTGGGAGGCCGGCCAGCCCAGGGGCTCGCACGCCTACGATTCGGACGTCTACAAGATCATCGAAGGCGCCGCGTACAGCCTCCGGATTCGGCCCGCCCCCGCGCTCGAGGCCTACATCGACCGCCTCATCGACGCGATCGCGGGTGCCCAGCAGCCGGACGGCTATCTCAACACGTACTACACGCTGCGGCCGCCAGTCCTGAAGTGGCAGATGGCGCCGACCGAGCACGAACTCTACTGCGCTGGCCATCTCCTCGAGGCCGGCGTGGCCTACGAGCAGGCGACCGGGAAGCGCGCGCTCCTCGACGTCGCCCGGCGGCTGGCCGACAACGTGGACGCCACCTTCGGCCCGGGCAGGCGCTACGAGGTCTCGGGTCACCAGGAGATCGAACTGGCGCTCGTGAGACTCTCCAGAGCGACCGGCGAGCGTCGGTACTTCGACCTGGCGAAGTTCTTCCTCGACGAGCGCGGCTTCGCGCACGGTTCCGAGCATCGAGTCCCCACCGCCGAAGAACTCGTTCGCCAGGACACGGTCGATCTGAAGGACCGCCGGTCGGTGTGGTCGACGCGCCGGTACCGGCAGGACCACCTCCCGGTCGTGCGGCAGGAGGAAGCGGTCGGTCACGCGGTACGGGCCGAGTACATGTACGCGGCGATGACCGATGTCGCCGCCGAGACTGGCGACGAGGACTACCGGCGCGCCGTCCGCGGCCTGTGGGAGGACGTTGCGGGAAAGAAGCTGTATCTCACCGGCGGCGTCGGGACGGCGGAGCGCGGCGACGAGGGCTTCGGCACCCCCTACAACCTGCCGAACGAGAAGGCTTACGCGGAGACGTGCGCGACGGTCGCCAACATCCTGTGGAACCACCGGATGAGCCTGCTCGAGGCCGACGCGAGGTACGCCGACATCGTGGAACTCGCTCTCTACAACGGTTTCCTGTCCGGCGTGTCGCTCTCCGGCGACCACTTCTTCTACGAGAACCCGCTCGCCAGTCGGGGCGGCGTCCAGCGCGACGCGTGGTCGGACCCCGCATGCTGCCCGAGCAATGTCGCCCGTCTCATGCCCCAGGTCGGCAACTTCGTCTATGGAAGGGGCGCCGACTCGATCTTCGTGAACCTCTTCGTCGCCAGCGTGGCGAGGATCCGGTGGCGGAACGGTGCCGTCCGCCTCACGCAGACGACCCGCTACCCGTGGGACGGGCGGGTGCGGATCGTCGTCGATCCGACGGCGGCCGGGGAGTTCGACCTGAACATCCGGATCCCGGCCTGGCTCGGCGAAGGCCCGGTCAGGACGGATCTCTATCGGTTCGAAGACGCGAAGGCGCGCGGCCGGCCCGGGATGACGGTGACCATCAACGGCATGCCGGTCGCGCCGCCCGAGACCGGCAATGGGTATGCGCGCCTGAGGCGCGCGTGGAAGATGGGTGACGTCGTCCAAGTGGACCTCCCCATGCCCGTTCGCCGTGTTCGTGCGCACGCCAGCGTGGAGGCGGATCGGGGCCGCGTCGCCCTCATGCGCGGGCCGATCCTCTACTGCCTGGAAGCCGAAGACAACCAGTTCGATCTGCCGCGGTTCGCGCTCCCGCCGAACGCGGCGATTGGCGCCGCGTGGCGCGATTCGCTGCTCGGCGGAGTCATGGTGCTGCACGGCCGGGGGCTGGCCGGGGGGAGGACCGAGGTCGCCTTCGAGGCCATTCCGTACTACGGGTGGGCGAACCGTCGCCCGGGAGCCATGACGGTCTGGATGAACGAGAAGGGTCCCGGGGTATCGTCCCGCTGAACACCCAGACATCTTCCAGGGCCAAGACCGTGACGAATGAAGCCAGTTTCTGCGAACCGCCCTGGAAGCTGTCTAGGGTTTCGCTCGAATCCGGGTCGGCCCTGGAAGAGGTCTACGCCCCGCGCTTCGCGGGGCCAAGCCAACAGCGGATGGCTCCCGGTGAAGCGGCGCCAGACCCGCCCCGCCGTGCTTGGCAATTTGAGGCGCCTCTTTACTGGGAGTGCATGTGAAGCGGTCGAGGGCGCGAAGCGTCGCCATGTTGCTCGTGCTGCTCGCCGCGTCGAGCCGCGCGGGTGTCGGCCAGTCCCCGCGGCCCGAACTCAGGCCGGCGGCCGACACGATCCGGCGCGCCGAGCAGCACCTGACGAGTGTCGAGACCGAGGACCCGGCCTTCACGGCGTTCGCGCGGAACCTCCTGCGCAAGACGCTCTTGGACAAGCTGTGGGAGCCGAACCCGCCGGGGCTGCCCTACCGCTGGTTCTCCATCACCGGCAAAGACGATGACTCCTACGGGAAGTGCCAGCTCCTGTGGGACACGATGTTCATCCTCAACGCGTACGCGCCGCTGGACGACGACGCACTGATTCGCGACGTGTTCCGGAACTACTGGGCGGCCATCGACAACAACGTCGAGGCGCCGAAGGGATCGTTCCGGTATGGAATGGTCCCGGGTGTGATCAATCCCACGCTGCCTCCGGTCGGCTACTCGCAGACGCCCATCCTGGCGTGGGGCGCGTTGATGGTCTACCGGCAGACGCACGACCGGGCTCTGCTCGAAGAGGCCCTTCCGTACCTCCTCGCGTACGACCACTGGTACTCGACGGAGCGCGACGTGGACCAGGACGGCCTGATCGAGCAGGGCGCCTACAAGCCGACGACGATCGGGAACATCCTCCAGACGGCGAAGTTCGAGTCGTTCGACTTCCACCCGGCGGTGGACGGCATGAAGCTCACCCGGCATCCGGGCCGGCCGTCGGGCGGCGAGTGGTACGGCGACGTCGAAGGCGTGGACACGACCTGCGCCCTGCTCATCGCGGAGCGGGCGATCGTCGAGATCGCCCGCGAGTTGGGCCGTCAGGGCGTGGCCCGCGACATGGAACGGACCATCGGTCGCCGCGTGGCGGCTCTCCGCGTGCGGATGTGGGATCCCGAGACGAAGTTCTTCTACAGCGTGAACCGCGACACGCACGAGCCCATCCACGTGCGGACCATCCAGGCGTTCTGGACTCTGACGAGCGGTGCCGCGACGAGGGAGCAGGCCGGGGCGCTCGTGACGTCGTTGAAGGACCCAAAGCAGTGGTGGCCCCGGTTCCCGATTCCGACCGTTGCCATGGACGACCCGGCGTTCAAGGCGCGCGGCTTCTGGCGTGGCGACATGTGGCCGCCCACCAACTACCTGATCCAACTCGGTCTCATGCGCTACGGGTTCTACGACGTGGCCGCTGAACTGGCTGAGCGGACGCTCGCCCTGCTGGCCGACAAAGGAATCAACGAACGGTACGACGCCACGACGGGCGAGCCGCTCGGCGCTCCGGACTACTGCTGGACGGCGCTGGTGTGGAACATGGCGGTGCACGCGCGCTACGGTGTGCAGGACGACTACCGGACGATCCGCGTCCCGCCCGGCGCCACCGGTCGGCGCCTCAAGCTGGGGAAGCTCGAGGTCAGCTACCCGAGCGACGGGGTGGTGGAGTTGCGGACCGCCTTCGAACGACGGTTTCGCGTCGTGTTCCCCTCGGGTGGTGCAGGGGCGACGGTCACCTGCGGCGGCACGGCCGTGAGGAGCGCCGTCGTCGACAAGACCGGTTCCGCACTCGCCGTCGCGTTCGACGCGAGACCGGGCCAGGCATGCCGCGTGTCGGTCGGGCAATGAGGTCCGTCATGAACGTCCGCGCCACCGTCGCCTCCGCCACGTGCGGCGTTCTCCTGCTCGCGTTCGGCTGTGCCTCCCACCCCAAACCGACCGTGTCGATCCTCGGCGGCAGCGGCGACCCGGTCCTGGCCTTCGCCGTGGACGAGATCTCGTCTGCGCTCGCGAAGGACTACCTCGTCGTCCGCGGCGCCGCGCCGAACGCCGACTGGGTTCTCGACCTCGCGGTGGACACGGCCATGGCGCCCTACTCCTTCTCGCTGAAGGCCGCCGGTGACGACCCGGGCCGCACGCGGGTCGAGTTGCGGGGGCCAAACCAGGCGGGCGTCCTGCACGCCGCCTACACGATGCTCGAGGCTGCGGGCGTCCGCCATGACATCACCGGGCTCGACCTGCCGGAGAGGGTCCGTCTCGACGGCCTTCGCGGCGTGTCGCGCCTCGTCCGGCCGGCGGTCGAGCGGCGAGGCATCCGCCTCCACGTCAACTTCGCCATGGACATCTCGTCGTACCCGCTCGACGAGGCCAAGGCCTACATCCGCAACCTCGCGCGCCTGCGGATGAACACCGTCACGTTCCACAGCTACCCCGGCCAGTGGTATCCGGCTTCCCTGGACGGCGGGCCGTTGGCGGCCGGCCACTTCTTCTACGGCCAGCGCCACGACGTTCCGGACGAGGCGTTCGTGAAACGCGTCGTTCGGAACGCCAGGGTGTTCAGCATCCCCGAGATCGAGCCCTACTACGACCAGCCCGTGGAGAAGGGCCGGCGGGCGACCGCGTGGCTGCGTGCCGTGATCAGCGAGGCCAAGCGCGTCGGGCTGACCGTCAACTTCTCGCTGGAACTGCGCGACAAGGACACGGCGGTTTCGATGGCCGCATGCGACGCGGTGATCGACGCCTACCCGATGATCGACGGCTTCGAGATCATCACGCAGGAGGACAGCGATCATCCCGTCGAGGAGGTCGAGAACAACGCGCGAGCGCTCGGTCTGCTGCGCGAACGCTGGAAGGACAGGAAGCCGCTCGAGTACGCCCTCGGCATCTACAACACGACGGTCACCGACCTGACGGCGGGCTTCGACCGCCTGCGTCACCTCGTCCCGCCCGGCGTCCGGCTGACGATCCTGCCCGCCCACGGCGCCCGCATGGCGGTGAAGAACCTGCTCGCCATACCGATCACCGCAGAGGACGTGGCGCGGACGACCTTCTACAGCTGGGCCGAGTTCGACGGGCTCATGTACCTGCAGCAGAACCCGGTGGAGGGAATCCGGCAGCTGGTCGTGGAAGCACAGCGGCTCACGGGCGGCCGGCCCGTGTCGGGGATTCTCCTCAATCACTGGCGGACCGCGGAGAACCGCACGTCGATCGGCTACGCGGCGCTGGCGACGATCGAGGGACCCATCGCGCCCGCGGACTTCTATCGGCGCTACGGCAGCGGTCTCGGTGTAGGGGCCATCGACTCGTACGTCCGCGCGATGAGCGACCTCGACGAGGCCGACGACGATGCGCGGATGAACCTGTTCAACATCGGGTTCTGCTACGGCGGCTACTGGAGCGGAAGGCGGGGGCTGGCCAACTACGGCCGGTTTCCCGCGGAGAAGATCGATGCCTCTGCGCGGCGGTTCGAGGCAGTCCGGGGTCGACTGGCCGGGTGCCTGCGCGACACGCGCGCGGAGGCCGGGCGGCGCTACCTCGAGTTCCTCGTCAACCGGATCTCGTGCACGCTCTTTCACCTCGGATCGTTCCGGACGATGGCGGAATTGCAGCCGCTCTTCAAGGCGAGGGCTCCGGAAGCGTTCACGGCGCAAGACCGCCGGCAGGTCCGTGAGGTCTGCGATCGGGCCCTGGCCCAGCAGGACCAGTACCTCCGCCTCCACGCGCAGATGATCGAGGACCGAGGCGCAGAGGGTACGCTGTTGAGCTACTACTACTCCGCGCCGCGGCTGATCAAGCAGATCGAGGCGGCCTACGGAGGCGAGGGGGGCCGGAGGGACGGCACGCCGAAGGCCGCCGACGCGCCGCCCTCGCCTACCGAGAAGCGGAAGCCCGGCCGATAGCCTCTCCCACCCGCGCGGCGAGCCTCGGCGGTCGTAGGCGAAGCTTCGCTGGCCCCCTGGCGTGAGACGATCGGGGAGAGTGACCCGTGGAAAGGGGAGGGTGAGCCTGTCGTGCAAATCAGCATCTTCAACGACGTCATTGGCCCGGTGATGCGCGGGGCGTCGAGTTCCCACTGCGCCGCCGCCCTCCGGATTGGCCGGCTTGCCCGCGACCTGATGGAGGGCGAGATCTCGGCGGTCCTGGTGGAGTTGGATCGCGCGGGCGCGCTGCCGACCACGCACGAGAGCCAGGGGTCCGACATGGGGCTTTGCGGCGGCCTCCTCGGATGGGAGGCCACCGACGACCGGCTGCCCGATTCGGCGCGCTGGCTGCGCGACGCCGGTGTCGATCTCACCTTCGCCATGGTCGATGTCGGCGACCCTCACCCGAACACGTACCGCCTGACGCTCCGCAGCGCGCGCGGCGAGCGCTCGCTGATTGCCGTTTCCACCGGTGGAGGCATGGTCGAGGTCATCAGCATCGACGGGTTCCCCGTGTCGATCGGCGGCGACTACTTCGAGACGCTGTTCTTCGGGGACGAAGAAGCGGGGCCGGGCGTGGCGGAACGGCTGGCGGGGCTGGCACCATGGTCGGTGGTGTTGACGCGTCGCCAGCCGGGTCGGACCCTCGTCGAGGTGCGCGGCCGCGACTTCGTGGACGAGGGCGTGGCTGCCGGGATTCGCGCCGATTGGCCGGGCGTCCAGGTCAGGCGGCTCTCGCCGGTCCTACCCGTCCGATCGCGCCCGGGTCTCCAGGTGCCGTTCGACACGTGTGCCGGGCTGATCGAGCACGATGCCGGCCGGCAGATCCCGCTGTGGCGGTGGGCGGTCGCCTACGAGATGGCGCGGGGCGACCTCTCGGAAGCCGAGGTGCTGGAGCGGATGGTCGAGATCGTTCGCGTGTTGCGGCGATCGATTGCGCAGGGCGTCGAGGGCACCCGCCACGAGGATCGCCTGCTCGGGCACCAGTCGGGAGCGTTCAAGCGGCGGATGGAGGAAGGGCGGCTCGTGCAGGCCGGGGCGCTGAACCGGACCGTCCTCTACACCGCCGCGCTGATGGAGGTGAAGAGCTCGATGGGGCTCATCGTCGCGGCGCCGACGGCGGGGGCGTGCGCGGCGCTGCCGGCCGCGTGCATCGCGGTGGCCGAGGAAATGGGGCTGTCGGAGGAGGACATGGCGCGCGCCATGCTGGCTGCCGGCCTGATCGGCGTCTTCATCGCGAGCCGGTGGACGTTCGCGGCGGAGGTCGGCGGCTGCCAGGCGGAGGGCGGGTCGGCGGCCGCGATGGCGGCGGCGGCGCTCGTCACGCTGAACGATGGTTCGCTCGCGCAGGCGGTCGCGGCGGCGTCGCTAGCGCTGCAGAGCATGCTCGGCCTGATCTGCGACCCGGTGGCCGCGCGCGTCGAAGTCCCGTGCCTCGGGAAGAACGTCCTCGCGGCGACCAACGCGATCGCCTGCGCGAACATGGCGCTGGCGGACTTCGACCCGGTGATCCCATTCGACGAAGTGGTGGACGCCGCCAAGGCCGTGGCGGGTCAGATGCCGCGCGAGCTCAGGTGCACCGCGCTCGGCGGCCTGGCCGTGACGCCGACCTCGCTCCGCCTCGAAGGGGTGCTGAAGGCCAGGATGGCGGCACGCTGTGGTGGCGGGTGCGGGTGATCGACCGCGGCGACGATGCTGACCCAGAGCATCGTCCACGACCTCAAAGCCGAGAAGGACTTCGCCGTCCGCCGATCTTCACGACGCCCATCGTGCTGGGCGTCGTGACGTCGGCCGCCCGGAACTCGGACAAGGTCCGGATCACCGGCAAGGAGAGCCTCCTAGCCTTCGACTGCCCCGAGAAGCCCCTGATGGTTCGCTTCGACGAAGGCGACTTCCTCCTGAAGGAGTGGACGTTCGAACGCCCCGTCGACGAACTGCTCTACCAGCTGGCCCACGACGACGTGCTCGGCCGGATGTGGGCGGCGGGCCAGCTGGGACGGCACGCGGACGACCCGCGCGTAGCGCCGGCGCTGCTCCAGAGCGCGCGCGCCGACCCGTTCTGGGCCGTTCGAAGGGACGCCCTCTACGTGCTCGGCGGATACGAGGGGCCGATCGACAACGACGAACGGACCAACATTCCCTGGACGCGTCTGAACGACGGCTACAAGCCCGGACGGTTCCTGAACCGCGGGCTCGCCGACGCCCTGGAGGAGCGGACCGGCGACGCCAATCCCAAGGTCCGGGCGGCAGCGTTCTGGGCGATTGGCAATCTCGAGGACCCCGCGCTCGTCCCGTTCCTGACCCGGCGATTCGCCGCGGACGACAGCTACGGCGCCCAGGCCCAGGCGCTGGTCGCGATCGGGAAGACGGGCGACCGCGCGGCCGTGCCGTTCCTCCGCAGGGCGGCGGAGACGGAGTCGCCATCGGACATCATCAAGCGCGCCGCGGCGTGGGCGCTGGACCGGCTGAAGTAGGCGCCCGCGGCAGCGCCCGCGCGCGACCGGCGAGCGGCCTCGTCCCACCACGAAGGGCGTCGCCTCCCCAGTGCCCTGAAGCCAGGACCACCTGGCCCGCCGGGCACCACGAGGCCATCAGGCCCCGGGTCATCGCACTGGAGCGATCTCGATGACCCGCACGCTGTTCGGGGCCATCTTCTCCGTCCGCTTGATCGTCGGGCCCTCCCGGCCCAGCGACAGGGTCTTGCCCGGCAGAATCTCGGTCAGCTCGAATCGGTCGGCCGCCAGGCCGTATCGAGCCGGATCGAGCGCATAGGAGAAGGGAACTTCCTTCTCCGTGTAGTTGGCCAGGAAGATCGCCAGGTGGCCGTCTTCCGACTGCCACAGCCGCGCTTCGACGGACGGGACCTTTCCCTTGTGCAGCCCGCCTTCCGAGAACTCGTCCTCGAAGGCGGGGACCGGGCTCGTCGGAACGACGGGTTCCCACAAGCGCCCGAACGTGTGGAACTTCTGCGTGGCCATTCTCAGCTGCGCGCACTGGCGGAGGAAATCGACCTTGGCCGAGAACTGCGGCCGGCGGAAAAGGTCGAAGTCCATCCAGCCCACCTGCCTGCCGTCGATGAATCCCTGGCCCACGGAGAAGTTGAACAGCCGATCGCTCTTGCGGAAATCGCACACGGTCCCGTAGAAGAGCGTGTATCCGGCGTAGACGACTTCCTGCAGGGGAATCTCCTGGTCGGACGGCCTGCCGGTGTAGAGATTGGCTGAAACCAAGTCGAAGAAGATCTCGTTGGCCGCCTCGGACGTGACCACGACCTCCCGGCCTTTGCGCTGGGCCACGTCGAGGATCGTCCGGTAGAACGCGCGCCAGCCGTCGGCCCAATAGCGGCCGCCGCCGAGCGGGTGAAGGTGGTCCTTGTTGAAGCAGAGCTCGTGGGAGTTGCAGGACACCTCGTCGATGTAGATGCCGTTGGCGCCGTACTCGCCGACCAGGGTGTCGACCAGCCCGGCGATCGTGTAGTGCCAGGGTACCTGGCTCGGGCACATGGGGGTGAGCCGGCCCGCGCCGTCCCGATAGAACTTCTGGCGCAGGCCGCCCTGTTCGTCCTTGATCGCGTAGGGATCGAACGTGTCCCAGTCGGCGATCTTGCTGTCGGCGCTCAGGCCGTTGATGTAGGGCACGATCAGGGCGCCCGCATCGACGAGCTCCTTGACCCGCTCCTTGAAGCGCGGCAGCGGTGGCAGGAAGTGGGGGTAGTTGTTGTCGAAGAGCGTCTCGTGCCATCCGTACCACTGGAACGCGATGGGCACGCCCATCCTCTTCAGGGCGTTGAGAAAGGGCAGGTTCATCTCGTGCGGATCGCGATCGTCCCGCGTCCACGTCGTGGGGTCGCCCGTGTTCTTGTCCATGTCGGGCGGCAGGTCCCAGACCCACGTATCGCGAACCCACAGTCCGACGTTGAGGGCGGCCTTGGGGAAATCGGGCCGCTCGGAGAGCGGTCCCTTCTGCGTCCACACTTGTTTCAGGGCCCAGGGCCGGTAGCGGTGGGCGGCTTCGACCCACCCGCCCTGGTAGGGCCCGAAGGCGACCGCGTAATGGTCCGGGAGATTCGAGCCGGTGACGCCCATGTTCTCCGGGTAGCGCACGAGCGCGAGGGTCTGCTTCCCGGCGTCCACCGAGAAGTCCTTGGCGCGCGATTCCCCGTCCTGGCTGGCGAAGTAGACGCCGTTGGTTCCGGCGGCGAGCGACATGAACTGCATGGGGAAGAACCCCGACGGTGAGCGCGTCCTGAACGCCCCTTTCCAGTTCTTCATCAGGCGGCCGCCGGCGCCGGTCACCGGCATGGCCACGTCATAGGCGCCCTCGGCGGGGAAGCCGTTCACCGACGGGCAGGCCACTTCCCACAACCCCCAATAGTTCGAGAGGTTCTTGACGAAGATCCTCCAGAGGGCCACGCCGTCGTCGTGGGGCAACTCCACGGTGACCTGGACGGTGACGATGCCGCCCTCCTCCCAGAACCGCAGGTTGTTCCATTGCAGCACGGCGATTTGGTCGCCGTTGGGTTTCCGCAGCAGCTTGATGTAGTCGCAAGGCTTGTAATTGTTGTCGATCTTCGGGCGCATGACGCCCTTGCCGAACGTCACCTCCCAGAGCAGGTGCTTCGCTCCGGTGTCCTTGATGTGGTTGAACCCCGTCCGCCGGTCGATCATGGCGGACAATCCCATGCCGCGCGGCTCGAAGACGTACTGGGCGCGATCGTTCTGCAGCGTGAAGCCCTTCTCCGGATCGATCACGGTCTGCGCGGACAGCGCCCCGGGCGCGGCGACGGCGAACAGGAGAAGAAGAAGCGCTCTTTTCATGGGCCTTCCTTCGCGAATGAGACAGCGCACGGTTCCCGAGCGTGGCGCCCGCCGGCTCGACCGGTGTGTCGCCGGCCTACTTCCAGGGATACAGCACGTAGAGGTGCGCGAGGCGCCCGGTTTCTCCAATGAAGAGGGTCCCGTCGGGTCCCGCGACCATCGACTCGGCCTCGTAGGCCAGCCAGGCGTAGTACGGCGTCCGGTTGACGTGGAGCATGCCGCCACTCTCGAACGAGCCCGTTCGAGTTCGATAGATGAAGACGCGGGCCGATCCGCCCGGCTCGCCGCCGACTCCCCAGAGGTCGCCGTCCTGGCTGAAGGCCAGCCCGCGGATTCGCTGCTGCCAGATCGGCTTCCCCAGGTTCTGGATCGTCATCGTCTCGGGGTCGAAGCGGAAGATGAAGCCGTCGGACGTCCCGCCGTAGATCATCCCGTCCCGATTCAGCACCAGGGCGTCGACGATGGCCTTGTACTCCCGTCCCATCTCGGACGGGATACGGCGGTCGCGATGGTGGGTGAGCGTCGCGGTGCCGGGTGAGTAGTCGAACAGCGCGCCGTAGTCGCCCGTTCCCCAGACCCGGCCCTTCGCGTCGAGCACGAGCGCCCGCGGGATGCTGCGGAACGGTTGCTCGTTGAGCGGGGCGCCGCACACGGGCCCTTTGTCCACCGTCTTCCAGGTCTTGAGATCGGTGACGAAGAAATGTCCGCCGGGGAATGTCACGCCGTAGAGCGCGCCGTCGCCGTAGATCAGCGACACGATGCTCTCGCCCGGGACGGCCACGCCGAGGTCCGTCGCGGAGGGGAGCGGCCGGGACGGGTCGGGCGTCTGCATCCGTTTGCGGCTCTGGAGTTCCTTCGCCGGCTCGAACCGGTAGACGTGCCCGCCCGAGTAGCCCTTGTAGCGCTGCAGGACGTCCTTCCCCTGTTCGTCGATCCGGCCCTGGTTCAGGAGCGACGTCCCGATGTAGATCGCCCCGTCGGGTGCGGCGGCCAGCGCGTGGAAGATGCTCTCCTGGCCGGGCAGATGGCCCAGCGGGAAGACGTGGCCCCACTTCGGGTCGAGGACGAAGAGATGGGCCCGCTTTCCAGACGTTCCCCCGTAGAGGCTGCCGTCGGCACCGATGACGAGCGAGGTGATCGCGGACTCGTCGGGCGGAATCACGTCGAGCGGCGGGTGGCCCAGCACCCGCAGGTCCAGGCGCAGCGGGTTGGCCGAGTACATCGTCGTCTCCTGGGCGGCCAGGAGGGTCGGCGCGAGGGCCAGGAGGACGATCGCCAGGCTGATGCGTGCGTTCGTGTTCACGGCGTCCTCCTCGTCAGCGGTTCTTCCCGGGGTGATAGATCAGGAGCCTCAGCGTGTAGGTCCGGCCGTCGTGCATCTGCTTCTTGCTGTCGGTGTCCTTCTCGAGGACGAGGTCGGCGGGCAGGCCCGAGACGCTGCGGCCCTTTCCTTCCGGCTCCAGGACGTGCGCGACGAAGTAGATGGTCCCGTCCGGCGCGGCGCTGGCGGCGTTGGGATGGACCGCCGTCAGGCCGCCCTCGACCTGGATCAACCCTTTGTCCTCCCGTCGGCCGGTCTCGAGGTCGTAGGTCACCAGCCCGGCGGCCATCCCGCCTCCCCAGTAGGGCGTGACGTCTTCGGCCCCGGCGGCCGAGTTGTTGGCGTAGTAGATGACGTTGTCCGGTCCCCGGCAGAACGAGATCATGGCGTAGGGGACGTCGCGCTTTCCGAGGTAGCGATCGGCGGCGAGCTGGTCGAGCAGCTTCATCTCGCCTTCGGGGCCCTTGTGCGGGTCGTATTCGACCAGGTAGGAACTCCCCGTCTCCAGGAAGTAGATCTTCCTGCGGTCGGGCGACACGGCAGACGCGGTGAAGGTCTGCTCGGTCTCCCAATACGCCCGGTGGATGGGGACGCCGACCTCGCGCTGGGGGAGTCGGATTTGGAGGTTCTCGATGGCGTCCTTCTCCGGGTCGTAGCGGTAGAGCCTTCCCTGGCCCCAGCAGCCATAGACCCGGCCGAGATCGTCCACGGCCAGGGTCCGGCCGATGGCGTCCCAGTTCTGCACCTGGCCCATGTCGGTCGTCTTCCCGGTTGCGAGGTCGAAGTAGAGGAAGTGGGCCTGGGGATAGGTCACCGCGTAGAGCCGGCCCCGCTTCGGGTCCATGGTCATCGTCAGCAGCCCGTTCCCTTTCAGGGCGATTCCCAGGTCGGTGACGACGTCGGTCTTGGGGTCGTAGACCATCCAGTGGCCGCCCGGGTAGGCGTCCGGGCTGGGAAACGTCGCGAATCCGTAGAACGCCGAGAGGTGGGTCCCGAAGTAGATCTTCCCGTCCGCGCCCTCGGAGATCTGGGAGTGGACCTTCGCCTGGGGCTCGATGGCCAGATTGGTCTGGCCGGTGATCCGGTTCATGTCGCCCAGGAGCCTCATCGTGTCGGTCCTGGGATCGTAGACGGCGACCGACGCGCCGCCGCCGTGATAGTTCAGCCCGACGTAGACGCGGCCGTCGGAGGCCACCAGGCAGGCCGTGTAGTTGGAGTCCCAGACCATGGGGTTCGGGAAGGTCCGCGACTCGAGCCGGACCGCCTTCGGCGCGGCTCCCGATGCCGGTCCGCCGAGCGCCAGACCGGCCAGCAACAAGCCAAGCCCGGTCGGGCGGAGGAACGAATGAGCGTTCATGGTGCGTGTCCTTCCGTTCTCGAGGATAATCTACCTCGGTTGGCCGTTCTGCGGGCTACAGCTGACGTCGCCGGCCGCCAACTCACACTCGGGCTTGTCCTGAATCGCAAAGGACCTGGGCGAAACTGCGGTCGGCTGCCCCGGAGATCACACGGGTGTTTGGCTGGACCTCCGCCCACATTGGCGCAGCAACGCCAGCCACGTCCCGTTGTCTCGAGAACCGGTAGTTTCTCAAGACGGCGGGACACGCACCTACCGCTGTGCGGGCACCCCCGCCTTCAGTTCCTCGAACGATCTTCTGGTCACTTCCCCGCGAGCTTCGCCATCACTTCCTCGGGCCAGTTGCGGATCACCTGTAGGGCGTTGACGTCCTTCGGCGTCCGCTCGTCCGGCTGCACGACAAGGACGCGGCGGCCGCCTGGCGCGACGGCGAAGGCCTTGGCCGTCCATTCACTCTCGTTGTCCAGCGCGAATGGGAGCGCGAAGGCCACGCGGGGGTCGGCCAGCCGCCACGGCGACGTCGATTCGACGCGCCGGCTCATGATGCGGGTGTCCTTCATGTGGTCCAGGTAGAAGATCTCGCTGCCGTCCGACGACCATGCCGGCGCGAGGCCGCCATCACTGCCCGAGACGCGCCGTTTCTGGCCGGGTCCGGGAAACGGCCGAACCCACACCTCCCACTTGCCCGATTCTCGCGATTGGTAGGCGAGCCATCGACCGTCTGGCGAGAACGCCGGCTCCGTCACCTCGGCCCCCTCCGGTCCCCACCGCCCGGGCGCCGTGCGGCCATCGAGCGCCAGGACGCGGGTCTCGTACGGCGCCGCTCCCGTCTGCTGCTCGACGTACGCCAGAAACCGGCCGTCGGGCGACCAGGACCCGGGCGCCTGCATGGACGCGGCCGCGGCCAGGCGTACCGGGGCGCTCTCGCCGTCCGCCGCCACGACGTACAGGTTCAAAGGGCCGTCGCGATTGGACGAGAACGCCAGCCGATCACCCGTCGGCGACCAGATGGGGCTGTAACCGTCGGCCTGGACGTTCACGCGCTGACATCGCCGGTCGCGCAGATCGCAAATCCAGATGCTGTTGTAGGTGTCAGCCTCGATCGTCACGGCCACGCGTTGCCCGTCCGGCGAGAGGGCGAAATTGAAGGAGTCGTATGCCCGACGATCAGGCAACGCCGGTTCGAGGTCACCACCCTCCCGCGTGACCCAGACGAGCGCGTTGCTGGCCGGTTCGGCCCGCCAGTTCGCGTAGACGAGGGTTCCGTCGGCCGCGACGTCGAAGCCGAAGTTGTTCATGGCGTAGTTGAACAGGACGTCGCTGACAACGGGCGCCGCGCTGCCGGTCACCTTCACCGCTTTCAGGTCGAAGGGAACTGCCAGCAGCGTCCCGTAGCGTCCGAAGACGAGGTGGCCGCTCCGGAGATACCGCGCATAGACGCCGCGCTCGACGTCTCTCGTGATACGGAGGGTGTCGAGCGACAGCACCGCGATGGCGCAACGCTCCTGGCGTCCGGACGCGTGCTGCACGGTGAAGAGGACGTGTCGTCCACCGGGCAGGACGGTGGGCCAGCGATGGTCGACCTCGTTCTTCGAGCGGTCGGGCTCGGTCAACCGCTGCGGCTGGCCGCCGCTGGCCGCCACCCGCCACAGCCCGCCCCCCAGCACGCCGTACACGATGGTCGCGTCGGCGCTCCAGCTCGCCCCTCGGACGGTATCCGTCGTGGCCACCTCTTTGACCAGACTTCCCTCCGTGACCCGTCCTGCCCGCAGGGGCAGCGCCAGGATCTTCCCGTCCCGCCAGAACCCGACCCAGTGCCCGTCCGGCGAGAGGAATGGCGTCTGGCCCCCGTCCGTGCCCGCCAGGGCCCAGCCCCCCGGGCCGTACAGATCGTGCCAGTACAACTGGCTCCGACCCCCGCTCACCCCCACGTAGACGACGCCGCCCCCGTCTGCCGCGACGGCGAAGTGCGTCGGTGACGAGGTCCCCAGCACCGTGCGCCCGGGCATGGTGAGGGCGAAGTGCGCCAGTGCAGGCGACGAGCGAGGCGAGAGGCGACTGATGGCGACCCACGCGACCGCGGCTGCGACGAGCAGGAGCGACACCGCGCCGACCCACCCGCGTCGCCATCGCGGCCGCGTGATGCGAGCCGGCTGCGTGGCCACCGAGTCAGCCGAGATGCCGCGCAGTTCCTCCGCCACGTCGGCCGCGTGCTGCCACCGCGCGTCCGGGTCCTTCGCCAGGCAGCGGCGCACCAGCCGGTCGAGCGCCGGCGGCGTCAGCGGCTGCAACGAGGAGACCGACGGTGGCTCCGCGTTCAGAATGGCCGAGATGACGCTCGCTTCGCTGGCGCCCTGGAACGCACGCCGCGCGGTGAGCATCTCGTAGAGCACGGACCCCAAAGCGAAGAGGTCGGTCCGCGCGTCGCCTTCCTTCCCTTCCAGTTGCTCCGGCGCCATGTACGGGACGGTGCCCATCACCGAGCCCGGCCGGGTCATCGTCGTCCGCGTCGCGACGGACCCGCCGTCCGCGTCGGCAGGCGTCGGCGCCCTGAGCCGGGCGAGACCAAAATCGAGCAGCTTCACGTGGGGCACGCCGGCGCGGGCGCCCAGCTTCAGCAGCATGACGTTGGCCGGCTTCAGGTCGCGGTGGACGATCCCCTGCCGGTGCGCCCGGGCGAGCGCATCGGCCAGCTGTGCCCCGCACTCGAGTGCCAGCGCCAGCGGCAGCGGCCCCTGGCGCAGGCGCTGCGACAAGGTGTCGCCCTCGAGGTACTCCATCACCAGGAAGTGGACGGGCGTCTCGTCGGACTGCTCGCAGCCGACGTCGTGGAGGGCGCAGATGTTCGGGTGGTTGAGGGCGGCGACGGCGCGCGCTTCCTGCTCGAAGCGGCGCAGCCGGACGGGGTCGTCCGCGGCCGCCGGCGGCAGGACCTTGATCGCGACATCCCGGCCGAGGCGCGTATCGCGCGCCTTGTACACCTCACCCATCCCCCCGGCCCCGATGGCGGCCAGGATCTCGTACGGCCCGAAGCGTGTTCCCGAAGCGAGGGGCATGGGACCCTCCGGGAGAGCGTGGACGGAGGCCGGCGACGGGCGGATTGTAGCACCGGCTGAGGTTTGCTGTCCGGGCTCAGGTCTTTGGCGATATGGCGGTCGACTCGGCCACCCCGACAGGACAGAGCTGCCGCAGAGTGAACCGTAGGCGCGCCATGAGCGAGGCCGTGACGTAACCTACGAGGGTGTCAATTGCGACTGGAACGGAGAGTTCCGTCAGATGGTTGTTGTGCTCATTCCTCTTACTCATAATCACTCCCGACACGCACGCACTCACTGATAGAGGCGCCTCCAGCGACAGCGGCGTGCTTTAGACTGGCGCTTGAGGCGTTGTGTTGAGAAAGGCAGGACAGGACTGGTGGTGCTTGTCGGGACGAACTGGCAGGAACTACTGCGCGGCGTCGGCTGTCAAGGGCGGTCCTAACTTCAACTGCTGCTGGTGGGCTATCTCTACGGCATCACCAGTGAGCGGCGCCTGATGCAGGAAGTCCGCATGCATCTGGCCTACCGCTGGTTTACCGTGCTCGACTTCGACCATCCCATTCCTGACCACTCGACGATCTCGAAGAACCGGCATGGACGGTTTCGCGAGTCCGGCGTGTTCCGCGAGGTCTTCGAGGAGATCGTGCGGCGCTGTCTCGCGGCCGGCTTGATCGACGGCCGCCATCTCATCGTGGATGGGACGCTCGTCGCCGCCGATGCCAGTGCGCAGAGCCGCGTCACGCCCCCGCCATTCGCCGAGCGCGCGCAGGTCTCGCGGACCGTCGAGGACTACGTGGCCGAGCTTGAAGAGCAGAACCCTGTGGAGCCCTGCGCAGCGCCGACATCGCTCCCGGCTCCCGCGGTGCCGCCCACCGTGTCCACGACCGATCCCGACTGGCCACGCCGCCCTTGAGCCGGCGGGCACCGTACGCGTGACCTCGGCCGACCGCCAGGGCCACCCGCTGCCGACCCCGCTCCTGCTCACGGAGGCCATCCGATGACGAGGCCGCTAATCTAATCAACTCACCCTGGGTGTCTCAAAGTCGTTGACAGCTTCCGCTGCGCATCGGGCCCGTTCCTCTGCGTCCTTACGCCTTGGCCACATTCTACCGGTGTGTAACTATCTGCACGCTGCGCGCTATACCACATGACGACTA